>Ga0209530_1000425_pt1 | contig 31226 bp, 45 predicted proteins | sample BlaSpr_A8_Ref_O1_FD_187987 | JGI IMG/M metagenome (GOLD analysis project Ga0209530, IMG submission 187987) | Forest soil microbial communities from Thunder Bay, Ontario, Canada - Black Spruce, Ontario site 2_A8_Ref_O1 (SPAdes) (version 2) | ecosystem: Environmental > Terrestrial > Soil > Boreal...
GTATTGGTTTCCCACTCCTTGAAGTCGGTCTTTTCGCCCGCGATCAGCGCATCGACGAAGGCGTCGTATTGATCCCTGGTCATGGGGCAATTGATGTAGTCGGCGCCGGTGCCGCCGGGCCCGGCATTGTCGTAGCGCGACTGGAACCAGGCCACCGACATGTCGATGGAGCCGCGATAGACGATCGGCGCGATGGCGTCGAAGAAGGCAAGCGCGGCTTCGCCGGTAAGCGCGCCGAGATCACCCTGAAGCTCGTCGCCGGTCTGCGTCATCGCCTGGTCTTGCTGCTGCTCTTGGCTAAACTGCATGATCGATCCGAGAATGTCGCCTATGCCGCCAGCGCCGCCGCTAATCATCGAAGACAGGCCAGGCTTACTCGAAGCCGAGCCGCCGCCAGCGGGGTCGAGCGTGTCGCTAAATCCCGGCGAGAAACTTAGTCCGTCGTTTGGCGCTACGCTCACGCTTTGCCTCCATACTGGTAAACGAGCGACGTCGGCTCAATCCCAAAGTAACGCTCGGCACGCCGCTGCCCTTTTTTGTTTCGGAAGACGACGCCTCCAATCCAAAACGGAATAATCTTTTCGTCAACGAGCATCTTTAGCATACGCAGGCCGACATAGCCCGCCTTTACTCCGTCACGCGACGGCGCGGGATAGAAGTCCGTTATCTCGATTGCGTTATCCGGGCGCACGAAAAGGCCAACAACGAGCGCAAGTGGGCCGTCTTTTGCAAAGCCGAGCCATTTGATTGCCGGATGACGCCACGGTTTCGGCACGCCCACGCTTTTGAAGAACGCATCTATGCGCTCTTGAACCGCGGGGTCTTTCTCGCGCAGTGCGATAATCTCGAAACCTTCGAGTAACGAGCTCACGCGCTAGATTTGTCCCTGCCGCGGCTGCGGGCGTTGCTGCACGCGGCCGCGCTGGATCGGATTCTGTATCGGGCCGCCTTGGCCGCCGCGCATCGTTCCGCCGCCTGGCGCCCCGGAGATCGGCGCAATCGGACGAGGCATCGGACGCGGGCCGCCGAGAATCGGACGACCTTGAACCGGCTGACCGGGACGCCCGCGCATGATCGGCGGCTGCATCCGAGGGCCTTGGCCCATGCCCTGCCGATTGCTCCCGAGCCCGCGGCGCTGGCCCATCGCCGACGACTGCGGCGAGAGCCCGAGCAGTTGCGAAAGCATCGGCTTGAGTCCCTGCGACTGAGCCGCGGTGTTCGTCGATCGGTTCATCCCGCGCTGGCCGGGAATCCCTTGCCCTGGCGACATACCGGGTCCGCCGAACTGGATCGGAGCGGTTGCCGTTCCTCCGCCACCCGGAGCGGCCGTCGAGCCGCTACCGTACTCGATCGGAGCCTGCGGGCCGCCGGGGTCGCCGCCGAACATTCCCTGATATCCCTGGCCGTAGCCATTGGAGCCGTTTCCATAGCCATCGACGCCGGATTGAGAGATCGAACTGTACTCGGTGGTCATAATTGGCTCCTATTCTACGACGAAAGGGTCGGCTGCCGCACTATTGCGGGAGCCTTTTTGGGTTGCGGGCGGTATGGTACTGCGCGCAAAGCGGACACCGGTACACATGGAGCCGTTCGGCGAAGGCACCGCGGGCCTGAAGCACCTGTTCGAACGCCTCGTCGAACGTCGCGAAGGGCTGCTTTGGTTGGCCGTGCGCAAGTAGGCACTGGCGCTCCTCGAACCTTACGACTGGACGATCGGCGGCGAGCACAGAAGCAGAATCCAGCCACCGACAGTGAGCGATTGCGCGGCGCATCCCGCCGGCGAAAAGAACCGGATCGACCCTTGAATCGACGCGGCCTGATAGGTCTGCCGCGGGACGAGGGTCCAAGTCGGAGATCCCGCCTGCTGCGGCGGCCCAATCGCGAAGACGAGGCTCTTCGAATAGCCGAGAACCCCGCAGCCGGTCGGCAGCACCGGGAAGAGCAAGTCGGCGATGACCAGGCCCGAAGCGCCGGCAACGAGCGAAAAGTTGACCTTGAACGTCGCCGGGTTGTAGACGTACGGGACGTCCGCCGTGTCGCCGGCTGCAATCTCCGGGACGTCGAGGCTAAAGTTGTCGCTGCTGTACCCGAGCGCTTGGAGCTCGACGGCGCCGACGATCGCTGGCGGGCGAATCGGGAGCGAGTTGGCCGCGCCGCCGGTGATCGGCATAAAGAAGCCGCCGCCGGGGGTGTAAGCAATCGGAACGCGCTGGACGTTACTCATGCGCTACACACGGATAGCAAATTCTCTCTTAATTGAACCGTACGCTTCCGCTTTCCATATTTGGACCGGCGACGTCGCTCCGACCGCAGGCTGAAACTTCGTCTCGAGCGAGAGCATCGTGCACTCTTGATATTCCTGCGGAACCTTCTGGATATTGGGATACGGCAGGCTCAGATCGAAGGTCGCCGTGTACGGCTTATACTGGCCGGTCGTCGTCGGCTGATCGAGGTTGCGGTGCAGCGTGACGGTGCAGTACGTCCCGATCGGTTGGGGCGGCGCCTCCACGAGCAAATAGGCGACGGTCTTCGTAAAGCCAGGCGTGTCGAGGTCGCTGGCCGGTCCTACCCAATCGGACTCAACCGGAAGGCCAAGATCGAAGACCGGATCGGCAAACCAGGCGTCGAGAATGTTTGTCCCAGGACGCACACCGACGACCTGATTGAACGTCGGGCTACCGGCGACGTTCGCCGGCTGCGTGCCAACGCTGCGAAGCTGCGACGCATTGGCGAGCGCGTACGGCAAGGTGCTCCACTGCTGCGTCGGCGCGTGCCAGCACAGGGTGATATTGTTCGCTGGAAAGCTCCAGCAGAAATAGTTTTGCCAGTAGAAGCCGACCGCCGTCGTTTGCGTGCCAGGCGTAAAGGTAAGCAAAAGCTCCCAAATGTCGTCGCTGATATAGTTGAGGTTCGTTCCGTCGAAGGTCCAGATTCCGCTATCGGCGATCCAGGCCCAAATTCCGCGGCCGACGACGCCGCCATTTGGCGCGATACTGCCGACCGAATCAAAGAGCGTAATAACCTGAAACGTGTTCTCGTCCTGGCCGGTGACGAACCACGAGTCGCCTTCGCGCTGCGCGATGAGGAGCGACCCGAACTTCGTGAGCGAGACCGGCTGCTCGCCGTAGGGCACCACATAGTTGACGTGCGTCTGCGCTGGAGTCGTCGCTTCGTTCCCAACCAAGAGCACCTGCGCGACGTCATCGAAATTCCAGGTCTGCCCGACGTTGCTGTACCAAAGCTGCGTCTGCGGCTGCTGCTGCGTCGCGCTGTTTTGTACGACGGCGAAGACCCACCCACGGTCGAGGTACTCGGCAACCGGCCAGGTCTTATTCATCCCGACCGGCGGCTGCTGCCCCGAGAAAGGTAGTTGCGCGTTACCTGAGATCGATTGGTCGGTCGCGGTGTCGATGTAGGTCGCATCCTGAGTCGTCGTGACTTCGAACCATATCGCCTGATTGGTCGATTGCCGGTAAATACGGATCGCGTAGGTTGTGCCGTCGTCGTTCGTTCCGCCTCCAAGGCCGCTGATTTGAATGGCCGCGGGCTCGTCCGATTGCTTGATATTCTTATGGAACGGATACGGCGCATCGGCACCGATCGGTGCACTCTCCTGCTTGATCGGACCGTTAATCGTCGTAATCGTCGTGACGACCGTAAAGGCGTAATAGTATTCCTGCGGCGCGAGCTCGTCTTCGGGAGGCACCGATACGATCGAGAGCACGGGCGTTCCGGCGAACTTTGGAAACTGCCACTGCGTGATCGCGAGCGCCTGTTTCGGCGTGCCAGGATAGCTCGAGTCAGGCGTGACGTAAATCTGCATCCCATTATTGAGGAAAATGTTGCCGTCGCACTGGAAGCCTTCGGTGAACGGCGTTCCCTGAACGCCAAGGTCGGTGATGAGGTTGTTTTTGAGATCGTAGTAGTTTAGCCGACCGGTCGAGTCTTGAGCGATCCAGTACGGTCGAATCGAGTCAACGTCGTATCGGATAAGCCCGACAATATCAACGAGGTTCGGGAACTGGACGAACTGCTGGCGACCGTAGCCTCCCGTCGCCGCCATATGGAAACGCTGCGTGTCGATGAAGCTCGTAAAGTACGCATCGGACGGCCCTTGCGTCATCGGCCGAACCGGATTAAAAACTCCCGGACGGCCATATTTCATGCCTCCGAACGGGCCTAGGCCGTAAAGGAGGGTCGCTGCGGTATCGGCCACTTAGTACCCGATGCAGATGATGTCGAAGTTGATGTTGCCGGCTCCCGTTCCGCCCGTGCCGTATCCGACGACGGTAAAGCCACCCGCGGTGAGCGAGTTAGCCTCAAGCACAAAAACCGGCGGCCCGCTTCCTGTTACGCCTTGTATTGCGAAGATTACCGCGTAGGTCGCGCCGCTCGTGAACTGCGCATCACCGACGAACGAGACCGTCGTCGAGCCGATCGTATTCCCGCTGAAGGTGATACTGTAGGCCGCGGCTCGGCTTGCCACGATGTGCGGGTTATTCAGCTGCGAACCGCCTGGGTTGTAGACCGGAAGCGACGAGACGGCCGACGACGTCTCAAGGTTGATCTTGTTCCCGGTAGGATTCGTAATCGCGATCGTGCCGCCGGAAGAGTCCAGAAGAATAGCGCCGGTGAGCGCCCCGAGCGCCGCCGGGTTGATGCTCAGAACGCCCGTGTTGGTGATAAGCCACTGGAACGACTGGTCCTGGACGCCGGTCGCGCCGTTGACGTTGATTCCCGCTCCACCTTCGGCGTACGGGTTGGCCGTCGCCGTGCCCCCATCGTTGACGGGGAGCGGAGTTTCAAGACCGATAACTGGATTCGCCGCCGTTCCGCTTTCGGTGATCGGAGCATTAACGGCCACACTCTGCACGCCGCCGGCTCCCTGGATGACCGAGATCGTTTGATTCGGCCAAGATCCCGTGATAACGACGCTCGTACCGGCGATGAGCGACGGATCTCCCGAACCGCTTCCACCGAAGATAACAGCGAGCGGCGTATCCAATCCGATGATCGGGTCGACACCCGTGCCAAGATTTGTAATCGGCGCCTGCACGCCAACGTCCACCGTCGGCGGCGTTGCGGTACGGAACGGCGTGTACGGAATCGTCGAAGCGTAGAAATAGAACGGGAGCGCTGGCCCGGTGATCGTGACGACCGGCGCATCGTTCGGAATCGAGACGAGCTCGGCCACGGAGCCGTCGGTAACGTAGAAGGGCGTGCCGGTCGCGCTGTCTCCAGCGTAGAAGCTCATCGGCCCTTGCGGATCGGGGAACCACAGGCTCTTGACCGCCAGCCCGGAGACGAACGAGACCGTTAACGGGCCAAAGGTTGGATTGCCAGGGCCGCCCCACTGTAGCCATGCGTCGCTGCCAAGCGGCCCGGCTTGCCCGAGCGCGTAAACTTGGACGTCGTAGTTTGTCGGTTGAATCGGCGCTGTCATGGGTTACTGCTGCCTTCCATTAGAAGCCGGGCAATCCCCGACGTTGCGACCACATAATACGTCTCGGAGCTCGTCGCTGTGAGCGTGACCTGTATCGTTCCGGGCGGCAACGGAACGGTCTGCGGGTTGTTTCCGTCATCGGGCGGAGTCGCCGTATAAAAAGGGTTGCCGCCAGGGGGCACGGGTTCTGCGCTAAACGCGATCGGGACGTCAACCTTCGAAAGATAGAGCGCGCCGATTGGCTGATTACTCTCGAACGCAATAACAAGCGGCGCGGCGTTCGGCGTCCATGGATAGGTCTGCGTGTAGAGCGGCCCATTCTGCGGTGGCGACTTCAAGGCCGCCAGCATATCCGCTACGCCGGAGAACATAACTGCTTCCATAGCGGCATGATGAGCGATGACGCATAGACCGGAATCTGCGGGGGCGACGAGCGCGCAAGGTTCGTGACCACCCAAAGGGTCCGCACGGGTAGTCCATTAGAGAGCGATACTTGAAGCGCACCGCTCTGAGGAAACCACGTCACCCAGGTTCCATCCGTAGTTAGTGTCTGAGCGACCACCGTCTCGACCCCGTTACTTACAGTAACGGACGAGTCGGCGAATCCAACCGGAACGGTCTCTGCGCCCATTTCCTTCATCGTGTAGAATGGCCCCGATACGTTACCCGAAAAGATGAGCGGGTACGGCAGCATGCACGCGACCGACGCGATCGGGCCGAGAACCTCGAGGACCAGTTGCGTGATGCGCGCGAAAGCACTTTCCGTCGGCGGTCCGAGAGCTTCAGCGAGAAGCTGCGTTATGCGCGCGGCGGTTGCCGGCGGCCCGAGCGGTTCAGCGTAAAGCTGCGTAACGCGAGCGTGAGCAAACACCGGTGCGAGCACCTCGACGTAAAGCTGCGTGATTCTCGCGGTTGACGACGTTGGGCCGAGAGCCTCGACGATCTCCTGCGTGATGCGAGCATGGCCTTCGTCCGCTCCAAGAACCTCGACGGTCTCTTGGGTGATTCGGCCAAAGCCGCTCATGCTAGCTCGCTAGATCGGCGGCCACTTGCAGCCCGGTCATCGCCGCAAGCGTCCAGGCCGACGACGTAAACGGATTCTCACTAAACGCCGTCGTGTTCATTTTGTAGGTCGTGCCGAGCCCCCAGGCGGAACCGTACGAGCGCGTCGTGCCGTTTCCAAGTCCAAGCTCTATCGTGCGGCCGCCGCCGCTAGTATCCTGGCGCTGATCGGAGATAACCGAGACGCAGTAGACGCCGCTGATTCCCGAAGGCGCCGAAAGCGCGCACGCCTCTTCTTGCGTCGGCGTCGAGCTACTGATATAGGTCGTGTCGCCATCGGGCGGGATCTCGCTGATGCACTCCCACCCGAGACTCGCGCCATTGGGCGTCCATGCGGACTCCTGGCCCGGAGCGTTTGGAATCATCGGCACGGAGATCGCCGGACCGACGGGAGCATTACAGAACGAGCCACTCGTATCGAAAGCGTAGAACGAGTCGCAGACGATCGCGCGCGCCGTAGGGGCGTCCACCATATTGTTTACGGCGTTCGATCCACCCACGGCAACCGAATGGATCGTCGCACCGTCAGGCATAGCCGAGAGATTAAACGCGAGCGACGTAAGCCCCGAAACTGAGACTCCGTCGAGGTAGAGCGTCACCGATGCGGTAGAACTAAACTCGGAGATTTTCAACTCGATCTCGTGGCGATTCCCGAACGTGAACGTACCGGAAGGCGAGGAGTAGTAGGTTCCCTCCACCACGCCGACCTGCATACTTCCGTCCGAAGCTACCTGCACGACGAGAGCGTTGGCAAAGTTTGACGTTCCCTGAGACCCGACCGCGAAGATATTGGCGAACGCGCTGGCTGCGGCGACGTTGAAGCCGCCTCCGAGGATGAGGCCAACGGTGTTGATAGCGATGCCGATATTGGGGAGCCATCCCCAAGCGGTTGCGCCGTCGGTGTGAAAGGTGTTGATGCCCTGCGGGCCGTCGCCCGAGCCAACAGTCGGAGAGCCGGTAGTATTAGCGAGAGCGCCAGGCAGCGCCGCGGTATTTATATTATTGAAACTATAATTAAAGAGCGCTGCCATGTGCTTTCTCCTTTGGCTAGGCGGGTCCGGCTTCGAGCACGATGTCTGCCCCGTCGCTCGAAATCGTCACCTTCAGGGTTTTCCCGAAGATGTTGATTGTGTCGGAAATCGAGAACGTCGGCAGCGTTACGCCGACCGGGATTCTGACTTTTCCGGTTCCGCCGCCAGCGACGGTCAGAACGAACTGCAGGAGCTTGGTCCACCACTGCCCGGAGGTAGTGGGGGCCAGGGCTGTACTTGGGCTAAGAAACTCGTCCATATTATCCTTCTCCTATTAGACGGCGCGCGGGCGCCTGGATTGGGTCGGTTGTGGTAGTGGTTACGTTCTCCGCGCCCGTCGGCGCTCCGCTCGGCGTGACGATTGGAGCGTTCTCCACGACGGTTGTCGCCGGCGCCCCCGCCTTTACGCTGAAGATGCGGACGAGTTGCGCCGAGAGCGTTCCGAACGCACCGACGACGGCCGACGAGATAATCGCCCAGGCGGGCACAACTGAAGGCGCTCCGGGATGCAGTTGCGCTTGTACCGAGACAACGGTCGTCAGGATGAGCGCGCTTAGGATGCCGCAGACGCCTGCGGTTCCCGTCAGGATTGAGATAATGTCGGGCGCCTTTAGTTTCATTTGTGCCTTTCTATTTTGTCGGTGTTGGGACGAAGGAGTGCGTAAAGTAGAACGTGAGTGCGACCGTGACGGCCGCCGCGAGGATGGCAACGAGTAACTGGTTCATTTTTCCGACTATCGCGGCCTGAGAACTCGCCTGCAACTGCTCTACCTTCCCTAGCCGATCTTCCACCGACTTGTGCTCGGCGTTGTACGTCGAAATAGGGAGGTACGTTAGCGCCTGCTGCGCGGCCATAGCTTTGATTTCGTTCATGCCTTCCAGGCGCTTGTCTTGCGCTGCTACGGCCGTCTTGACCGCCTCCTCCTGAGACACGAAACGGTTGGTATAGAGCGCGTCCTTGTCCACGAGGCGCTGATCGACGTACTCCTTGAGTGAGTTTATGTCCCACGGCATTCATCGGGCTTTCACTGGCTTGCGGCGACCACTCCACCACACCATCGCCGGGAACCACGCGAACGCCGAGAGGATCACCAGGTCTCCAAGAATCTTCATTAGCAGTGGTAGTCCGCGCCGACTTGGCCGCTCGCGCCGGATATCGCCTTGAACGTTACGGTGAGCGTGGTCGATGAGACGCTTTGAGAAACGACCGTGAACAGTCCGAGCGTTCCGCTGGTTAGCGTTGTATCCAGAGACGAAGTGCAGATTGCACCGGATGCCACGGTGGCCGTTGCGGTGCACGCGAGCACGGAAAGCGTGCAGGAAACCTGTCCCTGGTTCGTGGTTAACCCAACGCACGGTAGAAGCGTGTAGCCGGGATAACCGCTAACGCCGCTCGTCGCTGGCCCCGTGCAGACCGACTGGTTCGCCCCTACGTACGGAAGCCCTAAGCCTGCAACTCCACTGCAGCCCGTACAGCCCGGTCCAAACAGGATGCCGTTGTTACCGGAGCCGTCATAGAAGCCGCACGGCGAACCGGTTGAGGTGCATTGCTCTGACCAAAATCCACCGACCGAATTTGTGTCATGCAGCGTGGAGGAACCATTCGTAATATAGTACTCACTTGAATAAATGGCGTTTAATCCAATATCGCCATGCTCGCCCATTGTAATGTACGGAGTCGTGATGCCGGGGCACCCAAGAGCGAGCAGTTGCCCAACGACACCGCCAAGAGCAGAGCTTGACGTTCCCCATACAGAGTAGTTTCCAGCCTCGCATTGGCCTTCGCCATTCTGGACGAGCATCGCGCTTGGATACGGCGACGGCAACGGTGGACCAGTAGCGACAGGATTAAACGGCGCGTCACCAATGATAATTTGTCCAAGAGCCAGCGCCGAGGTTCCCGGCGGGTTGGCCGACGGGACGGCAGTTGCGGGATACGGCGTCGTAAATATGACGCCAACGGTGTTCCCCGAGCTCGTATTTGCAACGAGGCAAGAGGGGCACGACACGTTGACTTGTCCCGGAGGCGTCGAGACGACGATCGGAGGCGACCCGGAGGCCGAAACCGTGACGCCTGGCGCTCCGCTCGGACCCATCGTTCCGATCGGGCCAGTTGTTCCCGGAGGTCCGCTTGGTCCGGTCGGTCCGTTTGGACCCGTAGTTCCAGCCGGTCCCGTCGTTCCCGTAGGACCGGTCGTTCCCGGTGCGCCCGAAGGCCCCGTTGTTCCAGCAGGCCCGGTCGTTCCCGCCGGTCCTGTCGTTCCGGCCGGCCCCGTAATGCCAGCAGGACCTTGAGTTCCTACCGGTCCCGGTCCGCCGGTTGGGCCAGTCGTTCCAGCGGGTCCAGTAGTTCCAGCCGGCCCGGTTGTGCCAGCCGCGCCGGGAGCACCGGACGGACCGGTCGTTCCGGCGGCGCCGATCGTTCCGGCAGGTCCCGGAGATCCGCTAGGCCCAGGAGCCCCTGAAGGCCCGGTGGTTCCTGCGGCACCCGGAGATCCAGCCGCTCCCGGAGATCCTGAAGCGCCGACCATTCCCGAAGGTAAGACGCACGGTGAAGCCGTCGTGAGGTTGATTTGCGAACCGGACGTCGGTGAAGAAACCGGTGTGACCGATATGCAGTTGCCGCCTACGACGTTGGCCGCTCCGCCGGGATTCGGACCTGGATACTCCGGCCCGCACACGACGAGCCCTTGAATGTCGGTGTAGCACCCGCTCGGGATCGGCGAGATCGTTGCGCCGATCACCGAGGATGAGAACCGGCCGGGAACGATGAGCGCCGCGCACGACGCGAAAATCATCGTAGCAACGAATGCGGATGCGAGAAGGCGGTTCATTTACCAGGCTCCATTCGGTTGCCAGTAGGCCGTCGTCGTGGCCGTATTTCCAGGTATTACGATAAGACCGCCGCCAGCGCAAACGTGAGCAATGTATCCAGTCGAGCCGTTCACTAGGTTCGGAGCGATGTACGGAAACGCCCAAAAGCGCGCTCCTGCGTTAGAGTTTGCCGCCGAGCCCCCCAGACCGCTTGCAACACCGGCAAGAGGAAAGGCTCCAAGAGCGTACGGCTGGTCCCAGTTCGTCGTGCCTCCCGATTCATAGCACGCTCCGAATGCGAGAAGAAGGTCATTGCTAGGGATCGGAACGGGGGAGGCAACGATTACTACGGTATTCGCCGCTCCTACGAATCCCGTGGCGGTTGGAATCGGGCTTGGCGAAGCGTTTGCTATCTCCGCTACGACGATTTGCTGCCCAACGTTTCCGGTGATAGTTACTGGAGATACGGTTGATGCCGAACTGCCAACTACCTGGTAGGAAGCGTACGCGCCGACGTTTCCAGAGACGCCCGTATTGAAAAGTCCTGTCCAGCCTGAAGCCGTGGTAACCGAGGTAGCTCCGCCTCCCCATCCCAAGAGCATCGTAACTAGCAGGTTGCCAACCGTCGTCGCGCGTTCGCACGGTATCGCGGGAGTTCCCGAGCTTGCGGTATTTTGAAGTTCGCAGCGATTGACGACGAACGGAAGTCCGGTGTATGCGCCGACGTAGGAAAACATTTTCATTCCCGCCCAAGTCGTGTCGGTCGCTATGTCAAGTTGCCCAGCTTGCGCTGGAACACTCGACGGAACGCCAGCCGCATAAATAATACTGGCCGCTCCGGTGCTGCACGTTGGACAGCTATAGGTAACGGTGTTTGCCACCGCCGTACTAACGACAACCGGCGCGATCGCCGTATAAGTACCGTTTGCGCCCGGAGCACCGCTTGGACCGGTCGTCCCTGCCGGGCCGGTAGTTCCCGCGGGACCGGTAGTGCCTGCCGGGCCAGTCGTCCCTGCTGGACCTGTCGTACCCGCGGGACCGGTCGTTCCTGCGGGGCCTTGCGTTCCCGGAGGTCCGCTTGCGCCGACCATACCGGAAGGCAGCACACACGGCGACGCGCTCGGATTGACAGCAATAACGGAGCCCGCCGTCGGCGACGATGTTGGCGAAATCGAAATACAGTTTCCACCGATGACATTCGCAGCGCCGCCGCCAGGGCCGGGGTAGTTTGGCCCACAAACCGGCAAACCGCTCGCGTCGGTATAGCATCCACTTGGAAGCGGCGTCGCAGCTTCGAGACCGTTCGAAACCTGAGCGCCTATCTCGACGAGTCCGATCGCCATAACGACGGCCATGAAACCAACAAATAACTTACGCATTAGGGATACCCGCTGTAGGCACCATTTCGCCTCCATCGCGCGCCAACATATCGCTGCCTGTTCGTCTGCATATTGATCCGGTCGTAAGACCGGTAACTCTTAGCCCAAAACATCATCTGCTGGATCTGATTGCGGTACTGCTCGGCTGCCCAATCGCGCGTGCGAGAGTTGGCCGAGTCATCGGCAGCCAGCATCCGCTCGACGAGCCCGGCGACCAAGACGTTGAGAAAGTTGTTCGGGAACCAAATGCGCTGGCCGACGTTCGAAAGGCAGCGCGGCTGCACCGTCGCGGCGTTCCAAGTGTACGGCCCAACGTAGGCATCGCTTATGCACATATCGACAACGAGGTTAGGGATAGGATTCCCATTCGTATCGAGTTGCGCAGAGGCGTTCGGCGGCGGAACGACGACCAGATTGCCCCCGTGAATCGCGTAGACTCCGGGCGACCGGCCGCACGACCACGGCGCCGTCAAGGACCGAAGATTTGAGTAGGTCGGCATCGGAAAGCTCGTCGGCGGAGCGACTGTCCACGACGGAACGAACATTCCCGCGTTTCCCGTCGGCCCGTCGCTGTTGGCGTTCGGCGTGCCGAAGCCGGTCGAATCAAAGTAGCCGATCTGCTGGCCCTGCAACGTCTCAATATCGGTCTTCGTGAGCAGTTGACCGTTGAGCCAAACGCACCCGGTGCCGTCGTCGATCGGCGTTTCGGGTAGCAGGTACGAGCCTTGATTGGCAACCGTCGCGGTCGAAATGCGTGCGAACGGAAACTTGACCTGCGTTATAACGTCGAGGCATACAAGGTCGAGTTGCCCGAGCAGCGCGTCGTTCGAGTAGGTTCCGGGCTCGGGGTCTTTTGCGAGCGTCCGCGCCGGCTTGATAATCTGACTTACCAGCACGTTATTGCCCTAGACTTGCGGGGGTCTCCAGCGTGGTGAAAACGATGACGTTGCCATCCTGCAACGGCTGGAGAAACGCGGCGAGCTCTTTCCAATCGACGTTGAGCATACGCTGGCAACCGTAAGTCCGAAAAAGACCCTGGTTGTCGGCCAGCGGGTCGGGAGAGTTGCTCCCTCCGCAGTGAATCATAATGCCGCTGCGGTCGTATTGCGAAAGCTGCGCGAGCGGCGCCTCGATCCCGCCGATTGTCGCCGTGAGTCCATTGACCGTCGCGTAGCCGCCCTGCATGAGCTTAGCGAGAGAGCCCGCGTCGACGTCCAACACCGGAATTTGCCCATAGCCTTCACTTGCGATTGGCGTGTCGAAAACGTCAACGGGACCGAGAACATAATGCCCGACGGGTGCCCAACAATCATATCCCCAGGGAGGCAGAGCGCCTTCAACTACGCCGTAGTTTCCCCAAGCGTCTCCCGAAGATTCGAAATACTCCCATAGTGACCCGTCGCGCGTGAAAACCTTCAGCGTGTTTTGGCTACGGGCCGCTACAAGATGGATCACTACTTCTTCTTGCGGCTCTTTTTCATCATGCCGCCCTTGCCGCCCATCGCCTTCTTCATGGCGGGCTGCGACTTGCGAGCGCCAGGAGCTTTGGTCGCGCCGAACGGCATCTTCTTCGAGGAGCCCTTCTTGCGCGAGGTCTTCTTCATGCCGCCCTTCTTGCCACCGAACTTGACGCCGCGAGCGGTCTTGCCGCCGGCAGGCTTGTGCGCCTTGGGCATCGAGGGCTTCTTGGTTTTCTTGGTTGCAGCCACTTTTGAACTCCTTGTCGCGAACACTTACGGGATGCGAACGACCGCGACGGCAATATCGCCGGTTGCGCTCGTACACGTTGCAACGAAACGAACCGCGACCCACGGTTCAGGCGAGAAAGCCGATGTGCCGAGCGCCACCAGTGGGTTCGTCCACGTCGGCGTCGTTTCGGATTGCGGGAGCGCCCACTGGACCCACGAGGTTGTCGGGAGCGTAAAGCCTGGCGGGATCGCTTCGGGGTCGACGTTATTCTCGAGAGACATGAGGTACGCGCGATAGTCGTAGGTGCCGTAGCAGGCTACAGACCATCCGGTAATCGCCGACGTTCCAGTCTGAGCAAGAAGCTGCGCACCGGTCTTCGAGAAGAAGACGCCTGCCGGCGCAAGGATCGGACCCGTATCGTAGGTGCCGGAAGCCTTCGCCGCCCATCGCGCGGCGATCTCGGCAACGTAATTTAGGCCGGCGCCCGATCCCGCGAAAAGCTGGCAGTCGAACTCCCAGTCGCCTTCGGTCCGAATCTTGAAGTCGTTAGGCGTGTAGAGTCTACGCATAAATCGGCGCATCCATCGAGTAGAGCTTTATGTACGCTTGCCATGTCTCCACTAGCTCAGGTGCCTTTTCTAAGTAACCTATGAACGTGTTGCAGCGGTCGCAAAGCAACCCGCGGATTTCTCCGGTCTCGTGATTGTGGTCTACGTTTAGCACGTCTCTTTTTGGCGGGCGGTCGCAGGTTGCACAGGAGCCGCCCTGGCGCAGCATCATTTCGCCGAACTGCTCAGGCGTCAACCCAAAGGTGCGCCGCAAGTGCCCTACGCGGGCTTGGACCCTGCGGGTCGGAAGAGTTTTACGGTGCCATGCGCGGGAAAAGCCGTTATGCTTTTCGCGGTTAACCGGGTCTTCTCGGTATTCGCGCATATAGAGCATGTGAGCTACGCGCTTTTCATCGCTGCTTTCTTTGCAAATACGAGAGCAGTATTTGTGCCGGTTGTGTCTAGGGTTAAACCCTACGCCACAGGTCGCACAGAGTTGCACTTGCGCGGCTCTGGCCGCCCGCTGTTCATTGGTAAGTTTGGGCATATGCCCATTCTACCAAGTAAGGCAAGGCACTGGTCTGCTGGGGTTACCGATAAACTTGTCGAGGTATTGGACGAGCAGTACGACGACGAGGTTCGTCAGGTCGCCCGTGCTCGCGGTCGTGACCGCGCGAAGCGACAGAATCGTGCCGGGGCAGTAGACCGTATCCCATTCGGTCGTCGGGAAGACTTGGCCGCCGCCGGTCGTGCCGGCCGATGGATTGGTGAAAAACGTAGGCCCGAATCCAATGTCGGTTCCGAACAAGCACGTTCCGAGCGCGGCGTACTGAGCCGGATAACCGAAGACGCCCGAGTTGTCGCCAGGGCCGGTCGTCTGCGCAACGCCAGGCGTATAGGTCGCGCCGTAGCCCGAGCCTCCGCCGGTCGGCGAACCGTTTGCCATCGCGGCGTTCGGGTAGCCGTTCGCAAGAATCGCCGGGTTGTAATCGCCCGCCGAATCGACCACGATATTGAACGTCTCGGTCGCATTAAAGAGGTCGACGGACTTGAAGCCGACGGCCACCTTCGGAATCTTGCAGTATTGCGGGATGATGACCGAACCTTCGATCTCGCTGCCATTGTGGCCGGCGCCGATCGTGATGTTCGAAACCATAACCAGGCCGGAAAGCTGTCCGAAGCCCCACGCCTTGACCGCACCGTGCGCTTTCGCGTTGATGTACGCGCCGATGTTACCCGGAGCGTTTTGGTACGGGTTCTGCGGGCCGGCGGCCGTGCCGTATTGGCCCGTGTTCGCAGGTCCGGTCGGTGGGATATTTACGACTGGAGTCGCCAAGGCTACCCCCTAGACCGAGTACGGTCCGGCGCCGGCGCTCGCGTTGATTCCGCGCCAGTCGCGCGCCATCCAGAGACCACGGAACCGGATCGCGATGTTCCACGAAAGCGTCGCCGGTTCGAACCAGGCCCGCATGTGATTTCGGAACTGGAAGCTCGCGATCAGCGACTGGCCGCTCTTGGGATCGACGCCCTGCGGCGCCGCCGAGAGATACCAGGCGTACGGGTTCGTGAGGTACTGGTCGGCGACGACTTCCTGGATGCCGTACTGGACGTTCGTCCGGTTGTCCGACGTCATCGGAGCGCTTACCGAGCCGACGATCTCCTTGAGCACTTTCTCGATGAACGGGTGCCCGACGACGTAGACTGGGATGCGGTTTGACGGCAGACCGCGATCCGACCGCAGTAAGCTCATGTTGAGCAGAGCGTCTTGGATCGCTTCGGCCGTCGGCGCGACGTTGCCGATGAGGTTCGAGTAGGTCTGACCGATCGCCGAAACCGGCCCGTTTGGACCCGGAACCGGCGCGAGCAAATGGTTTGCCGAGAAGAGCGGCTGGCCGTCGTACAGTGGGAACGACGGATCGAACCCAAAGTTGATAACGGAGTGGATGTAGGTATCTTCCGTCACCCGCTCGGAGTCGACGAGCATCGGCGCGGCTTTGCCCATCATGTCGTACGGATCTTCGTACTGCGCTTCGTGCGAAATCGACGTCATCAACGCGAACGTCTGGAACTCGCCGTGCGACGGTACGAGCTCGAGCGGCACGTCGTAGGCCGGGACTTCGCCTTCAGCCTTCGGCTGGAGCAGACCGAGCTCGGCGAACTGGCCGAACTCTACGAAAGATTGGTTGACCGGGGGCTCGGCCATCGCGAAGAGCTTGGGCCAAAACGGGGGCTCCTCGAGCGACCGGTTCGAGACGATTTGCGCGATCCGGTGGGCCTGGGCAACCTTTGAGGATTTAGTTTGCCACTGGCCGGTGCCGTAGTTTCCGCCTGCCATTTATGCCAAGCCTCCGATAAAGATGCCCGTCACAGGCTGGTAGACGTTCCCTGTCTGGACCCCGGTGGGATTATACGGACCGTACAAGCCTCCGTAGGGCCGCTGGATCGAAAAGATTCCATTGCTCTGCGTCGTGTCGAGATAGAAGACGCCGAAGGCCGCCGAGTAGACGATTCCGGCCGTGCCGGTCTGGAACGCCCACGGCTGCAAGAGCGAAATCGTGACCGGAACGTTTTGCAGCTTGACCACGGCGGCCATGTACTGCTCGAGCAACGCCTGGTTGCCCGAAAGCGATTGGTCGACTCCGAAGAGCGCACGCCAGTTGACGCCGGCGCCGAGAATGTCTCCCTCGCGCTGAGCGTAACCGCTGCCAGCGTCGTAGGCGGCGTACCCGACGATTCCTGAAGCCGGGTCGTTCGCGCACCGGTTGACTCCGGTGTTGTTCGTGAGCGGGTAGGCGGGAATCGTGGCAGCCGATCCGAGCGCCGTCGTCGCGACCTGGAGCCACTGCTGGCCCGGAAGCGTTCCGACGTAGAGCGCAAAATGGGTTGCCGCGGCGGGATAGTTGCCGTCTGCCGGCACTTCCACCGTCGCGTTGAAGCCCGCGGCGTTGACGATCGGGCCTATTTCGTACGGCTGCGACTCGATGACTCCGACGCCGCCAGCGCCGATAAGGGTGTACCAGGCGAAGAGCGTCTTCTGAGGTTCCCCTGAGCTTGCCGACCCGGCGACGTTGACCGTCGGAGCCGAGGTCGGCTGAAAAGCGATGAGTGAGCCCGCGGGCGTCGGGTAGGTTATCGTGCCGGTCGTGTAAACCTGAAGAAAATCTCCGGCGCTGAAAATGGCGCCAGGCTGCTCAGCGTAAATCGTGAACGGCTGATACTCTCCACCTGTTACGAGGCCAAGCGCGGGGCGGATAGGCGTCAACGTGATTCCCATTGGAATCGGATATAGCACGGGTAAACTAGCGTGCAAGATATTGCGGGAGGGTAAGAGGCAAAAAAGAGGGGGCCGCTTTTTTAACGGCCCCCTCTCTCCTCACAGTAAACGGGTGTGTCTAACGGCCGCCTTTCGCCGCGTCCGCGAACGGAGCCCCTGGGCCGATTGGATTTCTAATCTCCTGGGCGACAGTTTGATTGTCGCCTTCCTCGACGCCGAGCGACGAGCCGTGAACTCGCATCCCGCGGTTGCGCGCCGCGAAGTCTTCGGCGTCCTGTTTGAACCCTGGCTCGAGACCTTGAAGCCTCGAAAACGCCTCGTCGACCGCAGCGTCGTACCATTCATACGCCCAACGCGGCGCGACTTCGAAGAGCGCCATATCGCCGACGGCGACCAGGCCCACGATCTGCGGTTCCTTCGTATTCGGATCGTTCCCACCGGAACCGGAGTATTCGTAGCACCACATGCGAAGCTCGGATGCCGCGTCCACCTCGCTCATTTCCACCGGTCTCAGGCAGCCGCGGCCGACGAGCGCTTCGGTCGAGTGCTTTGGATCCTCGCGCGGCCGCCAAACGTACTTGCAGCGCTCGTCGGGATTGAGTAAAAGCTCTTCGGGCCGGTTCATTACGAAGGTCTGGACCTGGACCGAGTGCTTAAAGCCGCGCCACGGGCGGCCGTCGATAACGACACCGGCCGGCAGCACGACGCCGCTGCCTTCCTTGAGGAGTTTTCTCCCGGCGTAGCGTTGATACGTCCGATAGTTGGCGTCGTTGAGACGCATATCCGGCCGTTCGATCGGCCGGCGCGCGTTCTGATTGAACTCTGTCGTCATCTACTATCCTCCGAATCCGACGGATTCGCCAAAGCGGACCGATTCGCGCGTGAGCGCTCGCACCGTCGGGTTTCCGGTCATGCCGTGTTCGATCTCCCAAACCTGCCGGCGGAAGCGCTTTTCACCTTCTTCTCCCGAGAAGAGGCGCGGGGACGCTGCGCGGAGGTCCCGCTTCTGCTGATCGGTCATGCGGATTACGACGCGGCCGACCCCGGGCTTTCCGGGTCTCGCACCGGCGCCTCGCGCGACGCCCGGCGACGGAGCGGCTTTCGTGACCGCCTTTCGCGTGTACGCTCGCCCTTGCGCGCGCTCCCACTGTTCGTCGAACCATGCGTTACGGTCGGCTTGGTTCATGCTCGAGAGCTCGGCGACATTGTACCCGGCGAGAATCTCCTTGAAATACGGTTTGATCGCCTTCGCGTACTTCTCTTTGGGGTCGTCGAGCTTATCCTCGAGGTAATCGTTGACGAAAACTCTCCCTGCGGACTGGAGCGCCGACTGGCCTTCGGACGATTGCGCCAAGCGAGCCGTCGCGCGTTTGTCGCCGATATTGACCGCCGCGGCGATTAGCTTGGCGATTCCGCCCGGTTCGGTGAGCGCTTTATCGGTAAGCCGCTGCGCTTGCTCTTCGGTGAGAACGAAGGGCTGCAACTCGACCGGCACGCGGCGCTCTTGCTCTCGCGGTTGCGCCGCAGGCTGCTCTTGCCGAAGCCCCTGGAAGATTTCTCGAAGCTCGGCGACGACCGCACTACGATCTTCGGCCTCGCGAACTGGTGCGACCGGCGCACGGCCCGCGCGTTCACGGGTTCGCTCGGCGCGCTCCTCGTCGGTGAGGAGGTCCTCGGGCATTTCCTCGACTTCGGCTTCGGGCTCGCCGCCTTCCGGTGCGCCGCCCTCCGGCGTCTCTTGATCCTCGAGCTCCTGGTCGTCGAGCTCTTCCTCTTCGTCGCCGCCGACCGGCGTTAAGTCTTGGCTCATTGGTGTCCCTTTCTATTCGAATAGCGCCGTTACTTGCGGTGGAACTTCTTTGTTCGCCCGACGGCTAACCGCGAGAACGATGTTTTTTAGAACCGCTAGCGACCCGCGCGCGAAAGACTGCTCGCGCTCACTCGCAATATCACTGAAGAGTACGCTACGCGCGGCTCGTGCTTCGCGGACCACGTCTCTCAAAATGTCACTCCATCCTGGGTGCTCAAGTATATCGCCCGCGCTCGCGGATTCGCGCTGCTCGCGTTGCTGACGCTCTCGCGTCATAACCGAGCCCTCCTTCGCGGGCGTTATGGGTCCATTCATTGTCCTGCTCCTACTGGCTGAGGTGCGCCGTTCTGCGACGGCTGGCCGTTGCCGCCAGGCTGCCCCGGTGGCTGTTGGCCCGGCGGCGGTTCGAAGAGTTTGGCGATATCATCCGGTCCGAGTAGCGACATACCGGCTTGCGGACGGCCGCGGTTGTAGCGCGTCGCGATCTCGCCGTACGCCTGCTGCTTCTCGATAGCGGACTTCTCTTGTCCCTGTTTTTCTTGCTCCTGCTGCATTTTCGTAACGTCGTCGGGCGTGCCGAAGATTCCGTCGAGCCCGCCGATCCCGAACTTGCTCGCGATCGCACGCTCAAAGTTGTAGCGGTGCATGAGATTTCCTTGGATGAACGGTGAGTCTTCGAACGTCTTCTTGAACCCGAGCATTTCCTCGAGTTGCGCCTGCTTGTCGAGCGGATCGTCTTCGCCCGAGACGGAGCGCTTGTACGGAAGCTGCATCATCTGCTTGGTGAGCGGCTTCGCACCTTGCGGAGCGTTTCGTTCGGTTCCGTCGAGATTGAAGCCGTACTGTAATCTCAGGCTCCATAGCGCGTCGAAGATTTGGTGCGAGACGTACCGGAGCTCCATCGCAATATCGTTGGTGCCGAGGTCCGACTCGCCAGCGCGTGTCTTGACACCGGCGGCACTTTCGCGCGACGTCGCGGGCTGCGTCGAGCCTCCAAGTACGGAATCGGCCGCAGTGAGAACGCCCTGCTCCTGCTGATACGAAGCGAGCGGCACTTCGGGAAGCTGCGGATAGTACAGGACGTTTTGCAGTGAGCCTTGCTGTGCGTTACCGAGGACCCACCACACGCGGCCGTTGCCCCACGACATTCCAGAGTCTTTGATCTGGATATTCGTATCGGTGAGAAGCGGAACTTCGAGCCTGGTCGAGACAGCATCGTTTCGTTGATTCCACTGCAACGTCGCTTCGGCTTGGAATGGTCCGATAAGCTCGGGAACGCCGAATCCTAAAGGCGAATCGGGCCGCGGATACGGAGCGAATCCGACGATTAACCGCATCGGCGCCATATCGGTATCCGGCGTATGTCCGATCATAAATCCCGAAACTTCGTGAATGAAGAGGATGTTGGGCTCTTCGATTTTGTCGCCGTCGAAATCGTATTGCCGCGAGTAGAGAACCCAACAGCCGAGCGGACCGCGATTTACAAACTCTTTGGCTGCGATCCCTTGGCCCTGGCCGACACCGACGTCGATCTGCCCGCCGGCCGTCCAATTATAGACGCCCTGGAAGCGCGACGCGTAATCGCTATATCCTTGCGGATCGTACTCAAGCGCACGGTTCACCCACTCCTCGTCGAGAATATCGTCTTCGATCATCGCGCGAAGGTCGCTCTCGTAATAGAGGTGATAGATTGCGACCGCAGCGGCCGTCTCGACGCTCGTGCTTTCGTTCGGCATAAGGAGCACGTCTTTGAGAAGGCACGGGTTGAGAACGGCGTCGTCGTACACCGTGACCGGCATCGTAACGTACTCGGGCTTCGTTGAAATCTCGCCGCTCTCTTCGTCGACGACCGGCATACCAGTCTCGTCGGTGACAGGCGACTCGACTTTGTAACGCTGCATCCGCTCGTCTTTGACCCACGAGCACTCCATAAACGCCGTACCGTCGCGCAACGCCATGTGAAGCATTTTGTCGTGCGCCTTCTGCCACGACATATACGGCCCGCGAAGCCGGTGGAAATCGCTGTTCCATCGGACTTGCATATCGCTGGCCTGCGCCTGTGAGGCTTCGTCTTGGCCCGTGAAAAGGTAGAAATCCGGGACAAAGGTGAGCGACGCGACTTCGGTCTTCTGCTTACGCAGCTTGGAGAAAACGAGCGGAATGGTTAGGTCGGACGAATCGACGTACGGATCGTCTTCGACCCCTTCGTCGCGGTTGTCTCGCTCATAGAGCGCGTAGGCGGTTCGGAGATTGGCTTCGAGCGCCGAGCGCGTGCCGATCGCGGAAATGATCGACTGCCACGCATCTGACGCCACGATGCTCCAGTCTCCAGGCGATAACTTTCCGGCGCCCGCGTCGCGAACGACTTGAGACTTCGGGGCGCGCGTTATCGACCTTGTAAGTTTTTTCTTCCGCGGCACGCGGCGTTAGCCGCCTTTGCCGACTACCTTGACGCCTGGCCCAAAGCCTTTGCCTTTGCCTTCGCCGGGATACTCGACGATGTGGACGCCCTTGGGAAGCTCGACGGTTCCGTGCCCGCCTTTACCCTTGGCGGTCTTCTCGTGCTGGCGGCTGAGACCGTTGACGTGCTTCACGCCGCTCTTGCCGCCGCCGATTTTTTTGGCTTTGGCGTTGCTCTTCTTGGTGACTTTCGGGCGCTGTTTGATCGGTGTCGCCATCTTAGTAGGGCCTCACAGCAGAGGGTTGCGGCGGAATTCCTTCGATGGGGATTCCGGCCTCGCGTTCGAGCGCCGCCGTTACCTGGCTGAGAATTATTTCGGCGTTCCCTAGCCTCATCTGTAGGTCGGCGATACGCTCCGCGTGGGTCATTTGACGGGGGGCTTCACCTTTATTGCTGTCGTACATTTTAGAGACCCATCGAGTCGCGCAGGCTGTTGCGACCGATCTTGGTCGCCTTGCGCTTCATGGTCTGACCGGTTTTGAGACTATCGACGAGCGTTTGTGTTGCGGCGCCGCGGCCGGGGAGCGACTTGGGACCGGTGATCCCGAGCGACGTCTGAAGCGTCTGCACGGTATTCACCCTCGCTTTGGCCTTCTGACTGACGTTAGCTGGCACTTGCGCACCCCTTTCGGGCGATTCGGTACATGGTGAGGCGATTATATCACGGTTACGGTACGGATAGAGCGGCTATACGCTCCCGTCTGGTGATTTGCCTCCGGTGGTGGGCATGGTGGCAACTTCGGCAAAGCCAGCGAACGTCGAGCGGCTTCCCGTAATCGTCGTGGTGGGCTTCCGTCTTGGCCGCGCCGCACCGTTCACAGGGACCCGGGGTTAGGCGACCGGACCTTACCGCGCGGGCAACTCTCTCCCGGATCGCATGCTGAAATCGCTTACGCTCGGGGTCTCTGAGGTCTCGTGCTTTGGAGGCAACCGCGACCTTGCGGGCGCAGGCTTCGCAGTGGACGCGCTCCGCTCTTGCCGGAGCCTTATGGCAACGATGGCAGACACCTAGCTTCCGAGCTATCTCGTTGCGGAGCGCGCTCCTGTTAGCCTCGTCCATATCGTTTCCTCTTGAGATATTCGACGGTCTTGGAACCTGGCCTATAATCACGTGGGTCCGAGCCGTACTCTAAAGTGTTGAGCCAACGGGCCGCATCCGCTCCCGGTGGTGGACCCATAGCTAGACGGGAGACCTTTTCTGCTGGCAATCCATGAACGTTGCCATCGGGGTCAGTCCATGTAACGTCCCACTCCGGGGGATTATTCGCCTCCAACTGTTCCTCATAGTCGCCTTCATCCATAGGAACGAAGGGCAACACATAGTGCGACATGCTCCAGGAATCGATCGCGTCGTTCCGGATGAGCGACGGCCACTTGTCGATCTGCTGGAGAAGGTCGTAGCAGTATCCGCCGTAGTGATCGACCTGGCTCGGATCGTCGGCCATGCGGAAGAAGCACTGGTCATTGGAGACGTAGGTCTCCATCCGCCGGATGCGCTGATGCTTGGCACGGTGCCCGGACTTCTCGTGCTGCAAGGCCGAGAACGGCTGCACGACGCAATCGAGCGCCTCTCTTTGGATGAACTTGCCGATCTCCACGATGAGCCAAGCGTCGCCGCCGGCCGATTCGATCACGACTCGGTTGGGCCGATAGGTCAGGAGCATTTGCTTGATGATCTCAAGCGCGCGCGACGGGAGCAGAACGCGCTCGCGCGACTCAAGCGTGAACTGCCGGCGGTCGCGAGCGAACCCCGTGACCGTGAGGCCGTAGCCGCATGATCCGGTCTCGTCGGTAAGCGCCGGGTCGACGACGAGCGCGACGTAGAGCCGCACCTTTTCGCCGGCATACTGCGGGTCCAGGAGCGTGAGTGTCCGCTTGTACGGATACGAGAACTCGTACTTACCGGAGAACTTGTGAATGTTTTGCGGCTTGAACGGCTTTTCGGCCGGATCGACCATCCGGTTATACATCCACGCATTGAAGCGCCGTACGTCGACCTTGAGACGCATAGCCTCCAGCCGCTCTTCGTCAAGGTAGGCCGGAAAGTAATACTCCCACGAGCCGTCCGCGACTTGCCACTTGGCTTCAAAAATGTACGTCTTCCACGGCAGGTCTTCTTCGGCGACGCCTGCACGGCGCGCGGCTTCGTTGAGCGCCTCGACTCGTCCGTAACAGTCGATCTCAGACCACCGCGTGCCGGTCAGAAGCGTTGCGCCCCAGGACGGCATTTGCGGTTCAAACGCCTCGATATAATTCCAGAGCGTCTCTTGCTCTTTGATCGAGTCGCAGTTTACTTCCGTTACAAGGTCGTCGCCGTAGATAAAGTCAGGATGGTTGCCGGTCGACGTGCCGCTCGTGCCCATCGTGAAGACGGTCGGGTCGGCACGCGAGACCGTGCGCCACGGAATCACGATCGCGTCTTCGTTCCAGAGCTCGGAGCCAAAGTACGGGTCGCCGAAAAAGTGCGTGACCCTCGGGCTGCGCAGAATGTTTTTGGTGAGCCTCAGTAACTTTCGCGATTCGTCGCGCGTCGACCGAACAATGCCGATCGATATATCGGGATCTTTCAGGACGCGGCGCGCGATACTCTTAGCGACGCCGTACGTCTTATTTGAGAAGCGCGGCGCCAGGAACATCGACGAGAGCGGCTTGCGCCGTAGCTTGGACATATCGGGACCGGAGGAATCAAAGATCCCGAACATTTCCCTGTGCGGCTGATCGTAAATCGGCCACGGGTCGCTCGCCTTCCAAAAGGAAAACGTCGAGCGAAGCATGCTCCTGGCCTTGCGTTCGTCTTCGATTGAGAGGCTAGGTCGCGGCGGAACGTCGCCGCCGCGGGGACCGCGAGGCATTAGCCGACCGCGGCGGTCGCGGCCTTCTTGACCCTAAAGGTTCGCTGCTCGCCGCTGCCCGGAACCGGAGCGGGAGCTTCGGGTGCGTCCCGGCGGAGCTTCGTCCTTTCGGTCGGCGACATTTGCTTCATGTAGACCATGACGGCCCCGATGAAGGCAGACTCGGTAACGACCATTTCTTTCGGTACGAACGCTCCGCCGGCGAGCTTACAGAGAGTGACGACCCCGGCGTACGGGTGGTTTCGCCGAATCGTGAAAGTCGCCATTACTAGGCGGTTAGGAAGTCGCGATCGACAATATCGGCTTCGTGAACGGCGACACCCTTTTCGAAGTCGGTAGTGGTCGAAAAGTATCTTCCGAGAAAATCGTATGCCGCGCAACGAGACTTGACGACGTGCGGGCGAACCTCTACGTCGTCGTACTCGGGCTCGTTACGGATTACACCGTCTTTGGTTTGGTGCGGTAGGAGTAGAAAGTTGATAGCGTGCTGCGCTTTAGTTGATCGCGTGTTTTGCGCGAACTCTATTTCCTTAAGCCACTTTTGTGCCTGTATAACCTTGTCTTGCGCAGAGAGCGCCTGTAGATCGGCGACTGGAACCTGGCGGGTGTGCATTACCTAGCTCCTTTCACGAGCGTCCCTTGTTCCTAGATTTGCGATTTGCCGCCTTGCGCGGCGGCTTCGTTTTGGTTGAGATATTGCGGCCCTGCGAGTCCTTGCTCGACTTTGGTTTCTTGGAGGCGGCCTTCTTCTTTTTGGATTTTCCCGCCGATTTGAGAGCGACGGCGACGGCCTGCTTCTGAGCGGCCTTCTTGCCGGACTTCTTGGCGGTCGCCTTATTGCGCGGCCCCGCTTTAAACTCTTTGATATTCTTGCTGATCGTCTTGCGCGACGAGCCTTTTATGAGAGGCATATTATCCCTCGTCTCCCGCCACAATGGCGTCGATCGTCTCGTACTCCTCCGCGGCGGAGGTTGGCATCCAATCTTCGCTAGTGTCCTCTTGAACCCTTACGGTCGGCATGAGCCCATCGCAACTCACTTGACGGCCACCCTTTGGAACTCGTGACCGCGCCGCCACGAGTGCTCCTGGCTCGGGATGCACGGGTCGGCCGCGTGCGTTTCGGGCTTACGGCACCAATGGCACGACCGGCCTTCACGGCAGGTCATCTTCTCGCCAATACGCGCGTTGCAGAAGATGCAGCGAGGTTCGATCGTTTCAAACTTGAAGCTCATGCCCTCGGCCCAACGCCTCCCATAAGATAGTGCATCGCGGACTGCAAGAGCCACGCGACGCGCTCGTTGAATCGCGGCCAGTTGACGCCTACCACGTCGATCCGTGACGAATCGTACGGGCGCCCCTCGACCGTCGCGCTAACGCTCGTCAATAAAATAAACTCGGCGTCTTCAGGCTGCGCATCGATCAGCTTATGAAGCTGCTGCCGCGACGCGATGACCGCGATCGAACGCTCAATATGTTCCATCGGTCGCAATCCATAGACCGGAAGGGAGTTTCGTCGGCTCCTTTGGTTCGGGCGGCTTGGAAAACTCTTCGTCAACGCCGGACAACATTCGTTCCGTCGAGTGAACGAAGACCTCGCCGAGCGCGGTCCGCAACTCTTCGAATCGCCCCTGGTCGGCGCAAACCAAGTCGCCAACCTCGACGCGCTTGGTATCGTTCACCGCGACTACGATCCCCTGATAGGAGCGCCGTTGTTTGTGCGCGACAACCTCGACGCCGCCGGAGTCGCCCTCATCGAGGAGCGGAACGCAGAGAACGCCGCCCGCATACGACGGCTTCCAGTACGCCTCTTCGCGGCACGATTCGAGCGCGGTTTCGAGCTTATCCAGCGACAGCACGTTTTCTCCCTGGAAGGTGAAGCCTCGCCGCGGCTTCGTCTCGCTCGCGTTCGATCTCCGCTTCGACTTCGGTGTCGGCGACAACGGCGGCCTCGATCGCCGCTCGGGCGCGGGCTTCGTCGCCGTTGACGATGGCTGTCGGTTTCCATTCGCCTCGCCCCGTGGACGCCACGGAGCGCGGTTTACCGAACTGCGCGCCAGCCATCTGCGCGATTCCGAGATCCATGCAGTGCACGGCAACGTCGGTTATCTTCTCCGGGCCGACGGCCTCGGCAATCGCAACGAGCGACTCGTGCGTCTCGAGCGAGACGGCCAGCCGCAGCGGAATCCGAATCTTTTGCTCCTGCGAGAGCTTGCGCGCCTTGGCCTTAGTCGCCGCGAGGCGCTCCGCGACGGTTTGCTCTACGGGCGGCGGAGCCGGCGCTGGCGCAGGAACGGCCGTGCGTGGGCGGCGCGTACGTGAAGGTTTTGCCCGGACACCTTCTCCGGGCTCACCTACTGATAGTGTCCCGCGTTCGGGGGATTCAGTTGACACCACCTCCTCGCCGTTCATGCTAGCCCGAGCTTCTCGTGCTGCCCTTTATACCGTTCGGGCGGACGCATAATCCGCTCGACGTCGCGAAACTTCGGGTCTTCCCAATTGATCGCCGTCGATAAATAGCACTCCATGACCGTGCGGCACAGCCCGCTAATCCCGCCGCTATCGGTGAGCGCAGAGAGTAGCTTTATGGCGGAACTCGTGTTGGGAGAAAAGTGTACGTTGTGCATCACGTCGACGCGCGGCCGCGGACCCTTCCTTCGCCTGACCTTCTCCGCCGTCGCTGGCATCGTTAGCGCCGCTGTTGCTGCGCTGGCTGTGGGATCGGACGAGCGATGACCTCGACCTTCTCGCCTTCGTCGACGATCGCCAGCACGTCGCGCTCGGGAGTCAGTTGATGATCGATCCCGTCAATCCGAATCTCGAGCCCCGTCCACGACCGATACAGAACCCGGTCGCCTTCCTTAATCGCAATCTTCACGTCGTCGCCGAGCGCGCGAACGATTCCCTCCGACGGCTTGCTCTGGACCTTGTTATCTTTTCCGGGCGCCAGGAGCGTCGAGCCGGGAATAGCTTGCGCCGTGACCGCGACGTCGCTGCCGGCGAAGGCGACGCTCTCCGTCTTATCGGCCGTCGTATCGGCCGGGCAGATCAGCACGTTAACCGCGAGTGGCTTCAAAGTTTTTCAACCCTTCTCTTTCAGCTTCAGCAAACTCTCGATCGTTGGCATAACGCCGACGGCGCGCGGCGGTCAGTTGCCCGATCGGCCGAACCGGCACGGGGACCCCGTACGTCTCGGGATCCGGCAGACCGTTGATAAACGTGTCGCGCATAAGCGCGCGGAGCGGCGCGATCTTCTTAGCGTCGGCCATTTCAAAGTACCGCTCGATCCCCAAACGAAGAAGCCCGGCGCATAAGCGCGACCGGGACTTCTCTTCATAGCGAGCGATACGATCGACGTCGCGCCGTAGCGCGCGCGGAAGATAAATACTTACCACAACCTCGGGCACAGGAGCCCCCCTACGCCGGGAGGGGTAGCGTCTCCTTTGGCGATAACTAAACTCACATGGATGAGAAGCTACCGCTCGTCTCCGTCAAGACCTCGCACCACGACGCGCGCCTTCATGGCTACGTTGGCGAAGTGCTCGGGAGCCAAGGCAACTGCTTTCGCCTGCGCTTCCTAGTAAAGATCCGAAACGAGATTTCCGAAGCGATCGTCCCGTGGGTCGACTGCAAGCCGGTCTAGCGGTGGACGGCGGCCCCGAAAACTTCCCACCCGAGAATACCCGTGCAAATAAAGAGAGGCCACCAGGCCCATCGGACGAGATTCGGCTGCGACGGAGCCCACGCCCCGAACAGTAGCGACAGAACGTAGATCACCCAAAACCAAATACCTAGGCTCATTTTTCCTCCACCGGCTTCAGCCGATAGGGTCGCCCTTCGACAGCCGAGCCCAGTTATTCTGCTCGCGACGCTCGCGTACGTTCGCCGGCACAGGCTTTCGGTTCGCCACCGCAATCGCAACACGCTCACCAATCGACGGGTCCAACCGCACCGACTTCTCCAACGGCGGCAATGCCATCGCGCGCGGAAGTGAGGAGTCCTCGTTCATGCCTTCCTCGGATAACGGCGCCATGGACGTTTCACGGGAAACGAAAACGCCGAACGCTCCGCCAGCTTCCTCTCGCGACGACGCTGCAACACCTCGGCTCGAACCTGGGCCGAGACCTCCGCCACCGCACGACGACCGGCCAACAACGCCTCAGCCGTCACTAACCTATCGTCCATCAGCCAACCCTTCTCCATCGTAGACGTAATCCCGTGTGCGCGAAACGGTGGCATACGGTACCAGAATTTGCGCCCACCCCCGGCCCCTCGGGGGGACCCGCCGCCCGCCCTCGTCGATCGCCCGCGCGCGCACGCACCGATCGCGCTCGCTCGAGGCGGTTACAGACACGATTCGGTACGTTTTGAGCGTGGAAGCAAGCGTTTGGGGATGTGACAGGTTATCGGTGCTGGCGTTGGTGGGGTGTGTGTTGGCGACGTCGACGGTGGGGTGCTGTTCGGTTGGCGGCCGTGCCGTTCGTCGCTGGTGATCGTTCTGTGGCGCTGCGGCTAACTCGCGTCGCTCGTGGGCTGGTCGCTGCGCTCGGCCCGAAGGTGCTCTCATCCCCCTACCCCCTTCTCTCGGCGGCCGCGATCGTGGGCGGAATTGCCGAGCTACTGACGGTTCCAGCGTGCTTGGGGCACGGATACGACCAGCCGGCAAAGGTTGCGGCTGGTCTCGAGCCGTGGTATTGTTGGCTCGGGGTCGCCTGCACGACCTTTTGAGAGCCTCCGGCGCTTCACCGGGGGCTTTCGCTTTGTTCTACTCCTTTTCGGCCGCATTTGCAAGAATAGTGCGGGAGGGGCTTGACGTCGTGGTACGCCGCGTGGTACAACCTGTGTCAGTAACAACTCGCCGCACTTAGCGGCAGAAGGGCAGAAGCCTGAATGTCTAAACTCCTCGGAATCGTCCTGTTCGGCCTCGCGATTGCGGCCTTGGTCGTCTTCGCTCAGACCTTCGCGGGGGTGCGCTAATGCGAGACCCCTCGACGTCCAAACCGATCGATATTTACTCTGACCCGCGCACGGATATTTCGTGCCCTCAATGTCACGCTCAAATGGCGCTTATCGAGTGGGAGCAAGGACTTTGCTTCGAGTGCCTAGATGCCGACAAGTCACCGGAGTACGACGATGCCTGACCTCTTCGAAGCCGCGGCCGAGCGGATCGCGTACGAGGGCGGCCGCAACGTGGCGCAGGTTCGCACGGAGCTCGTCTTCGGAACGATCGGGCACGCGGTCCAATCGTGCGTGACGTGCGGCGCCGCGTTCCTAGCCAAGCCGCGCACGCCAGCGACCTGCAATCTGTGCCGCGCTCGTGTCCCCGCGTAGGCGAGCGGTTCGAGCCGTCCTCGACGTTGCGCGCGAGTGCGACGCCAAGGGCGGCTTCGTCCAGATCGAGGGTCACAGGCTCGGCGGCTATTGGATCGGCGCGCAGGGCGAGCGCCAAGTCTACGGCTACACGCTCGCCAACGCGAAGGCGGTTCAAAAGATTCTCGCACAAGCCGCCGGCTGGAAACCGCGTTCGCGCGGGATCGAGCAGTATTGCACGATCCAGAAGGCCGAGGGCGAGCTCGCTCACGCGATCGCGCATCCGGCCGACTACGCCAGGGATCAAAGCGCCAGGCGCAGTCGTAAGGCGCGCGCTAAGGCAACGGCCGAGGGCCGGTGCATTGTTTGCCGGCGCGAAGACGCGCGCGAAGGCCGGAAGACGTGCGGCCAATGCTCGTACGCCGCGAGCGTGAGAGTAGCGATCGCTCGAGAATCCAAGAAGATCGCTTGACGTGGTGGCGACTCCCGTGGTACAAACGCAACACTAAACTCGGAGCAGTAGCTCCAGGAGGACAGTAGTCTGATGAATTGCACTGATCCCGACGTTGCGGCCGTCGTGAAACGAATCGCGGCGCTCCGCTCGCTTGAGACGCATGCCTTCGCTGGCGTTCGCTGCCAGCATGGAGTGGCGCTCACCGAAGACTGCGATGCTTGCGAACCCCTGCTCGACGGTTTCGGATGCTGGACGTTCGACGAGGAGGCCTTCGTATGAGCGGCAAGCTACGAAAGTGAGTGCTTTTAGCGAAAGAGTAGCGCAGAGACTTGGCTACGTGGTTACTCTGCATATTGCCTACGGGCTCAATGGTGCAATAACTGCCGAACAGCTTGGGGTTAGTCGGGAGCGCGTCCGACAGCTTCTCAACAAAGCGCGCGCTGCCGGGATGTTCGTACCTGCGAAAGAGCGCCTGGAAAAGCCGCGTAAACGAACGCGTGAAGAACGCCTTACGATCGCCCGCGACAGAGATTATAAAGAGTACTGCGACTTAGCGGCGGCGCTGAGGTATAACCCATCCGCTACTGATTTACAGGTTGGTTTAGGGCGCGAAGCTCATAACCTGTTTGGGCGTATCGCGCGTCACTTCGGAGGCTTTAAGAAGTTTCTTTCGTGGTACGCGATTACGCCAAACTACAAACCGCCTGGGTTTTGTGATCCGGTAGTCAGAGCCAAGATAAACGCGACCCTAAAAGCGCGCCCGCACGTAGTGGCTGGAACGTGTCGCAGAGGGCATCTACGAAGTACAGACGGCGTAACTTACACTTTTAGCAGCGGGGTGGTGCAGCACTACTGCAAAACATGCGCTAAAATACGCTATAACGCCAAAAAGGAGCAGGTATGAGCGACAAGCAGTTCGCCGGCAACCTTCTCGCGATCGGCGCCTTCACGGTAGGCGTTCTCGTCGCCGCGTTCGCGCTCGAGCTCGTAGGCCGCGGCCCGGCGGAGATTCCAACCTACGCCGCGCGCGCCGACTACTACAACGGCATGACGTCGAACGGGCGCGATCGGTGCCCCGGCCCGCTGCCGAAGGGCGTGCAGA
>Ga0209530_1000426_pt1 | contig 31124 bp, 28 predicted proteins | sample BlaSpr_A8_Ref_O1_FD_187987 | JGI IMG/M metagenome (GOLD analysis project Ga0209530, IMG submission 187987) | Forest soil microbial communities from Thunder Bay, Ontario, Canada - Black Spruce, Ontario site 2_A8_Ref_O1 (SPAdes) (version 2) | ecosystem: Environmental > Terrestrial > Soil > Boreal...
ATATCGCAGCAGCGGGAGCGATATCTGTCGACGGATGTGCTCCAGAAGCTTCAGATGGACACCGGCTATGCCGAAAAAGTCCGCCAAGTCGAAAGGGCGCTGGATTCTCCCGGCGGCTTGATTGTTGATATCGGCTCGAATACCTGCGGCGAATCGGAATACTTAACGACCCGCGGATATCCCATCCTTTGCACCGACATCAACGAGGTGGCGCTACAGCTCTCGCAAGAAAGATGCAGGAAATACAAACGGAAGTCGCCGTCTTATCTAGCCTGTGACGCTCATCACCTTCCACTCAAGAATGAATCCGCCCAGTTCGTGATTTTCAATGAGTCGTTGCATCATATGGAAGACACAATGCGGGTTCTGCACGAAGTAGAGCGTGTGCTGGCTCCCGGCGGCCGGATCTTCCTCTACGAGCCCTACGCCTACAATCCGTATCGGCGTCTTTCCGAGATACGCGACCGCTTTCTCGGGACCATCGAACGCAGTTTTGGCGTCTCGCAACTTCGCAGGCTATTCCGGGATGTGGGGCTATCCGTGGTTTCGATCGATCGGCACACCTGTGCTCCGTCGCAGTGGAAGAAGGACGCCATGGGTGAAACTCATCGAGTGCTCAAACAACTGTATTATTCTGCTGCGAAAGCGTTGCCGTCGATTTTCGGAAACCTCGTAGTGCTTGCGGAAAAACCGGGGCGAACTCCGACGACGCATCGCGTCACCTCACTTGAATCCATTACGCGGTGCCCCGTCACAGGTTCACATCTTCTCAAGATCGAAGAAAAGGGATATTTGAGCCTGGATCGTGATTTCCGGGGACTCTTTCCCATTCGTCAAGGCATTCCGGTGTTAATCCGGGAGGAAGCCCTGCTACTCGATAAAATCGTGTGGCAGGCTCTCGTCGATTCCAACTCCCCAGCGGCCGAACCAGGAAACGGAAACAAATCTCCACTTCATCTGCGCGTGCCGGTGTACTGAAGCACATCGAACAGCCTGACCTTTGATTCTCAAAAGATGAAAATCCTTCTGGTCCACAACATCTATCAGCAGGCAGGAGGAGAAGATGTTGTTTTTAACCAAGAACTCCGACTCCTTGAACGCCACGGACATCAGGTCATTACCTATTTGCGAAGCAACCACGAGCTGGAGCGATTGTCAGCGATCGGGCAGATCGGACTGGTGAGCAGAATCATCTCCGCCGAAGACAGTAAGCAGGATATCCGGAAGATTCTTCGCGAGGAAAAACCGGATCTGGTCCATGCGCACAACACTTTCATGATGATTTCTCCCTCGATCTTCGAGATGTGCAAGCAAGAGAGAGTTCCTGTCTTGCAGACTCTGCATAACTACCGGCTGTTGTGTCCTGCCGCCACGTTCTTTCGCGATGGCCATGTTTGTGAAGAATGCACAAAGCACGGTTTGATGCGAAGTGTAACCCACGGCTGTTACCGTGAATCGCGCGCTGCGACCGCCGCCGTTGCATTGATGCTCCAAGTTCACCGCGCCCGTGGGACCTGGGACGATTCGGTGAGCGGTTTCATCGCGCTTACTCAGTTCGCGCGGAACAAGTTCATTGAACGCGGACTACCTGCAGAAAAAATCCACGTTAAGCCGAATTTTGTTTATCCCGATCCGGGTGAAAGAAACATCCCCGGGAACTACGCGCTCTTTGCCGGCAGGCTTTCGCCGGAGAAAGGCGTTTCTACGCTTCTGGAAGCATGGGACCGTCTGCGTAGTCCGATCCCGCTCGTAATTGTGGGTGATGGGCCGCTGCGCGCCGATCTTGAAGCAGAAGCCGCAATAAGAAATCTTCGGCACGTCACATTTCGGGGACGTCTGACGACCGGCGAGACTCGCGCGGCTATGAAGCAGGCTGCGTTTCTAATTGTCCCGAGCCTCTGGTACGAAGCGTTTTCGTTGAATATCGCCGAGGCATTCGCCTGCGGCGTTCCCGTGGTTTGTTCGCGCCTTGGGGCCATGCAGGAAAACGTTAGCGATGGTCGCACGGGGCTTCATTTCAATGCGGGCGATGCCGAGGATCTGGCAGCGAAAGTCGATTGGGCTCGAACTCATTCTCTTGAACTCGCCGCGATGGGACGAAAAGCTCGTCGCGAATACGAACGAAGATTCTCTGCGGAAGTGAACTACTCGCAAATGATGGAAATCTACGAACAAACGGTAGGTGCATATGCTTGAAATCGTTGGATCCAAGATGAAGACGATCACGCCGAGCTTTAGAGTCTTGGGCGTCCGAATCGACGCCGTGAAAACGTTCGAAGCAGTCGCCAGAATGGAGCGCTTAATCGAAACGAGCAAAACCTGCTATGTGGCAGTCACTGGCATGCACGGAATTGCTGAAGCTCAGCAGGACCCGGGGTTTCGGGAGATTCTCAATCAGGCGGACCTGGTGGTTCCGGATGGAATGCCGCTCGTCTGGCTGGCGCGTTGGCACCGGCACCCGCTGCGGCGCCGAGTGCCCGGCTCAGAATTGATGGAAGCATTCTGCAAAAAAACGGGGCCGCGTTACCGCCATTTCTTTTATGGAGGCACACCGGAAGTTGCCCAGGATTTGGCCCGGCAACTCCGCGATCGCTTTCAAATCACCATCGCAGGTACCTACACACCACCTTTTCGTCCGTTAACGACGGAAGAGGAAAAGGAACTAGCCTCTCTAGTCGATAAATCCCGTCCGGACGTCTTGTGGGTCGGCTTGAGCACTCCGAAACAGGAGAGATGGATTTACGAGCATCGGGATAAGTTGAAGGTCGCCATCATGCTGGGGGTGGGTGCCGCCTTTGACATGAATTCCGGAAGGCTCCGGCGAGCACCCCGATGGATGCAAGACAATGGCCTGGAGTGGTTATTCCGGTTGCTTGCGGAACCGCGCCGGCTCTGGAAGCGATACCTCGTAACAATTCCAAGCTCTATGTGGGCCGTTTCTCTCGAGTTGTTCCATATCCGAAAGTTCGAATAAAACCAGGAGGATAGAGATGAATTGGAAAAACCGCAAGGTATTGGTAACAGGGGGAGCTTCCTTCATAGGCTCCGGTTTGGTGCATGCACTTGCCGAGAAAGGAGCCAGGATTCGCGTGGTTGATGATCTAAGCAGCGGGAAAATTGAGAACATCCGCGATCTGATCGGGAACGGAAAAGTTGAATTCATCGAGGGCGACCTGAGACAACACGGCGTTGCCTCGCGAGCGGTCGCTGACATGACCACCGTGTTTCATCTCGCGGCCGATCACGGCGGGCGCGGCTATGTCGATCTCCACCAAGCCGCTTGTGCCGTAAACCTGATGCTCGATGGGTTAGTCTTCCGCGCGTGCCTGGAAGCAGGAGTCGAAAAGGTAGTTTATGCCTCGTCAGGTTGCGTTTACCCGAATCATATCCAGACCAATCCGAACGAGATTCTTTACCTCACCGAAGACATGGTGGGCCCCCCTTATGATGCGGACCACCTCTACGGCTGGGCGAAATTGATGGCGGAGATGACCCTGAGGGCCTACTACCTAGATCACGGAATGAAGTCGGCATGTTGCCGTTATTTCACGGTCTATGGTCCTCGCGGAATCGAAAATCACGCGGTCATCGCCATGATCGCTCGGGCGTTCATCAATCAGGATCCATTCGTTGTGTGGGGAACAGGGGAACAAATTCGCAACTGGACCTACATTGACGACATCGTGCGCGGGACGATTCTGGCGGCGGAGAAGATCGATGACGGGACGGCAGTGAATCTCGGCACGATGGAGCGGATCCGAGTGATTGACGCCGTTCACGAAATCTTGCGCACGTTCAAACGAAAACCACAGATCGAACTGCACCCGGAAATGCCCACAGGACCTTTGAATCGAGTAGCGGATAACTCACTCGCGAAAGAGCTTATCGGTTGGGAACCTCAGGTAATGTTCATGGACGGCCTGCACCGGACCATCGATTGGTACGTCGCAACAAAAAAACAAGAAGAGGTTTCCGCCAAGCTCGAATTAATGCTCACGGAGCGGTAAATCGTTTAGTGCCTCGTGAGCGGGGGAAGTCTCGGCGGCTTACATTAGTTGGATTGGGGCCGAGCCTTTCCCAGTGAGTTTGGTCTAACTGAATGATCCCTTCGACTCGTAACCGGCACATTCTGCAATCCACGGGGATTGTGATGGGCGCCATTCTAGCCAGTAGGATGCTGGGATTCGTCCGCGAATGGACAGTCGCACATCAAATCGGCTCGAGCGCAGTCACTGACGCTTACTATGCGGCGTTCACTCTACCCGATTTCTTGAACTATCTGGTTGCGGGTGGTGCGTTGGGGCTGATATTTATTCCTGTATTTACGAAGTATCAGGTTGAAAATCGAGAAGACGAAGGCTGGCATGTATTTTCCACGGTCATGACCCTCATGACCCTGGCTCTTGTCGTGCTTGTCGGGGTAGGTGAAATCTTTACCGCGCAGTTGGTCCGTTTTATTGCGCCTGGTTTCGATCTAGCGCAAAAGGCGGAAGTCGTCTTTCTGACTCGCGTGATGTTGCCCGCTCAGCTCTTCCTCTATCTGGGCAGCGTTATGGGCGCTGTACAAAACGCCAAAGCAAGATTCCTCGTACCGGCTCTTGCCGCCGTCGTCTATAACATCGGGATTATCTCGGGCGGGTGGCTGTTATCGTCCCGAATTGGGATCACTGGCTTTGCAGTCGGACTATTATTTGGCACCTTCCTCGGATTTTTCGTATTGCAGCTAGTTGCGGTCTGGCGTTTGGGTGCGAAATTTACCCCCAATCTGGATTTTCGCCATCCCGGTTTCCTGATGTTCGTCAAACTAGCGATTCCCATCATGCTCGCGCTGTCAATCGATTTCACCGACAACTGGATGATTCGTTGGTTCGGTTCATATCTTGCTCCCGCATCCATTACATGGCTCACCTATGCTCGAACGTTGATGGCCGTGCCTTTGTCTACCGTGGCCTATGCTTTGGGGATTGCATCCTTCCCGTTCTTGGCGCAGTTACACTCCGAAGGTAAATTCGACGAGCTCAATCACACGCTAAATGCGACATTGAAAGGGCTGGTCCTCGTCCTAGTTCCGATCTCGGCGCTCACGATCGTTCTAACGCAGCCGATAATCTATTTCGTTTTTTCACATACTCGATTGCGTGCGACAGATTTTCTTGCCACCGCGTCAGCTCTTGCCATTTTCTCTGTTGGGATATTCGCCCGGGGAGCACAAACCCTGGTTTCACGGGGATTCAATGCCACGAATGACACAGTGACTCCCGCGGTCGTCGGCACGGTGTTCACATTCTTGACGTTGCCCTTGTATTGGTACTGCGGGCGTCGCTGGGATTACCTCGGGCTGGCGGCAGCGAGCTCACTTGCGATCATCTTCTATGCCATAGTTCTTTTCGTCTTACTCGCTCGTCGCACGCGCAACCGGAGAGTGGGCGAATTTCTGACTTGCTTAGCGAAGGTTTCATTAGCTTCCGCCTTGGTGGCGATGCTCTGCTCCCGCCTGACGGCATGGCTTGAAATGCGCGTCGCATGGCATACCCCCCTCGGCTCCCTCAAAATCTTGGTGATTGTGACGGCTATCGGGCTGCCCTTCATCTTTCTGCTCGCCAAAACAATGGGCGTGGTCGAAATAGAAAATTATTTTAAGAAACTGATTCCCGTCAGACTGGGCCGCGTCGTCGAGGCCCCCGAGTGACGTTCCCTTGGAATTTGATCACGCTGCGAAGCGCAACGCTTGGTGGCTGAAGGGTAAGGCCAATCTTCATTCACGTTTGAAATCAATGTGGACCTCGATCAAGAAGCTTTTAGACGATACATATCTCCATCCGCGGCATATTTCCCGTCGCGAAATCGCGAATTTTGTGCGTGCGGAGGGGCCTGGGCTGAAAGGCCGTCTACTCGATGTCGGCTGCGGAAAAAAGCCTTATGGACGCTTACTTCCCAATGTTCAACAGCATTTCGGAAGTGATATGCCCTCCACCATGCATGGCCTGGAACACGCGGATCTATTTGCTTCCGCCCTGGCTCTTCCATTTCCGGACCGTACATTCGATAGCGTTTTGTGCACGGAGGTCTTGGAGCACACTCCGGATCCGGCTACAGGATTGCGAGAAATGGCGCGCGTTGCCAAGCCAGATGCCCTGCTTCTCTTGACTGTCCCCGCAAGCGAGCAACTTCATGAAAAGCCCTACGACTACTGCCGGTTCACCTGCTATTGGCTTGAGTATCTGTTGGATGAAACTGGCTGGGAGATTCTGCGGCTGCGCCCGCGAGGAGGCGCATGGCTGGAAATGGGCTACCGCTTTTCAAGTTTTTTGTATACCGCTCTTGGCGCCACTTCTGATCCTCACGGCAAGCTGACTCCGCGAGCGTTGGCTAGCTGGTTTGTCGTGCCTGCTTGCACCTGTGTCCAATTACTCGCTGCCCTGTTGGATAAACTGTGGCCGAGCAACGTGAGTACGATGGGCTATGGAGCAATCGCTCGAAGAAAACTTGGGGTGGTATCCCGGGCCCACTCGCTCCCGGGTAGTGACTTGAACGCCGCGATAGTCGAGCTTGAACCATGCGAGCAACGGGCAGGCGATGACTGAGTACATTTCCGAAATGCCATTTGATGTGAATGTTTGCAGAGTTTTGCAGGAGCACCGTTATGATTCTCTCGAATAATAAGCTACTTCTAAAAAAAGTGCGCCTTGCCCTGACGCCGCGTTCAGCGCTGGTTCGCACGCGATTGGAAAACGGAACAATCGTCGCGGGATACAACGGAGCGGGTTGGGGTGGCCGCGGCGTTTACCTTTACGGAGACTCTATTGAGCCCGAGCTCTCTTCTCTGCAGCGTTTCCTGCGGCCAGGTTCCGTCTTCGTCGATGTCGGTGCGAACGTCGGTGTCTATAGCCTTAAGGCCGCGAAGGAAGTTGGAGACGAGGGCTTGGTGGTCGCTGTCGAGCCATTCCTTGAGACCGCAAGCCGGCTCTTCGAAAACGTCCGCGCGAATGGATACCGCAACGTGCGGGTCCGAAATTTATGTGTTGGCCGCCATACTCAACAGGCACAACTTTATCTGAACAATGATAAACCGAATTCGTTCGGCCTCCTGAGAGTCGGGAATGCGGAATCTGTATCTGTCTTGTGCGTATCGCTCGACGACCTGTGTCGCTGGGAGAATATCGAGCGTCTGGATTATTTGAAGATTGACGCTGAAGGAGCCGAAGGCGCCATACTCGAAGGCGGCGCGCAAACGATCGCGCGGTTTCGACCGATCGTTCAGGTGGAGATAACGAAGAGCGATAGCAGACTTTCCTCGAGTTATCGCAAATTCTTTGCGCCCAAGAGTCCCAACAACATTTTCATACCGGCTGAGAATGTGAAGGCGGTTGAGATCGCCATGGCACTGGGATGGGCCGAAACGAACTAATCTCCTGACAAATCAGTTCTTCGGACACACGCGCGAGATTAATCGTCTGATTTCGGATCGGGAACGTCGCCCGCATACGCTGTCGTCATTTCTAAATTTGAGGGTCACGACGGGGAGTGTAAGTCCCGAATGAAATGGTGTGTATTGGTTTATGGCGGAGAGGGGGGGATTCGAACCCCCGATCCCGGTTTTGCCAGGATAACTGCTTAGCAGGCAGCCCTGTTCGGCCACTCCAGCACCTCTCCGTGGCGATTCGAGTGGTTATTCGGCAGACGGCCTGCGGCGTTAAGTATAGCATCAAGATTTCTACGGGTCTCTCGCTCCGGATCGCTTTTCTACGGTCAGCTATGGAAGGGCGGCGGACTTGAAACAATTATTTCTGGGAAGGTATCGCGCGAAAACGTAGGAAGGTTAGGACCCCCATCGGGTGCGAGCCGTAAATCGGATCAAGCGACGCGGGCGCTGTGTAGAGAGTGTACTGGCCGCCAAAGGCAGTCGAGACGTGGCGAATAAAATTCCATTCGTGATCGTAGCCGAATGTGTAGGCTTGTATCCGCGCCAGAAAACGCTCCTGGAATCCGGGCGGAATGGGATTTTCCCCGAGTAGCAATTCGTTCGTGCGGTCCACGTTTTCAATCCTGGTCCAAGCGTAATTGTGATAAGCAAATCGAGCCGTGCTTTCTGCCAGATAACTATTAAAGATTTCCGCGTCCGGTGAGGTGCGGTTGCGGCCCCAAACGAGTGTAGTGGCCCAGTTGCCCCATGCGCCGTCTCGAAGCGGCTTGTTGTACGTCGCTGACGCAGTCATGCGCAACGTGTTTTCATTCGGGAACAATTGTTCTGGACTGGTGAGATGAGTGATGGAGTACTGCCCACTCCAGTTCTTCGCTGGATTCAGCGTGAATCGCGCAGACCAGGAATCGATTGCGCCAGCCTGGATTTCCCAGCGATGCTCGTTCGGTTCCCGGCCGTGAAATCCGGAAACTTCGATGCGCGCGATTTTGTAGGCCAGGCCTAATGTCACCACATCGTCAGCAATGTGCGTGGAATCCTGCAGGTGATGACCGAGGGGCGCCAAAGTGTCTTCGCTGGCGGAAACGCGGTGGGGAAACGCTTCGGGGCCGATAGCCGGGTCGCCAACCGGCGCCGCGTAAAAAGATAGCAGCGTATCCTTAGCCAGCTTCCAGTCATAGAGCAGCGCGAGCTCCATAAAGAAGTTGTGCGGATGCTGGCCGTCCACGATGGGTTTCCCGAAAGCAGTTTCTCCAAGCTGAAAAAGCTCCGGGTACTGCCGGCCAGTGATCGTCGCCGGATCCAAACTAAACATACCGCGAACGGTAAGAGTTCCGTTGCCCAGCTCGCGCTGAGCCATGGGCATAAACCAGCTTGTTCCGAAAACTTTATCCGCGCCTCGTGGGCCGGTTTGCTGCTGCGAATTGAGAAATCCGACGCCATGAAACATGAATGTCCACTCGCCCTTCTGGGCCATGAGCATGTCATGCGGAGTCGAATTGGGCTCGGCGGTGGTTCCGGCCGTCGAGTGAGCAAGAATCTCTTCGATGAAAGTCGTGGGAGAGGCCATGTTCATATTCGGCATGGACATGGTCATTTGTGCGGTGGTTTGACTCATGCCCTGCATGCTTCTCTGCTGCACGGAAACAGGAGTGGTTGCAACATCCAAGCACGGACACAAACTCAACGATGTGCAGGATACGGCGCCGAGTTCGCCGGCAAACGCGGGAGCCGCGAGCAGCGCGGCCGCTAGAAGAATCGAGCATTTGCCCCTAGCGATACATTTCTCCATCACAATTGATATTACTTCAAGCTTGCCACGCGGCGAAGTACAACAGAAAGCTCTTACATTTCCGGCTTGATCTGAGGATCTTGTACCGTCGCAGCGCGATTCTCGCTCGTGCCCCGAAGTACGCCGCTTTCGTCCGTATAAAAATTCATATAGCCGAAATTTCCCGCACGCGCGGTCAGAGTGTAACTCTTTAGGTGGCCGTCTGCGTCGGGCTTGCCGGGAGTGTATTGCACGCTGTAGTGCGCGGATTGCGCTCTTTCCGCTTCGAACCGTACGCGATCGCCCAGACCCTCCAGAGATGAAGGGAAGCCATCTTCGCTGTTCTGATAACCCGCTAGCGTCTGCTGAATAATTCCGAGCGCCTGGCGCGCGCGTCCTTCTGCCTCGGGCTGCGTTCCTGAAATTCTCCAGGGCAGAGCAAACCACGCCGTAGCGGCCAGGATCGCGAGAAATATCCCGAGAAGAATCACTACTCGGGCGGGTGTTATTTTTTTATTTTGTACCCCGACGTTAGCGAATTCGCTGCCGTCAGGCGCGTTGGTCACGTCTGCACCGCAATAGGGGCAGACCGGGCTGGCCTGGTTTATAGCTTGCTCGCATTCCGGACAGGTAAACACTCAACCAAATCTTATCAGGTTCGCATGCAAGTTTAGTTGCCGAGCGCGTTCATTAAATGAAGTACAGCGCGCTTGGCTGCTTGGTTGACGTCACGAACGCGATCCACGGCTGTCAGAGCGCGCAAATTCGGCTTTCGGGTATCATCTTTTAAGTTTCACAGCGAGGAGACAGCCCATGTCCAGAACAGGACGCAGATTTATCAGTATCGTCATTTTCGCAGCCTTTCCCCTGTTGTTACTCGCGACAGGCAGCTTTTCGAGGGTCCATGCCGCACCTCAAGAACGCGCCGATGCTCCTGCGGCGGCTGAGCACGCGCCGCCGGTCGAAAGTTCAACCACCACTCAAAAGGACCAGATCGATCTCAACGTAACGGTGTACAACTCGAACATCGCGTTGATCCGCGACGTCCGGCAATTACACCTGGCCTCCGGCACTTTTCCGCTGCGTTTCGAGGACGTCGCGGCTTCGATCATGCCCGCTACAGTCCACTTTCGGTCGCTCACCGACCCGGCAAAGCTGAATGTAGTCGAACAAAACTACGAATATGACCTTCTCGATGCGCAGAAACTCCTGCAAAAGTACGTCGGACGCGAGATCACGCTCGTGCGCAGTGAGCAGGACGCCAACTCAACCAAGTGGGTCGAGACGAAAGCTCTCCTGCTAGCCGACAATAACAATGAACCTGTTTGGAAGATTGGAAATGAAATCGTCACTGGGATGCCCACAAGCTGGTACCGGTTTTCGGAATTGCCCGGGAATCTTTACAGCCGCCCGACGCTCGTATGGACCCTTGATAACGCCGGCGCTGGATCTCAAAAAGTTGAGGCGTCCTATCTCACAAACAACATGAATTGGAACGCAGACTACGTGCTCACGGTGGCGCGCGACGAAAAAACCAGCGATCTCGATGGTTGGGTGACGCTAACGAACAACAGCGGCGTAGCGTTCGAGAATGCCAAGCTTCAACTTGTGGCCGGAGAGATTCACCAAGTGCCACCGGCCATTAGGGCTAGACAGGAAATTACAAACCAGTTGGCCACCGCGATGGCGGCACCGCCTCAATTCCAGCAGGAAGGAATGTCTGAATATCACCTCTACACCCTCGGACGGCGCACCACCATTCAGAATAACGAATCGAAGCAAATCAGCCTGCTTTCCGGAACGGGCGTGCCAGTGGAAAAGTTTCTCGCGGTCGAGGGGCAATCGTATTACTACCGCAACCAGGAAAGGATTGGGAGCCCGACCCCTGAGCCGGTAAAGCTGTACTACCGGTTCAAGAACGAAGAAAAAGGCGGCTTGGGCATGCCTCTGCCCGCCGGAACGGTGCGTGTTTATCAGGCGGATTCAAAAGGAGGAATCCAATTCGTCGGCGAAGACCAAATCGATCACACGCCCAAAGATGAAACGCTTAAGATTTACGTAGGCAACGCCTTTGACGTAGTGTGCGAGCGCAAGCAGCTCGATTATAAGAAGCTGGCGAACAACTTGTATGAAATGGAATATCAGATCACATTGCGCAATCACAAGGATGTGCCCGTAACCGTCGAGGTTCTCGAGCCTATCGGCGGCGATTGGGAAGTGGTGAATTCGAATCTCAAGTGGACCAAGCTGGATGCTTCGACCATCAGCTTTGAGATTCCTGTCGAAAAAAACGGCACTTCGACACTGGACTATCGCGTTCGCGTGAAGTGGTAGAGCGGCGAAAGAGCGGATAGGTTATTTCTTCACGGTGAGCGCCAGCTCGCGGGCAAAAACGGGATTGGCTGGGAATTGAATGGCGAGTTGAGAAAGAAGATCGTGAGCGCGGTCCATCTGGTGTTCGCGTTCGTACGCCAAGGCCAGCATCACTTTGGCGAATGGCTGCAGGTAGTGCCCGTGCTCGGCAGCGGAGGCCATCTCTTGCATTCCGCGCACACGGTCGCCATGAATCCCGCCGAACCAAACCAGCGCGCGTTTGAACCCGGGCAAGCAGCCGATGACGTAGTTGCTCATACCCAGGGCCACATTCGCGTCTTGCTGCGACGGATCGATCGCCAGCAGAATATTTGCCTCGGCTTCGGCTTGCTTCATTACCTTTAGGCCATCGAGCTGCTTCTTGATGATTAATGCATCGTAATCAGATTCCATTCCGTCCGCGATGGTTAGAGCCAGCAGGCCGTGAATGTCGTGGGGATTGGATTTCAGGCGCCGTTTAGCGAGCTCTCGAGCTCTGTTGTTAGCTTCCAGGAATGCCGGGTTCTGATTCTGCGACGCGTCTCCGTCTACTCCGCCGAGAAACTTCGCATCACTGAGGAAAAATTCCGAGGTCAAAACTCCCTTGGCGTTGAACTGCTCGAAGAGGTAACTTGCCGCTTCCGCAGCCTTGCCCATCGGATCGTCGGGCAAGTTCTTCTGATAGGCCAAAAATTCGACCCGCGCGCCATTGAAGTTTAATTCGTAAAGGCGTTGGAAGCCTTTTTCCATCAAAGCGACGGAAGGATCGGGCTCCATGACCGGCCCTTGTGACGCCGGAGCTTTCTGCTCCGGGTTTTGCTCTGTTTGCCCGGATTTGTGCGATCCCGCGCTGAGCGCAGGGCATAGCACAATTGCTGTCGCTGTGAATACCAGGGTTGAAATTTTGGCGGTTCGGCTCGTCATATAGATCGCGCTTCTATTCCCTCGTGGAGCGGGCGTTTCGTGGTGCAGCTAAGGAGTGCCGAAGGCTCATTATATTCGAATATGACGGGCGTTCATCAGTTGCTTTTCAATGGATGTTTCTTCGAAGTATCTGGCTAAGGATTTCCTAATACGAATGCGACGCCAGCGGCAGTAAAAACTCAAAATGGCTGGACGGCAGTTTCGGCTCGTCGAGGCAAATCGTAACCGGAAGATTCACGAATTAATTTGCACTCTGAGGCGAGGAAATAGCAGGTGACGCCGGTGCGGAGATTACTTCATCCCTGTGTTTTCGCTTGGACAAGAAGGCGCAAACCGTAACGGCCAGTGAAAATCCCAAGAGCGAGCCGTCGCGTATCAATGATTTCACTCCGAGTTTCTCGCCCGGGCCAAAACAGCCGCAGTTGATCTCGAGCCCCGACGCATAAGTCCGCACCATCAGGGCGAAGAAGCCTCCCAGCAGCAACGTGGTGAAAAGCGATGAATAACGCAGCCACAATCCACTTAGAAGCCATAAGCCCAAACCCAGTTCAATGAATGGCAACCAGTGAGCTGCCGCACTTACCGCTTGTGGCGGAAGCAGTTGGTAAGAATCTACCTGCATCGCAAACATCGAAAGGGAAGTCTTTACGGAAGCGACCGACCACGGCATTGCTGCTTGCGGTTTCAGCTTTGCGTACGCAGCAAACAAAAAAGTCGCCGCGAACGCGAGCCGTCCTACCAGGAGGAATATTCGCCGGGAATTTTCACGCGCTTCTTTCGTCATCGATTGCGTACCCGCTACTGGCTGAGAAGCGAATCTAGGAATGATTTCAGGATCGGCCAAGTTACAAAACCTGGCATAGCCGGATATCTCTGACCCTTGTAGGTGATCACAGATGTTGGCGTCTGCGTCACCGGAAGCAACTTAGCGAGTGCCTGGTCTTGCTCGATATAAATGTCGAGCGCGCAGCCGCGGTCAGCCTGCCCCTTACCGGAGAGCGAGGCCGGCTTTACCGCTGCGCTCGTGTTCGATTCGCATCCAACCATCAATCTTTGGACCCGCTTGAAATCCGCGGGCTTCAGCGCAGCCGCCACGAACTTCTCAATATTTCCATCGGCCGACCAGGCAGCCTGATTGTCAAAAAGCGCCGCGTCCACCTCCTGGAACTTTCCAATCTTTGCGGCCGCATTCGACCAGCGCGCGGCTTGATGAGAGTAAGGATGCATCGGCAGCGGAAAGTCCCGGTGAATGAAGTAGACTTTTCCCGCAGCGACGTAGTCAGTGATCATGTACTTTAGGGTGCTCTCGTAGAAATTCCCGCACGACGGGCATTGGTAATCACTGAATACTTCCATCGTGATCGGCGCGGCGCGGTTTCCGATAGACTTCCCGGGCGTTGCGATTTCATCGGAATTAGCCGTAGAGGAGGATTGTGCCCGCGGCTTGGTTTGAGCCGGAGTCCCTACAGCGCATGTGAGAGCTACTGCGGCCAGCACTACAATAATTTGACTCAAAACCCGCCAGCGGGACGAAGGATAATTTCCACGATTCAAAGCCACCTCCCGGAATTTTGCACCAGCCGCAAACATTGTATCGCGAATTTGGTCCAGCGCAGCAGTCCTTACTATGTGCTTCGACTTCACTTAGCCACTGGTTATGCCATTGGTCTGCAAGCCAACAGGGAAGCCGACCCGGGCTCGTCCAATGTCGAGTAGAGATTGCGAGCATTTGATGCCAAGCGCAGCATTCCATGATTTAACCCTTTTGTATGCAGCGGAATACAGACACATAGATAACTTGACAATGAGACGCTCAACGTGTATTATTACCTCGTTTCACCATCGCGTCGCGGGCTGAGTCCCGCTATGCACTACAGGAGCGCATTCTATGAGCAAGATTATCGGCATCGATCTCGGTACGACCAATTCAGTCGTGGCCGTGATGCAGGGTGGCGAACCAACCGTAATTCCTAACCAGGAAGGCGCGCGGACGACTCCCTCCGTAGTAGCAATCACCAAGGGCGGTGAGCGGCTGGTCGGGCAAGTGGCAAAGCGGCAATCAATCACGAATCCGGAGAACACTGTTTACTCCATCAAGCGGTTCGTAGGACGCCGTTTCGACGAGGTACAGGAAGAAGCCAAGCGCGTGCCCTACAAGGTAGTGAAGGGGCCGCACGACGACGTTCGCGTTGAGCTTTCGGGTAAGGCTTACACCCCCCAAGAGCTCTCCGCCATGATTCTTCAAAAGCTAAAGTCCGCGGCGGAAGATTTCCTCGGAGAGAAAGTAACCAAAGCGGTGATCACCGTTCCCGCATATTTTAACGACAGCCAACGCCAGGCCACCAAGCAGGCCGGCGAGATTGCGGGTCTTGAAGTACCGCGCATCATCAATGAGCCTACCGCAGCGGCGCTCGCTTACGGTCTCGATAAGAAAAAAGACGAGACGATTGCGGTCTATGACCTGGGTGGCGGAACTTTTGATATCTCCATTCTCGAAGTGGGCGAAGGCGTTGTCGAAGTCAAATCCACCAATGGCGACACGCACTTGGGCGGTGATGACATCGACCAGCGCGTCATTGAGTGGATCGTAGCGGAATTCAAAAAAGAACAGGGAATCGATCTGAGCAAAGACCGCATGGCCATCCAGCGTCTGAAGGAGGCCGCGGAAAAAGCAAAGATCGAGCTGTCCCAGTTGATGGAGACGGAAATAAATCTTCCCTTCGTCACCGCGGACGCCTCTGGTCCAAAGCACCTGCAGTTGAAGCTCACTCGCTCGAAGCTCGAGCAACTGATGGAAGACTTGCTCCAGCGCACGGTTGGTCCTGTGAAGCAGGCACTGAGCGATGCGGGTTTGACTCCGGATAAAATCGACGAAGTGGTTCTGGTAGGCGGTTCCACAAGAATCCCACGTGTGGTTGACATTGTGAAGGGACTATTCAACGGCAAAGAGCCGCACAAGGGTGTTAATCCTGACGAGGTAGTCGCCGTGGGTGCTGCCGTTCAGGGCGGAGTGCTGGGCGGCGAAGTGAAGGACATTCTATTGCTCGACGTAACGCCTCTTTCGCTGGGAGTCGAGACACTGGGCGGCGTGTCCACCGTGCTGATCCCGCGTAACACGACGATTCCAACGCGCAAGTCGGAAACGTTCTCAACAGCGGCTGATAATCAGACGTCCGTTGAGATTCACGTGCTGCAAGGCGAAAGACCCGTGGCTAGCGGAAACCGATCGCTGGGAAAATTCCATCTGATCGGAATTCCGCCGGCTCCGCGCGGCGTGCCGCAAGTCGATGTCACGTTCGATATCGACGCCAACGGCATTTTGAACGTGTCGGCGAAGGACAACGCCACAAACAAGGAACAGAAGATCACGATCACAGCTTCGAGCGGCTTGAGCAAGGAAGAAGCCGAGCGCATGAAGAAAGAAGCGGATGCGCACGCCGATGAAGACAAGTCGCGTCTCTCGGAGGTCGAAGCACGCAACCGACTCGACAGCTTGGTCTACCAAACGGATAAGGTGATCAAGGAGAACCGCGAGAAGCTGGCCGAAGCAGACGTCAAAGCCGGCGAGGAAGCAATTGAAGACGCGCGGCGCGCCTTGACAGAAGGCGGTTTGGACCGGTTAAACGCTGCGGCGGAAAATCTGACTAAGGCTTCCCACCGCATCGCGGAAACCATGTACAAAGCGCAGCAGAGTGCAAATGCTGCTGGCGCAGGTGCAGCCGGCGCTCCAGGCTCGCAAGGGGCACCTTCAGGCGAGAGTAAGTCGACGTCCTCGGGGCAAGGCGATGTTGTGGATGCCGAGTTCGTGGACGTGGATGATTCAAAGAAACCGAATTAACAACCTACAACGCGCAGGGGCCGGTCCCAGATCGGCCCCTGCACGTGTTTTAGGACTTCTTGAGGAGACGCGTTGACGACAATCGGTATCCGGCGTTCTAGTCCGCCGCAGGCCGTGCAGAAGATTCGCGACAATTTCTTCCTGGTGCAGGTTTCCATCTCGGAATCGCCCACTGCCGATTGGCGCCGTCTTTTCTACGACGCGCAGCAGGACGTGCAGCCTGAATTTCCCCCACGCTCGGTCGAGATCTCAGGGACCTTCCTCCGCTTCAAGTCCGATCCGAACACGGTCGAGCAGAAAGTCGGCTGGATTGACCGCTGGATCGAGCGTGCCAACGCCAAGGAAACGAGCATGGCCGGAAGATCGTCGGAAATGCAGCGGCAAAAGAAAGAAGAGTCGGCGCGCGAAACGCAGGAACTCGCCGAATGGAATGGGCGCTGGATAAATTTGTAAAAGCCGCTCGTGTTTTGACGGCGGCCCGATAGCATGCGGAAGTTGTTCACAAAATCATCATGGCGACAGCGACTAAACAGGATTACTACGAGCTCTTAGGTGTACCGCGCAAAGCGTCAGCAAAGGAGCTGCGCGCAGCCTACCGCAAGCTAGCCCGCAAATATCATCCGGACCTGAATCCGGGTGACAAGTCCGCAGAAGAAAAATTCAAGCAGATTCAGGAAGCGTACGACACCCTTTCCGATACCAAGAAGCGGCAGACGTATGACCAATTCGGATTCAATGTTCCCGGCCAAGGCGGGGGTCCCGGACCGGGCTACGGCGGCGGAGGCTCCCCCGAGGACATACATTTTGACTTCGGCGGGTTCGATTTTGGCGGCGGAGCAGGCCAAGGATCCGGTGGGGCCGGCGGCGGCGCCAGTTTTCGAGATCTTTTCAGCCAATTTTTCCGAGGGGCCAACGCCGCGCAAGCAACGCAGGAACGCGAGCCGGGCGATGATCTCGAATATCAAATCGACATTACATTCGCCGAGGCCATGCGCGGAACGGTAAAGAAGCTTAGTTTTACGCGCCTGGATGTTTGCAACGCGTGTCACGGCACAGGCGCGGCTCCCGGAGATGAGAAAGTTTGCCCATCGTGCGGCGGCTCAGGCCAAGTGACACAGGTGAGCGGCAAGATGCGTTTCCAAATAACGTGTTCGCGCTGCGGCGGTACGGGAAAGCTCCGCACCGCATGCCGCAATTGCGGCGGCGAAGGGCGAGTCGCGCGCATGGAGACACTCGACGTACGCATACCGCCGGGTGCGCAGACCGGTTCACGCGTGCGCGTGGCTGGCCGTGGCAACGTCGGATTGCATGGCGGCCCGCCAGGCGATCTCTACATCGTAATGAAAGTGGGGCCGCATCCTTTTTTTGATCGCCGCGGCGACGATCTCTTTACCGTGGTCCCTATCACTGTTACGGAGGCATCACTCGGTGCCAAAGTGGAAGTCCCTACAATTGACGGGCGAGCCCAAGTTCGTATTCCCCCCGGGACCAACAGCGGGAAGAAACTGCGGCTGCGCGAAAAGGGTGCGCCATCAGCCCGGCATCCCGGGAAGCGTGGCGACCAGATCGTCGAGGTGCAAGTCGTGGTGCCCAAGCCTGAAGACGAGCGTGTGCGTAATCTGCTGAAGGAACTTAGCAAGATTGATCCCGAGGATCCGCGCCGCGAAATTTTTTCTCGCGCCGCAGTATAGCGAATGCAAGGAGACGATGATGGTTGGCCGCCCAAAAAAGAAAGCCAAAGCGGGCTATATGATCAGCGCCGTCGCCGATCTATACAAGCTGCACCCGCAGACTTTGCGTTTGTACGAACGCGTGGGTTTGCTCAAGCCGTCTCGCTCCCAGGGGAACACCCGTCTGTATACGGATTCCGACCTCGAGCGGCTTGAGGTGATTCTCAATTTGACCCGCGAACTGGGAGTCAATCTCGCGGGTATCGAAATAATCCTGAATATGCGCGATAAAATGGCGGACATGCAGTCGCAGATGGAAGACTTCATCAAATTTGTGCGTAACGAAATGGCGCGCAGCTTTACGGCTGCCGATAATCCCAAGGCGCGCCATGCTATCGTCCGTGCTGTTCCTCGCCCCGTTCTTCGCGTCGAGAAATAACCGCTTTTTCAGTTCAGCAATTCGCCTTCGAAGACTTCGGCCACTGGTCGCCTTTCTGCTTCTTGTGCGATGCCGTGGTTTACGCTTTCCCTTCACACTACTAAGCGACCTCCAAAGGCATAAGTTTCCACAGGACCGCGCGCTTTGCACAGACGGTGTGCGCTTGCGCTCTAACCAAGCGGCGCATATCCTTCCGTTATGGCGCAAGCAGATTGTCCGCATTGCCAGGGTAGCGGCTGGAAAGTCGTTGAACGGACCACGGAAGGTGCACGGGCGCTTTCCGCAGATAAGCCCGGCACATCCTCACAAGGCGAACCGAAACTGGTTTGGGCCGTCCCATGCGATTGCACTGCGGGTGACCGTACGGAGCGCGCTCTGGCACGGGCGCGGGTTCCGGAGCGTTATCGGCACTGCGACTTCGATAATTACGAAACAGACAACGACATTGAGAACGTATCGCCTCAACAGATTGCTGTTTTCAATCGCAGTTTGATACAAGCAAAGTTGATGGCCCAGAAGTTCGCTAAGGAATTCACTCCTATTCGCGAGCAAGCTGAACCGGGCCTGCTTTTGATGGGGCCGTGCGGCGTGGGCAAGACGCATTTGGCGGTTTCGGCTTTAAAAGAGATTGTCCTGCGCGGCTACAGTGGCCTTTTTTATGACTACCGCGAGTTGCTTAAGGAAATTCAGGATAGTTACAACGCGGAGAGTCAGTCCACGGAGATGGGTGTGCTCGAACCCGTATTGAAAGCTGAGATTTTCATTCTGGATGACGTTGGATCTAGCAAGCCATCTCCTTGGGCGCTCGAGACAGTCGGACATGTTCTAAATACGCGCTACAACGAAAAACGGGTCACACTGCTCACCACAAATTACTTGGACGAAGAATCTGCTCAATCTCGAAATGCGGAATCTGGAAGCACTGCGGTTAGCCCGCGCGGCAATGCTGCTTTTCCTGACTCATATCGATCCGGCAGGCTTCCTTCCGGCGAGCCGATGCGGGCGACCGGCGAGGACACTCTCACCGAACGAGTGGGAAGGCGCATTCGCTCGCGCCTTTACGAGATGTGCCGCACGGTCAAAATCTCCGCTCCCGATTATAGGAAAGAGATTCGCAAAGCCACCGGTTCTGGCGCATGAGGCGCTATTTCTGCGTTTATTGTGCGCAGAACCAAATTTGACGAAGAAGTTTCCATGCCACGTTTGGTTGACAACGCGCAAACTGGGCGGGTATCATCCTCACGATACAAGCGTCGAGCGCGGGCGCTGGATCCCCTTCATTGCTCTGACCCCGTAGGGTGGAGTAACCCGAGATTTCATTCTCGGCAGATGGGCACGAATTCGTACGGAGGCCGCTCTCCATGTCACCCGATCACGACCCCAATCTCCAACCTTCCGTCCCGGAAGCCGCTTCTGGGGAGCCCGTGGCTGAGGATTCCAACCACGGAACATCCGCGGAGGCCGATTCGCGCAAGCCGTCCGCTTTAACCACGTCGGGAACCTCCACAGGTGCTGCCACTGCTGTAGCTCGCGCGCAGGAAAATTCCGCGGTTTCGCCGGCAAAAGACGCCGCCGTCGAAGAAACAGCTTCTGCCGATGCTACCGCTCCGGCCAAGCAAGATGCAGCGCGTTCCGCGACCGCCTCCGCATCAACCGCTGAAATTTCCGAGAAGAACGAGGTCTCCACGGAAGCCGCACCGAGCGCTGAGATTGCGCAGCCAAGCGTGACGGGTACGGAGATGAAAGGCCCCGACGCCGCTGAAGCCGCTGAATCTTCCGAAACGATGGACCAACTTCTCGATCAGTTCGCAGTTCCGGAGCCTGTAGCCGCTGAAGGTGAAATTTTCGATGGTCGCGTGCTAGCTGTAACAGACGCGGGCGTAATCGTGGACGTGGGCGGAAAATTCGAGGGCTTGGTACCGGCGCAGGAATTCGTTGACTCAGGAAGTCCTATCCATTTTGGCAAGGGTCAAACGATCGAAGTCGAAAGACTGCACGAGCAGAAAAACGGCTACGTGTTGCTCTCGCACGTGCGCGCGCACCGACGGCGTGTCTGGGAGCGCACCGAGAAGTCCTATCGCGAGCATGCCACGATTACGGGCAAAGTCACCGAGCGCATTAAGGGCGGCCTGGTAGTTGATATTGGCGTTCGCGCGTTCTTACCGGCTTCACAAATCGAATTGCGCCCGGTGCACGATCTGGATACCTGGAAGGATCGCGATATCGACGTGCGCGTCCTGAAATTGAATCGTAAGCGCGGCAATGTGGTCGTCAGCCGCCGCGCGATTCTTGAAGAGGAACAGAAATCCAAGCGCGATGAGTTGATGGCCTCGCTGTCGGAAGGTTCGATTATCACCGGCCGCGTGAAAAACGTAACTGACTACGGCGTGTTCGTCGATCTCGGCGGGATGGATGGGCTGCTCCACGTCAGCGATCTTGTTTGGGGACGCGTGCCGCATCCCTCTTCCATCGTCAAGCCTGGCGATGAAATCGAAGTACAAATTCTGAAGTTTGACAAAGACAAACAGCGCATCTCGCTGGGACGCAAGCAATTGCTGCCCGACCCGTGGGCCACGGTCCCTGAACGATTCGCCGTGGGCACGCGAGTGCAAGGGAAAATCGTCGGCGTCACGGATTATGGCGCGTTCGTGCAGATCGAACCCGGTGTCGAAGGACTGGTACACGTTAGCGAGATGAGCTGGTCGAAGCGCACCAAGCACCCGTCGAAGATGGTGAAGGCCGGCGACGACGTGGAAGTAACCGTTCTCGAAGTGAAGACTGACCAACGCCGCATCTCCCTTGGCCTGAAGCAGACTATGCCTGACCCGTGGAACGCCGCCGCGGAAAAATATCCGGTAGGCACAATCGTCAACGGCCGCATCCGCAATCTTGCGGATTTTGGCGCCTTTGTCGAAATAGAAGAGGGCATGGAAGGTTTGATACACATCAGCGACATTAGCTGGACGGAACGCCTCAAGCATCCCAGCGAAAAATTCAAGAAGGGCGATGCGATCGAGGCCAAGGTTCTAAAGGTAGACTCGCAAAATCGCCGGCTTTCGCTCGGCATCAAGCAAGTAAAAGATATCTGGGCGAACTGGTTCGCGGAACACAAGATCGGCGAAGTGACGAAAGGAAAGGTCACGCGCACAACGGATTTCGGAGCGTTCGTGGAATTGGCCGAGGGAATCGAAGGGCTCTGCCATGTTTCAGAGATCGAAGAACGCAAATCGAAGGGCGAGCGCGACAAGGAAAAACCGGCGCGCGGCGCGCGGGTCACTTCCGTGCTCGTGGCAGGTAGCGAGCACGATTTCAAGATTCTCCGGATTGAGCCCGAGCAGCATAAAATCAGCTTGAGCTATCGCGCCGCGCAGAAGCAAGTCGAGCGGCAGGAGATTGAAACATTCCGGTCGGCGAAGCCAGCAAAGTCGTCGCCAAACGCTACGATTGGCGATGCCATCATGGCCAAGCGGCAGTCGTCTTAGTTTCAGATTCCCGGCCGGGTCATGGGGCGGCCACCCGGGAAAGCCTTCCCTCGCCGTAAAAATCATTTACGTTGCGATAGATTGATGATATGCAAAGACCTGCGGTGTGGCCCCGGCCCGCAGACGGCGCACAATTGCTTAAAGTTGTGAGAGGAGGCTCTCATTCGATGGCAGAGGCTGCGGGAGAGCACGAGAAAAAAGATCATACAATGACGAAGGCTGATCTCGTGGAAGAGGTCACCCGTATCACCGAACTGCCTCGCAAAGAAGCCGAGGCGGTCGTCGAGACCATTTTTGAGAGCATCATTGGCGCCCTCCAGTCTGACGATAAAATCGAGATTCGTGGTTTCGGCAGTTTCCGCACGCGCGAGCGTCGCGGTCGCACCGGACGCAATCCGAAAACCGGTGCGAAAGTGGAAGTTCCCCCGAAGAAAATTCCGTTCTTCAAACCCAGCAAAGAGCTCAAGGACTTCGTGAACCATCCGCGTCCCGGTGGCGCTCCCGCAGGGTCGTCCGGACCGGGCACCCAGGGCTGAGCGGAATGGATTATCTGTGGACGCCGTGGCGCTATCGTTACATCGCCGACGCGTCGAAAGACGAAGGCTGTATTTTTTGCGCTGCCGTCGCCGCTGATGATGATGTGAAGACCCAAATTATTCTGCGCGGCGTGAAGAATTTTGTAATCCTCAATCGGTATCCGTACACCACCGGCCATGTGATGGTTGTTCCTTACGCTCACGTGGCCGATCTTTCAGCGGCCGACCCTGAAACACTTGCGGAAATGATGCGCCTTTCGCAACGCGTCCACACCGCCCTCGAGAAAATTTATCATCCCCAGGGCTACAACCTCGGCATGAATCTCGGCCGCGCAGCGGGTGCTGGCGTCACTGGGCACTTGCACCTCCACGTACTGCCTCGCTGGGCCGGCGACGCGAATTTCATGACCGTCGTGGGCGAGACACGCGTTGAACCCGAAGATCTTGCCACCACCTACGAAAAGCTCCGAAAAGCCCTCGCGTAGGATTGTCCTTTCTTAATCCCGGAACGCAGCCTAGAATTTGTATTCTCGAAGTCTCTGAATTTTGCAGGAGGCAGTCGCGTGAATCTTGATCTCACCGAAGAACAACAGCTGCTGCTGCGCAGTGTGCGGGAATTTGCCGAGGCGGAAGTGAAACCGCATGCAAAGGAAATCGATGAAACCGGCCGCTTTCCGCTCGATACCTTCAAGAAAGCGGCGGAGCTGGGACTCACCGGTATCGCTATACCGGAAAATTATGGCGGCGCGGGGATGGATCACGTCAGCTACGCTATCGTGATCGAGGAAATTTCTCGGGTTTGCGCTTCCACCGGCACCATTCTTTCCGTTCAAAACTCGCTCTACTGCGATCCGATCTACCGTTTTGGCACCGATGAACAAAAGCAGAAATTCCTCATTCCCTATGCGCGCGGGGAAAAAATCGGATGCTACGCGCTCACCGAACCTCAAGCCGGATCAAACGCGGCGGCGCTTGCGACTAAAGCGGTGCGCAAAGGCGATGCTTACGTAGTCAACGGGACCAAGGCGTGGATCACCAATGGCGGGGCCGCCGACGCCGCGCTCGTGTACGTCAACACGCAGCCGGAGAAGGGCGAAAAGGGAATTACTGCGCTGGTGGTGGAAAAGGGAACGCGGGGCTTTGCGGTGGGCAAGGAAGAGAAGAAACTGGGCGTTCACGCCACGGCTTGCACCGAGCTTTCGTTCTCCGATTGCGAAGTCCCTGTCGCCAATCGTATCGGGAACGAAGGCGAAGGTTACAAAGTTGCGCTTTCCACGCTCGACGGCGGCCGAATCGGCATTGCCGCGCAAGCAACGGGAATTGCACAAGGCGCTTTCGAGGCGGCGCTTTCCTACGCGCAGCAGCGCCAGGCTTTCGGCCATCCCATCGCCGATTTTCAAGCCATTCAGTTCATGCTCGCCGACATGGCCACCGAATTGGACGCCGCTCGTTTGCTCGCGCGCCGCGCAGCGTGGAAGCAAGACTCCGGCGCGCGATTCACTATGGAAGCCTCCATCGCGAAACTCTTCGCCAGCGAGATGTCCACACGCGTGACGCACAAAGCTATCCAGATACATGGCGGCTACGGTTACAGCCGCGAATATCCCGTCGAACGCAACTACCGCGATGCGCGCATCACCGAAATCTACGAAGGCACCAGCGAAATCCAGCGCCTGGTCATCTCCTCTTTGGTCTTGAAAGCGTCCTAGACAAAGAAGAACGCGCGATTCTCGCTTGCGTTGCTCCTCAGTGTATTCTTGTCTCCATGCTGGAACTCGATTGCGGACAGCACTTCGCGCCGGAGCTAGACGCGGACTTTTTCGCCTCGTTGCCTGCTCGTCCCGGCGTTCTCTTACTTGAAATGAAAGACAAAAAAGCTCAGCCGTATCTAGCGCGCACAGTGGATATTCGCCGCGCTGCGGAACGGCTGCTGCGCGCGCCCGAAACTCTTTCTAAGCGTCTGAATCTCCGCGATGTGGCCGTGGGCATTCGTTATCGTTTTACCGGATCGAAGTTCGAACAGACTCTTGCGATGTACGAGCAGGCCCGGAAAAGCTTTCCGCATCGTTACCGCGACTTCATGCGCTTGCGCCCGCCCGCGCTGCTGAAAGTCAATCTTAGCAACGAATACCCGCGATGTTACGTGACTCGCCGAATCCGCCCGGACGGCGGATTCTACTTTGGACCCTTTTCTTCACGCCGATCGGCCGAAGCATTCAGCGAATCCTTTCTTGATCTTTTCAAAATTCGCCGCTGCCAGATCAAAATCCGTCGCGATCCCGAATTTCCCGGCTGCATTTATTCCGAGATGAAGATGTGCCTCGCGCCCTGTTTCGCCGGATGCTCGAAGCAGGAATACGATGTCGAAGTCGGCCGCGTTCTCGAAACTTTGGAAACGGCGGGCTCATTCTTAACCAAGGAAATCGCAGGCCAGCGCGAAACCGCCAGCGAAGCCCTGGATTTCGAGCGGGCTGCCGCGCTCCACAAGCGCCTGGACAAAGTTTCGGCGACCTTGCGAGGGTGGGGAGAGTTGACACGTCGAATCGAAGAAATTGACGCCGTAATCTTGCAGCGGGGCGCCGAAGAGAAAACAATCGTAGCGTTCCCAGCTTTAGCGGGAATTCTCACTGAGCCTTTATTCCTGCGTTTCGGGGAACTATCCAGCGAGCCAAAGTCGGTGGAAGGCATCTTGAGAAAAGTCTTGGAGCCCCAGGCGCGAGCAGATCAAGAAAAATCAACCCATCGCAAGAAACACTCCGCTGAAAGTGTCCGTGGTTCCGAACCCGAGATACCGAGTGATTTGCCGGAATCCGCCGCCGGGCCGGCGGATCTGCCGGTGGACTATCGCGCGCGATACGGACTGAAGTCCGCGCCCGCAGAATTAGCCGAACATCTGGCGTTGATCTCGCGATGGTTCTATTCGAAGCCTCGTGATGGAGAGATTCTTTTTCGCGGCGGCGCCTGGCCATATCGGCGCATTTTGCGAGCCTGCGGCCGGCTGCTTGCGCCGGCCGGATTGTCGCCACAGACTCCAAAATCGAGCCCACAGCCTCGATTGTGATCCTTCACATCTATCGGCTCTTATTCCGCGGTTGAAACATAAACCAATCGAAAACAACGCTGCCGATTACGTCGTACAATTAACCGGATGTCGAAATCGCGCCCGCAGAACACAGACCCCGAACATCGTTCACGCGCTCGCGCGATGGTCCGTTCGCTACGGCATCGCAATTTCCAGCTTTTCTTCAGCGGACAAATGATTTCGCTCATCGGCACCTGGATGCAAAACGTTGCGCAGGCTTGGCTCGTTTATCGCTTGACGGGATCGTCGCTACTTCTCGGCGTCGTGGGCTTTGCGGGGCAGATCCCAGTTTTTCTGCTCGCTCCCATCGGAGGGTTGGCCGCAGATCGCTGGAATCGCCATCGCATCGTCATCGGCACTCAGATCGTGTCGATGATCCTTGCTTGCATTCTCGCAATCCTTACTCTTCTCCATATCGTCGCCGTCTGGGAGATTGTCGTGCTCGCAGCGTTGCTCGGCGCGGTAAATGCATTCGACATTCCGGCCAGACAATCGTTTCTGATCGATATGGTCGGCCGCGAAGACTTGATGAACGCGATCGCTCTGAATTCCTCCATGTTCAATGGCGCCCGCGTAATCGGGCCGGCCATAGCAGGTTTGCTCGTAGCGTGGATCGGCGAAGGTTGGTGCTTTTTCGCGAATGCTGTCAGCTACATCGCTGTCATCATCGGTCTGCTGCTGATGAAGCTCGGGCCTATGCGTGTCGTCTCCAAACAAGCCACTCCCATCGAGCACATAGCCGAAGGGTTTCGGTTCGTGCGCCGCACCGCGCCGATCATGGCCATCATGCTGCTCATCGGGCTGGTCAGTTTGGTCGCCGTGCCTTACTCCGTGTTGATGCCCATTTTTGCCGATCGCGTTCTGCACGGCGGTGCGCGCGCGCTTGGCATTCTAATGGGCGCTAGCGGAGTGGGAGCCTTGTTGGGGGCGCTCACTCTTGCCATGCGCCGCGGAGTTCACGGCCTCGGCCGCTGGATCGCTTTTTCCGCTATAGCTTTCGGAGCCAGTCTCGTTCTGTTTTCCTTTTCAAGATGGTTCTTGCTCTCCGCGATACTGCTGGTTCCGGTGGGGTACTCGGTGATGCTGCAGATGTCGAGCTCGAACACGATGATTCAAGCCATGGTTCCAGATGAACTGCGGGGTCGCGCCATGGCCGTCTATACCATGATGTTCATGGGCATGGCTCCGATGGGAGCGCTGTTCGCTGGAGTGCTCGCGGATAGTATCGGCGCTCCGTGGACCGTGGCAATCGGCGGAATTGGAGCGATGGCGGGCGGTTTTCTTTTTTGGCGCCGGTTGCCGAAACTGCGTTTCGAAGCACGCGAATTGCTCGTTGCGCAAGGTCTGGCAGGCGAACCGGAACAAGCAAAGTAAGAACGCTCGATTTCTCGCCATTCACAAGCGTTTTGATATACTGCGCGAGTTCGCAACGCTCGAAGTGAAAAGAGAGGCTTGATGTCATCTGCTTCACCCCTTAGCGCAGAACGCAAAGCCGGCTTCGCCACTCCGGAAGGCACGCTGCGCTATGCTGCTCGCTTTCAAGGACGTTCGGCGCCGGGGCACTTCCGCGAGATACCAGGCGGACTTGTTTTTTCTTCTATCGGTATCGGCACCTATCTTGGTGAAGCAGACGACGCGACAGATGGCGCATATACCGATGCCATAGTTTCTGCCGTCGAAAGCGGTTGCAACGTCATCGATTCGGCTATCAATTACCGTTTTCAGCGAAGCGAGCGAGCTGTGGGCGCGGCTATGAAAGAACTTTTCTCAAAAGGTTTTTCTCGCGACGAAATCGTTCTTTGTACGAAAGCAGGATTTCTAACTCCCGATGGAGCGATGCCCGCGGATCCCAACGAATACTTCGCGCACGAATTCCTCGAGCGTGGAATTTTTCGCGTAGATGAAATTGCCGCCGGCTGCCACTGCATGGCGCCGGCGTACCTGGCCGACCAGCTCGAACGGAGCCGGCGCAATTTGGGCGTCGAAACCATTGACGTTTTTTATCTGCATAATCCCGAAACTCAGTTGAGCGAAGTTCCAGCAGAGGAATTTCGGCAGCGCATCCGCGCGGCGTTCACTTTTCTGGAAACGGCCGTCGCTGAGAAAAAAATCCGGACCTATGGCATGGCCACCTGGAATTCATTTCGAGAAGATCCGAAATCCGCCGGCTATCTTTCGCTCGAAGAGATGGCTGGAATCGCCAGCGAAGTCGCCGGAGCCGCACATCATTTTCGGTTTGTGCAGCTGCCGTTCAACCTGGCCATGCCTGAAGCGCTAACGCGGCCGAATCAAATGATCGACGGCAAGCCTGTTCCCATGGTCCAGGCTGCGCGCAAGCTAGGAATCTCGCTGATAACAAGTGCGGCACTCCTGCAAGGGCAGCTCGCGAAAAACCTGCCTCCGTTTGTCGCCACCGCGCTCGGATCAAAAGAAAACTCTATTCTTGCTCTGCAATTTGCGCGTTCCGTTCCGGGACTAACCACTGCGCTGGTCGGAATGAGCCAAGTCGCTCATGTGAATAAAAACCTGAGTCTCGTTGCCGTTGAGCCCGCCTCACGCGAGCAATTTCTCAAATTGTTCGAGTCGAGAGGTTAGAGACTGGCAGGATCGCTGAGCAGCTCCGGATGCAACTTGTTGAGCCATGCGTCGATTGCCGCGGCCATTTCGCCGAGATGCCCTGTGAAAAAATGATCCGCGTTTTCGACGAACGCCAACTCTTTGGGGTCCGGGAGTGTGTGGAAGAGCAACTCGACATTCTTTCGTGATCCAAACTGATCGTTTGCTCCCTGTACAAAAAGCTTCGGTTTCGCGCATTCGCTCAAGAACACCATATTGGATTTATCGACGGGAATTCCCAGACCGATTAGATCCATTACGCGGGTGTCTTCACAGCCTACTTGCAGGCCTACCAGCGAGCCAAAACTAAATCCTGCCAGCAGAATAGGCAGACCAGGAAATTCCTTCGCCATGTAGTCCAACCCTGCGCGAACGTCTTCGCGTTCGCCTACACCGCGATCGTGCACACCCTCGCTCAATCCGGCTCCCCGAAAGTTGAATCGGAGCACCGGCACACCACGGCGATGAAGCGTCTTCGCCGTTTGGAACACCACTTTGTTGTGCATCGTGCCGCCAAAGAGTGGATGGGGATGGCATACAACAGCGGCTAGAGGCGGGTGCGCTTGCGGCGTTGTCCAGAGCGTCGCCTCGATTCGGCCGGCCTGCCCTTTGAGGAAAAAACTGCGATGGAATATCTCCGCCATGTTCTTAGGTCTGGCGAGTGTAATGGAGAGTTTTGTGCAGCGCAAAGGCCAAGAGAGTTGGAGCACGCTGTGCCCGCTTGAGTAGGCCCTGAAACTCGTTGCGGCAGACGCTCCGCAGTGGTAGCTTTGGCCGAAGCGGACATGTTCGCTGGAGGTTTGATGGAATCCGCTGTTGAGCGCCGCGCCGCACGAAGATTTTCGATGAACCTGCCCATGAAGGTTCGTTTTACGGCGGAAACCGGCATCCTCGAAAAACAGGGAGAAACGCGCGACGTTAGCTTCCGCGGTCTCTACTTCGTGATGGAAGCGATCGTGGAGGCCGGCAGCCCGATCGAATTTGTCCTAACGCTGCCGCAGCAGATCACGCTTGCCGGCGACGTTCACATCCGTTGCTACGCGCGCGTCTTGCGCGTGGAGGAACAAAAGGGGCGTCGCGGCATCGCCGCCCGCATTGAGCGCTATGAATTTCTTCCCGCCTCCGTCTGACGATTCCCGAAAGTCGTACGATTTTATCGAAACGAGGTAGAATGTGTTTTCCGCTGTCCCGCGTGGGAGGGCACATGTATCACTACGATCCGAGTCTGGCGCTGGACGAACTGAGGGACGACGCGGTGTTGCCGCATCCCGTTCATCTGCGCGATATGATCCTGCGGACCAAGCTCGATGCGACTTTGGCGCTCGATTTGAACCGCGAATTCCAAGATTACCTAACGCGTTTCGGCGAAATGCAGAACATCGCACGCACAATACTGGAGCAAATTGCTTCCGGTGCGCGCAAAGCCTCCGCTTGAAAACTCCGGGGCGGAGCGCGAAGAATCCTGGTTCCGTGTGCCCGCGAAGCAAATAGCTTTTGTCGCTCGCATGGTTCTTTGTCTTTGTTAACGCAGGAGAGCTTTTAAAAGAGAATCGTATGGCAAGGCATACAATACTCATCGATGCGGACGACACCCTCTGGGAAAACAATATTTTTTTTGAAAAGACCATCGACCATTTTATTACCCAGCTCGAACATCTCGGCTACACCCGCGAATATATCCGCCACATCCTGAACGAGACCGAACGCCGCAATATCCGCCAGCACGGTTACGGTGTTCGAAGTTTTCGCCGCTCTCTGGAAGAAACATATCTGAAACTTGCAGGGAACGCCGCGAAGCGCGAGCTGGTTCAGGAAATCGAAAGAATGGCTGCGGAACTCGAGGCCACTCCGCCACATATTCTCGATGGCGTCCCCGAAACCCTTGCGTACCTCGCGAAACATCATCGTTTGATTCTGTTGACCAAGGGCGAGCCCGCCGAGCAAGCTGCAAAAGTCGAGCGCTCCGGTTTGCAACCGTATTTCGACTCCATCGAAATCGTGCTGGAAAAAGACCCAAGCTTGTACGAACGCATGATCGAACAATTTAAAATTGTGAAAACGCACGGCTGGATGGTGGGCAACAGCCCGCGCAGCGATATCAACCCCGCGCTTCATGCCGGACTGAGCGCGGTATTCATTCCGCACTCGGCCACCTGGGAGCTTGAAAAATGCGAGCTGGAGAGCGGCGCGGGGAAACTTTTGATCCTTACCAGCTTTCGTGAACTGCGAAGCCATTTCTAGCACGCTGAAGAGCCTAAGAATCCATGAGTGCAACGATACCGCGCCGACAATCATGCCGATGAACTCCACAGACTCACAGGTTCGAGTTGCCGTACTCGGCGCCGGCGCGGTGGGCTCGTATTTTGGCGGCATGCTGGCGCGCGCAGGCTCGCAAGTTACGTTGATTGCCCGACCGGCCCATGTGGAGGCAATACGCGCGGGCGGTCTTTTTCTGGACGCAGTTTCTTTCCAGGAACGTGTCGCGATAGGGGCTTCGGTGGAAGTATCCGCCGCGCGCGACGCAGACGTGATTCTATTCTGCGTAAAAACCACGGATACGGAAGAAGCTGCTCGATTGCTTGCGCCACATCTCGCCAAGGGCGCCGTTGTTGTAAGTTTGCAAAACGGAGTGGACAACGTCGCGCGGATTCGCGCGGCATCGGGAATTGAGGCTCTGCCTGCGGTGGTTTATGTCGCCGCGGCGCTGCCCGAACCGGGCCACGTGAAGCACTCGGGCCGCGGTGAGCTTGTCGTCGGGGAGCTAAAGGGCAGCGGCTCCGCTGACACTTCCCAGCCGTCGCGTGCGGAGCGCGTCGCTTCACTCTTCACGTCAGCGAAAGTGCCTTTCCGGATTTCGCCGGACATCGAAGTGGACCTGTGGACGAAATTCATCATGAACTGCGCGGGAAATGCGGTGACCGCGATTACACAAACCAGTTACGCCAGCGCGGCGCGAAACGAGCGCACGCGCGAGGTCATGAGGCAAGCGATCGC
>Ga0209530_1000430_pt1 | contig 31056 bp, 28 predicted proteins | sample BlaSpr_A8_Ref_O1_FD_187987 | JGI IMG/M metagenome (GOLD analysis project Ga0209530, IMG submission 187987) | Forest soil microbial communities from Thunder Bay, Ontario, Canada - Black Spruce, Ontario site 2_A8_Ref_O1 (SPAdes) (version 2) | ecosystem: Environmental > Terrestrial > Soil > Boreal...
CGTACTTCACCCAGCATTTTCCGCACGGGTTCTGGCCGATCAGCAACGGCGGTGAACTCGCGGTCATGTATTGCTGGGCGTTTTTTCTGCTGGTGTTCATCGGGCCGGGTGCCTACGCACTCGACACCGGGTTCGGGCCACGCGGACGGGGGTACGTAAGAAGCTATCTGCGTAGGTCGCCGCGGTCGCCGCGCGGGCGGCGCTGGCGTCGATAGCAACGTGGACATGCCCGAAGTACTAGCGGCGGCAGCTGCCATAGGGTGATCGTGGCTGAGCGTGGCTCTCAGGAGCCAAAAAACAGGCACCCAAGCGTGATACCTGGGTGTCCTGTGGTGCGGCGAGTGTCACCTCACCAGTATTGAGGGCAGTACGTCGACACAGCCGCGTCGACCGTGGCGTTCACGGTGCTCGCAGTATCGGGGTGCTTGGCCGTGTAGTGCGCTTTAATGCCGTCGCGGCTTGTCCCCGAGGCTGCCAGGCCGCAGATGTCGTGCGCCGCTTTGATCGCGCCTGCCGCCCAGTCACTTTCGGAAGTGCCTGAGGATGGTTGGAGACCATGCTGCTTCAGATTGCTTATATAGTCGGAGTCGTCGTCAGCATGGGCCACACCAGTGCCCAGCACGAGCGCGCCGGCTGTGAATGCCAGCGCCGCAAGAACTTTCATCATCGGTTGCCTCCCATCCTGTTAACCCTCGCCACTGCCAGCGGGACGGCTAGCGTCAGGAAGTGAACCATGATCGCTCCGTGCGGCGGCTGCGGCACTCCACTGCAGGCGGTTCGAGATGTCTAGCGGTGACCTACTCTCCACGAATGCGCGACCTCGAAGTGATCGACTCCGAGCACTACCCGGGCGGTATAACCAGGAGGTCATGGCTGTACCGCACGAGATACGGGATGGCGGGCAACCCGAACTTACAGGGGCCGAAGCGAAAAGGTCGCAACACGTGCGTTGCTGACGAAGCGAACTAATGTCGGCTTGCCGCACTACTGTTTCACCGCCTCAAGCGTTTTGAGCAAATCTCCCTTCGGTATCCAAGCGAACTGGCGGTGGATCTTCGTACGCTTAAGCAAACCACGCTTCTCAAGGTCGTACAGATCGTTGCGTGCCGTCTGCTTCGAAACACCGTGATAATTCATGTGGGACTCAGCTGTGTAGTAATTCGAAGGGTTGCGAGTCGCCGACTGGAGAAGCGCGATCTGACGATGGTTGAACCCGCCGGGAGCTCCGACCAAAAGCGCACGGGCGCGTTGCAGCTCTGACGTCTTCTTGTGCAGGTACGCGTCGAGCGCAATCAAAGCCCGCCTGATCACCTCAAGGTGGTAGATCAAAAAATAGGTGAGGTCTCCACCGTCTTGCTCTGTGTAAATGAAGGATCTGGCGTACTTGGATGGCGCGTCCTTCAGGATTAGCGAAATGGCCAAGTGCTCAGTGAGCCAGTACCCCTGCTTGAGCATGCTCCAGTAGAAGAGCGCGCGCGCGGTGCGGCCGTTGCCATCCTCAAAGTAGTGGTCGTACCCCATCATGAAGTGGATCGTCAACGCCCGCACTACCGGCGGGACATAGGGCTTGGCGTTGATATCTGCGTTCGCGAAGGCGCACAGCTTATCTAGGCGTTCGGGCAACTCCTCGACGGGCGGAGGCTGGTGGAGCAACCGATCCTCCTCATCGAGTATCTTCACTCGATCCGCCGGGTCCGGGTTGCTCTGGATCCGGCCGGCGCTGTTGGGATCGTCCAGGGTTTTCTCGGTGACGATCCGGTGGACTTCGCAGATCGTTCCAGGAGTGAATGGCTGGTCTTTGATCTCACGAATGTGTTGCATGGCCCGATAGTTATTGAGAATCATCTGCTGGCTTCGATCCTTTGGCTCCTCGCCGTAGGCAAGCATCCTCCGAGCGTCACGACGCGTCGTGGAGGCGCCTTCAAGTTGGCTCGAGCTAATAGCCTCTTCAACTAGCGACTGGACTACATATCTGTCGCGCGATGTTTTCGAGACCACCTCTTCAGGCAGCGCAATCTGGCCACTGGCGCGCTGCGAAACGTAGTCGAGCTCACGAAGCACGTTGTCGGGGAGGCTATAGCTGATGTGGCCGCCGCCGACCAGCTCCAACGGCAAGTTGCGCATGCTGGCCATACGCCGGAACTTGAGCCCGGCCCACCACTCTTCGCGAGTCAGGTCCGCTGGTGGTTCTTTGTGCCTCAGTTTGTCCCAGGCGAGGTAGCTCTCGTCATCGCCAACTTTCGTGAGAATGTCGACCATGCGCTTCGCGTCGCCCATGAACTCATCCATGATCGCCTCGACCGAAGGTGGTGGCATCGGGGTTTTCATCGTGGCCGATCCCGTCTCTCGTCGTGCTACGCCCAACGTCTAACGAAGGCCAAATCTGGTTAGACTTTGACTTTGGGCCGTTCACTAACCAAAGTACACCCAAAGTCAAATTTCTTTGTACTTTGACTTTGGCGTGAGGTACAGCGGGTAGTACCCGGCTCTGCGCTGCGCGCATGCGCGCATACGCGACATCGAGACCATCGGCTCCAGGCCTGACCTGGGGGGCCCCCAGGTAGATCGACGCGAGAGCTTACATAGACGGAACTGCATAAGGAGAGGTCAGAAATGATTTTCAGGGTGCCCCCGGCAGGATTCGAACCTGCGGCCTTCTGCTCCGGAGGCAGACGCTCTATCCCCTGAGCTACGGGGGCGCACTAACAACATGCTGCGCCATTGGGCCCCGACAGACTAACGCATTGAGGTGACTGCTCGGCCACCGCAATGGATTCGGGGCGCAGGCACCCCAGCCAATAGGATGGACGTTCGTGACCCCCGCCGACCTGGCTGAGCTGCTCAAAACCACCGCTGCCGCGGTGCTGGCCGAGCGCGGGCTTGACGCTGCCGCATTGCCGCCAGCGGTCATTGTGGAAAGGCCGCGCGTTCCCGAGCACGGCGATTACGCCAGCAACCTGGCGTTGCAGCTCGGCAAAAAAGTCGGTGCAAACCCGCGTGAGCTGGCCGGATGGCTGGTCGAGGCGCTGGCACAGGCCGACGGTATCGCCTCGGCCGAGGTGGCCGGACCGGGCTTCATCAACATGCGCCTTGAAGCGTCGGCGCAGGCCATGATCATCAACACCGTCATCGACGCCGGCGCGCATTTCGGCAATTCCGACGCGTTGGCTGGACACAAGATCAACCTCGAATTCGTCTCGGCCAACCCGACCGGACCGATCCACATCGGCGGTACCCGCTGGGCCGCCGTCGGCGACGCGCTGGGACGGTTGCTCTCGACACAGGGCGCCGAAGTAGTGCGCGAATACTACTTCAACGACCACGGCACCCAGATCGACAGGTTCGCCAGTTCGCTGATCGCCGCAGCCAAAGGCGAACCCACCCCGGCCGACGGCTACGCAGGCAGTTACATCAGCGACATCGCCGCGCAGGTGTTAAAGAAGGCCCCCGACGCGCTGAGCCTGCCGGACGCCGAGATGCGCGAGACGTTCCGCGGAATCGGTGTCGACTTGATGTTCTCCCACATCAAACAGTCGTTGCACGAGTTTGGCACCGACTTCGACGTCTACACCCACGAAGAGTCGATGCACACCAGCGGCCGTGTCGACCAGGCGATCGCCAGGCTTCGCGAGACCGGCAACATCTACGAGAAGGACGGCGCAACCTGGTTGCGCACCAGTGCCTTTGGCGATGACAAGGACCGCGTCGTGATCAAGAGCGACGGCCAACCCGCGTATATCGCCGGTGATCTCGCCTACTACCTTGACAAGAGGCAACGCGGTTTCGACCTGTGCATCTACATGCTCGGTGCCGACCACCACGGCTACATCGCCCGGCTCAAGGCAGCCGCGGCCGCGTTCGGCGACGACCCGGGCACCGTCGAGGTACTCATCGGGCAGATGGTCAACCTGGTGCGCGACGGCCAGCCGGTGCGGATGAGCAAACGGGCCGGCACCGTGATCACACTGGACGACCTGGTCGAGGCGATCGGTGTTGACGCCGCGCGCTATAGCCTGATCCGCTCGTCGGTGGACACCGCCATCGACATCGACCTCGCACTGTGGTCCACAGCGTCGAACGAAAACCCGGTCTATTACGTGCAATACGCGCATGCTCGGCTGTCGGCGCTGGCCCGCAACGCCGCCGAACTGGGCCTGATCCCCGACACCGGACACCTCGAGCTGCTCAGTCACGACAAAGAGGGTGCGCTGTTGCGCAGCATCGGTGAATTCCCCGGGCTGCTGAAAACGGCGGCATCCCTGCGGGAACCACACCGCGTGTGCCGCTATCTGGAAGACCTCGCCGGTGACTACCACCGGTTCTACGACTCGTGCCGGGTGTTGCCCCAGGGCGACGAGCAGCCCACGAACCTGCACACCGCCCGCCTGGCACTGTGCCAGGCCACCCGCCAGGTAATCGCCAACGGACTGGCAATACTCGAAGTCAGTGCCCCGGAGCGAATGTGAACGTCCATCCCGCCGGTCCCCGGCACGCCGAAGAGACCCGTCCCGCAGCCAGCCCGCCGCGGCCCCAATCGCCTGAGGAGCTGCTACGGTTGGCGCCAAATGTCTGGCCCCGCAATGTAGCTCGCAACGAATCCGGAGTAACTTGCGTCGCGGAAATCCCACTGACCGACCTTGCCCAGGAGTACGGAACCCCGCTGTTCGTCATCGACGAGGACGACTTCCGCTCTCGCTGCAAAGAAATCGCGGCGGCGTTCGGTGGCGGAAGAAATGTGCACTATGCCGCCAAGGCCTTCCTGTGCAGCGAAATAGCCCGGTGGATCGACGACGAGGGCCTCTCGCTCGATGTGTGCACTGGCGGGGAGCTGGCCGTCGCGGAACACGCCGACTTTCCGCCGGAACGGATTACCTTCCACGGCAACAACAAATCGGCCGCCGAGTTGACCGCGGCGGTCAAAGCCGGGGTGGGTCACATCGTCCTGGACTCGATGACCGAGATCGACCGCCTCGACGCGATCGCCGGCGGGGCGGGCATGGTTCAGGATGTCTTCGTGCGGCTCACCGTCGGTGTCGAGGCGCACACCCACGAGTTCATCTCCACCGCACACGAAGACCAGAAGTTCGGCCTGTCGGTGGCCAGCGGCGCGGCGATGGCAGCGGTGCGCCGGGTATTCGCCGCCGATCACCTGCGACTGATCGGGCTGCACAGCCATATCGGCTCGCAGATCTTCGATGTCGCCGGTTTCGAACTCGCCGCGCACCGCGTCATCGGCCTGCTCCACGAGATTGTCAAAGAGTTCGGCGTCGACAAGACGGCACAGATCTCGACCGTTGACCTCGGTGGCGGCCTGGGCATTTCATACCTGCCGTCCGACGATCCGCCGCCGATAGGCGATTTGGCGGCCAAGTTGAGCGACATCGTAGGCAACGAGTCAGCGGCCGTGGGCCTGCCTACGCCCCGGCTGGTCGTCGAGCCCGGACGCGCGATCGCCGGACCAGGCACTATCACCCTGTATGAAGTCGGCACTGTCAAAGACGTCGACGTCAGCACTACGGCGCACCGGCGTTACATCAGTGTCGACGGTGGCATGAGCGATAACATTCGCACCGCGCTCTACGACGCACAGTATGACGCGCGGTTAGTGTCAAGAGTCAGCGGTGCGCCGGCGGTGCTGGCCCGTATCGTCGGAAAGCACTGCGAAAGCGGCGATATCGTGGTGCGCGACGCCTGGGTGCCCGGCGACCTGCAGCCCGGCGACCTGCTCGGAGTGGCCGCTACCGGCGCCTACTGTTATTCCCTTTCGAGCCGTTACAACATGGTCGGCCGCCCCGCCGTGGTAGCGGTGCGCGCTGGGCGGGCCCGCCTGATCCTGCGCCGCGAGACGGTCGACGATCTACTGAGTCTGGAAGTGAGGTGACCCGTGTCCGGTGACGAAAAGCCGGTCGGCGTAGCAGTACTCGGGTTGGGCAACGTCGGCAGCGAGGTTGTCCGCATCATCGAGGACAGCTCTGAAGATCTCGCGGCTCGCGTTGGCGCCCCCTTGGTGCTGCGCGGTATCGGGGTGCGTCGCGTCGCCGCTGACCGCGGCGTTCCAGTCGGCCTGCTAACCGACAATGTCGAAGAACTCGTCTCCCGCGAGGACGTCGACATCGTCGTCGAGGTGATGGGGCCGGTAGAGCCGTCCCGCAAGGCGATCCTGTCCGCGATCGAGCACGGAAAGTCCGTGGTGACGGCCAACAAGGCGTTGTTGTCCACGTCCACAGGCGAATTGGCGCAGGCAGCCGAAGGCGCCAACGTCGATCTGTATTTCGAGGCAGCCGTCGCGGGCGCTATTCCGGTGATCCGCCCGCTGACTCAGTCGCTGGCCGGTGACACGGTGTTGCGGGTGGCCGGCATCGTCAACGGCACTACCAACTACATCCTCTCCGCGATGGACAGCACGGGGGCTGACTACGACAGTGCGCTGGCCGACGCGAGCGCGCTGGGCTACGCCGAGGCCGATCCGACCGCGGACGTCGAAGGTTATGACGCAGCGGCCAAGGCTGCGATTCTGGCATCCATCGCCTTTCACACTCGGGTGACCGCCGATGACGTGTATCGGGAAGGCATCACAAAGATCACGCCGGCCGACTTCGTGTCAGCGCGCGGCTTGGGCTGCACCATCAAGCTGCTGTCGATCTGCGAACGCGTCACCACCGACGGTGGTCAGCAACGGGTTTCGGCGCGCGTATATCCCGCGCTGGTGCCGCTGACGCATCCGCTGGCCACGGTCAGCGGAGCGTTCAACGCCGTGGTGGTCGAGGCGGAGGCCGCGGGTCGGCTGATGTTCTACGGCCAGGGAGCCGGCGGCGCACCGACCGCCTCGGCGGTGACCGGTGACCTGGTGATGGCCGCGCGAAACCGGGTATTGGGCAGTCGTGGGCCCCGAGAGTCCAAGTACGCTGAACTTCCAGTCGCACCAATGGGGTTCATTATGACTCGCTACTATGTCAGCATGAACGTCGCCGACCGGACCGGTGTATTGTCCACGGTTGCAGCAGAATTCGCCAAGCGTGAGGTCAGCATCGCCGAGGTCCGCCAGGAAGGTGTAGTGGACCAGGGTGGGCAACGGGTGGGAGCCCGTATCGTGGTGGTCACCCACAGTGCTACCGACGCCGCGCTCTCCGAAACCGTCGATGCGCTCAGCGACTTGGACGTCGTGCAGGGTGTCACAAGCGTGCTGCGACTGGAAGGAACCAGCCTGTGAGCGGCGCGCGAACGGTCATCCACCAACGGTGGCCAGGTGTGATCGCGGCCTACCGTCACCGGTTGCCGGTTGGTGACAATTGGACTCCCGTCACCCTGCTCGAGGGTGGCACTCCGCTGATCGCGGCAACCAAACTCTCCCAAAAGACCGGCTGCACTGTCTATCTCAAGGTCGAGGGGCTCAACCCCACCGGCTCTTTCAAGGACCGTGGCATGACGATGGCGGTCACCGATGCGCTGGCCCGCGGGCAGCAGGCCGTGTTGTGCGCGTCGACCGGAAACACCTCGGCCTCGGCGGCGGCATACGCTGCCCGCGCCGGCATAACGTGCGCGGTGCTCATACCGCAGGGCAAGATCGCGATGGGCAAGCTGGCTCAGGCGGTTATGCACGGCGCCAAGATCATCCAGATCGACGGGAACTTCGACGACTGCCTGGAACTGGCCCGCAAGATGGCGGCAGACTTTCCGACGATCTCGTTGGTCAACTCGGTCAACCCGGTGCGCATTGAGGGGCAGAAAACGGCGGCGTTTGAGATCGTGGACGTTCTGGGCGCCGCGCCGGACGTGCATGCCCTTCCGGTCGGCAACGCCGGGAACATCACCGCGTACTGGAAGGGCTACACCGAGTATCACCACGACGGTGTGATCGACAAGCTGCCCCGGATGTTGGGCACCCAGGCCGCGGGCGCGGCGCCCCTGGTACTCGGCAAGCCGGTGAGCCACCCGGAGACGATCGCCACCGCGATCCGGATCGGCGCCCCGGCGTCCTGGACGGCGGCCGTCGAGGCGCAGCAGCAGTCCAAGGGGCGATTCCTGGCCGCCACCGACGAAGAAATCCTGGCCGCGTACCACCTCGTGGCCCGTTCCGAAGGCGTCTTCGTCGAACCCGCGTCCGCTGCCAGCATCGCGGGCCTACTCAAGGCGGTTGACGACGGCTGGGTGGCTCGTGGTTCGACGGTGGTGTGTACCGTGACCGGCAATGGGCTCAAAGATCCCGACACTGCGCTGAAGGATATGCCGAACGTGTCTGCGCTGCCCGTCGATCCTGTTCTTGTCGTCGAGAAGTTGGGGCTGGGGTAGTGGCGATCGCAAGCGCGGCGCAGCCGGGCGCGGCGGGTCGCCACCAAGTGGGCCCAGTGGCGATCGCAAGCGCGGCGTGAAAGCCTGTCGGTGATCCAGATACTGCCTGCCGGGCTGGTCGCGAGCTCGGTGGTGTCGGCGTCGAGCGCTAACCTCGGCCCCGGTTTTGACAGCCTCGGCATGGCGTTGAGTCTTTGCGACGAGATCGTCGTCGAAACAACGGATTCCGGCTTGCTTGTGACGGTCGAGGGCGAAGGCGCCGACCAGGTACCGCTGGGTCCCGAACACCTGGTGGTGCGCGCCATCGAGCGCGGTCTGCAGGCGGTGGGGGTCAGCGCTGCCGGCCTTGTGGTGCGCTGCCGCAACTTCATCCCGCATTCGCGCGGCCTTGGCTCCTCTGCGGCCGCCGTGGTCGGCGGCCTCGCAGCGGTAAATGGCCTTGTCACACAGACGGATTCGACACCCCTTAGCGAAGCCCAGCTGATCCAGCTGTCCTCGGAGTTCGAGGGTCACCCCGATAACGCCGCGGCTGCAGTGTTAGGAGGTGCGGTGGTTTCGTGGACCGACCGCACCGGTGATCGGCCCGAATACTCGGCGGTATCGCTGCGGCTTCACCCCAATATCCACCTGTTCTGCGCGATTCCTGAGGAGCGCTCGTTGACCGCGGAGACCCGGGTGCTGCTGCCCGACCAAGTCGGCCACCACGACGCGAGGTTCAACGTGAGCCGCGCGGCTTTGCTGGTCGTGGCGCTCACCGAACGGCCGGATCTGCTGATGGCGGCTACTGAAGACGCGCTTCACCAACCTCAACGCGGTCCGGCGATGCGGTCCTCAGCGGAATATTTGCGGCTGATGCGGCGTCATAATGTGGCGGCGGCGCTTTCTGGGGCTGGTCCCGCGTTGATCGCGATCGGTACGGAGCCGCAACTGCCCCGGGAAGTGCTGGAGTATGGGGTGGCACAGGGATTTACCATCACTGAGATGACCGCCGGCAAAGGAGTTCGCTGGATCCCGGGAGTCACAGTCGCTGGTTGATCCACAGCGTCGCCGGAGGGTTTGCTTGCTTCCAACAAAAATGCGGGTTATTCTCGGTACCGTTCAGCAATCGCAGCATCTGCATCTGCATCCATACTGCCTTGCCGCTAGGACAACTACCAATTCTTCTCCTTGACGAGGTTCGCCGTCCAGGCCCGCCGGATGCCAGCGATCACCGTTGCAGAGTCGAAGATTGGCACGCACTCGGCAATTTGGCTGAATGCAACGAACCCCCGTATGAACTGATCAGCGGGGGAAAGAAAGGAAATCCGTGACTGATACGGACCTCATCACGGCTGGCGAAAGCACCGACGGCAATCAGCTGTCGAATTCCGTGACCACAAACACGCCAGACGTCAAGACCGCCCCGGTCGGCTCCCTGTCCACCATGGTGCTGCCCGAGCTGCGCGCGCTGGCCAATCAAGCCGGTGTCAAGGGGACGTCGGGAATGCGTAAGAACGAACTAATCGCCGCGATTCAGGAAACCAGGGGACAGGCTAACGGCGCTTCAGCCACTGCCGCCCCGGCGTCTCAGGACAGCGGCGAATCCGCCCCACCGGCCAGCACCGAAGTACCGGCCGCCCAAGCGGAACAGAACGGCTCACGAACCGAGGTGCAGCGCCGGGAACGACGCAGCACTTCCCGCGAAGCGGGATCAAACTCCCGGGCTGCCGAAGAGCAGGATCGGGATGACACGCCGACTGACGCAGCCGACAAGGGTCAAAGGAACCAACAGGACACCAAAACCGACGAACGCGGGTCAGAAGCGGGTAGCGACCAGCAGAGCTCGGGTGGCCAGCAGTCTCGCGGTGACGATGACGGCGACGGCCGTCAGGGCCGGCGGGGACGCCGGTTCCGCGATCGCGATCGCAGGCGCCGCGGTGACCGGTCGAGCGAAGGCGGCGGTACCGACGCCGAACTGCGTGAGGACGACGTCGTCCAGCCGGTAGCCGGCATCCTCGACGTCCTCGACAACTACGCGTTCGTGCGCACCTCCGGTTACTTGGCCGGTCCGCACGACGTCTATGTGTCCATGAATATGGTGCGAAAAAACGGCTTGCGCCGCGGCGACGCGGTGACCGGCGCGGTGCGCGTGCCCAAGGACGGCGAACAGCCCAACCAGCGTCAGAAATTCAATCCGCTGGTACGCCTGGACACCGTCAACGGTGGACCGGTTGAAGACGCCAAGAAGCGTCCCGAATTCGGCAAATTGACGCCGTTGTATCCCAATCAGCGGCTTCGTCTGGAAACCACCCCCGACCAGCTGACCACCCGGGTCATCGACCTCATCATGCCGATCGGTAAGGGCCAGCGTGCGCTGATCGTGTCGCCGCCCAAGGCGGGTAAGACGATGATCCTGCAGGCCATCGCCAACGCGATCACCAAAAACAATCCGGAATGCCATCTCATGGTCGTGCTCGTCGACGAGCGGCCTGAAGAGGTCACCGATATGGCGCGCTCGGTCAAGGGCGAGGTCATTGCCTCGACGTTCGACCGGCCGCCGTCAGATCACACCTCGGTTGCCGAGCTGGCGATCGAGCGTGCCAAGCGGCTCGTGGAGCAGGGTCAAGACGTCGTGGTGCTGCTCGATTCGATTACCCGGCTGGGACGCGCCTACAACAACGCGTCGCCGGCGTCCGGCCGCATCCTGTCCGGTGGTGTCGACTCCACCGCCCTGTATCCGCCCAAGCGCTTCCTGGGCGCCGCACGCAACATCGAGGGCGGCGGGTCGCTGACCATCATCGCCACCGCGATGGTCGAGACCGGGTCCACCGGTGACACGGTCATCTTCGAGGAATTCAAGGGCACCGGCAACGCCGAGCTCAAGCTGGACCGCAAGATCTCCGAACGCCGGGTTTTCCCCGCGGTCGACGTGAACCCCTCCGGTACCCGCAAAGACGAGCTGTTGCTGTCGCCCGACGAGTTCGGCATCGTGCACAAGCTGCGCCGCGTGCTGTCGGGCCTGGATTCGCACCAGGCCATCGACCTGCTGATGTCGCAGCTGCGCAAGACGAAGACCAACTACGAATTCCTCGTGCAGGTGTCTAAGACGACACCGGGCAATATGGATAACGACTAGCTGACACCAAGCGCGAGGCAGGCCGTGGCGGAGACGCTTCAGCAATTGCTTCGTGAGCGCTTGAATCAGGACGCGCCGGCGCTGAAGTACGGCGAGCGGGTCTGGACCTGGCGTGAACATCTCGCCGATGCCGCCAGCACCGCGGCTGCCCTGATTCGCATCGCCGACCCCGACCGTCCACTACACGTCGGCGCGTTGCTTGGTAACACGCCCGAGATGCTCGCCGCCATGGCGGCAGCAGCACTTGGCGGATATGTGTTGTGCGGGATCAACGACACCCGTCGTGGCGCCGCGCTGGCCAGAGATATCTTGCGTGCCGACTGCCAGATCGTGCTCACTGATCCAGCGCACGCAGAACTGCTAGCCGGTCTCGACCTGCCCGGTGTGCAGGTGTTCGACGTGTCGGGCGAGTCCTGGTCGGCCCTGCTGACCGGTGCTGGAATGCTGGCCCCTTGCCGCGAGGTCGTGTCCACCGACACCTTCATGATGATCTTCACCTCCGGAACCAGCGGCGAGCCGAAGGCGGTGCAGGTAACCCATCTGACTGTGCTGTTTGCCGGCACGACGTTGATGGCGCGCTTCGAGGTCGACGCCTGCGACGTCTGCTATCTGTCGATGCCGCTGTTTCACTCCAATGCGCTGCTGGCCGGGTGGAGTGTGGCAGTGGGCGCCGGCGCCGTCATGGTCCCCGCGACGTTCTCGGCATCCGGGCTGCTGCCGGACCTGCGCCGGTACGGTGTCACTTTTATGAACTACGTCGGCAAACCGCTGGCGTACGTGCTGGCAACGCCCGAGCAACCCGATGACCACGACAACCCGCTGCGGGTCGCGTTCGGCAACGAGGCCAGTGATCGCGATATCGCAGAATTCAGTCGTCGTTTCGACTGCACGGTGTGGGACGGCTTCGGCTCCACTGAAGGCGCGATCATCATCACCCGCGAAGACGGCTGTCCGGCGGGCTCGTTGGGCCGGGGCTTTCCCGGTGTCGCCATTTACAACCCGGAGACCCTGGTCGAGTGTCCGGTGGCCACCTTCAGTGATGACGGCGCCCTGACCAACGCAGACGTGGCGATAGGGGAGCTGGTCAACACCACGGGCGCGGGTCTGTTTGCCGGCTACTACAATGACCCGCAAGCTACCGAAAGCCGCCTTCGGCATGGCATGTTCTGGTCGGGCGACCTCGCCTACCAGGACGTCGACGGCTGGATCTACTTCGCCGGGCGCAGCGGTGACTGGTTGCGGGTGGATGGAGAGAACATGGCCACCGCACCCATCGAACGAATCATGCAGCGATTGACGCCGGTCAGCCAGGTCGTGGTCTATGCGATACCCGACGAACACGTCGGCGACCAGGTGATGGCAGCGGTCGTATTGCAAGACAACGCTGACCTGACGCCCGAAGAGTTCGGCCAATTTCTGGCCGGCCAGCCCGACCTGTCACCCAAGGCGTGGCCCCGCTATGTCTGGCTCACCGACCGGCTGCCGACCACGGCGACCAACAAGGTCCTGAAGCGAGAGCTGACCGCGGGGGGAGCGACACCTGAGGGCGGCGTCCTCTGGACACGCAACCGGCAGACCTTGCGATACACCCGGGAATACACCGGGAATGCGGGGAGGGATCTCGGTGTTTGGGGAGATGGTGGTTGACCTGGCATAATCGCGGTCGACTGGGCCAGGACCGCCTCAGGTTCTAAAGTTGACGCCCGACCGCCGGATCCAAAATAGGGTCTCGGCGGCCAACGATCGAAGAGGACATCATGAAAGCTGACATTCATCCCGCCTACGAGGAGACCACTGTGGTCTGCGGATGCGGGAACACCTTCCAGACGCGCAGCACCAAGCTGGGAGGTCGCATCGTCGTCGAGGTTTGCTCCCAGTGCCATCCGTTCTACACCGGCAAGCAGAAGATCCTGGACAGCGGCGGCCGGGTGGCCCGCTTCGAAAAGCGTTACGGCAAGCGCAAGGCTGCATCCGCTGAGGCCGCTGCGCCGGAGAAGGCCGACAAATAGCTGGCTTACCGACGCCCGAACTGTGCATGAACGTGCACAGGCCGGGCGTCGGTTCGCGTTTGGGAGTAGATGGCGCTCGCTGAACCTGAAAGATCGGCGCAGAACGGGGCAGGAGGTGTGACATGACGCAGCCGGTACAGACTATTGACGTGCTGCTCGCCGAGCACGCCGAACTCGAGGTTGCGCTCGCAAATCCCGACTTGCACAGCAATCCCGCCGAGGCGCGCAAAGCCGGACGACGGTTCGCCCGGTTGGCCCCGATCGTCGCGACCCACCGCAAACTGATGTCGGCGCGCGGCGACTTGGAGACCGCACGTGAACTTGTCGCCGACGACGACTCGTTCGCCGACGAGGTAACCGAACTGGAATCCCGGGTGGCCGAGCTGGACACCCAACTCACCGACATGCTGTCGCCGCGCGACCCGCATGACGCCGACGACATCGTGCTCGAAGTCAAATCCGGTGAGGGTGGGGAAGAATCGGCATTGTTCGCTGCTGACCTGGCCCGTATGTACATTCGCTACGCCGAGCGCCATGGCTGGACAGTGAGCGTCCTGGACGAGACCACTTCGGATCTGGGCGGCTACAAGGATGCGACGCTCACCATCGCCAGTAAAGGCGAGGCGGTCGACGGAGTCTGGTCGCGGATGAAGTTCGAGGGCGGGGTACACCGGGTACAGCGGGTTCCGGTGACGGAATCCCAAGGCCGCGTGCATACTTCAGCGGCAGGCGTGCTGGTTTATCCGGAACCCGAGGAAGTCGGCGAGGTGCAGATCGACGAGTCGGATCTGCGCATCGACGTCTATCGGTCGTCCGGAAAGGGCGGCCAAGGTGTTAATACCACCGATTCCGCAGTGCGGATCACCCATCTGCCCACCGGGATTGTCGTCACCTGTCAAAACGAACGGTCGCAGCTGCAGAACAAGACCCGCGCGTTGCAAGTGCTTGCCGCTCGCCTGCAGGCAGTGGCCGAAGAGCAGGCGGTGGCCGACGCGTCGGCGGATCGGGCCAGCCAGATTCGCACGGTCGACCGCAGCGAACGCATTCGCACCTACAACTTCCCGGAGAACCGGATCACCGACCACCGAATCGGTTACAAGTCACACAATCTCGATCAGGTTCTCGACGGTGACCTGGATGCGCTATTCGACGCGCTGAGCGCCGCTGACAAGCAGTCCCGGCTACAACAGGCATGACTGCTCTGCGGCGCGCAATCGACTCCGCTGCGGCGCTACTCGCCGAAGCGGGGATCGATTCGGCGCGCTGCGACGCCGAACAGTTGGCCGCGCACCTGGCGGGTACCGACCGCGGTCGGCTGGCCCTGCTCGAGTCGCCCGGCGACGAGTTCTTCGGCCGGTACCGTGACGTGATAGCGGCGCGTTCGCAGCGGGTGCCGTTGCAGCATCTCACCGGGTCGGTGGGGTTCGGGCCGGTGCTGCTCAACGTCGGCCCGGGTGTGTTCATACCGCGGCCGGAGACCGAAGTCATGTTGGCGTGGGCCAGCGCGCAGGGCCTTGGAGCGCGGCCGGTGATTGTCGATATATGCACCGGATCCGGCGCGTTGGCGGTCGCTTTAGCCCATCACCGGCCCGCGGCCCGGATCATCGGCATCGACGATTCCGTTACTGCGCTGGACTATGCCCGCCGAAACGCCGACGGCAGCACAGTCGAACTCGTGCACGCCGACGTCACCACGTCGGGCCTGCTTCCCGAACTGGACGGACAGGTCGATCTGCTCGTGGCGAACCCACCCTACGTCCCTGACGATGCTGTTCTGGAACCTGAAGTAGCCCAACATGATCCGCATCACGCGGTGTTTGGCGGACCAGATGGGATGGCGCTGATCGCCGCGGTTGTCGCCCACGCCGGTCGCTGGCTGCGCTCCGGTGGCCTGTTGGCCGTAGAGCACGACGACACCACGTCGTCCAAGACTGTCGAATTGGTCGAGGGCACAGGACTCTTCGCTGACGTCGTAGCCCGGCAAGATCTGGCCGGCCGACCGAGGTTCGTGACGGCCCGTAAGAGGGGAGAGCCGTGACACAGGTGTTCGACTGTGCTGACCCCGTACAGCGTTCACAAGGAATGGCCTCGGCGTTAGGCGCGCTCAAAGGCGGCAAACTGGTTGTTATGCCGACGGATACGGTTTACGGCATTGGTGCCGACGCCTTCGACAGCGGCGCGGTGGCCGCGCTGTTGTCGGCCAAGGGACGTGGACGTGACATGCCGGTGGGCGTGCTGGTCGGCTCCTGGCACACCATCGAGGGTCTGGTCTACACAATGCCGGCGGGGGCTCGCGAGCTCATCCGGGCGTTCTGGCCCGGCGCACTAAGCCTGGTGGTCGAGCAAGCGCCGTCGCTGCAGTGGGATCTCGGTGATGCCCGCGGCACCGTGATGCTGCGGATGCCGTTGCACCCCGTCGCCATCGAACTGTTGCGTGAAGTGGGGCCGATGGCGGTTTCCAGCGCCAACGTCTCGGGCCGTCCCCCCGCGGTTAACGCCGAGGAGGCGCGCAATCAACTTGGTGATCTCGTCGACGTCTATCTCGACACGGGTCCGTCCGTGCTGCAGGCCGCTTCGACGATCGTCGACCTCACCGGAGCTGATCCTCGAATCCTGCGGGCGGGCCCGGTGAGCGTTGAGCGGGTCGCAAAAGTCCTCGGGTTGGAACCGGCAAGTTTGATCGCATAGCACCACTGCGACGTCGTCCCGGCACATTTTTCGCACGGGTTTCACGGTCTGCGCTGGTGCAGCGTGGTTGTTCAGGTCTCAGGTTGGTGCAGTACGGTCTCGTCGTGTCCAGCGACGTAACCAGCCTTGCCGGTGGTTTGTTCGCCTTCTCTGATCGCGGCGCCGGCGTCCCGCTACGCGAGCTTGCGCTGGTCGGACTGACCGCAGCGATCATCACCTACTTCGCCACCGGGCCGGTGCGGGTGCTGGCTACCCGATTGGGAGCGGTTGCCTATCCGCGGGAACGCGATGTGCACGTGACGCCCACCCCACGGATGGGCGGGCTGGCGATGTTTCTGGGCGTTATCGCCGCTGTCTTCCTGGCATCCCAGCTTCCGGCGCTGACCCGGGGGTTCGTCTATTCCACGGGTATGCCCGCGGTGCTGGTGGCGGGCGCCGTAATCCTTGGTATCGGGCTGATCGACGACCGTTGGGGCCTGGACGCGCTGACGAAATTCGCCGGTCAAATCACCGCGGCCAGTGTGCTGGTCACCATGGGTGTCGCCTGGAGCGTCCTGTACATCCCGTTGGGAGGCGTCGGCACCATCGTGCTCGACCAGGCCTCCTCGATCCTGCTCACTTTGGCTCTGACCGTGTCGGCCGTCAACGCGATGAACTTCGTCGACGGACTCGACGGACTGGCTGCCGGGTTGGGACTTATCACCGCGCTGGCGATCTTCATGTTCTCCGTCGGTTTGCTGCGCGACCACGGCGGTGACGTGCTGTTCTACCCGCCGGCGGTGATTTCGGTAGTGCTCGCGGGGGCTTGTCTGGGCTTTCTGCCGCACAATTTCCACAAGGCCAAGATTTTCATGGGCGACTCCGGGTCGATGCTGATCGGCTTAATGCTCGCTGCAGCCTCCACCACCGCGGCAGGCCCGATCTCGCAGAACGCCTACGGCGCCCGCGACGCATTTGCTCTGCTATCACCGTTCCTTCTGGTGGTGGCAGTCATGTTGTTCCCGATGCTCGACCTTCTACTGGCGATCGTGCGCCGCACTCGCGCGGGCCGCAGCGCATTCAGCCCCGACAAGATGCATCTGCACCACCGGCTGCTGCAGATCGGTCATTCGCATCGCCGGGTGGTGCTGCTGATCTATCTATGGGTCGGCATTATTGCGTTCGGCGCCGCGAGCACGATCTTCTTCAACCCCCGCGACACCGCGGCGGTAATGCTGGGCGCAATTGTGGTCGCCGGTGTCGCGACGGCGATCCCGCTGCTGCGCGGCCGCGACGACTATGACGACTATGACGACGAGGGCTACGACAAGCAGTAGTAGTGGCGTTCGTACTGTGGTACGGTGCAGCTAGAACCCCGAAATAAACCTCGCGGGTTGCCGGCCAACCGGCCCATCGGACGCCAATCCGATCGCGCCGGTTCACGACCGACATAGGGAGCTACCCCTTGGGTGATTCCAGCGCGACCACTGCGATACGCTCTGCGGGCCACCGATCGGTCGGATCGGTGGGTCCCGCTCGATCAACCCGGGATTGAGGTGCTGCAGTGACGACACCAGCGCAGGATGCGCCGTTGGTGTTTCCCTCTGTTGCTTTCCGTCCGGTTCGGCTCTTTGTGATCAGCGTTGCGCTGACTGCGGTGGCGATCTTGATCGCCGGATTCTCCGGTCATCTCATGGCTGGGGTGTTCTTTGGTGTCGGGTTGCTACTGGGTTTGCTCAACGCCCTTCTGGTGCGTCGTTCGGTTGCGCTGATCACTGCAAAAGACCATCCGCTGAAGAGCTCGATGGCACTCAATTCGGCGTCACGGCTGGCGATCATCACCATCGTCGGGCTGGTTATCGCTTATGTCTTCCGGCCTGCTGGCTTGGGCGTGGTATTCGGGCTGGCACTATTCCAGGTGCTACTGGTGTTATCGACCGCGCTGCCGGTCTGGAAGAAGTTGCGGACCGGAACCGGGGAGCCGACGGACTCTTATTCTTCGGCCGGCCACTCCGCGGACTCCAGCAGCCAAGTAGGCACGGGATCGGAAAGGAGCGAAACCAGCGATGACTGAGACGATCCTGGCCGATGCTCAAATCGAGGTCGGCGAGCACCATACGGCCACGTGGCTGGGGTTGACCGTCAACACCGACACGGTGCTGTCGACTGCGATCGCGGCGGCGCTTGTGCTTGCGCTGGCCTTCTTCCTGCGCGCCAAGGTCACGTCGACGGGCGTGCCCGGTGGAGTCCAACTGTTCTGGGAAGCCATCACCATACAGATGCGTAGCCAAATCGAGAGCGCCATCGGCATGCGGATCGCCCCGTTCGTGTTGCCGCTGGCGGTCACGATCTTCGTGTTCATCCTGATCTCCAACTGGCTGTCGGTGCTCCCGCTGCAATACACCAATGCAAGTGGGCACACCACCGAGCTTCTCAATTCGCCGGCGGCGGACATCAATTACGTGCTGGCGCTGGCTCTTTTCGTGTTCGTCTGTTACCACGTCGCCGGGATCTGGCGCCGCGGCATCGTCGGACACCCGCTAGCGGTGCTCAAGGGGCACGTCGCGTTCCTGGCGCCGATCAACCTGGTCGAAGAACTCGCCAAGCCGATCTCGTTGTCACTCCGACTTTTCGGCAACATCTTCGCCGGCGGCATCCTGGTGGCGCTGATCGCGCTCTTCCCGCCATACATCATGTGGCTGCCCAACGCGATCTGGAAATCGTTCGATTTGTTCGTCGGCGCGATCCAGGCGTTCATCTTCTCCATATTGACGATCTTGTATTTCAGCCAAGCGATGGAGCTCGAAGACGAACATGCTTAGCGCCGCCACCAATTGGGCCGACCCACGCACCATTACAGAAGCCTGGTAGACCGCTACCAGATAAAGGAGGATAAGGAATGGACCCCACTATCGCTGCCGGTGCTCTCATCGGTGGTGGATTGATCATGGGCGGCGGCGCGATCGGTGCCGGTATCGGTGACGGCATAGCAGGCAACGCACTGGTCTCGGGTATCGCCCGGCAACCTGAGGCGCAGGGCCGCTTGTTCACACCGTTCTTCATCACCGTCGGCCTGGTCGAGGCGGCCTACTTCATCAACCTGGCGTTTATGGCGTTGTTCGTCTTCGCCACCCCCGTCACGTAATTCGGTTGTGACGGGTTGTGGTGCGTGAAGTGAAACCTATTGTTCTGGCCGCCAGCCAGGCAGCAGAGGGAGGCAAGACCAGCAACTTCCTCGTTCCCAACGGCACCTTTTTCTTCGTGCTGGCCATCTTCCTTGTTGTGCTCGGCGTTATCGGCGTTTTCGTTGTGCCGCCGGTCTTGAGGGTGTTGCGGGAACGCGACGCCATGGTCGCCAAGACCGCCGCCGACAACAAGAAGTCGGCCGAGCAGTTCGAAGCCGCCCAGGCCGATTACGAAGAGGCGATGAAGGAAGCCCGAGTCCAGGCGTCGTCGCTGCGCGACAATGCCCGGGCGGAGGGTCGTAAGGTCGTCGAAGACGCGCGCGCCCAGGCCGAGCAGCAGGTCATGTCTAAGTTGCAACTGGCCGCCGAGCAATTGAAGCGGGAGAGGGACGCCGTGGAACTGGATCTGCGCGCCAACGTGGGGACGATGTCGGCCACCCTGGCCAGTCGAATCCTGGGCGTTGACGTCGCTACCTCCGCTGCGACGAAGTAACGACCAATGTCAACATTCATCGGACAGCTGCTCGGGTTCGCGGCCATCGTGTTTTTGGTGGTGCGTTATGTGGTGCCGCCGGTGCGCGGTTTGATGGCCAATCGGCAAAAGGCGGTGCGTCAACAGTTGGATGACGCGGACGCCGCCGCCGATCGGTTGACCGAGTCGACTACGGCCCACAGCAAGGCTGTTGAAGCCGCCAAGTCGGAGGCGGAACAGGTCGTCGAAGAAGCGCGGTCAGACGCCGAACGCATAACGGAGCAATTGCACGCCCAGGCCGGTGTAGATGCGGAACGCGTGAAAGTACAAGGTGACCGTCAGGCAGAGCTGCTGCGTGCACAGCTGACTCGTCAGCTTCGCCTGGAGCTCGGCCACGAATCTGTGCGCCAGGCAAGGGAATTGGTGCGCAACTACGTGTCTGATGCGGCACAGCGATCGGCCACCGTCGATCGCTTCCTGGACGAACTCGAAGCAATGGCTCCCGCGGCGGCTGACGTTCGGTATCCGCTACTGGCAAAGATGCGCTCCGCCAGCCGGTGGTCGCTGGGCAACCTGTCGGACCGGTTCGGCGTCCTAGCCAAGGACCTCGACCAAAAAGGACTGTCCACTCTCTCCGGCGAGCTGGTGTCGGTGGCCAAAATGCTGGACCGCGAAATCGTGGTCACCCGGTATCTCACCATGCCCGCCGAAGACGCGGCGCCCAGGGTCCGGTTGATTGAGCGGCTGCTATCGGGCCAAGTCGGCGACGCCACCCTCGACGTGCTGCGGACAGCCGTCTCGGAGCGTTGGTCGGCCAACTCCGATCTGGTCGATGCCATCGAACACGTGTCGCGGCAAGCGTTGTTGGAAGTTGCTGAACGTGACGACCAGGTCGATGAGGTCGAAGACCAGTTGTTCCGGTTTTCCCGCATTCTCGACGCACAGCCGCGACTTGCCATCCTGTTGGGTGACTACTCCGTTCCGGTCGAAAGACGTGTTGGGTTGCTGCGCAATGTGCTTGACGCCGCAAGCAGCGGCGTCAACTCGATCGCGGTCGCACTGCTGTCCCAGACTGTCGAGCTGCTGAGAGGTCAGCCCGCCGAGGAGGCCGTGCTGTTCTTGGCCGAAGTTGCGGTGGCTCGCCGCGGCGAAGTCGTCGCCCAAGTCAGTGCGGCGGCCGAGCTCAGTGATGCCCAGGCCACCCGTCTCACCGAGGTACTCAGCCGCATTTATGGTCATCCGGTGACGGTGCAGCTGCAGATCGACGCGGCACTGTTGGGCGGCCTGTTGATCGCAGTAGGTGACGAGGTGATCGACGGTACGCTCTCGTCTCGTCTGATCGCGGCCGAGGCTCAGTTGCCCGACTGAACACGAACTAATGAGCACGTGAAAGACGAAATCAAATAGGAAGACGAAAAGCCATGGCCGAGTTGACAATCTCCGCTGATGACATTCAGGGCGCGATCGAAGAGTACGTAGATTCCTTTACCTCCGACACCTCCCGCGAAGAGGTCGGTACCGTCGTCGACACCGGGGACGGTATCGCCCACGTCGAAGGCCTGCCGTCGGTGATGACCCAGGAGCTGCTCGAGTTCCCGGGTGGAGTCCTCGGCGTCGCACTCAACCTCGACGAGCACAGTGTCGGCGTGGTGATCCTGGGCGATTTCGAGACCATCGCAGAAGGCCAGCAGGTCAAGCGCACCGGCGAAGTTCTGTCGGTACCCGTCGGCGACGCGTTTTTGGGCCGGGTGGTCAATCCACTCGGCCAGCCGATCGACGGGCGCGGAGACATCGAGGCGGAGACGCGGCGCGCACTGGAGATCCAGGCGCCGTCGGTGGTGAACCGGCAAGGTGTGAAAGAGCCGCTGCAGACCGGGATCAAGGCCATCGACGCAATGACCCCGATCGGCCGCGGCCAGCGCCAGCTGATCATCGGCGACCGTAAGACCGGCAAGACTTCGGTGTGCGTCGACACCATCCTTAACCAGCGCAAGAACTGGGAGACCGGCGATACCCGGAAACAGGTGCGCTGCGTATACGTGGCCATCGGGCAGAAGGGCACCACGATCGCCTCCGTCCGCCGCACGCTCGAGGAAGGCGGCGCGATGGACTACACCACCATCGTCGCGGCGCCGGCGTCGGATTCCGCCGGCTTCAAATGGCTTGCGCCGTACACTGGTTCGGCTATTGCTCAGCATTGGATGTACGACGGCAAGCACGTGCTGATCGTCTTCGACGACCTGACCAAGCAGGCCGAGGCGTATCGCGCGATCTCGCTGCTGCTGCGGCGCCCACCCGGCCGCGAAGCCTATCCCGGCGACGTGTTCTACCTGCACTCACGTCTACTCGAGCGCTGCGCCAAACTTTCCGACGAGCTCGGTGGCGGCTCGATGACCGGTTTGCCGGTCATCGAGACCAAGGCCAACGACATCTCGGCCTACATCCCGACCAACGTCATCTCGATCACCGACGGGCAGTGCTTCCTGGAGACCGACCTGTTCAACCAGGGTGTCCGGCCGGCCATCAACGTCGGTGTCTCAGTGTCCCGGGTCGGCGGCGCCGCGCAGATCAAAGCCATGAAGGAAGTCGCCGGCTCGTTGCGTCTTGACCTCTCGCAGTACCGCGAATTAGAAGCCTTCGCCGCTTTTGCTTCTGATTTGGACGCCACATCGAAGGCGCAGTTGGATCGCGGGGCGCGGCTGGTCGAGCTACTCAAGCAGCCGCAATCCCAGCCCATGCCGGTCGAGGAGCAAGTGGTCTCGATGTTCCTGGGCACCGGCGGCCACCTGGACTCGGTCCCCGTTGAAGACGTAAGACGGTTCGAAACCGAACTGCTGGATCACATCCGGGCATCCGAGGAAAAAATCCTGACCGGGATCCGCGAGAGCCTGAAGCTCAGCGACGAAGCCGCGGACGCGCTTACCGAGGTCATCAAGAACTTCAAGAAAGGCTTCGCGGCCACGGGTGGTGGATCGGTGGTGCCCGACGAGCACGCCGAACCGCTCGACGAGAAGGAGTTGGGCAAGGAATCGGTAAAGGTGAAAAAGCCGGCGCCGGAAGAGAAGAAGAAGAAGTAACACACAATGGCAGCCACACTTCGCGAATTGCGTGGACGGATCCGCTCCGCCGGCTCGATCAAAAAGATCACCAAAGCCCAGGAGCTGATCGCGGCGTCGCGTATCACCAAGGCACAGGCTCGGCTGCAGTCCGCCCGCCCGTATGCGACCGGGATCATCTGGATGCTCACGACCCTGGCCAGCGAGGCCGCTCTGGACCATCCGTTGCTCGTCGAGCGCGAGGAACCAAAGCGAGCCGGTGTGTTGGTGGTATCGTCCGATCGTGGTCTGTGCGGCGCCTACAACGCCGGCGTCTTCCGCCGCGCCGAAGAGCTGTTTTCCCTGCTGCGGAAGGAAGGCAAGGAGCCAGTCCTGTACGTGGTGGGCCGTAAAGCGTTGAATTACTACACTTTCCGCAACTGGGACATCGCCAAATCGTGGACCGGCTTCTCCGAGCAGCCCCGCTACGAGGACGCCGCCGAGATCGGTTCGACCCTTGTCGATGCGTTCATGGCCGGCAGCGGTGAGAACAGTGAGGATCAGCAGTCGGACAACGGCCAGGGCGTTGACGAGTTGCACATCGTGTACACGGAGTTCAAGTCGATGCTGTCGCAGTCCACGGTGGCCCGCCGGATGGCACCGATGGTCGTGGAATACGTCGAGGACGACGACGACGAGACGCGCACTCTCTACTCGTTCGAGCCGGATCCGACAACGCTCTTCGAGTCGCTGTTGCCGCGGTACCTGACCACCCGGGTGTACGCGGCGATGCTCGAATCCGCGGCATCGGAGCTGGCATCGCGGCAGCGGGCAATGAAGTCGGCGACCGACAACGCCGACGACCTCATCAAGGCCCTGACGCTGGAGGCAAACCGCGAGCGGCAGGCCCAGATCACCCAGGAGATTAGCGAAATCGTCGGTGGCGCAAATGCGCTCGCCGACGCCCGCTAGGTAGCACCACAAGGAAGCGAGAAAATTATGGCTGCTGCTACTGAAACAACGGAAAAGACCGAAAAGTCGACAAACGGCGACACCACCGGCCGCGTGGTGCGGATCACCGGGCCCGTCGTCGACGTCGAGTTCCCGCGGGGGTCCGTCCCGGAGCTGTTCAACGCGCTGAACGCCGAGATCACATTCGAGGAGCTCGCGAAGACCCTCACGCTGGAGGTTGCGCAGCACCTCGGCGACAACTTGGTGCGCACCATCTCGATGCAGCCCACCGACGGTCTGGTGCGCGGGGTTGAGGTCACCAACACCGGTAAGCCGATCTCGGTGCCGGTCGGCGAGGACGTCAAGGGCCACGTCTTCGACGCGCTCGGACACTGCCTGGACAAGCCAGGATACGGAGAAGACTTCGAGCACTGGTCGATTCACCGCAAGCCGCCGCCCTTCGAAGAGCTCGAGCCTCGCACCGAGATGCTCGAGACCGGCCTGAAGGTTGTGGACCTGCTTACTCCGTACGTACGTGGCGGCAAGATCGCACTGTTCGGTGGCGCCGGGGTGGGCAAGACGGTGCTGATTCAGGAGATGATCAACCGCATCGCCCGTAACTTCGGCGGCACTTCGGTGTTCGCTGGTGTGGGGGAGCGTACCCGCGAGGGCAACGACCTGTGGGTCGAGCTTCAGGAAGCGAACGTGCTCAAAGACACCGCGCTGGTGTTCGGTCAGATGGATGAGCCGCCCGGCACCCGTATGCGGGTCGGGCTGTCCGCGTTGACGATGGCGGAGTGGTTCCGTGACGAGGCCGGCCAGGACGTGCTGCTGTTCATCGACAACATCTTCCGGTTCACCCAGGCCGGATCGGAGGTGTCGACGCTGCTCGGCCGCATGCCGTCGGCGGTGGGCTATCAGCCCACGCTGGCCGACGAGATGGGTCAGCTACAGGAGCGCATCACCTCAACGCGGGGTCGGTCGATTACCTCGATGCAAGCGGTTTATGTGCCCGCAGACGACTACACCGACCCGGCGCCGGCAACGACGTTCGCGCACCTGGACGCCACCACGGAGCTGTCGCGTTCGGTGTTCTCCAAAGGCATCTTCCCCGCGGTAGACCCGCTGGCGTCTAGCTCGACCATCCTGGACCCCGGCGTCGTCGGGGACGAGCACTACCGCGTGGCGCAGGAAGTCATCCGCATCCTGCAGCGCTACAAAGACCTTCAGGACATCATTGCGATTCTCGGTATCGACGAGCTGTCGGAAGAGGACAAGCAGTTGGTCAACCGCGCCCGGCGCATCGAGCGGTTCTTGTCGCAGAACATGATGGCAGCTGAGCAGTTCACCGGCCAACCGGGTTCGACGGTTCCGCTTAAAGAAACCGTCGAGGCGTTCGACCGCGTGTGCAAGGGCGAGTTCGACCACGTGCCGGAGCAGGCCTTCTTCTTGATCGGCGGCCTGGACGACTTGGCCAAGAAGGCCGAGAGCTTTGGCGCCAAGCTCTAGCATCCGGCTGAGTCGAAAGGTGGTGTGGTATGGCAGAATTGAATGTTGTGATCGTCGCCGTTGACCGAGAGATCTGGTCGGGCGAGGCGACGTTCCTGTTCACCCGCACCACCGTCGGCGAGATCGGCATCCTGCCCCGCCATATCCCGTTGGTGGCCCAATTGGTCGACGACGCCATGGTGCGCGTCGAACGGGAAGGCGAAGACGATCTGCGGATCGCAGTGGACGGCGGCTTTTTGGCGGTGACCGAGGAGCGAGTCGGGATTCTCGCCGAATCTGCCGAGTTCGAGTCCGAGATCGACGAGAGCGCCGCCAAAGAGGATTCTGAGTCCGACGACCCCCGTATCGCCGCCAGGGGACGAGCCAGATTGCGCGCCATCGGCGCGATCGTCTAACCGCCGATGAGCGCGGCCATGGTTGGCATGGTCGTGCTCATCGTCGTGTTGGGGGCGGCTGTTCTCGCCCTGAGTTATCGGCTGTGGAAACTCCGGCAGGGCGGCACGGCGGGGATCATGCGGGACATTCCGGCGGTCGGAGGTCACGGTTGGCGCCACGGCGTGATCCGCTACCGCGGTGGTGAAGCCGCGTTCTATCGGCTGTCCAGTCTGCGTCTTTGGCCGGATCGTCGGCTTAGCCGACGGGGTGTGGAGATCCTGGCCCGGCGCGCTCCACGTGGCGACGAATTCGACATCATGACCGACGCGATCGTCGTACTGGAGCTGCGCGACACCATCGGGGACCGCAGGTCGGGTTACGAGATCGCGCTCGACCAGGGCGCATTGACCGCGTTTCTATCGTGGCTGGAGTCTCGACCCTCGCCACGCGCACGTCGTCGCAGCGTGTGACCGGCAGACTCCGCGAGCAGACGCAGAATCGCATAGCATCGCGCGAAATCGTGCGATTCTGTGTCTGCTCGCCGTGCTTATGCGCCGCCGCCGGGCTGCCCTCCTGGTTTCCAAAGCACATCACCGTCGGGGTTGGCCGCCCGCGACAGGATGAAGAGCAGGTCCGACAGCCGATTCAGATATTTCGCGGGCAACACGCTGACCCCCTCTGGGTGAGCATCGACTGCTGCCCACGCCGACCGCTCGGCGCGGCGTACCACGGTGCGGGCGACATGCAATAGCGCCGACAAGGGCGAACCACCCGGTAGCACAAAGGAATTGAGCGCTGGCAAGGATTCGTTATATTTGTCGCACCATCCCTCGAGGCGATCGACGTAGGCCTGGGTGACTCGGAGCGGGGGATGCTCGGGATTCTCCACCACAGGAGTTGACAGATCCGCGCCGGCGTCGAACAAGTCGTTTTGGATCTGCCGCAGCACAGCCGCGACTTCCTGGTCGGGCTGTCCCAGGGCCATTGCGACGCCGATCGCGGAGTTCGCCTCATCGCAGTCTGCGTACGCCACCAGACGGGCGTCGCTTTTCAAGACCCGCGAGAAATCGCTTAATCCCGTAGTTCCGTCGTCGCCGGTTCGCGTATAGATGCGGGTCAGGTGTACTGCCATGAGGAAACGGTACCCGGCTCGTGAAAAGGCCCTGACTCGGTTAACTGACAAGCCGATACGGTCCATTAGACTCACGCGGGTGGCTGAGCGTTTCGTGGTGACCGGCGGCAACCGGTTGTCCGGGCAAGTCGCTGTAGGGGGAGCCAAAAACAGCGTGCTCAAGCTGATGGCGGCGACATTGTTGACCGAAGGCACCAGCACGATCACCAACTGTCCTGACATCCTCGACGTGCCGCTGATGGCCGAGGTACTGCGTGGCCTGGGCGCCACTGTCGAACTCGACGGCGACGTCGCCCGAATCACCTCGCCCGAGGAGCCGAAGTATGAGGCCGACTTTGCCGCAGTGCGCCAGTTCCGGGCCTCGGTCTGCGTGCTGGGCCCGCTGGTCGGCCGGTGCAAGCGGGCCAGAGTCGCGCTCCCCGGCGGTGACGCGATCGGCTCACGTCCCCTGGATATGCACCAGGCGGGCCTGCGGCAGCTGGGCGCACAATGCAATATCGAGCACGGGTGCGTGGTGGCTCATGCAGATAAGTTGCGCGGCGCCGAGATTCAGTTGGAGTTTCCCTCAGTGGGGGCTACCGAGAACATCCTGATGGCCGCGGTCGTGGCTGAGGGCGTGACCACGATTCACAATGCGGCGCGGGAACCCGACGTGGTCGACCTGTGCACGATGTTGAACCAGATGGGCGCCCAGGTCGAAGGTGCGGGTTCGCCGACTATGACCATCACCGGCGTGCCCCGGCTCTACCCGACCGAGCACCGCGTCATCGGAGACCGCATCGTCGCCGCGACCTGGGGCATCGCGGCTGCCATCACCCGCGGGGACATATCGGTGAGCGGTGTCGATCCGGCGCATCTTCAGGTGGTGCTGCACAAATTGCACGACGCGGGTGCCACCGTCACCCAGACGGACAGCAGTTTCCGGGTCAGCCAGTACGAGCGCCCGAAGGCCGTCAACATCGCGACATTGCCGTTCCCCGGGTTTCCGACGGACCTGCAGCCGATGGCGATCGCCTTGGCGTCGATCGCCGACGGCACATCGATGATCACGGAGAACGTGTTCGAGGCACGGTTCCGGTTCGTTGAAGAAATGATCCGGCTCGGTGCCGATGCCCGCACCGACGGGCACCATGCCGTCCTGCGGGGTCTGCCACAACTCTCTAGCGCCCCCGTGTGGTGTTCGGACATCCGGGCCGGCGCCGGCCTGGTGTTGGCGGGACTGGTCGCCGACGGCGACACCGAGGTCCACGATGTGTTCCACATTGACCGCGGCTATCCGTTATTCGTTGAGAACCTGGGCATTTTGGGTGCCGAGGTCGAGAGGGTATGCTGATACCAACGTGCCCGACAGGCCTCGGCCGGCACTGCACCACAAGAAATGACCGAAAACCGGGGCTTGACTCCCCTGCCGGATCTGTATTAAGCTGGCAGGGTTGCCCCGGAGCGGGTAAAAACAAGAAACTGTAGTGTTGTTTGAGAACTCAATAGTGTGTTTGGTGTTTTTGTTTGTTGTTGTTTTTTGACCACACCGTAAACACTCCCCGTGTGATGGGTGTGGTCTTTTTATTTTGATGCCAGTTTTTGGTGTCTTTTTGTTAGGTCAGATTATCTCTGATTGTAAATTCGCCTCGATTATCGAGGGGTCTTTGTTTGGAGAGTTTGATCCTGGCTCAGGACGAACGCTGGCGGCGTGCTTAACACATGCAAGTCGAACGGAAAGGTCTCTTCGGAGATACTCGAGTGGCGAACGGGTGAGTAACACGTGGGTAATCTGCCCTGCACTTCGGGATAAGCTTGGGAAACTGGGTCTAATACCGGATAGGACCACGGGATGCATATCCTGTGGTGGAAAGCTTTTGCGGTGTGGGATGGGCCCGCGGCCTATCAGCTTGTTGGTGGGGTGATGGCCTACCAAGGCGACGACGGGTAGCCGGCCTGAGAGGGTGTCCGGCCACACTGGGACTGAGATACGGCCCAGACTCCTACGGGAGGCAGCAGTGGGGAATATTGCACAATGGGCGCAAGCCTGATGCAGCGACGCCGCGTGGGGGATGACGGCCTTCGGGTTGTAAACCTCTTTCAGCAGGGACGAAGCGCAAGTGACGGTACCTGCAGAAGAAGCACCGGCCAACTACGTGCCAGCAGCCGCGGTAATACGTAGGGTGCGAGCGTTGTCCGGAATTACTGGGCGTAAAGAGCTCGTAGGTGGTTTGTCGCGTTGTTCGTGAAAACCGGGGGCTTAACCCTCGGCGTGCGGGCGATACGGGCAGACTGGAGTACTGCAGGGGAGACTGGAATTCCTGGTGTAGCGGTGGAATGCGCAGATATCAGGAGGAACACCGGTGGCGAAGGCGGGTCTCTGGGCAGTAACTGACGCTGAGGAGCGAAAGCGTGGGGAGCGAACAGGATTAGATACCCTGGTAGTCCACGCCGTAAACGGTGGGTACTAGGTGTGGGTTTCCTTCCTTGGGATCCGTGCCGTAGCTAACGCATTAAGTACCCCGCCTGGGGAGTACGGCCGCAAGGCTAAAACTCAAAGGAATTGACGGGGGCCCGCACAAGCGGCGGAGCATGTGGATTAATTCGATGCAACGCGAAGAACCTTACCTGGGTTTGACATGCACAGGACGCGTCTAGAGATAGGCGTTCCCTTGTGGCCTGTGTGCAGGTGGTGCATGGCTGTCGTCAGCTCGTGTCGTGAGATGTTGGGTTAAGTCCCGCAACGAGCGCAACCCTTGTCTCATGTTGCCAGCACGTAATGGTGGGGACTCGTGAGAGACTGCCGGGGTCAACTCGGAGGAAGGTGGGGATGACGTCAAGTCATCATGCCCCTTATGTCCAGGGCTTCACACATGCTACAATGGCCGGTACAAAGGGCTGCGATGCCGCAAGGTTAAGCGAATCCTTTTAAAGCCGGTCTCAGTTCGGATCGGGGTCTGCAACTCGACCCCGTGAAGTCGGAGTCGCTAGTAATCGCAGATCAGCAACGCTGCGGTGAATACGTTCCCGGGCCTTGTACACACCGCCCGTCACGTCATGAAAGTCGGTAACACCCGAAGCCAGTGGCCTAACCCTTGGGAGGGAGCTGTCGAAGGTGGGATCGGCGATTGGGACGAAGTCGTAACAAGGTAGCCGTACCGGAAGGTGCGGCTGGATCACCTCCTTTCTAAGGAGCACCACGAAAAGCACTCCAATTGGTGGGGTGTCAGCCGTGAGGGGTTCTCGTCTGTAGTGGACGGGGGCTGGGTGCACAGCAGCAAATGAATCGCCAGACACACTATTGGGCCCTGAGACAACACTCGGCTCTTTTTGCCAGTGGTGTCCCCCCATCTTGGTGGTGGGGTGTGGTGTTTGAGTATTGGATAGTGGTTGCGAGCATCTAGATGGATGCGCTGCCCGTAGGGGTGGTGTGTTCATTAAAATGTGTAATTTTTTCTTTGATTTTATGTGTTAGTAAGTGTTTAAGGGCACATGGTGGATGCCTTGGCATCGAGAGCCGATGAAGGACGTGGGAGGCTGCGATATGCCTCGGGGAGCTGTCAACCGAGCGTTGATCCGAGGATTTCCGAATGGGGAAACCTAGCACGAGTTATGTCGTGTTACCCGTATCTGAATATATAGGGTGCGGGAGGGAACGCGGGGAAGTGAAACATCTCAGTACCCGTAGGAAGAGAAAACAATTGTGATTCCGCTAGTAGTGGCGAGCGAACGCGGAACAGGCTAAACCGCATGCATGTGTAACCGGGTAGGGGTTGTGTGTGCGGGGTTGTGGGATTGATACGTCTCAGCTCTACCTGGCTGAGGGGCAGTCAGAAAGTGTCGTGGTTAGTGGAAATGGCCTGGGATGGTCTGCCGTAGACGGTGAGAGCCCGGTACGCGAAAACCCGGCACCTGCCTTGTATCAACACCCAAGTAGCAGCGGGCCCGTGAAATCTGCTGTGAATCTGCCGGGACCACCCGGTAAGCCTAAATACTTCTCGATGACCGATAGCGGATTAGTACCGTGAGGGAATGGTGAAAAGTACCCCGGGAGGGGAGTGAAAGAGTACCTGAAACCGTGTGCCTACAATCCGTCAGAGCCTCCTTGTGGGGTGATGGCGTGCCTTTTGAAGAATGAGCCTGCGAGTCAGGGACATGTCGCGAGGTTAACCCGCGTGGGGTAGCCGTAGCGAAAGCGAGTCTGAATAGGGCGTATCACGTGTGAGCGTGTGTAGTGGCGTGTTCTGGACCCGAAGCGGAGTGATCTACCCATGGCCAGGGTGAAGCGCGGGTAAGACCGCGTGGAGGCCCGAACCCACTTAGGTTGAAGACTGAGGG
>Ga0209530_1000431_pt1 | contig 31026 bp, 21 predicted proteins | sample BlaSpr_A8_Ref_O1_FD_187987 | JGI IMG/M metagenome (GOLD analysis project Ga0209530, IMG submission 187987) | Forest soil microbial communities from Thunder Bay, Ontario, Canada - Black Spruce, Ontario site 2_A8_Ref_O1 (SPAdes) (version 2) | ecosystem: Environmental > Terrestrial > Soil > Boreal...
ATGCTCGTTGAAGGTGCGATCGCCGATTGGAGCGCGATTTATCTTCGTACTTCGGTTCTCACCGGGCCAGGATTGGCCGCTCTTGGATATGCGGTGTTCTCAGGCGCCATGGCTGGAGGTCGCCTGACAGGCGACTATCTCACTGGGAAGCTTGGACGCGGCCACCTCGTATGTTACGGGGCTCTTTTGGCCGCGGCAGGGCTTGTCTTCGTCCTGTTGTTCGGCAATGCCGGTTGGGCGCTCGTGGGATTTACGTGCGCTGGAGCAGGTCTGGCCACGATTATTCCCAATACGTTTGCCGCTGCAGGGAACATTGAAGGCAGTGCACCCGGTCCCAGCCTCGCCGTGGTCACGACGGCTGGCTATGTTGGCTTCCTTGCCGGTCCGCCCCTGGTCGGGTTTGTCGCGCAGCTTTCGACCATTCGCGCTGCGTTATGGATACTTGTGGTCTTGAGCGGGTTGAGCGCTTTCGCATCAACCTCAATGAAAAGAACTTCGCCTCTCAGAACAATACCCTGACATCCAGTCTTCCGCAAAAGATGCCGAGCCGTTGGCACCTACGGCAGCGGCAAGGATACGCTTGTCAATGTACCCCGCCTCCGTGCTGCTGCGAAAAGGGCATCGAACTCGGCGCCTATCTGAAGTGATCTGCCGAGCCTTGAGTTCAATCGTCCTTTTTGATCTGTTCAGTGGCAATCTGAAATCCAGTATTCGCAGCCGGTACTCCCGCGTAGATGGCCGTCTGCAGGAGCATTTCTTTCAGATCGCATATCTCTAAGTCATTTGCCAAGCCGGCGCGCACATGGAGCGCGAACTCTTCCCATCGGCCGAGAGCCGCTGTTACTGCCAGTGCCAGCAGTCGACGGGTACGCCAGTCCAGTTCAGGACGAGACCAGATCGTTCCCCATGCATAACGGGTGATTAGTTCTTGAAATTCACGCGTGAATTCCGTTGTGGCGGCGATGGCCTTCTCGACGTGAGCCTCGCCAAGGACGGAGCGACGCACGGCGAATCCAGTTTGCAGCGGATCCGCTGTTATAACCGGCGGCGCAAGCAAGAATTCAAGCAGCGCCGTTGTAAATGATCGCGGCCGCTCGATATTGGAAAGATGTGCCGCCGCCAAATGAAGCGTTTTCGCCCCTGCAATCTCACGGGCCAGAATCTCGGCATGACCGCTCCATGGAGTCGAAACGTCGCGATCGCCAACGATCACTAGGGTTGGCGATTTGATCTTTTGCAGAAGGTCGTTGTGATCGACGTCGCGCAGCGCGGCACAACAACCAGTGTATCCGACCGGATCGGTGCCTAAGAACACCGAACGTATGGACCCGACATGAGGATTTTCTTTTGCTAGCGTGTCTGGTGAGAAGAACCTTTGCATCGCCGTATCGACGATTGCCGCCATCCCGTTCTTCTGCACGGTCGCAATGCGCGTCTCCCAATTAGCGCGCGCTCCGAACTGGGGCGAGGTGTTGGCCAGCGCAAGGTGGGTGACGCGCTGGGAAGCCTGTGCGGCAACCCATTGGCCGACGGCTCCGCCAAGGGATAATCCGCAGAAGGCAAACTGCGAAATCCCTAACGCATCAGCTAGGCCGAGAATGTCCTGACCCAACTGCTCAACCAAATATTCCCCGGGAGGTGAATCGGATGCTCCGTGGCCGCGCGTGTCGTAGCGCAGAATCTGGAAGTGGGGCAGAAGATCCGGTACCTGCGGGTCCCACATCGCATGGTCGGTGCCGATCGAGTGCGACAAGATCAGGACAGGGCGTCCCGGGTTTCCCTGCAGACGGTAAAATATCCGCGCATTGTGAATGGTTGCAAAGGGCAAATCGTGCTCCTTGAGTCAATGCTCCTGGTCGGAGTCGGTAGTTTGCTTAACAGATTCCGCGACTAGAACTTCTCGAAAAGCGTCCGCGGAACCTAAATATTGCTCAGGAGTTTCCAATCGATGCAGCTCGCCAAGATCGAGGTGAGCAGTGACTTCCGGCATTTCGGCTAAGACAGTCGCGAGATGCCTGCCATCGATGACACTTCTCTCCGTCGCCGTCTCGATGATTTTGTGAGCGACATCTCGGCCGACTTTCGGTCCGAGCAGCATCATCGCACGCTCGGCAAAGATCACCCCATTCGTGCGCTCGATGTTTGCCCGCATTCTCTCAGCATCGACGGAGAGCCCTTCTGCTACTTCTGTGATTGAAGCAATCGCCAGGCCCGTGGACTGAACGACGGTCGCTACGATTGGCCATTCTGCTTGCCATCCTCCGACTGCGCGCTCGTGCTCCTGCACCATCGCTGAGAGAAACGATGCGACCAGCCCCGGAACGCGGTGCGCCGCCGCGAGTGTGAGCGAGCAGGCGGTCGGATTGTGCTTGTGCGGCATGGTTGACGATCCGCCGCGGCCATTGCCTCCGGGCTCGGCTGCTTCACTGATTTCGTACTGCATAAGCAGGCTGATATCTCGCGCCATTTTGCCCAAAGATCCCGTCAGCACACCGCAGGCGCAGATCAAAGTTGCCAGCCGATCGCGTTGGGTGTGCCACGGTGCGGGCGGAGGATTTCCAAACCCAAGCTCTTGATTGAGAGCTTCGGTAACAGCCATTCCACGATCGCCCAACGCCGCCAACGTGCCGCTTGCTCCGCCGAATTGCAGGGTTGCGGCGGCATAGAAGCCACGCTGCACAGCTTGCCCGCCGCGACGAATTGCTCCCAGCCAGCCAGCAGCTTTGAGACCGAACGTTACCGGCGGAGCCGGCTGCAACAGAGTTCGCGCCAGCATCACGGTCTTTTTATGCTGCTCCGACAGGCGGGCAAGTGCCCGCTCCAACTGTAAGAGGTCATCCGTAAGAATCTTCTCCGCGCGCTTGAGCAGCAACGATATCGCGGTGTCAGCAACATCCTGGCTCGTCGCTCCCCAATGAACAAATCGTGCCGCGTCCGGATCCGTCTTTCTCACGTGTTCGGTGAGCGATTTCACCAGAGGAATAGCTGGAGTGCCAGCCCGCAGGCTGGCCTGTGCTAGCGACGTGGCGTCGAAGTTGCCGGGTCTTGCGGAGACAGCGATTGCATCGGCCGCCGTCGTCGGGATGACGCCGCTTCGGGCTTCGGCGCGAGCCAGCCCGACTTCGAAATCGAGCATGGCCTGAAGAACGGATTCATCGGAAAATAGATCTGACAGCGGCTGCGTGGTCGCCAAACTGTCGATCAAGCGCGCGCTCATGAACGGCCCCACGTCGGAAGCTGTGTCGGGCCGCGACTCGTATTGAATGCAACTTGTATCATCGACGAACCTTGAATCTAGAATGACTACACATCGAAAAAGACAGTTTCGCCTTCTCCGCTGAGCCGGATCTCGAAAATCCAACCTCCAGCGCGAGCCGGATCAGGCCGGGCCAACAGAGTGTTCCGACGATTCTCGGGAACCAAGGCCAAGATCCGATCGCTCAGATTCGCCGGTTCGCTCGCGAAATAAACTCGCGTCGACAATCTCTTCAGTAGACCTCGTCCCAAAATTGATACGTTGATGTGAGGCGCCTGCAAGGTATCACCTGGTCCAGGTACAAGTCCGGGCTTGATGGTTTCAAAGGCGCACGATCCGTCTTCGCCGGTTGGCATGCGTCCGAAGCCGCGAAACGCCGCATCGGCGGCGGCGCTTGCTGGTTGATCGGTGCGCGGGTAGTTTCCTTCGCAGTCGGCTTGCCACAATTCGATCATCGCGTCGGGCACGGGTACGCCATCTCCATCGAGCACACGAATGAGCAGCAACATCCGATCGCCGTTCACTCCCTTGGCGGCGAGGCAGGGAATGGATCTTGTATCGGTGAGCCCGAGATGCAGATAGGGGCCAACTGTCTGTGAGGGAGTCGGAGTCAAGGTCATGTTATTTTATTCCGCATTCATCCTCGGATCGTCGGGTCATCTTCAACTGCTATTCCTCGAACGGAGTTGCTTCGCGTCCGCGCAAAACGATGTCGAAACGATAGCCTAGCGACCACTCCGGCTTGGTTGTTTCCAGATCAAATTTCGAGATCAGAAGCTGCCGGGACCGTTCGTCGGGAATCGACTGCAAAATGGGATCGTAGGCAAAAAGCGGATCGCCAGGAAAATACATTTGGGTGATCAGTCGCGTCAGAAAGGCCGGTCCGAATAAGGAGAAGTGAATATGCGCGGGACGCCACGCGTTGTCGTGATTCCGCCACGGATAAGCGCCCGGCTTGATGGTCACAAAACTATAAAATCCGTCCGCATCCGTCATCGTCCTGCCAGTTCCCGTGAAGTTCGGATCGAGCGGCGCTGGATGGTTGTCTCGCACGTGGGCATAGCGCCCGGCAGCATTCGCCTGCCAGATTTCAATCAAACTGTTCGACACCGGACGGGCATTGCCATCGAGAACTCGCCCGCTTACGGTCATGCGCTGTCCCAGCGGTTCGCCGGCATGCTGAACGGTGAGGTCGTTGTCGTTCGGATGAATGTCGGAATGGCCGAAGACCGGACCGGTGACTTCCGAAAGCGTCTGGGGCAAGAGAATCAACGGCTGCGACGGTGACCGGCGCTTCGTCGCCTCATAAGGGGGATAGAGATAATCTGGCTGTGTGCCGGCTTCGTGACGGCGGAAGGGAACGACCGTCCCTATTGGCTTGTTACCCTTCGCTTGCATCAGCGACGACATGGTTGCCTCACTATCGGGAGACGGCAAGTCCCGTCTCTACAGAGTACCGTTTAACTCCAGCGGCAGGCCTACATAATTTTCGGCCAGACTTTGCGATGCGGCCCGCGAACTGGTCACATAATCCAACTCGGCCAGCTGCCGGCGGTGGTCAAACGGGCTTTCATCGTGAAAGCGGTGCAACATGGATGTCATCCACCAAGAAAAGCGCTGTACTTTCCAGACCCGCCGTAAACATGTTTCCGAGTACGCATCAAGGAGATCGCGGCGTGCGTTCGCATAGAAAGCGGCAATTGCGTGCGCCAGCACGCGAACATCGGCTACGGCGAGGTTCAATCCCTTGGCTCCGGTCGGTGGAACGATGTGAGCCGAATCGCCGGCCAGGAATAATGTTCCATATTGCATGGGTTCGACGACAAAACTCCGCATTCCCGCAATGCCTTTTTGGGCAATCGGACCTTCGGTTAGTTTCCAGTTCTCCACCGCCAGCCTGGTATGCAGTTCCTGCCAGATTTTCTCGTCTGGCCATGCGTTGATGTGATCATCAGGGTTGCACTGCGCGTACAAGCGGCTAAGTTTCGGAGTGCGCATACTGAGCAGCGCGAAGCCGCGATCATGATAGGCGTAAATGAGTTCGTCAGAGGAGGGTGGCGCTTCCGCTAAAATGCCGAGCCATGCAAAGGGATAGATACGCTCGTACTCGGCGAGCACGCCGCTCGGAATGCTTGGGCGGCAGATGCCGTGAAAGCCGTCACATCCAGCGATGAGATCGCACTTTAATTCGTAGGTCTCGGCGTTCTTGCGGAAGTGGATGCTTGGCTTGGGGCCATCGAAGTTCTTCACCTGAACAGCTTCAACTTCGAACAGCACCTGGCCGCCGGCAGCGATCCGTGCGTTGTTCAGGTCTTTCACCACTTCATGCTGGGAATAAACCGTGATTCCCTTTCCACCAGTGAGCTCTCTAAAGTCGATGCGATGGCCACGACCCTTGAAGCGAAGTTCAATTCCGTAATGGATGAGACCTTCGCGCTTCATCCGCTCGCCCACGCCCATTTCGGCGAACAGGTCAACGGTGCCCTGCTCCAGGACACCCGCGCGAACTCGCTCCTCAACATACTGCCGGCTACGGTTTTCGATGACGACGGACTCGATGCCACTTAGGTGCAGGAGGTGGGAGAGTACCAGGCCTGCGGGACCGGCGCCTACGATTCCGACTTGTGTGCGAATAGTGTGGGACATCGCGCTGTTCCGAGTTATCTCCGACTTCGACGCGATTAAAAAGGATACACTCGACGGCCAAGTTGAATCGTGATCCACTTCGTTTCCGTCAGTTCGTCCATGGACCAGCGACCACCTTCGCGGCCGTTTCCTGAATCCTTCACGCCGCCGAATGGAACGGTGGCTTCGTCGTGCACGGTTGGCCCGTTAATGTGCACCATTCCTGCTTCGAGTTCGAGGGCGAACTTCATGGCCAATTGAAGATCGTTGGTCAGAACCGCCGAAGAGAGCCCGTAGGCCGAATCGTTGGCCAGCTTGAGCGCATGATCCTGGTCATCGGCTTTGATCACGGCCGCCACTGGACCGAATAACTCGTCGCGGAATACCGCCATGTTGGGTGTCACGTCCGCGATCACGGTGGGCTGATAGAAATTTCCCTCATAGGCACCTCCCGTCAGCAGGCGCGCACCGGAAGCGACAGCTTGTTTGATTTTGCCCTCGATCATCTGGCATTGAGAAGCTCGAATGAGCGGTCCGATGACGGTGTGTGGATCGCGAGGATCGCCGACCTGGAGGGTTTTTACTTTAGCCACGAAGCGCGCGAGGAATTCGTCATAGATCGGCGCTTCCACGATGATGCGCGAGCCCGCCATGCAGATCTGACCCTGATGGATGAAAATTCCGAAGCACGCGGTCGAGACGGCATAATCTAAATCTGCGTCTTTCAATATGATGAGAGGGCTTTTCCCACCCAGTTCCAGAATTACCTTTTTGCCCTGCCTGGCGCATTCCAGGGCAATCAGTTTGCCCACGGTGGTCGAGCCCGTGAAGGAGATCAGTCTCACTCGAGGATCGGAAAACAGAACGGGACCCACTGTTGGCCCGTCGCCGGGAACCACATTGAGCACGCCTGCGGGAAGTCCGGCGTGCTGAAAAACTTCGGCAATCTTCAGCCCCAGTAGCGACGTTTCTTCGGCTGGCTTCAATACGAATGTATTGCCTGCGGCTAATGCCAGGCAGACTTTCTTGGTGGCTAGAACCAGCGGAAAATTGAAGGGCGTAATTCCGGCAACGACACCAAGAGGCCGGCGGATGGCGAGAGACATCATGCCGGGCACGTCGGCTGGAATAATGTCGCCGTGAATGCGGCGGGCTTCACCGGCGACGGCGCGCAACATGTTGACCGTGAATGAAACCTCGAATTGTGCTTTGCCGAAGGTTGAGCCCGCTTCCCCGATCAAAATGTCGACCACTTCCTGGCGAGCGCTCTCCATCACATCCGCGGCACGCAGAAGAATCAGTTCGCGCGCCGCGGCCAGGGTTTTTCCCCACGACGCCTTGGCGGCATCGGCGGCATCGATCGCTCCTCGCATATGCTCCGCCTGTCCCATGAAAACCTTCGCGAAACGCAGTTGGTTGGCGGGGTTGATCACATCGGTGAGAGCACCGGAGAGACCCTCGATGGGCGAGCCGTTGATGAATGGTGTGGTGAACATGATCGCCTCCTCCGCTGCCGCGATCCAATCGTAGCGCGCGGAAGCCTTGCCGAATCCCGTCTGCTGCGACTGGAAGCCAAATAACGATAAGCCTCAGCCGAGACAATGACCAAGGGCCTGCGCATTTTCCTGGAGAACGGGAAGAATGCGCGAGATCAAATCGGCGGCAGATACTCGCGCCGCGTGCACGCCTGCATTCATGGCAGCAATGACGCGGCCATTTCGTGTCTTGACCGGAACCGCGATCGAACGCAGTCCCAGCTCGAGTTCCTGATCGACCAGAGCAAACCCGTCAGTGCGAACTCGGCGGATGATGTCTGCCAAGATCGATTTATCAACCACTGTGTTCGGGGTCAGCGGTTTGGCTTGCAGCCGGTCAAGAAAGATCGACAACTCCTGGTCCGGAAATGCCGACAGTAAAACCCTACCCATCGAGGTGCAGTATGCCGGTAAGCGGCTTCCGACTGAAAGTCCTACAGACATTACGCGCTTGGCTGTAGAGCGTGCCAGATAGACGACCTGGTCTTCATCGAGGATGCTCAAGGAACTCGATTCATGCACCGCCTCCGTTACCCGTTCCAGGATCGGCTGCGCGATTGCGGACAAAGACGTTGAAGACAGATAAGAAAATCCTAGCTTGAGAACACGTGGTTTCAAACGATAGACGCGACCGGTCATCTCGGCATAGCCCAGCAGCTCGAGAGTTATGAGCAGGCGACGCACCGCGGCGCGAGAGAAACCGGTCTCGCGAGCTACATCGGCAACCGTTAATCCCTCGTTTCGCCCTTCGAATACTTCAATCAGCCGAAGACCTCGGGCAAGCGACAGAACGAAGTTGGGGTCACCCTCGAAGGGATCGAATAGGTTGCGATTGGGCGGTGTTTCTGCTTCGTCCCCTGGATGCGCTCGCTGTTGAGAATCTGTAGTCTCGGGCTGCATGAACTAGAACCGTCCATCCTCTTTATATTAATGATGAAATATTAATGTTGAAAGTTTTGCACGCCGATATTCGCACAAATGTGCAGAATACAGCAAGTTTCTCCTTGACAACACCCCAATTTCATTGATAAACATGCTACCGCACAATTTGCCGATTATCGCACTAACCTGCGGGCGAACATTACCTGGTAATTGTCGACCTAGGAGGCTTATGGGAAGCCGGTTCCTGCTATCGGGTGTCCTCGCCATTGCCACACTCTTGGGTTATGCTCTGCCAGCTTTCTCGCAAGCCAGCAATTTCCAGGCACAACTTAACGGCTCGATCCTTGACCAGAGTGGCGGGGCGGTCGCCCAGGCCGCCGTCACTTTGCGCAACGTGGGCACGGACCAACTCCGCACCGTCGCTTCGAATGGAGAGGGATATTACATATTCACGAACGTGCCGCCTGGGAATTACGAACTGTCCGCGTTCTACAAGGGATTCGGAAAATACACGCGAACCGGAATTACTTTGACGGTTGGTCAGGTAGCCACGATCGAGGTCACTCTGTCGGTTGCACAGGCTACAGAGCAGGTTGCCGTCAGTTCGGAAGTACCAGACATTGAGCCGACGCGCAGCGAAGTCAGCCAAGTGATCGAGACCCAGCAGATTCAGTCCCTGCCGATCAGCGGCCGGTTGTTTACCGATTTTGCCCTGCTGAGTCCGGGAGTCGCGACTGGGCGTACCAGCCTGCAGTCCACGTTTACCGATCCCGCAACGACGCGTATCTCGTTCGGCGGGCAGCGCGACCTGAACAATATGGTGACGGTGGATGGCGCCGACAATATCAACACCGCGACCGGATCGCAGCGCGCCACGCCTTCACAAGAAGCGGTCAGCGAATTTCGCGTGGTGAACAATAGTTTTGGTGCGGAATACGGGCGCGCTCTGGGCGGCATCGTAAATATTGTCACCAAATCCGGGACAAACGACTTCCACGGCTCGCTCTACGACTACCTGCAGAACAATTCACTCGATGCGGATTCTCCCTTGGCTCTGATCGGGTTCACCACTCTGCGCCAGAACCAGTTCGGCGGGACTCTCGGTGGCCCTGTAACTAAGGATAAGACGTTTTTCTTTGCAAACTATGAAGGACAGCGGCGAGCACAATCGCCGACGTATCCATCGGTTCTAATCCAGAATCTCGCCGCGATCAATACCGTGAAGCAGAGCTTCGCGCTTGATCCAGAGAATCTAAATCTTCTGCAAACTGCCGATGTCGACAATGGTTTCATTAAAGTTGACCATCAATTCAACCAGGCCAATCGGCTTTCGGCTCGCTACTCGATCCAGGACGCCACTGACTTGAATATGCTCGTCGGTTCCACTCTTGACGGCGGTGGAATCGGTGCGCCGAGTAGCGGTCACAACGGATATCTCCGCGATCAGGCATTGGTTGGAAGCTTAACTACGCAGATCGGTCCATCGCTGGTGAATTCTGCGCTGGTGCAATGGGCACGCCGCAACTACGGCTTTCCAGGAGTCACCGGTCAGCCCAATCTGGACGTCCCGAACCTGCTCCTTTTTGGTCACAACTTTGGCGCCTTCGATCGCTACAACGAATCACGAGTGCAGTTCTCCGACACCTTGGCCTTGGTAAAAGGCAAGCACTTTGCCAATTTTGGGTTCGACAGCAACTACCTCAGGAATTTTGTAATCTGGCCCGGATTCACTCCCTCGCGCAACATTTTTCCGAGTCTAGGAGACCTGCTCGCGTCCGGCGAATCGGGATGGGGATCGACGCCGTGTCCGGCTCCGCTCACCGGTTTGGTGGCGCCCTGCATCGCGGCATTTTTCTGGGGCGCGCCCATCGGGCCTGGCCCGTTTGATCCTAATCAGCCCTCGCCGCCGGTGCCAACGACCTGGCAGACCGCTTATCTGGCTTCGGAAACCGGTAATTTCGATGTGGCGCTGAACCACAGTGAATTCGGCTTCTTTGCCCAGGACCAATTTCGCCTGACTCCAAAATTCACGTTGAACTACGGCTTGAGGTGGGACTTTGAAACCGGCCTGGGAGCCTACGTAAATCCCGACCGTCGCAGTTTCCAGCCGAGAGTTGGCTTTGCCTTCTCCCCGGATCCGAAGACAGTAATCCGCGCCGGGTACGGAATTTTCTACGATACCTACAGTTTGACTTTCTTTTTCGTGGCGGGCCCGCAACGCCCACCGGTGATTACAGGTTTGCCAACGGCTGTCAATCAACAGACAGGCACTTATCTTCTGAATACCCTAGCGATTCCAACGCCCTGCGTCCTGGCTGGATGTCCGCCGAATCCTTATGCTCCGAATACGCCGCCCGGCACGGAGATTCCGCCATTGGTCGACGCCGCATTCGAAAACCTGATTACCTCGGGATCTTTCCCCGACAATGCTCTCTACTCCCAGGGCGGAACGGCTGTAGATCGGAACTTGCGTGAACCTTATTCGGAACAATCCAGCATTGAGATCGACCGCGAGATAGGAAGAGGATTTACCGCCAGTGTGGGATATCTGTGGGTCGCCGGCCACAAACTGGTCCGGCCGATCGACTTAAACGTGGGCCCGCCGATTGGGCAAGAAACGGGTACGAACAAAGATATCTATTCGTTCGGGATACTGGATCCCAACCTCCCCGCCCCTCCGGGTGGGTCGCCGGGCACCAGCGGGATCTTCTATTACACCGATTCGACCGGAAATTCGTCCTATAACGGGCTCACGCTCCAAGCCAGAGAAAGAGCGGGCGAGTATTTTCAGTTGAACGCAAACTATACGTTCTCGAAAACCTTCGACAACGGCACCTTTACGACTTTTGTCAGCACGCCGCAGTCGAATGATCAAAGAGGCCTGGAACGAGCCCTTTCCAATCAAGATGTTCGCCATCGCTTTGTAGCGAACTTCGTCGCCAGTGCGCCCAAGGAGTCATTTGCCCGTAACTTCGAATTCAGCAGCATCATCACCGTACAATCACCGCGGCCATTCACGCTGTTCGTGGGTTTTGACGCCAACAATGACGGGAATCCCGTAACCGACCGCGTAGGATCGTCAGGCAGGAACACCTATTTCGGCGACAACCTCCGATCCTGGGACCTCCGGCTATCGCGCACAATTTATTTTCCCCGTGAGCGCTACCGTCTGCAGTTGATGTTTGACGCCTTCAACATTCTCAATCGCGCGAACTTTGATGAAGTTTACTCGGTTTACGGCGCTCCCGATTTCGTCGGTCCCGTCCCGCTGCACTTTGGAGACGGCATCACGAGTCCAGCGGACCCGTACTTCGGAACGCCGCGGACGGCATTGAATCCAAGGCAACTCCAGTTCTCAGCGAAGTTCACGTTTTGATGCTCTGGGTTGTGCATCAACGTCTCGAGGCGCGGGGCCGACATGAGTCCTTGTTGCCGCACTCGATTTACTCCCAACCATCGCTAACAGCACAGCTAAAATAGCTCCGATCCCGAAGGAGAACCTCGGTGGAAAATGCAAAGCGCTATGAGACCGGCTTAGTCGTGCTTGTGTTTCTGACCTGGGGTACGGTCTTTCTCGACCGCATGAGCGTCGTCTATCTAGCGCCGTTCATTGCGCCGGAACTTCATCTCAGTCATGGTCAGGTCGGACTGCTGGTTTCCGCTCTGGCGCTGGCATGGGCATTCTCTGGCTTGATTTTTGGAGCGGTGTCCGACCGTTTCGGACGTCGCTCCGTACTCATTCCCGCCGTCTTCCTCTTCTCGGCACTTTCCTGGCTATCGGCCATTACGCGCACCTTCGCCCAACTTTTTCTGGTTAGAACGTTGATGGGTGCTGCCGAGGGGCCCACATGGTCAACCATTACGGCAACAGTCGAAGAATCTTCCGCGCCCGAGAGACGAGGGCGCAACGTTGGCATTGTGGTGAGCGCCGCCGCCCTTGTCGGATTGGCCCTCGCGCCAGTCTTGACCACTCAAGTCGCGGCACGTTTTGGCTGGCGGGGCGCATTCTTCGTAGCTGGCGTACCGGGATTTCTGCTTGGCATCCTGTTATGGAAATATGTGCGGGAACCGCAAGGAGATCGCGTCGTAGTTTCTCGCGGCAAGGTCAATTGGGCAGGATATCTGTCTTTACTGCGCTACCGCAATATTTGGTTATGCTGCGCCGGGAGCGCCGGCTTTATGACGTGGCTATGGGTGATGAGCGCCTTTGCTCCGCTTTACATTACCGAGGTCTCCAGGCATTCACCGACATTTGCGGGCCTCGTGCTGGGCGCGAGTGGTCTGGGAGCGTTCCTTTGGGGATGGATCTTCCCCTGGGTCTCTGATTCATGGGGCCGCAAGCCATCGCTGATTCTGATGGCGCTCATTTCCGCAGTGGTGCCGTTGACTTATCAAGTGCCATTTCTCGTCGGCCATCCATGGCTGATGGCCGCAACTGGTTTCGTGGCCAACGGAGGCCAGGGAATCGCGGCGCTGGTTCTGGTTCTGATCCCGACGGAAAGCGTCCCAAGCCAATTCGCCGGCACTGCAATTGGATTATCAACGCTGGTAGGTGAAGTTGTCGGAGGCACACTGGCGCCCGCTATCTCGGGCGCCGTCGCGGACCGGCACGGACTCGCAGCTCCACTGTGGATCGCAGCCGGAGGCGCAGTCGCAGTCTTCCTGGCGGGTGTGTTCATGCGCGAAACCGCGCCTTCGAAAATTCGCTAACTATGGTGTGCCGCGCGGCGAGTCGTGATCCTCGATGGATGCAACAAAATCCTTAAAGGCTCGAAAGGCGGATTGAGGGTCCGTCGTTACTTCTTTAGCGACGGAGGTACAGCATCGCCGCCCGAGATTGGACCTCAAACAGCGAAGCTCATGAAGATCGAGTTGCTGGCGTAGGCACCGCTTCATAATGCCGCGGCAACTCTGATTATCGCCACAATCGGCGCTCGGCTCGCTGCTGCGCCAACTGCCAATGTATTCATCATTTCTTGAAGAGGGCATCGTGTTTGATCAGAGCGTAAGCGGAAAAGCGATTGTTAACAGCGATTGTGAGGGACAAATATGCTGCCCCTCCCTAGACCGAGAATCTTCACAAAAGCGTGAAGATTCTCTACCGAAAATAAGGAACGTGATGAAGCGAATCGCTATTTACGCACTGGTCGTTGGGCTGATTTTCCCAGTTACGGGCGAATTTTCGTTACCGCGGTGACGAGGCCGGCAACTTGTGCCTTCATGGATAGCCGAATGCGAAAAGGCCGATGTGTAACATGCGCGTCCCTCAGCTCTGGAAAACTCCTCCTTAAGTAATCCGGAATCATTTCTCACTGGTTCGCGACTGGCCGCCATTCGCTTGATTCTCGCGATCTGGATAGCGGGACTATGAGAAACCAGTGCGCACCAAGGCGGAGAATAACGAATATTCAATGCGTCATATCAGTTGCAATATTGGCAAAAAATGGGTAATATAATACCCATTATGGCTAGGACGGGACCATCCCTGCTACCTCGAATTTCCCGTCTCCTTCGAGGCTATGGGCAAAACCTGCAGCTGGCGCGTCTCCGTCGCAGATACTCGGCGGAAACGGTGGCCCAGCGCGCCGGCATTTCCCGAAAGACTTTGTCGAAAGTGGAAAAAGGGGATTCGGCAGTCGCACTCGGAATTTACGCTCGTGTGATGCAGGTGCTCCGCCTCGAAGAGGATCTTGCGAAACTGGCCGTGGAAGACCCACTGGGTCGAAAATTACAAGACACCGCCTTGTCGCCGAAACGCCGCGCTCCAAAACGTCCATCCTCCCCGACTCCATCAGTTGACAGCGTGAACAAGCCAAAGGAAATCTCCTGATGGCAGGTCTCGATACAGTTGAGGTATGCATCGATCTGGAGCGATTTGGCCATCCAGTTCTCATGGGCCAGCTTCATCACCAGCAAAGCGGCGCCGGAGAAATCTTTTCCTTTGAATATGACCGGGCATGGCTGGAGCAACCGGAAGTCTTTTCCTTTGATCCGGACCTTGCCCTGGCTGCCGGTCATCAGTACCCGGCGCCGCAACGCAAGAATTTTAGCATTTTCCTCGATTCAGCCCCGGACCGCTGGGGCCGAGTGCTCATGCAGCGCCGTGAAAACGCGCGCGCGCGCCACGAAAAACGCAAACCTCGAGCCCTGACTGAGTGGGACTTTCTCCTGGGTGTCCACGACGAGACACGTTTGGGGGCATTGCGCTTTCGAGAGACACCCAACTCGCCTTTCATCGACTCCGATGCGGAGTTTGCGGCGCCACCTCTCACTTCACTCCGCGAGTTGCAAGCAGCCAGTCTGCAGTTCGAGAAACACATCGACGATGAAGAGAATCCCCTCTATGAAGAATGGCTAACGAAACTGTTCGCGCCGGGATCTTCCCTGGGAGGAGCCCGGCCGAAAGCATCGGTGCGGGACGAAGCCGGGACATTATGCATGGCAAAATTTCCCAGCAGAAACGACACTCGCGATATGGGTGGATGGGAGCTGGTCGCTCACAGCCTAGCGAGAAAAGCGAGGATTATCGTCCCCGATGCTAGGCCCCTCCGCTTCGCGGAGAGTTCCTATACCACGTTTCTGGTGAAGCGTTTCGATCGCACGGCAAGGGGAGGCCGTCTGGCGTTCATTTCCGCCATGACATTGACTCAGCATACTGACGGCGAACCTGGAACAAGCTATCTCGAACTGATTGATTTATTGCAGTCGCGAGGAGCCGATACCCGCTCGGACTGCGTACAGTTGTTTCGACGCGTGGTCTTCAACATTCTCATCCACAACACCGACGACCACCTTCGCAACCACGGTTTCTTTGTCGACGAAAACGGTATCCGGTTGTCGCCCGCTTATGACGTCAATCCGTCGGTGGATCGAGACGAACTGGCTCTCGCGATTAACGAGGTGGAGAACACTTGTGACGTCTCCATCGCCATGGAGGCGTCCCAGGATTATGGATTGAACCCACGCGAAGCAACCGACGTCTTGAAGCAAGTGCAAGACGCGGTTGCCGGCTGGCGAGAGGAAGCAACCCGACTGAACATTCCAAAAGCAGAACAAGATTTGATGGCCAATGCATTCCAAGGGTGACAACTGGAGTCTCCCGCTGCAGTGCTGCAAGGGTCCCCGGCTTCAGTTCCGAGACCCGGATGCCCGATGCGCACAAAGAGTTCTTCCAGGGTCTATCTCACGCCTTGGTTTTTTATTGTGTTCAACAATTTGGGGAATCTGCTCTTCGTTCTAAGCTAACCCAAATGGCCCGAATTTCGTCCAAACCATGTCTCTTGCCGGGCGGGTGCGTCCGTGGCCGAGGTCGTCAAGCCCTTGTCATGAAGTCGCCGGAGCGGCGGCCGAAGGTAGTCAGCGATTGGATATCCTTGCCGATGTCTCTTAAAGCACCCTTCTAGGTGCTAGCAGAATACTCCGTCCGCATAAAGCGAAAAGCCGCATTCGATGTGGTATCACCTCCGTTGGGGATCAATTTCCCCATAAAACAGAGGGCTGCCAAAAACTCGTCACTCAGACCAATAACGATCAATTGATAGTCGGCTGAGATGAGATCGTGCTCAAGATTCCCAAGGATTGAGCACACCTACTCCCATAGGCTCAAAGTCGGCTATCGCGACGGTCAGACCGTACACGAGGGCGATGCGTCGTTGTGCTTCATAACATGCGTGATCCTTGAGAGCCGATAACACTTCCCGGCTTATCGAGGAATATGTTCGTATGTTCCTTCGCTGACTCTGCCGGTAACTTTCATCGGCGCACTTCCGGGACACGACAATTGCCGATCACCAACACGAAAAACAAGCAGTTCTTACTGTTCCAATCCAACGCGTCGCAACAGTTCCTTGAAACGGGGATCGTTCCTGACCGGGTCATACATCGGGTCTACCTTGATTTGCACGACGGCATTCGAATGCTCTGAAGACGCTCGCTGCAGCAGTTCGATTACCCGCTCTTTCTGGCCGGTGCCCGAATAAGCGATCAACAACGCCGGGGTTCGGTCAGCCCGCGAGCCAGGAAGCTGCTCAATTTTCACCAATTGCCGGCGCGCTTCCCCGGCGCGACCCAAGCGGCTGTAAACGGTCGCCCTCGACGCCCACGCCCATGGTCCTTGATCGCGGGCTGCCCAGCGATTGATCTCGTCGACCGCCTCGTCATATCTGCCGAGTTGCAAATAGGAAGGAATCAGCAAGTCCCGCGCATGATGAAAATTCGGATCGAGTTCGAGCACCGAGCGGCATTGCTTCACCGCGCTGTCGTATTGCCGCGAGTTATACAAGATCGACGCGTAATCGGAGGCAATAATCAGCGATAACGGATCCAGTTGCCGCGCCTGCTCGCTCTCGGCGAACGCCTCCCCGAATCGACCTTGCCAGGAAAGAAACTCCGCATACCATTGGTGCGCGGTCGCATATTGCGGGCCGAGCTGAATCGCGCGGCGGAATTCCTTCTCCGATCCCGGCCAATCGTAATCGTAGTTCTCTTTGATCAAAGCGAGCGAGGCATGCGCCTCTGCGAGACTTTCGTCGAGTTCGAGCGCACGCAACGCCGCCGTCCGCGCCTTCGGCATGAGCTCACTTTGCGGACCTATGTACCATGTGCTCACCAAGGTGAAAGTGTCCGCCAGCCCGGCGTAGGCGCGGCCGTAATTCGGGTCCTTATCGACCGCCTGCTGGAAGTAATCGGCTGCCTGTCGAAATCCTTCCGCCGTACGCTTGTTCCAGAAATACCGGCCCTTCAAATAAAGGTCATATGCTTCATATGACTTCGGCTCCGGCGGCGCAGCGGTCTCCCGCGTCGCCTCGATCGGCCGACGCCCGCTCAGGCTGAACTCGATTTCGTTGGCGACCTCGCGCGCAATCCCTGCCTGCAATTCCAGCAGATGGCCCAGTTCACGATCGTATTCCCGCGCCCACAGATGGCTCTGGTCTTTAACCTGGATCAGCTGCGCTGTGATTCGCACGCGCTCCGAATCGCGCCGCACGCTGCCCTCGATCACATACTGCACCCCTAAATCCTTCCCGATCTGGGGAATTGATTCTTGCGAGTGCTTGTAGTGCATCACCGAAGTCCGGGCGATGACTCCCAGATGCGCGGGATCGAGGTCTCCGAGCTGGCTGATCATCTCTTCAGTCAGCCCATCGCTGAAATATTCCTGCCCCGGATCTCCGGTGAAATTCTCAAAGGGCAGAACGGCAATCATGATTCTGCCAGGCTGCTCAGCAGGGCCACGTCGCGAACGCCACGGCCAAATGACATACACCGCGATCAGGACGAGCGCGACTGTGGCGGAGGCGATGACGACCGTTCTCCAATGCCTCGCGCCTCGCCCATGCGAGTCCAATTGAATTTCGGGGACACTTCTCGCATCGGCAACGGCCACACGCGCTTCTATCTCCGGCGCGTTCCTTTCTGCTTCTGTAACTGGAACCAGAAACCGGTAACCCTGCCCTTGCACGGTGAGGATGTAGCGCCGATCGGCCGTCTCATCCAACGCCTTCCGCACCATAAAAATGGTCTGTGTCAGGTTTGACTCTTCGACGAAACTGTCCGGCCAGACCGCTTTCATCAGTTCGTCTTTGGTCACAATCCTTCCGGCGTTTTGTATCAAAAAGAGCAGGACATCGAAGGCCTTCGGGGTCAGTGACACAGTTGTCCCACCCCTCTTCAACACCCGGCTTTGCGCGTCGAGACGGAACTCGTCGAACTCGTACAAGTTACTGGTCAGACTGGACATAACCCGGTTTTTAGAGGTTTTGAGAACTTTTGAACGCCGATTTTAGGACATATGAAGGACATGCGAAGTAGCTTTTGCCGCAGGGACGGCGGGTTGGCATAACCAGAAACTGCCGGAATTCTAGCACGACTGTTCCCAGGCTATTCCGCGGGTTCCGGCAGAGTGAGGGTCGGGCGGGGTAGCCAGCTTCTCCGGTGCGCGATTCTAGACGCCCACGTTTCTAGCGTGAGGTCTTAACGGAACGCAATAAAAGACGAAGGACGCAAGAAAAAAGTTCTGTTGGTTCTATCCAAATCGACCATTTTTTAAGCCCGGAGATCGCAAATGTCAAACACGCTCAAGCTCTTCATCGCAATGTGGGTTCTTTCCACTCTGGCTCTAGCTCAACATCAATCCCAACCGGCCGCAGTTGCACGGGCGGGGGGCCCCGACGCAACCGCCGAGTGTAGCGCCACCTTCAGCAGCGGGATCGGCCAAAACAATACCACGTTCTGCGTGACTGTGAACGGAAACATCGCCGAGTTCAGCGTTAACGGCCTGGAAATGATTGAAGTGGGCCAAGTGGGAGAGGGGTACGGGATCTGTGATGGCTCGTCCAATACCAGCTACTTCGATTATGCCTACGAAGACAGCGGCAATTGGCGATCCCCCAGCTTTTCGCAGAAGGGGGACGTCGTAACCGTCACCCGCGAAACTAGTGATGGCGTCTGGCAGTTGAGGCAAACGATTACGAACGTGCCCGCCACGGGCACCGGCCCCGGCTCTGCCAAGATTTCTATGGCACTGAAGAACCTGACCGGCGTGAGCCGGGTTGTCTCTGTACTGCGATTTGCAGACGTGGATGCTGACAACAACAGCAGTAATAACGATTTTGACTTCACCTCCCAGACTGCCTACGGGTTGGCCCCAGGGGGCCTTTTCAGCGGACGCGGTCTGGGCATCACTAACAACACCTTCAGCTCATCCATCAGCCAGACGGCGTTCACTCAGTTCACCTTTAACGGACCGGATCCATGCAGTCCTGGAGAGGATGTGGCCTCCCAGCCGTTTCAGGGGGATGGGTCTGTCGTAATGTTTTGGGAATACAACGCGACCCACGGCGCAACGACAACCCTGGAAAGCACTTACAAGCCGATCTAATTAGGGCTCGGAAAACAGACTGGTTCTTGAATACGCACTTGGCGGATAGCCTGTTCCGGCCGGACAAAATGCGGGCTCCTCGCAACTCAGGCAGTACAAAAAACAAAGCGTGGTCAGGAGAAATGTTATGAAGCTTGACAAGAGTCCTTATACCCTCGGTCTCGGAACCTGGGGAACTTCCAGTCCCGTGGTTTTCAAACTAGGAACGAGGGAGTCTGCTTATTGCAACGAATGCGATTCCCACCCTGAATTGAGCGCAAGCACGGCGGAAGGGAAGTATGAAAATTTCCTGCCCGTCACGCTGAAACAACGGTTTGAAAAGCTGCTGCGCGAGGTGTTCGAAGGACACGAAGAATACCTCGGAGTAACGCCGGATTAACTTAAAGTAGGGTTGGCATTAGAGGTCAGCCGGTCTTTTTACAGTATCTTCCACTCCGGTTTTCAGGAATCGCTGGTCCTTAATTACTACGCCCTGCCCCGCCTGCGGCCTCGCTCTGCTGCAGCCGTTGCACTTTCCGCGGTGACGCGGGCATAGCCCTCATCATGGAGCCGCTGGCGCTCTTGAGTTTTTTCTGAATGCTGGGCGAAAAACTCCGGCCCGATGCGCTCCCCGCCACGTGATTTTGTTTCGGGTTGTCTTTGCGTTCTTATCCATGCACCCGTCAGTACATCCTCGCTCGCGCTAGTAATCCGCAGTAAACTACCTTGTCCAAATGTTCGAGGCCTACCCTGGGCTGCAATCGCGATTATCGATAGACGAAGCGCCCTGAAGTAAGAGAACAATGATCGCGGATCTCTCTCAATACGTGTTCAAGGTTCTCCGCAGGGACGAGGAGTTCCTCCTCTACCGGGGCGCGCACTCGAACGGCTCGGGGTCGCCATCAATTCTCCTGCTGGCTCCTGCTTCGACGCAGCCGGCGTTGGAGACGCTAAAAAAGATAGAGTCCGAATACTCGTTGAGGGATGAACTCGACTCAGCTTGGGCGGTTCGGTGCCTGACCCTCTCCGAGCACCGTGGGCAGATGGCCCTCGTGTTCGAAGATCCTGGCGGTGAGACTCTCGATCGCTTCCTTCCGGGACCGATGGAAATGACCCGGTTCCTGCGTTTCGCCGTCGGCACCGCGGCCGCACTCAGCGGGCTGCACGAGAAGGAGTTGATCCACAAGGACGTGAAGCCTACAAATGTTCTCGTTGATACCGCGACGGGTCAGGCTCGGCTCATGGGCTTTGGGATCGCTTCCCGCCTTCCGCGTGAGCGCCAGGCGCCCGAACCTCCCGAGTTCATAGCCGGAACACTCGCCTACATGGCCCCCGAACAGACCGGGCGAATGAATCGCTCGATCGATTCGCGGAGCGACCTTTATGCGCTCGGGGTGACGCTTTACGAGATGGTCACCGGGACTCTTCCATTCACTGCGTCCGATCCGATGGAACTGGTGCACTCCCATATCGCGCGACAGGCGGTGCCGCCAGGAGAGCGGTTGAACAGTATACCGGGCCCGGTTTCGGCAGTCGTGATGAAATTGCTCGCCAAGACGGCTGAGGAGCGATATCAGACAGCAGCAGGCGCTGCGAGCGATCTTCGGCGCTGTCTTGATGAATGGAGAACGAGGGGCAGGATCGATGAGTTTCCGCTTGGCGAACACGACACGCCGGACCGACTGCTGATTCCCGAAAAATTGTACGGACGAGCATCTGAAATTGAGACCCTCCTCGCGGCTTTCGATCGCGCCGTCGCCGGCGGCCGACCGGAGTTGGTGCTCGTTTCGGGATACTCCGGCATCGGCAAGTCATCCGTTGTCAATGAACTCCACAAGCCGCTTGTTCCGCCGAGGGGCTTGTTTGCGTCAGGCAAGTTCGACCAGTACAAGCGCGACATCCCTTATGCCACGTTGGCACAGGCTTTTCAGAGCCTCGTCCGCCTACTGCTGAGCAAGAGCGATAAGGAGCTGACGAAATGGAGAGATGCCCTTCGTGAAGCGTTAGATCCGAACGGACAGCTGATTGTCGATCTGGTTCCCGACTTGAAGCTCATCATAGGAGAACAACCACCGGTTCCTGAGCTTCCGCGACAGGATGCGCAGGGTCGCTTCCAGCTGGTGTTCCGTCGATTTATCAGCGTATTCACACGGGAACATCCGCTGGCCCTATTCTTCGACGATTTGCAATGGCTCGACGCTGCAACGCTCGATTTGATGGAGGATCTGTTGACGCGGCCGGGCGTGCAACATTTAATGTTGATCGGCGCCTACCGGGACAACGAAGTTAGTCCTGCCCATCCGCTGATGCGCAAGCTCGAAGCGATCCGCCAGGCTGGTGCGATCGCGCAAGATATCGTACTTGCGCCCCTCGCTCGGGAAGACTTGCGACAATTAGTTGCCGATTCTCTCCACTGCGAACCGGAGCGTGCCAAACCGCTGGCGCAACTGATCCACGACAAGACTGCTGGCAATCCATTTTTCGCCATTCAGTTCTTTTCTGCGCTTGCCGAAGAGAACCTGCTCACCTTCGATCACGGCCGACGCCGATGGTCCTGGGACCTGAATCGCATTCACGCCAAGGGTTATGCCGACAATGCGGTGGACCTCATGGTTGGGAAGTTGAACCGGCTACCCATCGAAACCGTGAATGCATTGAAGCAGCTCGCCTGTCTCGGCAACAGTGCCGAGGTCGCCCGACTGGCATTGGTGTACGGGGTTTCGGCGGAGCAACTGCATAGCGATCTACAGGAAGCGCTGCGAGCCGGACTCGTTCTCCATTCAGAAGGCGCTTATAGGTTCCTCCATGACCGCGTTCAGGAAGCAGCCTATTCCTTGATCCCAGAACATCTGCGCGCCGAGGCGCATCTCCGAATCGGCAGGCTGCTGGCGGAGCACACTTCTCGCGAAAAGCGGGAGGAGGCGATCTTCGAGATCGTCAATCAACTGAACCGCGGCGCCGCCTTGATCACCTCACAAGACGAGCGCGAGCAACTGGCGGAGCTCAACCTGATTGCGGGCAAGCGCGCCAAGGCCTCCACGGCCTACGCCTCAGCCCTCAACTATCTCATTGCCGGGGCGGCGCTGTTGGCAGACGACTGTTGGGAGCGCCGGTCCGAGCTCATTTTCGCGCTGGAACTGCACCGGGCCGAATGCGAGTTTCTGACTGGCGAACTGGCGACCGCGGAGGCGCGCTTGACCATGCTTTCATCCCGCGCGGCCAATGCTATCGATCAAGCGACCGTCGCCTGCCTGCGCGTCGACCTGTACACGACGCTCGATCGGAGCGACCAGGCGGTCGACGTCTGTCTCGCCTACCTGCGTCATCTGGGCATCGACTGGTCGCCGCATCCACCGGAAGAACAAGCGCGACGCGAATACGAGCGAACCTGGTCACTGCTCGGAAGCCGCGCGATCGAGGAGCTCGTTGATCTGCCATTGATGAGCGACGCGTTGTCCCTCGCAACCCAGGATGTATTGACCAAGGTCGTGCCGCCGGCCCTGTTTACCGACCGTAATTTGCTTTCGCTCGTAATCTGCCGAATGGTGAATCTCAGTCTCGAGCACGGCAACGGCGACGGATCGTGCTTTGCTTATGTGTTCCTTGGCATGATCGCCGGACCCCACTTCGGTAATTATGAGGGTGGTTTTCAGTTCGGCCGGCTCGGGTATGCGCTAGTCGAAAAGAGCAGTATGCATCGTTATCGGGCTCGAACGTACATGGCATTCGGCAGTTTCGTTATGCCATGGACAAGGCACGTTCGGATGGGTCGTGATCTGATACGTCGCGCGTTCGATGTCGCGAATAGAATCGGCGACCTCACGTTCGGGGCATACAGCTGCAACAATCTAAATACGAATCTTCTCGCAGCGGGAGATGCGTTGGCCGAAACGCAAGGTGAAGCCGAGAAAGGTCTCGAGTTTGCACATAAGGCGCGATTCGGCCTCGTCATTGCGATCATTACTGCGCAGCTCCAACTGATCCGGATGCTTCGTGGTCTGACGCCGGCATTTGGATGTTTTGACGAGGAGCAGTTCGATGAACGCCGCTTCGAACACGACTTGGCGAGCCATGCGGATCTGGCACTGGCGGAGTGCTGGTACTGGATTCGTAAGCTGCAGGCTCGCGTGTTAGCGGGCGATTATCGTTCCGCAATCGGCGCATCCTCAAAAGCTCGACCGTTGCTTTGGACATCTCCTTCCTTTTTTGAGACGGCGGAATATGAATTCTACAGCGGCCTCTGTCGGGCGGCATTATGTGATTGCACACTGTCGGACGAGCGCGGCAATCATTTCGAGGCTCTGGTCGCCCACTATCGCCAGCTCGAGGTCTGGGCAGCGAACTGCCCGGAAAATTTCGAAAACCGCACCGCACTGGTGGCCGCAGAGATCGCTCGCCTGGAAGGGCGAGAACTCGATGCCGAGCATCTCTACGAAAAGGCCATCCGGTCAGCGCATGCAAACGGCTTTGTCCACAATGCGGCACTCGCAAATGAAGTGGCCGCACGATTCTACGCGGCGCGTGGTTTCGAAAAGATCGCAAACGCCTATTTGCAGGACGCTCGGTACGGCTATCTCCGTTGGGGAGCCCATGGCAAGGTGAAGCAACTAGACCATTTGTATCCACACCTCGGAGAAGACACGTCCGCTCGCGGCCCCATGAGCACAACTGGAACGCCGGTCGAACTCGTGATGGATCCACGCCTCAAGAACGAGCCCGATCCCGGCCCGACGAGCACCATTGTGGCACCGGTCGAACTCCTGGATCTGGCGACGGTGATTAAAGTCTCGCAAGCAGTCTCGGGCGAGATGGTTCTGGAGAAATTCATCGACAGGCTCATGCGCGCGGCTATCGAGCACGCAGGCGCGGAGCGGGGTCTGTTGATAGTTCCGCGAGGTGATCAGCTGCAGGTGGAAGCGGAAGCGACCATCGGTGGAGAGGAAGTAAACGTGCATCTCCGAGATGGCACACCTACTCCCGCCGCGTTGCCAGAGTCTCTCATTCAGTACGGAATGCGCACTCGAGAGATAGTGATTCTCGACGATGCATCAGTTCAGGCTCCGTTTTCTGCGGATCCTTACATCGTTCAGCGTCGCGCTCATTCCATTTTATGCCTGCCATTAGTTAACCAGACCAAGCTCATCGGTATTCTCTACCTTGAAAACAATCTGACGTCCTACGTTTTCACTCCGGGCCGCGTCACGGTGTTGAAGATGCTTGCGTCGCAAGCAGCAATCTCGCTCGAGAATACGCGCCTTTATCGCGATCTCGAAGATCGCGAAGCGAGGATTCGCCGCCTGGTCGAGGCCAATGTTGTGGGGGTTGTCATGTGGACTCTCGACGGTGCGATCACCGGGGCCAATGAAGCATTTCTCCACATGGTGCAATATGGCCACGAAGATCTCGCCTCCGGTGGTGTGCGCTGGACAGACCTCACGCCCGCCGAATGGCGCGACTGCGACGAACGGGCCATAGCTGATTTAAAGGCGACCGGGATCTTTCAACCTGTCGAGAAGGAGTTTTTCCGGAAAAACGGTAGCCGCGTTCCGGTGCTGCTCGCCGGCGCACTCTTCGAAGGAAGTAGGAACGAAGGGGTCGCTTTCGTGCTCGATTTGAGCGAAAAAAAGGGGGCTGAGCAAGAGCGTGAAAGGCTGCGACAACTGGAGGCTGAGCTCGCACACATCAATCGTGTGATCACGTTGGGGGAAATGGCCGCGTCGCTGGCACACGAAATCAAGCAGCCTCTCGCTGCCGCCATCACCAGCGCCAACAGCTGCATTGAATGGTTGGCGCACGAGCCGCCCAATCTTGATCGGGCCCGTGCCGCAGCAGCTAGAATCGATAAGTATGGGAATCGTGCGGCGGAGATCATCGACCGTGTACGATCCCTGTACAAGAAGTCTCCTCCACAACGTGAATTGGTCGACGTGAACGGAATTATCGAGGAAATGCTCACGCTGCTGAAAGGTGAGGCCAATCGATACTCGGTTGCCATGCGCACGGAACTCGCCGCCGACCTGCCCAAAATTATGGTAGACCGGGTACAGCTACAGCAGGTTTTCATGAACCTCATGCTCAACGCCATCGAGGCCATGAATGACTCAGTCGGTGAGCTTACGGTTAAGTCGCAACTACTTGACGGTCAACTCCAGTTCTCGGTCAGTGACACGGGCGTGGGGCTGCCCACGGAGAAGATGGAACAGATCTTTTCTGCATTCTTTACCACCAAGCCGCAGGGCAGCGGCATGGGGTTGGCCATCAGCCGTTCCATTGTGGAGTCGCATGGCGGCCGGTTGTGGGCGGCCCCTAACGATGGACGAGGAGCAACATTTCACTTCACCTTGCCGACCCAAGTGACAGAGTCATCACCTTTGGTTGCATAAACGCTTTCCTGTCCCTGCTCTCTTTCCTTTCCCCGCTCTAAGGATTGATGCTGCACATGGACCTGATTCCGCATCCCGGAAACAACCAGTCGCGTCTTGCGGTGGAGGATGTCCGCACCGGCTTGGTGGAAACGATTGATGCCGCGACCCCTCGCTCTCCAGGGCAGAGGACCATTGCATGCCGGAGTGATCATTGTTTGCTCCCAGCGCGCCAAATGCGTGCGTGATTTCAGGCACAAGAGAAAACTGCGGCGAAGTAGTCTCGATCATCAACGATAAGACGTTATCATTCCCTACGCCACGGCAGTCACCGCGCACGCCCCAGGCCAGGGCACAATTTAGGTTCGTGAACGCTCACAGATAGCGACGCACCCGTCTGCAGTAGTTTGCATATTCCGCGCCGTAGTGTTTCTTCAGATATTCTTCTTCGCGCAATATTTGGCGGTGGAACAGCCATGTGGCGGCGCCCATGTAAACCAACAATATCCAGTTCGGGAATATCAGGAATTGGCCTACTAACACGGCAGCGAAAGCGACGTAAATCGGATTGCGGCTAATGGCGAATATGCCAGACGTTATAAGCCGGTCAGGCCGGTCGGTATCAATACCGACACGAAAACTCCGTCCGAACGACATGAGGCTCCAGAGTAATAATCCAAGACCACCGGCACAAAAAGCCACGCCGATCCAAGGGGAGAGATCCGACCGGAAGAATTCTTGGCTGCTTACGGCGGGTAGAGGGAACGATTCCGCAAAAATGATATAGAAGTAAAACAAGGCAAAAGGTGGAATCAGGAAGTCTTTTTTGTCTATGTTCCCGAATTTCACTGCCTTTATTCCTTGCCGGTTCATCAGCAAGACACGCGTCAACACCATTCCGATTAACAGAATCACTGTCAGTGCTGCGAAATAGTGCGGCATACAAATTCATTACCCCGAATCCACGCTATTCGATCTCCGGGCAGAAAACCAATCAAGAAAAATCAAGAAACCGCAATTGACTTCTAACTCGATAAACCGGATTATCGCGCGATAGCCCTAGAGTTCCTAAGGCGCGTTGTTTTGCGAGTGAGTTTGAACTCGATCATTGACCGCTTCTCGGAAGTTCTGCCGACATCCGATGTACGGTAAATGTGCTGCATTTACGATATTGTGCGCAGAAAGGAGATATGTGCAGTGAGTGCCCTAGCCTGCTCATCGGCAGGGCGTGCGCATCGGCGGACTCAACACAAATCCTTCGATTGGCGGAGCTCGGGCCACCCTTTGGCATGCTTGAGATACCCATGTCCCTGAGGGCTACAAAGAACGGAGCCAGTCAAAAAGATCTTTGTTCTCCTACCAGCATGGAATCGTTTGGACTGGCGAAGAGACGCGATCGATTTGACCGGCGTCAGATATTCTTCGGTAACCCCGTGCTCGCGCAGGCCTTCGATGAATGCTTTCGCTAAGAGTCTTTCCACGGCGCGGGTCGAGACGAAGCCGCATCAGGTGGCAACGCCTCCCCCGAGATTTTGGCGCAGATGGCGATGAGTTGGTTCTGTAGTGCCGGATCGTTGGCCTGCGGGTTCGGGTCCATCCGTTTCAGGTGATAGAAATACTTGCCCGTGACATTTGCCTTCGGGTCGTCACCGGCGGCGAGCCATACTTGGGTCAGGTGCGCCTGATTCATATCGTCGGGGGCGCCCGGACCACCCATCTTCGTAGGCACCCATCCGGGCTCCAGCGAGTTCGACAGAATATCCGGCCAGCGTCGCGCGATGGCGAAAGCGAGCATCGCATCATGGAGCTTGCTCTGGGCGTAAGCCTGTGAGCCGTTCCAGCGCCGCTTCTGCCAAAGGATATCATCGAGGTTGGCGTCGGCATCATGATGCATGCCGGAGCTGAGATAGACGAGCCGCTTCGGCCGGTCGATCAACACAGTCAGGATGTATGCCGACAGTGTGTTGATGGCGAAAACATGCGGCAGGCCGTCGGCAGTGACGCGATACGCTTCGCGATAGCCGACTGCCGCATTGTGAATCACCGCATCGAAGCGACCCAGCGCATTGACCTGCGCCGCGATATCCTTTGCCCCGGCGATGGTCTCGATATCGCCGATTACGACCGCTTCGGTTTTAGGCAATTCTCGTCGGGCGTCCCCAGCACGGGCAGCATTGCGGGCATGCAGGACAACTTTGTGACCTTGGCTGATGAGCCTATCAGCAGCCATGAGGCCGAGACCAGCGGATGAGCCGGAAATGAAGATGCGTGCCATGAGATTCTCCTTACTGTTGATTCCGCTCTCTTACTCAGCCGGGGCCTTTTCGCCGCGGGCCATACGCTCGGAGCGAGCCTTCAACGCAGACATCCACCAGTCATGGCAATCGTACATCGCGTTCGGCTGCTCAAGCCGGAACTTGATCGCATCAGCACCCTTTTGTGTTTCCTCAGTGATAACGCGCGTCCCCCCGCGCTCAGGCACGAGCACCCAAGCGTGTTGAACCTTAAATCCCGGATTACCGACGCTCCAGCCGATTTCCCGGCCCGGCTCGAAAACATCCACCGTGCTTCGGATTGGGAAACCGAACGTCTTTCACTTGAAGCTGTTTGCTGAACGGCTTCGACGTCGTTAGCAAGTGAACTTAAAGGGCAATTCGAAGCGACAACAGAAAACCCCTTGCTCGCAGGAGCGGGACAAGTTTGGCCCAGCAGCCTGCGTTGGCGAATGCACCATGCACTAGTACGATAGTGGGTCGAGACGACATCAGAGCCTCCTTCTCGTTTTTGAGATATATCGGACTGTCAGCTGTGTTAGGCGGCCTCCTGCGCTGCGGCTTCGCGTGCACGCAGTCGCTCTCGGCTCTCCAACATGAGCTTGCGGGCTTTGCCGATATGCGCTCCCATGAGTTTGCCGTCCCGCTTAACGATATCTCCTCCGACGATCACGGTCTCGACGTCCGCGGGACCGGCTCCCAGAACCATGGTGGCGATGCTGTCGCCGTAACCATCGAGATGCGGCGAACGCATGTCGATGACCGTGACGTCAGCCTGCTTACCTGGCGTAAGGCTGCCGATTTCCTTCTCCATATTCCACACACGCGCGCCATCAATCGTCGCGAGCCGCAGCATGTCCCTTTGATGGAGGGCCACGGTCGGAACCTGCTCACCTCTCGCGAGCGCGGGGGCGTTGGCTCTTGAACGCTCGGCAGCCAGCGCGAGTCGCATCTCGGAGAAAAGATCGGTTCCGCAGCTGCAAATGGTGTCCACGCCGAAGCCGCACCGGACTCCGTGTTGAAGGGCACGCCCTGTTCCGGGGTATGTCCCGAATTGCATGAGCATGTCTGTAGATGGAGTGAGCGATATCGTGCCTTTGCTCTGAGCGATCAAGTCGAACTCTTTATCCGTCAGCATATTGCCGTGCGCGTAATTGACGTCGGGGCCCAGCAGGCCGAACCGGTCGAGCACAATGATCGCGTCCGAGGTTCCAGCCATGCCGACATGCGTTGAAATCGGGAGCCCAAGCTCTCGCGCGAACTTGAAGTCCTCGGCGTTTCGCTCTGCAGAAGTGAAGCACGGTCCACGAAGCGCCATGCCCATGCGCAGGCGTCCGCTCACGCCCTTGGGGAAATGCTCGTCGCGCATCCGTCGTGCGTCTTGAGGATGCGGCGGATTAGGCGTGTCGCTCGTCGGCCCCGGCCCTCCGTAAAGGAAATAGCCGCGAATCCGAGATTCCTGCAAACCGCGAAGATTGGCGTTGGCATGCTCAGCCGAGCGGAGATTGTGCGCCCAATCCGCAATTGTCGTGATACCGGCATCAATCGCCTGCAGCGCACCCCACAGGGCTCCGGCATAAATGTCCTCCGGCTCATATCGCGTGGATATGCCGTTGAGCACCGCCGGACCGTAACCCGCACCGGTGATCTGAGGCGTGAAAGCGCCGATGGCTCCCTGCCAAACGTGGCGGTGCGTATCGACGAGCCCGGGAATGACAAGCCGCCCTTTACAGTCGATCACTTCTGCTTTCTTGCTTGAAGTTGACAGTCCGGGGGCGACCTCGACGATCACGCCATCCCGAATCAGGACATCGGCATCGGGTAGATCTCCGAGTGAATTATCGACGGTAACAACGAGACCGCCCTTCAACAAAAGTTCATGAACCATCGCTCCATAACCCCCTTTTTCATTCGCTAGTTGGAATGGCAAGCCTGCAACCGGTTTTGGGGCAATCGCCAGAGGTGCCGGTTTTTCTTCCGGGTGATACAAACTCGTTCGTAAACACTTGCCGACATATGAGGACTATTCGCCGTGCGGGCACCATACCGATCAGGTCATTTGAGCAGTCGGCTCTGTGCGGAATGCATATTCTGGACACACCGTTGAAGCATGGACCGTAGTGTACCGATCTCCTCAGCAGTAAAACCGACTGTCATGCTCTTCTCCACATCATCGATTGCTTTGCGTGCGCTTGCCAGCACCTCAGTGCCTTTTTGCGTCAACTCACTCTGCATGATGCGTCCGTGTGTCTGGTGAGGAGTTCGATGCAAGAGCCTCATCTTTTCCAGGTTGGCCACGATCCCCAGCATGCTCTGTGCTGTAACAAAGGCCCCACGTGCAAGGGAGGCATTTGAAATGCCCGGTTGCTGCTGAACTGCTGATAAAACGTTGAACTGTGCCGTGGTCACACCTAGATGGCTGAGTTGGTCATCCATGCTCGTCCGGAGTGCGCGTTGTGCTCGCTTGAGCACGTATCCTAGCCGATCCGCCATCGGATGTTCTGGTGCCATGTTCGTCGATTTGCCTTCCACGCTTGACATGTAAGGAGCCTTATATATTATAAGGATCATGACAACATCCGGCAAGCACAGGACTACGCCAAAATTGATCGGGCCAAGTTTTATTGCGCTCCAGGTACGCGACCTTGAGGCTTCCAAAACCTTCTACTTAGAGCAGATCGGTCTCACTGCATCCTCGCACAATCCACCGGGCGCGGTTGTCTTCAACACCAAACCTATCCCGTTTGCGATCCGGACACCGATGGTTGACCTCGATGCAACTAGCAAGCTGGGATGGGGCGTGTCTGTTTGGATCGCCGCAACGGATGCCGATGCGCTCCACGCGCAGCTGGTGGAGAAAGGCGTACCCATCGTTCTCCCTCCTGCCGATGGACCGTTTGGGAGATTCTTCGCCTTCCGTGACCCGGATGGATACGCAATTACCGTCCACACAGAAAAGCCAAAGCAGGCAACGGCAACGTTGGACGCAAGCAGCGGATATCTAACATTCATCAACACCTTCTCCGTCGAACCTGAAAACGCGGACCGCTTGGTGGAGAACCTGCAGAAGGCTACGGAAGAGATTTTTCGAGATCAACCCGGCTTCATCTCCGCGAACCTCCACGTCAGTCGCGACCGACGCAAGGTCGTCAATTACGCGCAGTGGCGATCAAAGGAAGACTATGCGGCCATGAGCAAGCTGCCCGGCATTCAGGCGCACATGAAGGCAGCCGCG
>Ga0209530_1000432_pt1 | contig 30888 bp, 21 predicted proteins | sample BlaSpr_A8_Ref_O1_FD_187987 | JGI IMG/M metagenome (GOLD analysis project Ga0209530, IMG submission 187987) | Forest soil microbial communities from Thunder Bay, Ontario, Canada - Black Spruce, Ontario site 2_A8_Ref_O1 (SPAdes) (version 2) | ecosystem: Environmental > Terrestrial > Soil > Boreal...
GTAGATCTCGATCTCGGATGCCTGGGCGCCGTTCTGGACGCTGTTGGCGGTGAAGCTGAACTCCACGTACTGGTCGGAGGTGCCGGACGGGAGCGGGATCGTGACCGTGTTGCCGGTCGACGGGTTCCAGGTGTAGGTGGCCGAGCCGACGATGGTGGAGAAGGTGGAGTCGTTGGTCGAGCCGAGAATGGACAGGGTCTGGGTGCGGGTGTTCCAGGCCGAGGATGGCGGCAGGGTGATCGTCACCGATCCGAGGGTCTGGCTGGATCCGAGGTTGACGGTGATCGTGCTGGGCCAGACGCCGTTGTCAGCTTCCCAGTAGGTGCTGGTGTTCCCGTCAACGGCGTTGGCGGGGACGTAGGTCTGGGTGTAGCTGGACGCGGTGACCGCGGCGTTCAGGGCCAGGTTGGTGCTGGTACTGGTCCCGGTACCGGTCAGGGCCACGGTCAGCGGACTGCCCGGAGCACTGGACGGGACCGACAGGGTGCCCGAGGAGGCCCCGGTCGCGGTGGGCTCGAACTGGACGCTGACCGTGCAGGACCCGCCGCCTGGCAGCGACGACGGGCACGTGTTGGTCTGCGCGAACGCGCCGCTGATGCTGATCGCGGACAGCGAGACCGCGGAGCTGTTCGGGTTGGTGACGGTGACGGTCTGGGCAGTGCTGTCCTGACCGGTCGCCTCGTTCCCGAACGACAGGCTGGTCGGGGAGGCCGTCAGCGCGCCAGTCGGGCCTGTCGACCCGCCGCCACCACCGGGGAAGACCTCGAACTCCGAGATCTGCGCGGCGGACCAGCCGGTGTTGGCGGTGAAGCTCAGCTCTACGTACTGGGTACTGGTACCCGATGGCAGGCTGATCGTCACCGTGTTACCGGTGGACGGGTTGAACGTGTACCCCGCCGAGCCCACGATCTGGGAGAACGAGGACCCGTTGGTGGAGCCGAGCACCGAGAGCGTCTCGGTCCTGGTGCTCCAGTCGGTGGCCGGCGGCAGGTCCAGCGTGACCGACCCGATGGACTGGACCGATCCCAGGTTCACCGTGAGCGTCTGCGGGTAGGCCGCACCGTCCAGGCTCTCCCAGTAGGTACTGGTGTTCCCGTCGTTGGCGTTGGTCGCCGGGTAACCCGACGCGTCGCTGCTCGCCGTGATCGGCTGGTTGAGTGCGATGTTGGTGGTGCTGCCGATGCCGCTCCCGGTCAGGCTGACCGTGGTCGGGCTGTTGTTGGCGTTGCTGGTGACGGTCAGCGTGCCGGTGTTCGTTCCGCTCGTGGTGGGCTTGAACGAGACCGTCACCGTGCAGGAGGCGTTGACCGCGATGCTGCTGCAGTTGTTGGTCTGGCTGAAGGCACCGGTCACCGAGACGCCGGAGACGGTCGCGGCGGTCGTGCCCGAGTTCGTGACCGTCACCGCCTGAGTGGCAGAGGTGGAGCCGACATCCGTGGCGGCGAAGGACAGCCCGCCGGGAGAGGCGTTGAGTACTGGCCCGGGAGCGGTGCCGCTACCGGTGAGGCTCACCGTATCGGTGACGCCGCCTGCGTTGATGGTGAGGCTGCCGGTCTGGGTTCCGGCCGCGGTTGGCGTGAACGTCACGCTGACGGTACACGAGCCGTTCGCCGCGATTGACGAGCCGCAGGTGTTGGTCTCGGCAAACTCGCCGCTGGCCGAGATCGACGAGACCGAGGCGGCCGAGCTGGTCGGGTTGGAGACCGTCACGGTCTGCGCGCTGCTGGTCGTGCCTTCGGCTTGCGACCCGAAGCTCAGCGCGCTCGGTGCGGCGGTCACGGTGGAGGCGGGGTACGGCGGGTAGACGGGGGTGGGGTCGTCGGTGACGCACTGGGTCGGGCTGATGCCGGAGTTGCCGCCGTCGTCGGTGAGGGTGAAGGAGGTGCCTTCGCAGCTGTAGCTCGGCGCGTTGCCCGCGGTTGCCTGCGCCACTCCGGTTGCCGTGACGTTGGTGACGGTAGACGAGCCGCCAGTCTGTTCCTGGAGGGCAAAGGTGCCAGTGCCGATGATCGAGATGTTGCTGAGGTTGACACCGGTGATCGTGCCCTCGACCCACTGGATCGCCTCGAACGGACTCTGCTCGATCAGCTCGTTGGAGACGTTGACCGGGCCGCCGCCCCAGGTCTGGTCGGCGTCGAACCACAGCGCGCCGACGCCGAACTCCCAGTTCGGGTCGAGCTGGCCGTCCCGGATCATGGTGTTGTTGGTGACCGTGGTCAGGCCGAGCGGGGTGGAAGTGAACCGCTGGGCGACCGTGATGCCGCCGCCCTGGTTGATGCCGGCGTCCTCTACCAGGTTGCCGGTGACCGTGTTGTTGTTGCCGCCGTAGACCGCGATTCCGTTGGCGAGCTGCTCCTGCTGAACAGTGTTGTCGGAGATCGTGACGCCGGAGTCCGCGCCGAGGGTGGAGTCCGACCATAGCGCGATGCCGTCGTCACCGGTGTTCCGGATCTCGCTGTCGGTGATCGTCGCGTCGGTGACGCCGCCGTGCAGGTTGATGCCGTCCGCGAAGGTGTCGCGGATGCGCATGCCGCTGAAGGTCAGGTTGGTCATCGGCCCGTCCATCCAGGCGCCGACCTTCATGTGCTCGATCCAGATGTTCGACACGGTGGAGTTGCTCATCGCGCCGCCGATGCCGTTGTCCTGGTCGCAGTCGACCCGGCTGTTGACCTGCCCGAAGATCGCGAAGTTGGACAAGTGGACGTTGGTGCTGACCCCGGCCGGGTTGTTGACGACCCCGCAGCTGGTCGGGGTACCGAGGCCGAAGAAACCGGGCTCCGCGCCCGTGATGGTCGAGTACCACATGCCGGCACCCTCGACCGTCACGTCGTTGACGGTGATGTGGCCAGGGATGTCGTACGTGCCCGCCGGGATCCACACCGTGCCGCCCGCGCCGGCCGCGGTGATCGCGGCGTTGAACGCGGCGGTCGAGTCGGCGGAGCCGGTCGGGTCGGCGCCCTCACTGACGACCGAGACCGAGCCCGCGGGCTGGGCCAGCGGCGCGGCGACGTTCTCGAAGTCGGCGAGATTGATCGTGTAGGAGGACGCGGTGTCCCCCGAGTCGACCTGCAGCTTGAAGGTCGTGCCGGCCGGATAGGTCGTGGAGAACAGCCGGTGCACCTCGTCGAAGAAGTGCTCGGGGTCGCTGCCCGGCGTGTTGGTGAACGGGTAGCCGCCGTACTGCCAGCTGTACTCGTTGGTCAGCGTGAAGGGCGTCGTGGCGGTGCCGTTGATGTACAGCGAGAGCGGCGCAGTGTAGGTCGAACCGTCCGAGCTATCCGGGATGCTGTACCGGATGTCGATCGAGTTGGTCGCTATCGGCGTGGTGAACGTGACGTACTCGCCGGTGCCCGTCAGGGTCACTGCCTCGCGGCCAACGGCCTCATCGGCTAGCTGGCCCTGGGTATAGCTCGGGCCGATGATCGTCCCGTTGGTGGGCGAGCTCTGCGCCAGTACCTCGACGTAGGGCAGGCTCGCCCCGCTGCCGCCGGTAGCGGTAGCCGCAGCGGTCACCTTAGCCCCAGCGGTCGCCTTAGCTGCAGTGGCCCGCTTGGTCACGGCGGCCGGCTTAGTCGCAGCGGCGGGCTTAGCGGTGGCAGCCGGCTTAGCTGCCACGGTGGCAGCAGCCGAGGCCGGCTGAACGGCCACAGTGGCAAGTGCCGCAGTGACCAGCAAGGCGCTGCCCGCTAGGGCGACGACTCTTCGAAGATGTCGCGTGGGATGAAACATGGTTGCTCCTTTCGGTGCAAAACACCAGACCCTTGCCGACACAGCGGTTATCGGAACGCGGAACATGGGATTTCCACAGTTCAGGGCATGACAAATAGACTCATTGGCCCCGGTGGAAGGGTGCCGACAGGGTGATTCGCGGGTCGGGGCGGATGTTGGCTACGAGGGGTGGGTTACCAGGGACTGTAATCTGCCCGACATTATTCCGCAATATACGTACATGATTATGGGATATTTCTACATAAGAGCGCAGTTTTGCGCCCGGCCGCCAGCGAGTGTGGCGCTGCCGCGCGATGACAGGCGGGCTGCTTGGTGACGGAGCCTAAGCGCGACCGGCGGATGGTACGCCGAAGGCACTTGCGCAGATGGCTGCATGTTCTTGCAAGCGGCTGGCTGGGGATGGACCTCCGGTGTCTGCGTTCTCTCTGTAATTTGCTGCAAGAAATTGCAATTATCGTATAAGCGCAGATGATTGAGGTTGACCGCGCACTCAAGGCTGGACTCTCTACATATCGCAGATCGGGATCATTGCGTTCCGCTTGCCCGAATACCGAGGCCGAGCCAGATGGCAGTGCTCGCTATGCGGCAGCTCAGAAACCACGTAAGAGGAATGCATGCACAATAACTTCCATTCGGCACACGATCATCCGGTGTTCGCGCCGTGCCCGCGACGACAGCGGGCACGGCACGAGCCGCGGCCTTATCCGGTGATGGATGGGCTGGTGCCTCCCGCCATGGCCTGGTTGGTCTGGACGTTGCCAGCAGTCCCGTAGACCGTGAAGAAGCCGGTGTTCTCCTGGATCGCGGTCTCGTAGCCGCCGGTCGTCAGTCCGGCGATGGCCGGGCTGGTCCCGCCGGCCATGCCCAGCCCCAGGTCGGCGGTGCCGTTGGTGCCGAAGGTCCACAGCACCCCGGTGTTGGCCTGGAACGCCATCTCGTAGCCGCCACCGGACAGTGCGGTGATGGCCGGGCTGGTCCCGGCCAGCATGCCCTGCTCCTGGTTCACTCCGCCAGCAGAAGGCGTGTAGGTCCACAGGCTTCCGTTGCTGTACTGGAACGCTACCTGGTAGCTGCCGCCGGAGGCCGCGATCGCCGGGCTGGTGCCCGCCTTCATGGGCAGGCTGGTGGTGGTTACGGTGCCGGAATTGAACAGGGTCAGGTAGCCGGTCGTGGACTGGTACGCCATCTCGTATGTGCCGTTGGACAGTTCCGCGATGGCTGGGCTGGTCCCCGGCATCATCGGGTCGCTGGTCTGGGCCAGGCCAGGCGAGGAATAGGAGTACAGGTCGTCGTTGGTGCTTCCCTCGAACGCGGCCGCGGCGGCGCTGCCGAGACCTCCCGAGTAGAAGTCGTTGAACCCGGAACCGCTCAGCGTGGTGGGGTAGGCGATCGGCGGCTGGGTGTCGTTGTCGGCCTGGTCGGCCATGAAGACCTGCTGTGCGTGCGCTGCGCTGAGCGATTCGCCGTCGATCGCGGTGTTGGTGAACTCGGCCGTCGTGAAGTACGGCAGCGCTGTGGGCTGCCCGCTCACGGTCGTGGCTTCCGCGATGACCTCGGCGCTGAGGTTCTGAGCCGCGGCGTTCAGCGTGGTGTTCTCACTCCAGCCCCTGGTCACGTCGGTGAGCTTGAGGCTGTAGGTATCGCTGCCCTCATAGGTGACGGTGGCGACGAGGGTGTCGCCTGGGTAAACCGGCTCGCTGTAGTTAGTGGGGTTCGCTGGGAAGAACTCCCACCAGGCGTAGTACTGCGGGGTCCCGGTCGCGCAGCTTACGCTCGTTCCTGTCTGCTCGACCGTGCTGCTGCCGTCTCCGTCGAGTCCGACCCAGAAACTTACATTGCCGGTGGTGGTGCACGATACCTCCGGCTGGACCCAGGTAGTGGTCACCGAGGTAAAAGTCGAGTTGCAGGCCACATAGCCGGACCAGTTTTTGCTGTAGCCGCCCGCGCATGCCGTATCGGATGACTGATGCGCCTCGGGCACACCTTGATCTGGCACGCTGTGTGGCTGACCGGCCAGCGTGACCGCCGACCGGGCGATCGCGGGTGCCGCCGCCTGGGCGGTCGCGGGAACGGCCGCCACCGCAAGGCCGGCCGCGAGCGCGACGCCCAGGAATCCGGGCATGTGCCTGCTGAAGAAACGTCGCATAACAGAAATCCCCTCATGTCTGGCCGATCCGGACTACGACGTCCCGGACGGCTCATCCCCTCACAGGGCGTTGCGCCCTGGCGGGATCACCCCTCGCGGGCGAGCGTCACACGAGCGGCACACGGGAAATCAGACGGCCATGGCCCGCTGACTGAGCTGTTCTTCAAGGCGGATCAGCAAGACGGGCGGCCGCACGCCGAGCTCATCGACCACGGTGCGGGCGCGCTGGACCATGCGCCGCGCGGCGCCGCCCCGGCCCTGCGTCAGCAGATGCCGGGCAGTGTTGAGGTACCGCTCCTCTTCATCGGGCGCCAGTTCGATGGCGCGTTCCAGGCAGCGCACCGCCTCGTCCAGGTCACCGGCGCGCGCGGCCCAGTCGGCACACAAATCGAACAGCGCCAGCGCCTGGTTCCGCAGCCGCTGCCGCGGCAGTTCGGTCCATGGCTCGTAGGGGTCATCGGGCAGCAGGTCACCGCCGTAGCGGGCGAGCGCCGCGCGGGCCGCGGAAACGGCCTCCCTCGATCCTCCCGCGGCAAGCAGCATGGCCCGGCGAGCGTCGCCGGTGAACGCCTGCACGTCGGTGTGCACATCGGGGCAGAGACGGAGCTGACGATCCTCCCTTACGATCAGATCCCCGGCCGCGTCTTTGAGCCGGTTGAGTACCGTACGCAGCCGGTTGGCGCTGGCTTCCGGATCGGCTTCTGGCCAGAGCGCCTCCATCGCGCCTTCGGTGGTCAGGCGGCCGCCCGCCGTGGCGACGAGCTTGACCAGCTGCCGTCCCTGGCCTGGCGGCACGTCCACGGCCTGGCCGCCCCGAGTCAAGCCGAATCCGCCGAGCAAGGTGACCGCGACCGGGAACGTCATGTTCGCCAGGCCAGTCGCCAGCGGATGACCGGTCCCGGCCACGAGCCCGAGCAGGCTGGTAGCTGCCCGCCGTTCGATGATCAGCGGGAGTCCGGGATGACCGAGCCTGGCCGCCAGCTCCAGCGCGCCGAGCGCGAGCGCTGTCGCCGCCGGATCGCCACGGCGCCCGGCCGCAAGCGCCCGGAGCAGTTGCACCCGCCATCGTTCTACCGGCTCGCACCACGGCGAGGCGGCGAGCGCCAGCAGCCTGCGCTCGGCCTCCTCTGGATCACCGGTGCGGGCCATGATCGTCGCCGTCGCGCGCTCCACCTCGAAGTCCTCGTGCTCAGACTGCAGCCTGGCCCGGTCCAGGTACTGCAGGGCCAGATCGCGGTAGCCCACCCGGTCGAGCCAGTCGGCGGCATCGGCGAGGAACTCGCCACCGCAGCCGTCGAACCAGTCAGACCGGAAAGACTCAGCGGCCAGGATCGCCGCCAGCGTTCCCGGCCCGTCGTCCTGCTGCGACAATCCCCGCGCCCGTTCCCACCAGACGTAGGCTCGCACCCGGACGTCCCCGATGACCTGCGCGATTGCTTCGGCCTCGGCGAGGCTCGCTTCGGCTTCCTCGTACCGGGCTGCTTGATTCAGTATCTCGGCCCGGAATGTAAGGATGACCGCACGCTGCTGCCTCCGGTTGGGAATCACCTCCAGGGCCTCGTCCACGGCAGCGACCGCCTGGTCAAAAGCGCCCCGGTGGGCGTGCACCCAGCAACCGAGTACTACGAGAGTGTAGGCCAGCCAGCTCCACAACCCCTGGTTCCGGTAGCTGCGGGCGGCCATCGTCAGCTGGTCGGCGGCGATCGTCAGGTGCTTGTCGTCGTTGTACCGGGCGGCGACGCGCCCCAGCGTGTCGAGCAGCCGGGCCCGGGTCCGTTCCTCGGCGAGGGGCGTCTCGCCGAGTACTGCGGCCGCAAGCGCCTCGGCGCCCTCAGGATCGTCGTCGCGGACTAGGTCGCGGGCCAGCTCGGCTTTGACCTCGCGGGCGAGCTCAGGGTCGGATGGTGGCTCGCCGAGTACGCCGAGTGCCCGGGTGAGTGCCTGCGCCCGGCGGTGTATCGCCGCCGGAGGCTCGCACTCGCGGGAAATGTGCAGCAGGATCCGCGCATGCTCGTCCAGCACGTCAGCGGGCAGACGGCCTGCCAGTTCGGTGAGTTCATCGAGGCCGAGACGTTCGGCCTCCAGCGGGCTCATCGCGGCGAGCAGCGCCGCCGCGTCACTCGCTCGCCCGGCTCCGATCAGCAGGCCGGCGGCAAGGTCGGGGCGGTCTTCCTCGGCATAGGCCGCAGCCGCCGCGGTCAGCACGCCAGTCGCGACCGGGGCGCGCGCCACCAGCACGTGCTGGACCGGGCCGATGAACTCAAACCAGCCGGCGTCGCTCTCGTTCAAGGGCAGCCCTGCGTGGCTGATCACCGCGAGCAGGTCGGCTATGCCAGTTGCGCGTGCCACGATCCGCTCGTGCAGCAGCGGAAGATGAGCTACCTGGATTACAGCCTGCCGTACAGGCTCAGGTATCCCGCGCAGAATCTGCTCGACCAGCCCTGCCAGCACCTGCGTATCCCCGGGCGACCCGGAGGCGCCGAACGTACTGCCGGCGAGCAGTGGCTGACCGGCAGACCTTGACTGACTTGCCGCCAGCACGACAGCCGCGGTCCAGCCGCCGGTGGCCGCCCTGAGCCGCTCGGCCTCGGCCCCTGAGACCGTCAGCCCGAAGCCCTGCCGGCATAGCGCGGCGACCTCTGGCGTGGTCATTGCGAGGTCGGCGGTACCGAGCCACACGACGGCGCTGTCCCGCCGCAAGGAGGCGATACCGGACGGGGCTTCGCGGCCGACGAGCAGCAGGTGCTGGCCGGCTCCGAGCTGCCCGGCGAGGCGGGTAAGCAGCGAAAGTGCCTCCGGTTCGGCGTTCTGCACCTCATCCAACACGATCATGGCGCCGCTGCCCGCCAGTGCCTCCAGCATCGCGTCCAGCACGCCCGCCGGCCCGGCCGGTGCCGCCTGATCCATCCGGGCGGCCAGGTCGGAAAGCCCCACCCTGGCGGCCCCGGAGCGCAGCCGGTGCGGAAGCAAGGCAGCCGATACCCCGGCGGATTCCAGGACGGCGGCGATCACCGGCATATCGAGGAACTCGGCTGATTCCGCGGCCAGAGCTGATTTACCGTAACCTGCGCCCCCAACGACCACGCTCGCGCTCGCGCCAAGCAAACGGCTAGTCAGCCGGGGTCGTCTGAGGTGATAGGCAGATAGCTGACTCAAGACGACGCTGCCATCGACCGCGTCAGCCTTTTTGCTGTGCGCTAAGTGCAGGCACCATCGGTTCTCCACCCCAGTAAGCCGACGCGAGGTCAGCTCACCCCATTTGGTCCGTTGGTTGCGACGATGAAACGATCTCAAATCGCCCTACTTAACGCAAGGGTGTAGGTCCCGCATCCTCCACCGGAGGTGCCGCCCCGACCGGCTCGCGGGCGCTGGGTGGCGCGGCTCGCACCCCTGGCGGGGCATGAGCGGGCGGGTGGGAGAATGGCTGCCGTGCCTGTCCGCCTTCGAGAGTCGCTGCGTCCCGCCTATCCCGTTCGCGGCGAGCGGCTCCTGCTGCGCCCGCTGACCAGCGGTGACACTGATGCGCTGCTGGCCTACCGCGGTCGTGAGGATGTCTGCCGGTATGTGCCGTTCGAGCCGATGACCAGGGAGGACATCACCGAGCGCCTCGCGGGGCAGTGGGCACGTACCGAGCTCACCGGTGAGGGGCAGTCGCTGACACTCGGAGTGGAGATCGTCCAGACGGGGGAGCTGGCCGGGGACTGCATCTTGTTCTGGCACAGCCGTGAGCACGCTGGCGGCGAGATCGGCTACGTGTTCAATCCCGGCCTGGGCGGGCGCGGGTACGCCACGGAGGCGGTGATCATGATGCTGCGGCTGGGTTTCGAGGAGCTTGGCCTGCGCCGCATCATCGCCAGGCTCGATGAGCGGAACGAGCCGTCGGCGCGGCTGGCCCGGCGGGTGGGCATGCGGCAGGAGGCCCGCCTGGTCGAGAACGAGCTCTTCAAAGGCGAGTGGAGCACCGAGCTTGACTTCGCGATGCTCGCCGCCGAGTGGCACGCGGCACACAGCCGCTGAGTGGCACGGGGCACACAGCCTGCCATGAGGGGTGCCCCCCTCCTGGCGCCGGACCGGAAGGTCACCGATGATTCAGCTATGACTCAACGGTTCCCGTACGCGATCGACACGTGGTACCTGCCCCTGATCTTGCCGTTCGGACTCATGCTTCGGCACGAACCACTCCGCTGGGGTCTGCATCCACTTCGCCGGCAAGGTACCGTCACGGCTCCGGAAGAGCGGGCACTCCGCCCTGACCGTGACTGTCCGCGATCTTGACGCCCTGGTGAGCGCCCTTACACCGGAGACGTCTTGACGTCCAGGCAGGTTAGGACGCATATGGCCGGGTAGCGGGGCCAGATGGGAGGAAGGTCGCGATGATGAAGCTGGTGTATAAAGCGGTCGGCATGCTGGTCAGCGTTCTGGGCGGGGTGGTGGCCGGAGCGCTCTTCAAGAGGGTCTGGAAGATCACGACCAGGGAAGAAGACGCACCCACCGCAACCGATGCGCGGCGGGGCTGGCGGGAGGTCCTGGTGGCTGCCGCGCTCCAGGGCGCGATCTTCGCCGTGGTCAAGGCCGCACTCGACCGCGGCATGGCCGAAGGCACCCGCAAGCTCACGGGCGTCTGGCCCGGCGAGGGCGGCGAGCCAGGGGAGGGGGCCTTAGCGATGACAGCACATGTTCGGGCCGGCGCTCCGCAGGAGGCGGCCTCGCCGGATCCCGGGGAGGCCGGCTGGCGCAGCACGCTGAAGCGGACGGGGACCAAGTTCGTCCGCGACCGGTGCACCATGACCGCCGGGAGCCTGGCCTACCACTGGTTCCTGGCGCTCTTCCCGGCCCTGATCGCCCTGCTCGGCCTGGCGAGCCTGGTGCACCTGGGATCCGGCGCGGTGAATCACCTGGTGAACGGGCTGAACAAGGCGCTGCCGCCAGGCGCGTCGACCGTGTTCACCCAGGCGGTCCATTCCGCGACCAGCCGGTCCGCGCACGCCTCGCTCACCGCACTGATCCTCGGTGTGGTCATCGCCCTGTGGAGCGCCTCCGGGGGAATGGCCGCCCTCGAAACCGGGCTCGACATTGCCTACGAGGTGCCGGTTGACCGCAAGTTCCTGGCCAAGCGGCTGCGGGCATTCCTGCTCATGGCGGCCACCGTGGTGCTCGGCGGGATCGCCGCCGCGCTGATCGTCTTCGGTGCCTCGATCGGCTCCGGGATCGAGGGGCACATCGGGATCGCCGGCACGGCTTTCACGGCGGCGTGGACGGTCGTGCGGTGGGTGGCCACGGTCATCGTGATCTCGCTGCTGTTCTCGGTCTACTACTATGCCGGGGCTAACCGGGAATCGCCGCGCTGGCAGTGGGTCAGCCCCGGCGGGATCGCCGGAACCGTGATCTTCCTGCTCGCCTCCCTCGGCTTCTCCTTCTATGTGGCCAAGTTCGGCTCCTACGGAAAGACCTATGGCGCCTTCGCCGGAGTCGTGATCCTCATCTTCTGGCTCTACCTGGCCGGGCTGGCGGTGCTGCTCGGCGGCGAGCTGAACGCCGAGTCCGACCGCGCGAAAGCCGCGTCGACGGCCGGGGCGAGCACCTCACGGAAGGTCGCCGTGACCTCGCGCTCCGCCGCCGCGTAGAGCGGCATCGCCACCTCCTCGCCCGACGCCGCACTGCGGATCAGCGTCACCATCGCGTGCTCGCCATCACCCGCGGACTCGGCCTCCGCCACGAACGCCGTTGCGATTCGCTCCGGGAGCGTGGCCAGTTCTCCGGGCACGACGAGCGCGGCGGCGCGTGGTCCGGGCAGCGCCTCGACGAGAAGCCGCTCCTTGGTGCCGAAATGGCGCATGATTAGGCCGTACGTAACGCCGGCCCGGCGCGTGATCTCGCGGATGGTCGCACGCGCGTAGCCGCGTTCTGCGAACACCTCACGCGCGGCGTCGAGGATCGCCGCCTGTTCCTGCTCGGCCGCCGCCTGCGGCTGTGGTGGCGGGTCACCGCCGCGTTCCTGCCCGAGGGCTTCCGCCAGCTCGCACCGTGGCTGCCCAACGGCGCGATCGTCTCCGCCGCCCGCGACGTCGTCTACTTCCCCGCCACCAGCCCTGCCCGCCCCCTGACCGTCCCGGCTATCTGGCTCGCCGCCTCCATCGCCATCCTGGCCGCCATCGACCTGCTCCACCTGGCCGAACGCCGCCGGACACCCGAACGCACACCCGACATCTATGCCACCTCAGGCACCACGCACCTCCGCCAGCGGCACGCACGCCATCAGGCCGCAGCACTCCAGGCTGAGACCGGGTACGACAAGGGTCAGGCCGGAATGCCGCCAGATGGTCCTGCCAGCATCCGGCCCAGCGTGTCCAGCAGGAAGCTGAGCTGATATCCGCTGGCCAGCGTCGTGCCATCGCGGCGAGCGGTCCACAGGCGGTTGCGCGTGCCTGGCGGGGTGATCACGATCTCCGGGTGCGCGCCCTCAAACTGCTTCCTGCGCGCTACCGCCTCGTCGAGGCCGCCACTGACCACGCGCAGTCGTGCGCGCTCGGGTACGCCGCGGCCGGGTGCGCCCAGCCGCGGCGGGGGAGAGCGCCGCAGGCCTTGCATGCTTCGATCGTAGATCTCTGGCCGTTAACAGCCGATAAAGAATGCGCTGGGGCCGTTAACAATCCGCGAATATGGCTTTCCTGCCGGGCCGCCCGGCGTCCTGTGTATCTTCGGCGGCGCTGAACGTGATGGGATATACAGTGCTAAAGGGTTGGCTGGGTGGGGAGCTGGGATATGCCGATTCGCAGGGCTAGAGAGAAATCCAGAGCGATCGCGGGTCTATCCGGCCTGGTCCCGGCGGGCGAGCGGTTCGTCACCTGCCTGCAAGCCGAGACCGGTCCGCGGTCACGGTTCTACTCACAGGTCCTGGACCCGATCCCGGGCCTCGGTCTGGCTATGGTCCTTACCCGCACGTTCTACTTCTTCACGCTGACCGATGAATCGGTCGTGGTGAACTCGGCAGCGAGGTGGAGCAACGATCCGGGAGACGTCGTCGTTTCCTTCCCTCGCGGCGCCTTTCCCATCAGCAGTTACAACCCCTCGGCACAGTGGCCGGCATTCGACATCCTCTTTCCGGGCGCCGCCAAGCCGGTCACCCTCAGCGTGCACCCGATGTGGCGCGCCGAGCTCGACCAGCTCGCCGCGGCAGCCAAGCCGGCCCGGCCGGATGGGGTACCGCAGCAAGCCGAGCTTCCCGCACTGGTTGACGAAGGCCTGCGCATGGTCGGCGAGCGGCTTGACGCCTCTCCGGGTTTCCAGGTCTACGTGTCCGTCCGGCGGCAGCTTGAGTACCTGAACGAGATCATGGCATCCGGGCAGCCGCCCACCGCGGAGAAGATCGACAGCCTGACCCTCGGCGTCTATGCCACGCGCGAGTTCGAGACGTCGGACCCGGCATTCGCTCATGTCCTGTTCGATATTCAGTATCTGGCCGCCAGGATGCCCGGATAACGCAGAACGGCGCTTGCGTTGCGGGTATTCGCTCCCTTGCGCCGCCTACAGCGGCGGAGGGTCTTCCGCGGTCGGCGGGCGCTGTCGCCCAGGAGGCTCCCTGGCTATCCACGCTTCGACTTCAAGCTGATCGAAGCGAGTAGGTTCGCCGATGCTGCGTGGCACCGGGCGAGGAAAAGGGTTTCGTTTCGGGCGGTTCTTCAGGCAGAGCCATGCCCGGATCGTGCTCTCGGGATGGCCGGTGAGGCGTGCGACTCTCTTGACGGTGAGCAGCGCGGGGGGTGCTGATTCGACCTGCCCGGGATCGCCTCCGGGGCAGCGCGCGGCCGCGCGGATCAGGTGTGCCAGTGCCCGGGCCTCGTCCTCGTCCAGGTCGATTCTGATCACTGACCTGGACTTGACTGACCTGTCACGGGATTCGAGCGGCACGGTGCTGACATCTGCCGCCCAGGCGCGCTTGACGGCCTGGCCGTGCTCGCTGAGCGCCTCCCGCAGTTCCCCGGCGGCGGTGACGCGTCTGCGGCTCTCGGGTGAATCGGGGTTCACAGCGTAAACGCTGCACCCGAACTGGTAGCCGGTCAATGCCTCTCCGTTAGAAGTACCAGGTGAGCCCAGGAAATGCAACAGAATCGTTACGGTGGATGATCATCTGATTACTGACGATAACGTCATCAACCGCTGCAATCTAGGCGTGTCGTATTGGCGCAAGGGGTTGCCGAGCGCAATTGTGGTTCCTCTCGACGGAACGCGGAGCCGTCTCCGGAAACGGCGACGGCTCCCTGGCTGGCACCAGAGAGCCGTCGCAATCCGAAAACCAGAGGTTAGCTACTAAGGAGCAACCAATGATCTCCAAGAGGCTATATGCAGCCTCGCCGGGGCACGTACCCGGCACCTCAGGGCGTGAAACGCCCGAACCTGCCCCGATCCGCAACAAAACGATCCCTGGCCGCTGGGCAGGGATCACCGGGGCAAGCTTCGCGATCGCCGTCATCGCAGGGCTCCTGACTTACTACGCGACCGGGAAGACCGGCGCGAGCATCGCCTGGGGCTTCCTTGCGGTCGGCGGCGCCTTCGCATCCGCGTTCAGTTTCCTGAACGGGGTCATCGATTAGAACAGCGGGGGGCAGCCTGCGTGCACGCCTTCCGGCCCGCAGGCTGCCCCCCGCACTTGCCCGGCCCGCTCCGCGGACCGCGCCGTCAAACGTTCTCATCCCCCGTATCTAGGAGACATCCATGCCCCCTATGGCAATCAGCGAACTGGGCTACGCAATCGCCCATATCCCGGCCCCCCGCACACACCTGATGCCCCCGGCCCTAAGCACCACTATCGACGACGACATCCTTGCCGGCATCTTGATCAGCATGTGGGCACTGGCATCCGGCCGGTTCCTCCGGCGGGGCGTCCGGCCAGACGAGCTGACCGAACAGGAGCTTATCGACTTCTGGGCCGAGGACCTTGCTACAACCACAGGCCCGCCACGCCGGACCGCCCGGTCCTCGTCTCACGCAAGCCACGCCACGGCCCGGGCAACCCGCCTGACCCGCCGAAGTGATCGCGCCGCTCCGCCGCGCATAACGCGACACAAGCGGGTGGCCCTCCTGGAGACGGCCGAGGCTAGGAATTAGCTAGGCTCGACGACCATACCCGTGTTCCGGCGGCTTCGGATGAACGGAGTCGCCGGAACTACAGGGTGCGAGCGATTTGGGACTGACCGGGGCCATTCGATGCACCGCGTACGCGTTCGCTACGCGACAATGCGTACATGGGTGACGCATCTGTGGCCGTGGCCGCGATTTCGGCGGGTGCTGCCCTGCTAGGGGCCACGCTTTCCCAGGTAAGTGCCGCCTTCCAGGACTCCCGGCGGGCAAGGCACGAACGGCAGGAGCAGTACGATGATTCACTACGCGCAGCGTGCGTCGACCTGCTGCGCGCAGTTGGTGACCTGCGAGACCGGGTGGCGGACAACTATTTCTATCCGGGCGGCGCGGAAATGGGCGATCGGCTAGCGCAGATGCGTCACTGCCTGACCACCGCCAAGGTGCAGGCGGTCAGCGTCGCGCTACTGGCGCCCAGAGCGCTGGCCCAGCCGGCCAGGGAGCTCACCGAAGCGGCTGAACGGCTCACCGCAAAGACGGTACAAGCTACGGACCGGATGCTGCGCGCGGCGAATCAGGCTCCGGATTTTACCGAACTAGACGCTCGTGTCCTGGCCTTCAGCGAGCATGCGGAGGCGTACGCACGGATGAAAGGGACCGCTATCCGTGGCCGTGGCCGTGGCCGGCGAGCTGTCGCGCCACCTCGCGATGACGCGGGGACAGCGGTGGATCCGTAGCGTTGGCAGCCTTCCTGGCATACTCCTTCGCCGTGCGGTCGTCGCCGCCTGCCTGGAAGGCGCGTGCCGCGTACAGCAAGGCCAGGCCGTTCCAGCGACCCTCGTCGACGGCGGCCTCGATCTCCCGGCGCGCGGCAGGCTGATCTCCCAGTTCTGCGAGGGCCAGACCGCGGGCGGCGCGGGTCGATGGCTGCCCCTGCAGAGTCACCCGGTCAAGGTCTAGCATCGCCCGCCGCGCGTCGCCGAGATAGGCGAGGATCTCGCCGCGGGCCTGCAGCGCGGCACGATTGCCGCCGTCGACGAGCAGTACGTCGGTGAGGAACGCCACCGCGGCCCGGCCGTCGCCGGACTGCCACAACGCCAGGGCAAGCTGGGTCTTGATCGTGAGGTCGTTGGGCATCCGCTGGACCGCCACCTCCAGCTCGTCGGCCGCCTCTTTCGCCAGCCCCTGGGCCAGCAGTGTCTGCCCGATCGCGGCGAGCTGGTCTACTACCGCCCGGTTGTCCCCTGCGGCCCCGAACAGCTCCTTCGCCTCCCGATAGAGTGCCTCGGCTTTCTCCGGCTTGCCACGCTCGTACTCCAGGTTGCCAAGTAGCGAGTACGCCTTGGCATGCAGCCGGACATGAGACTGGAGCGGGGTACGGAGGATCTCCTCCGCGTAGGGCTTCGCGAGATCCAGTTCGCCGAGGGTCAGAGCATGCCCAGCTGCGCGCAGGTGGTCTTCGGGCGAGGCGGGTATCCGGCACACCTCGTCGGCCTTGCCGGCTCTACGCAGCGGTTCGATCACGCGATCGCTCAGTAGCTCGTACCACCGGGAGTCGGACTCTTGCCTGGCCCTGAGCAGGTGGCCGTCCTCCAGCGCCCACAGCATGCTGCTCGGCATCCCGGCTGTGGCCGCTGGGCCTTCGCGTATCTTGTTCCGGGTGCCGTCCTCGGCGACGAAGTTGTCAAGCAGCCATGAGATGGCCCGCTGGGCCGGGAGGTCATGGTGGTCGGCAACTTGGGCGATGACCGAGCCGCACCAGGCCGCCAGCGCGGTGTCGGCGTCCCCGTACCTACGGACGTCAGTAGCTGTAATGAGGTCCACGTCGGGCAGCGAATCCCACAAGTAGGCGCAGACGGTCTGGAGCAAGGCTGGCTCGACGTGCTCAACGCTCACGTGGCGCTCCGAGCCGACAGCGCCGACGATACGGCTGGTCTGCACGCTGGTGACGAGTTTTCCGACTGCGTTCTTGGCGAACGACCGGCCGGTACCGGCCATCGGCCCCGACACGGCGTCGAGCGCGCCCTGCCAGCTCAGCGGGGCGAGGTCATATCTGACCCCGCTGCCGAGCACGTCGGCCATAACATCGGCCGCTTCCGCGCGTGCGACGACCATCAGGTGCAGTCCAGTCGTCCGTACCGCCTCCTCGAGCTCGTCGAGAAACCGGTGCCGGTACGCCTGCCGCGGACCCGTGTCGGCGAGCAGTTCGTCAGCCTGGTCGATCGCAGCGAGCACTGTGCGGTTGCCACCCCGGCGCTGGATGAACTCGCTGACGGTGAGACCGCCCAGCCTGGTGACTACCTCGTCCGGGGCCAAGGAGCACAGCAGCGAGAGCGTGTACGGGTTCTGCCCTGGGAGCGAAGCAAGCGGGAATGTCGCACCGTAGGAGAGGCGGCCAACGGGCAGCACCGTCACGTTCTGGTCGGCCAGCAGCGGCAGCACGCCGGCCAGCAGCAGGGACGTCTTTCCGCAGCCGGCGGGACCCGCGGCAAACGTGACGTTGTTGTGCTGCCACCATTCGGCCAGCAGGGCCGCTTCGGTCGCGCGACCGAAAAACCGCTCCCGGTCCGCCTGCCGGAAGGGCCGTGGGCCCGGATACGGTCGACCTGCGTCTCTGCTCATCGCCGACTCTCCAGCCGCCACCGGCACGCATTAACAATGTACAGGCCTCTCCCGATTCTGCGTAGTTACGTGAGAGGCTTACCAGCTTTCGGGTTCAGGCAAGGAACTGCTAAAGCCGAAGGAGCCAGCGGAGGTAGATGCGAAAATGCGGTCAAGGGCCGTCTCCATGCCGGGCTCGCCTGCCTTGCCCGCCAGGCTGGCCATGTCCATGTCACGGAGATCGATCAGCAGGCCGTCAGTAACATCCTCGTTCATCGCTCTCCCTCTGACCCAGCTAATAATTTGCCCGAATCAGACGTTACAGCAGCGAGCCCTGGCCGGCAATAACCGCCGAAGTTGATCAATTATTAATCCGCATTGAATCAACCACCGCAGCAAGCACTCTGTTATCTTCATACACGCCCATTAAGATCATGAAGACGGCCCTGCCGAAATGAGCTGCTCGCGCGTAGGATTATGGGCTATGACGGAAGCCGACACTCCTGCTCCGCGCGCCACCCCACAGATCTGGGAAAACGTACCACTGCGCAACAGAAACTTCACCGGGCGGGAGGCCATCTTCTCTCGGCTGAGGCAGGGAGCATCCAGCAAGATCATGGCGGTGCTGCCGGAAGACCCGCTGCCCCAGGCCCTGCAGGGACTGGGCGGCGTGGGAAAGACCGCGGTCGCGATCGAATATGCGTATCGTTATCGCGCCGAGTACGACGTCGTGTGGTGGATTCCGGCCGAGCAGCTGCCGCTGGTGCGCTCATCACTGGCCGCGCTGGCCGGACGACTGGGACTGGAATCAGCCATGGCCACGGGGATCGATGGCGCCGTGGCGGCCGCGCTGGACGCGCTTCGGCTCGGCCAGCCGTACGAACGCTGGCTGCTCATTTTCGACAACGCGGACCAGCCGGAGGATTTCCGCGACTACATTCCGCGTGGGCCCGGCGATGTCCTGATCACATCACGGAACAACCAGTGGCAGGAGAATTTCGACACTGTCCAGGTGGACGTTTTCACCCGGACGGAAAGCATGGAATTCCTGAGTAAGTGGGCGTCGATTGATGCCACTGAGTCACAGACGAACCTGCTGGCCGACAAGCTCGGCGATCTCCCGCTGGCGCTTAACCAGGCGGGAGCCATGCTGGGCGAGACCGGGATGCCGGTCGAAGAATACATTCAGCTGCTCGATGAACGGGTCACCGAGATCATGTCCGAGCGTAAGCCGACGGATTACCCGGCGTCGGTCACCGCTACGTGGGGGCTTTCGGTCGGCAAGGTGCGCGACCAGTTGCCGCAGGCGCAGGATCTGCTGCGCTGCTGCGCGTTCTTCGGCCCGGAGCCGATCCCGCGTGACGTGTTCCGTCGTGGTACCCAGGCCCAGGGGACACGGGTAAGCGACCTGATGGCAGACCCCATCCAGCTGGCCCGGGCGATCCGTGAGCTGGGTCGTTTCGCCCTGGTTACTATCGACGGCCGCGCGATTACGGTGCACCGGCTGGTCCAGGCTCTGATACGCGATGAGCTTGACCCGGCGGAGCAGACAAGGTGCCGGGAAGACGTGCACACGATCCTCGTGGCGGCCGCCCCGGATAATCCGGCCAACGACGCGCTGTGGTGGCGTTACCGGGAGCTACTGCCGCACGTTGTGTCGGAGACGACCGGCATGGCCGAGTCACGGGATCCTGAGGTCCGCTCGTTCGTGCTTGACATGCTGCGCTTCCTCTACAGTTCCGGGGACCTCGCCTCATGCGAGACGCTGACCAGGCGGTTTATCGACCGATGGACGGCGGACTCCGGACCGGACGACCGGTGGGTCCTCGGTGCGCAACGTCAGTACGGCGATGTGCTCCGGCAACTCGGCAGGTACGCGGAGTCCTTTACCTCCGACGAGCAGACGCTCAGCCGCGCCCGCGCTGCCCTGGGGGAGCAGGATCCGGTTACGCTTGCGCTGCAGATCTCATTCGCGGCGGATCGGCGAGCGCGCGGCGACTTCGCCGGCGCGTACGTGCTGGACGAGGAAGCGCTGAAGCTGCACGAGATCGCCTTCGGGCCAACCGCCCCGCAGACGCTGCGAACGCTCAACAACCTCGCTCTCGACAACGGATTCAAGAGCGATTACGTCGCGGCCAGAGGATTGTGCCAGCGCGCTTATGTCCAGCTCAGCGAAGCTACGACCGGTGTGTCCGCTACCGACGTCCTGATCGCCTGGTACAACCTCGCCTGGGCGGTCCGCCTGCAGGGCAAATTCACCGAAGCGCGCGATGTGGGGGAGGAAGCCTGGGCCTACGGCCAGGAACGGCTAGGGTCTGACCACTTCGCCACATTGCGAGCCGCCAACGGGCTGTCGATCGCGCTGCGCCGGATCGCACCCGCACGTAAGGACGCCCTCCGGATAGCGCGTGAGGTCTACGACCTGTCCCAGAAGCGCTTCGGTGACATCAGTCCGGACACGATGGCCGCGGCCATCAACGTGGCCAACGCTCTGCGGACGAACGACCTGCTCGATGAGGCACTGGCCCTGGCCGAGCGTACCGTGATCCAGTATCCAAGGGTGTATGGCCCGGACCACCCGTTCAACTACGGCTGTACCGGGAACCTGGCCCTGCTGCGCCGGGCCACCGGCGACGCGGCCGGGGCTCACCGCCTGAACGAGTCCGCGCTCAGCGGTCTCGAGAACCGGCTGACCCGGGACCACGACTACACGCTGACCGTCGCCGTCAATCTCGCAAGCGACCTAGCGGTTCTGGGCGAGGCGTCGGCGGCCCGTCGGCTCGGCCAGGACACCCATGAGCGGCTGACCAAGCTCATGGGCACAGACAACCCGCTCACCCTGGGCTGTGCCGCGAACCTCGTGGTAGACCTGCGCGCCGACGGCGCCTCTGCCGAAGCCGACAGGTTGTTCGCCCACACGATGAGCCGCTACGAGGCCACCCTCGGCCTCACTCATCTCGATGCTGTGGCCGCTGAGGAAGGCAGACGGCTTGACTTCGACTTCGACCCTCCGCCAGTCTGATCGGCGATCCGCTTCATCCTTCGCCGAATCGATCCGGAAGTGCGCCGTTGACGGACTGCCAGCGGGCCAGGTGCGCCTGAGCGGCACGGCGCGCTTGGTACTGGGCGGTAGCCGATACCGGTTCCTCCCGCCAGGCAGTGAGCGTGCGCGCCATTCCGCTGACGAAGTCCAGCCCTGGCGGGGTGAGCCGCCCGCTTGACCGGAGAGTCTCGACGGCTCCGGCGGCGGCCTCACGCCATCGGGCAAATTCGGCCTCCGGCTGGCGTGGCCCTGCATCGAGCCGGCGCTGGCGCCGCCAGAAGCCGCTCACGCCCAGGTACGCGTAGGCGCCCTGGAGCAGGCCGCTCAGCGGCCGGGGGTCATCGCGCCACGGCGCGTAGTAGCGCCGGCCATCGTCCGGCTCGGTCAGCGTGACGATGTCCATGAGCGCGCTGAGCTTCAGGTGCTGAATCTCGTGCGCGAGCGTCTCCGCGCACGTGACTGGGTCCGGCGGGAACGACATGGCGACGGCGCCGAAGGCTTCCGGCGACGAGGTGCTTACCACGCCCGCCAGCCGCCCCGTTCGCGGCACGATCACCGAGACCGTTGCGGCGATCTCAGCGGCGGTAACTGGGTGGTGGCGTTCGAGCAGCGGCCAGGCCTGCCCGAAGGCCGTTTCCCACTCCCGCGCCGAATGCTGCTGCCTCGGCGCCAGGTCGGGCACGTCCGGCATGCGAAACGGATCTAGGTCGTCGATGAGTACGCTGAGCGAACCGGCGCGCACCCGGCGCAAGCCCAGCCATCCTGGCGCGTCCTCCCCGGGGCTCCCCGGTACCTCGACCGGGCCTACCTTGACATGGCCTCTGCCGCTACGCACGATGACGCTGTCGCCAGGTGCCTCAGCGGTGCCAAGCGAGGAAAGCATCACCCGCCCGTCGGTGACCGCCACCTCGACCTCCGTGGGCAGCCCGGCGCGAATGGCCGCCGCGGCCGCTATCGTGCGCAAGCCGCCTGGCTCGGCCCCCGGATTCACCGGACCACCGCGACATGCCTGGATGGTCCGCCGAGCCCACACCCCGACCGAAGGATGCCGGATCACGGTCTCGGCGGCGTCGCGGTCGGCACGCCACGCCGCCGTCAGCAGGTCATACCCTTGCCGTGCGAGCTGGTACTGCTCGCCGCCCTGCGCGGCGCCGAGCACGCCTACTATGAGGGTCATGTGCTTGCTGTGCTCGGCCGCAGCAAGGTGGCTCACCGCGTCTTGACCGCCTCCGCCCGTCGCGAGCTCGGCGAATACCTTACGTGGCAGCTGGTGAAGACGCATGCTCATGTCGCGGCGTTCCTCCGCACTCGCGCGCTGATGTCGTCCTGCACGACGTCGCGGATGTGGCCGATGAGCCGCAGGAGATCCGGGCAGTAGACCGACGGGTTGGCGAAACCTGTCCCGCGCCGGTAACGGTGCGGGTAATGCCCGGCGCCGCACACCCGGTGAATAGGGCACGCCCGGCACTGTGCGGCCAGCGCCATCACCCCGAGCTGACGTGCCACCACACCGGGGAGCAGCAAGGCTGCGTCGAATGAATCACGTGTCACATGCAGTCCGGTAATCGCCGCTCCGTGGTACGCGGCCTTCAGAGTATCGATCTGCTCAATTGCCCCATCGGTCTCGATGACCGCCATTCGCGCCGGTGCAAGGCCCACCGTCTCCCCAGACGACGTCCCGCTGACAAGCAGATGCATGATCTCCTCGAACATCCGGACACCGATTCGGCAGTCGGAATACCAGTGATCAAATACGGCGATCAGCCAGTCGCCGTACGGCGTGTCGGCCGTATCAGGGCTCCGGCCCGGTGGAGGCGCATCCCACGTCCCGTGCGGCAGCAAGAAATCAACCCTGGGTGGCCCGAAGGCGGCGAGTGCCTCGTACGTGGCTATCGGGTCGTTACGGAGGTCTATCGTGCACAGCAGGCCGTTGAACAGGTGCCGGAACCGGGGCTGCCGTATGCGCAACAGGCCGGCGGACACAGCTGCGTAGCTGCCACGCCCGCTGGCAAACCGACGATGCCGGTCGTGGGCCTCTGCGGCGCCATCCAGGCTTATACCCACATGGACATCGAGTTCGCGGAATAGCTCCAGGTAGGCGTCGTCCAGGCCTACGGCATTGGTCTGTACACGAACGTTCACGCGGATGTCGGGCCCCGCGGCTTCCCGTGTCGCGTTGACCAGATAGGAGATTAGTTCAGCCCCGGCCAGCAGGGGCTCGCCGCCGTGCAGGACTAGGACGATGTCCTGCATCCCATGGGCACGTGCATGCTCGCCGATACGCGACGCGGTGCACCCGGCAATCTCGGTCGCCATCCTCCGGGGCCGGTCTCGCCAGGAGTGATCCGCCATTTCATACAGGTAGCAGTAGTCGCAGGAAAGATCACACCTGCTATGGATCTTGACGATGAATTCATGGAACGGAATAGGTCGCCACCCGCCGGCCACCAGTGCTGGGACATCCAGGCTCATCGGCCATTCAAGTCTGGAATCGCGCCCCATATGCCGATTAAACCATATATCTCCAACGGGTAAAGACCGCCAGAAAGAACGTTTTGGGACATGCGGCGTGGCCGCTCTAGTGTCATTCTCGCTGGCCAGTATTTGCCACGTGCACCCGAATCACGAGCCACAGTCCTTGCCGCTTGCAACACGGCCACCGGACGATGAGGTGCCCTGGGGTGCTGGCGCTGGGAAGAGTCGCGATTTAAAGGGTCACTAGGTGGCAGCAGTCGGTCGGCTGCCTACTAGACTCGTTCTAGCTCACAAACCGGTCGTCTCGTGCGACCTTGCGTTCACAGGCGCGAGGTGTTCCGAGCATTGCGTACCCCGCGATGTCCGCTAGCCGTAACAAGGCAGGGGCGGTTTGGTATCAGCTTAATAACGGACGGTGAGTCTTTTCGGGATGTGAGTAACCTAGTTTTAGGCCGGTCGATTATCGTCGTCAAGTAACGGGAACTTGCAGATGCCTCGTAAGCGTGCTCGACGTTCCCGACCCGGCGCGCGATCGGCCCGGTTCGCGTGGACACCCGAGTTCCGGGTGCTCATGTCCGGGTCTTACGTGTCGATGTTCGGGAGTCGAATCACCGCCATCGCCTGTCCCCTGCTTGCCTTGTACCTCACGAACTCCCCGGTCGCCGCCGGCATCGTGGCTTTCGCGGCGACGGTTCCCAGTGTCCTTGTCTACTTGCCGGCGGGGGCGCTCGTTGAGCACTGGGATCCAAGGCGCACCCTGCTCATCTGTGAGTCGGGCAGGGGCGTAGTGGTGGTGGCACTCACCGCCACTCTGGCCATAGGCAAGCTAAATCTCACTCTGCTGGTTGCCCTGGTATTCGTCGAAGAGATCCTTGAAGTCTTCACTACGCTCGCCGATCAGCGCTGCATCCGCTCTCTCGTGCCGCCGGACCACGCTTCGTCCGTGCAGGCCTGTATGGAGACCAGGACACATGCGGTCGTGCTCGCGGGCCGGCCGGCCGGCGTGTTGCTTTTCAGCCTCAGGCCCATTCTGCCGTTTCTTGCGGATGCTGTGTCCTTCGCGGTATCGGTGACTACGATCGTCCGCCTGGCAGGCAGTCAAGCGTTCACCCCTCCAGTCGACCAAATGTCATGGCAACGTCAGCTGAAGAACCTGGGAGAAGATATCAGCCAGGGCTGGAGCTGGCTGCTGCGCGATAGATATGCGCGCGCCGCGATGACGCTGTCCGCCGCCCCCACGCTCATCGCTCAAGCTCTGATCTTGGTGTTTCTCGCCGAGGCGCACACGGCCAGGCTTTCCTCGGGCGCGGTTGGCTTGGTGCTCGCCGCAGGGGGAGGCGGTGGCGTGCTGGGGGCGATGATCGTTTCACGATGGCCGCCGCGGCCCAAGAAAATATCTCTGATACTCGTTCAAATGCTTATCTGGGCCGGGGCGTTTGCTTTTCTCGCCGTCACGGACAGGCGGTCGTTTCTCGTGCTGGCAATCGTCATGGCCGTGCTTAGTCTAGGCGGCGCGTTTGGCAATATAGAAGTCGGCACCTATCTTATTCGGAACGTTGACGAGAACATGCTCGCTAGAGCGACCAGCATTCTCCGCCTGATGAATTTTTCCACGTATGCTGTCGGGCCAGTCCTGGGCGGAGTGCTTATTCAATGGTATGGCGCTCAGAACGCTGTGCTCGTGCTGTTCGGAATTACGGTCGGACTAGCTATCCTCACCTGGTGTAGCCCATCGATGCGTGATCGTGCAGCATTCATCACGGCCGCTGAACCGCGGTCGGCGGTCGGCAAAGACCAGCGCGCAGCCGCAGGTCACCTTCAGTTGACGGTAGGCGTGATTACTGGAGGCGGCGAGGATGATCGGGCCATCCAGCCGGTCGGCCCGGAACGCCAGGATGAGGACGCACTCCCATTCGGGACCCTCGTCGCGTAAGGGGTCATTCCACCCCTGTCGGTGCCGGGCCGCATGACGCACGATGATGTGAGCACCTGCAGCGGACGAGAGTGGGCCAGAATGGCGCGGAACGGATCCTTCGAGGGCAAGCTGGCCGTGGTAACCGGCGGTGGCTCGGGGATGGGTCGTGAGCTGGTGTGCCAGATCGCGGCTCATGGCATGGCCGTCGCGACCTGCGACGTGAACCCGGACACGGTCGCGGAAACCGCGGCCCTGGCGACGGCGGGGGCCCCGGCCGGCGTCCGGGTCACCAGCCATGTCTGCGACGTCTCCGATGAGGGCCAGGTCCAGCGGTTCCGTGACGAGCTGCTCGCCGAGCACGCCACCGATCACGTCACCATGGTCTTCGCCAACGCGGGCACCGGCGGCGGGGGCAGCTTCGTGAAGGATTCCCGCGCGGAGTGGGAGCGCACCTTCGCCACCAACTGGTGGGGCGTGTACTACTGCGCCCGCACGTTCCTGCCGCTGCTCATCGCCAGCGGCGACGGCGTGCTGGTCAACACCAGCAGCGTCAACGGCTTCTGGGCCGCGCTAGGCCCCGGCATGCCGAACAATGCCTACGCCACGTCGAAGTTCGCCATCAAGGGCTTCACCGAGGCGCTGATCGAAGACCTGCGCTGCAATGCGCCGCAGGTCCGGGTGGTTCTGGTCATGCCGGGTCACGTGGGCACCGACATTATCGCGAACTCCCGCCGCGCCCGCGGCCTGCCGGCGCCGGAGCAGATGACCGACGCCCAGGTCGCGGAGCTCATCGACGATGAAGGGCGGAACAAGCTCAGCGAGGCGGGGATCCTGCCGCAGGACGCGTCCGCCGACGACCTGCGCCAGTTCATCGCGGGAGTGGAGAATGACTTCAGGGATAAGGCTCCGCTCAGCGCCGCGCAGGCGGCGACCATCATCCTGGAGGGGGTGAGCTCCGGAGCCTGGCGAATCCTCGTCGGCGATGACGCCAAGATGCTCGACGAGCGGGTGCGTGCGAAGCCCGAGTCCGCCTACGACTACCAGGAGCTCTTCGGAGACCTCATAGCGCAAGCGCAAGCCGCGCAGGAGGCGTAACCGCAGCGGGTCGAACGGCTCCAGATCGATGCCGGGTGCCAGCCCCAGCGCTATCCGTGCCGCGATGGTGCCGGCGTAGGGTCCGGCGGTGAGCCCGTTCGCGCCCAGGCCGGTGGCGACGACGAGGCCAGCGACCGCGGGAACCGCACCGAGCAGCGGCCGGCCGTCGGGTCCGGCCGGCCGCAGCCCGACCCGGGTCTCCAGGTGCGTTCCTGATGCGAGCCCGGGCGCCACGGACAGGGCGTTCGCCAGCACCTCGGACAGCCCGCCCGGCGTCACCCGGACGTCGAAGCCGGACTCGGCTTCCCGTGTCGCGCCCGCGACGACCCGCGAGTCGCCGAAGGCAAGCATGTAATGCCCCGTCGCAGATGGCAGCACGACGGGCCAGTCGCTGGTGTCGGCGGAGACGAGCCCGATGTGCATGATCTGCCCGCGCTGAGGGACGACCCGGACCGTCACGCCGGCCGGCTCGACAAGCGACGCGGTCCAGGCGCCGGCGGCGGCCACGACGGCGTCGGCCTCGATCCGCTTCCCGTCAACCATCACCCCTGTCACGCGGCCGCCGTCGCAGCTCAGCGTTGCCCAGCCGGTCCTGATCGTCGCGCCGGACGCCTTGAGTAGCGCGCCGGCGAGCTGCCGCCCGTCCACCCGGGCCGCGCCGCCGATGAAGACGGCCCGCGTTCCCTCCCGCAGCGGCGGGAACATGCGCTGTGCCTCGCCGTCGGCCAGGATCCGGACCTCGCCGATTTCCGGTGCCTCGGCCCGCCTGGCCACGACCCGTGCCCGGATCCGCTCGAGCTCCCCGTCCTCGTCGGCGAGGGCGAGCGCGCCCACCTGGCGGTAGGACACGTCATCGGCGCTCAGGCCCGCGACCAGCGACGGGTACTCACGCACCGCGGCGCGGGAAAACGCGTACCAGGCCGGGTCATCGGCCTCCGATGTCCACGGGCAGATGACCCCGGCGCCGGCGGCCGTGGCCCGCCCCGCGGCCGCCGCATCGACGAAGGTGACGTCCGCCCCCAGACGGCTCGCGGCGTAACCGCACGCCGCCCCCACGATCCCCGTCCCCACCACGATCAGCCGCATGAAAGATCATTTTCTCAGATTTAGAGGTCGCGCGGACTGGCGTGATCCAGGGTTGCACGGAGCCGGCCAGGTGGCCGGAGCGCGCATAGGGGCTGTGGTTACGAGTCTGCCTACTGGGCGTCAGGGTGGCGAGATGCGGGGCGGCTTGCCGTTGCCGAACGCCCAGCCTTCGACCCAGCCCGAGGCGGGGTGGTAGCTGGCGGCGCCCAGGCTGCTGTAGATCCACTTGCCATGCGGCTTGGCGTGCCAGTACGACCAGTACGCCGTGGCGGGCGCGCCGTTGCACTTGCTCGGCTCGCTGTCGATCCGGCAGACGAAGCCAGGCACCCGGGGCACGAAGGTGTAGCTGAACCCGGCCTTCTGCAGCCCCACCAGGCCGCTGCCGGGACGGCTGGTATCGCAGCCGATCCTGACCCCGCGGTGGAACGCGCTGAGGTCGACGACGACGGTCACGCCGCTGCGGTGCGCGCTGCCGCAGGCACCCGCGCTGGCCGGCGTGGCGCCCGCCGGCGTGGCCCTGGCCGCGAAGGCGGTCAGGGCCACGACCAGCAGGACCAGAGCCGCGAGTGCCGCTTTGAGGCTCTTCAGCTTGCTCACCCGGCGCACACCAGCTTCATCGTGGTGTTGCTGGAGCCGAGGGAGCTGAGCTTCGCCAGGCTGACGTCCGCCAGGCCGAGGATCCCCTGGGCGGTGGCATCGACGGCGGTGCTCACGTTGTAGCCGGTCTTGTCATACGCCAGGGCGCCCCGCTCGGTCGACGGTGCCGAGCAGCCGAGCTGAAGGCCGGTGAGGAACTTCGCTGCCAGCGCCGCCTCGTGGGACTGCCCGGCGGCCGCGAACGCCTCGCCTGCCAGGCCCGTGGTGTTGGCGTTGGGCGACGTCGCGCCGGTCGCGGCGAATCCGCCGTTGGCCTGTTGCCTGCTGGCGAGCCACTTCAGCCCGCGGAGCGCGGCGGTCCGCTGGCCGGCGGCCAGCAGGGCCTGAGCGTCCATGGCCGTGGAGTCCGTGTCGCTGACGCACTTCTTCTGGCCGAAGTCGAGCGGGTAACCGCCGTTCTTGCATTCGCTGGAGATCAGGAAGCTGACCGCCTTGGCCGGCGCGCCGCCGTGCCTGCTCAGCGCGATGATGGCCAGCGCCTGGCTGAAGGCGTTGCTGTAGTCGCCGTAGGCGGAATGGTCGGAGTACCGGCCGGACTTGGTGAGGAGCTTGTCCAGCCGGGCGATCAGGTTGACATTGCCGAAGTGCGTCGGGTTGTAGTCGCGGACCTCCGCGGCGAGGGCGAGCTTCGCGGTCGCTCCTACGTAAGACTCCGTGCCAGCGCCGATGTAGCCACTGAGCACGGCAGGCTCCTTGAGCCAGCTGATGGCCTTCGCCCCGGCGGCGTTCTGGTCCTTGGCCGCGGCGAACGCCAGGACCGCGTCGATCGTCTCGCCCTGAGCCGGCGAGGTCACCTTGTCGTACACGCTGACGAAGTGATTGCCCTGCACCAGTTGCGCGGCTAGCCAGCCGGTGGCCAGGGGAGTACCAGGAGCGCTCGCGTTCGCGGTGAGCGCGGGTACGGCCGCGGCCGCGCAGCCAAGAGCAGCGGTGAGAAGGAACACAGTGGCGCGTGCGCGGAAACGAGTCATCGTCCAGGCCTTTCATGCCCAAAGGGACCGGGCCGGCCAGCCGCTAACGACCAGACTCCGGCCCGCGGACCACGGCGGGTAGGGGAGTTCGTGCTGCGGCGATCGCGGGTAACCGGGCTCGCCAGCAACCGGGGTTGCGGCCATTACCGTTGCGGGTCAGCGCCGGGATCGCACCGGACTTCCCCCGCTATCGCGCAATGTTCAGTTATGTTGGCAGTGGTAACTGTCCCGCACCGGGATAGAAGTGTCAACAGCGGGAATCCCGGTCGGACGGTCCTAGCTGGGCGATTACCGTCCTGTCGGATAGGCTCCGATTGAGCCATGGGGAAGCCGGTCAGAGTCCGGCGCTGACCCGCAACCGTAGGCCCGCACGCTAGGCGGGCGAGTCGGAGGACCTGGCTCGCCGCATCGTCCTAGCGTCGTCGTGGTCTGCGGCGCGGAACACCGGGAGGGCTCAGTGGCGCGTCGAGCCGTCGCCTCCGCGGCACTCCTTATGGCCGCGCTCTTCGGGAGCAGCATCCCCAGCGCGGCGGCCAGCCAGGGCGCGGCACCCGACCTGATCACGGGAAGTGCGTACCTGGTCACCGCTGGCAACCTGATCGGCGGTCACTACTACGAGTCGTTTCCCGGCACCGCTGACTGGGGCCTCACCATCGACGGCGCGCTGGCCCTGGCGGCGACCGGCGATGACGACGCGGCGCTGCGCGACATCGTGGCCTACATCAAGAACGACGGTAAGGATCCGTCCGGCACGACCATCAACGAGTGGACCGGCATCGGCACCTCCAACGCCAGCGGCGGCGCGATCGGCAAGGAAGCGCTCCTGGTCGAGGTGACCGGCGGCGACCCACGACGTTTCGGCGGACACAACCTGATCGCCGCGCTGGACGCGTCCGTCTGCACCCGCGCCGGAACCGGCTGCCCGGGCGCCGGAAGTTACCTCAACGCCACCTCCGTTTTTGACCAGGCCTTCGGCATCATCGCTCAGCTCCGCGCGGGCCAGGTGAGCGAGGCGGCCGCGCCCGTCGCCTACCTGGAACGCCTGCAGAGTGCGAACGGCGCATTTCCCAGCCTGATCCCGCCGAGCGGCGGCCCGGACGTCGACAGCACCGCCATGGCGGTGATGGCGCTCGCGCTCGCTCCCGGCCCGCGAGCCGCCGCCGACGTCACGGCCGGCATTGCCTGGATCGCCAGCCGGCAGGAGCACAACGGCGGCTTCCCCGACGCGAACGCGGAGTCCATCAACTCGACCGGGCTCGCCATCCAGGCCCTGACCCTGCGGGCAAGTGCCCACCGTACCCAGATCGGTGCCGCGCTCGCGTTCCTGGCCGGCCAGCAGAACAGCAACGGCGGGTTCAACGCCGACGCGGGCCAGCCCGGCTCTAACCTGCGCGCGTCAACCCAGGCGGTCGGCGGGGCGGCCGGCACCTCGTTCGGCACCCTGCGCATCGGTCTGACCAGCGCGGCGCCGGCAGCCAGCCACTCCCGCCAATCTGGAAGCACGCGAGCACCGGCGCTCGTGCTCGCTGTCGCCGCGGTGGCCATTGTCGCCCTGGCGCTGCTGCTGGTTCGCAGGCGCCGCTCATGAGGCTCACGCGATGGGCCGCGGCGGCGAGCGCCGCCCTTGTCCTCGCCGCGATGACCGCCCTGGGCACGGGTCCTGCCGCGGCTGCCGCCAGGCCGCTCGGCGACTGCACCGCGACGACCGGGGTGATCCTCGCCGTGGACTTCGGCCACTGGGGCGGACCGGTGCTGCGCTCGTGCGGCACCACGCCGACGACCGCCTACGCACTGCTCAACCAGGGCGGCTGGCACACCACTGGCACCGTGCACGACGGCCCGGGTTTCATCTGCCGGATCGGGTACCGCGGCTACCACGACGACGTCCAGTACCCCACGTCCGCGCAGCAGGCCTGCGTGCTGACACCGCCAGCCAGCGGATACTGGGCCTCTTGGCAGGCAGGGCCCGGACAGTCGTTCTGGAGTTACAGTTCGTTCGGGGCGGTGAGCTACCATCCCGCACCCGGCAGCGTCAGCCTGTGGGTGTTCGGCGGGACCAGCCTCGGCGGTACCAGCGGGTCGGCCAGGCCGACGG
>Ga0209530_1000435_pt1 | contig 30740 bp, 29 predicted proteins | sample BlaSpr_A8_Ref_O1_FD_187987 | JGI IMG/M metagenome (GOLD analysis project Ga0209530, IMG submission 187987) | Forest soil microbial communities from Thunder Bay, Ontario, Canada - Black Spruce, Ontario site 2_A8_Ref_O1 (SPAdes) (version 2) | ecosystem: Environmental > Terrestrial > Soil > Boreal...
AGTCCATCATCGAAAGCTGAAGCATCGCCTCGTCAACAGTCACGAGTGGATCGAATTCGAAGGGACATTATTCTGCCAGCCACTGATGGGTGGCTACGCCAATGTCGACGATACCGTGTTCGAAGTTCCGGGCGGCACTTACCGCGGCGTAGCTACGCGATCGTTCGACGCCAAGACGGGACAATGGTCGATCTGGTGGTTGGACAGCAGGACGCCACTTGGGCCGATGGATCCGCCGGTGAGAGGCAGCTTCCACAATGGCATAGGAACGTTCTATGCGAACGACGATACCGAAGGCGGGAAACCAGTCCGCACACGGCTCTTATGGTCCGCGATCACCCCGACCTCAGGCCACTGGGAGCAGGCAGAATCACCCGACGGTGGAAAAACGTGGGAAACAGATTGGATAATGGACCTGAAACGAGTGCAATAGTTCGTTGAATGCATATTTGCCTTCGAGACCCGGCGCATCGTTCGCCGCGGCTGCTAACACGCGAAAGCTTTTCCGCAGAACACCTGATGTCGGCGAGTCAACCGTTGCTGAATCGCCATACCACTCAAAACCTCTCAATGGGGGCGTACGAAGGAATAGCAGGATGAAACCAAAGAGCGCCGTTGAGGTTTCAGAGTCGCGGCAAAGCACCGGTTAGCAACGGATCTAACTGTTTCTGACGCCTAATACAATTAGAAAATGGGCAGAATTGCCGACCTCCCGGCGCCCCCAATATCGCAATGTAATCATTGAGGGAGAGAGGTTCCTCAGGCTTTTTTCAGTAAGCGCGTAAGCCCGACCAAAATTACAGCGCCAACAAATGCCACTATGATGGAACCGATCATTCCACCGCCGGGCCAGATTCCCAACTGCCCAAAGACCCAGCCCCCAACAATACCGCCCAAGATGCCCAGAATGATGTCCACGAGTACGCCATAGCCACCGCCCTTCATGACTTGGCCAGCCAGCCAACCTGCAATCAGTCCTACAATGATCCACGCAAGAATCCCCATTGTCGTTCTCCTTGGGTCCGCCGTAAGCGGGCAGTCCGGAATGTACACCCGAACCGATCAATGAACAACGGCAATCCTTGGTTTGGATCGTTGGCGAAACTTCGCGATTTCGCTCGCTGACCTGTCTGCCTCTCAATGGCCGCAATCTCCCACTCTCAACAGCGCAAAGCAGACCTGAGTGCTCTGAAGCCTCGAATTGCCGGCGCTCGCCTTTGCCTTTTAGCGATCAAGGTCGCCCGGAAACGGACGGGGAGCGGTAGGCGCCCATCAACCTCGCGATCAACACCGCAAGGTACAGCACGCCAATAATGGCCTCAATCACCGTGAGCGAGCGGGCCGGCGCTGAAACTGCAGTAATGCCACCGGCGCCCAAAGAGACCATAGTTGCGAAGCTGTAATAAATGAAATCGAACCGGTTGGGAATCGCATGGAGATTTGTCCGAGGATCGAGATAGAAGGCCTGGGGTTGAATAGCCACCACCATGCCGTAGAGACCGGCGAAGGCATACCCTATCAGCAAATAAATGCAAAGAGCTCCAAAAATTGTTTCCGAATTGGGTTGATCGTTGCTAAAGATACGGCGGAAGATGACCACCACAATGAATACATCAAACACGAAGCTAAGAGCGATGCTGAGAACAGAGAGGAATCCTGCGTCGGGCTCCCGAAGGAGTATGCGTTCCAACACGGCGGGAACTGCCAGCAGGAGCGCGACGAGCAAGAGCGTTCTCCGCAAACGGATCGCATACACGGCAACCAGAATTCCGACGCTCCCGAACACGCGGAACGCAAAATAACCGAACCCACCGTGCTGCATATACGGATAGAAGACGAGAATCACTAACAAGAACAGGAAAAGCAAAAAAAACTTGTGTCCAGTCAGGGGCCGCATGTCACTTGAGCCGGGCGAGGTGCTGAGTGGAGTATTCATGGTGAAGAGCAGCAAAACGGCAGCGCAAAATAAAAGAGAATGTCGCCTTTTTCTAGCATCCCACGCCGTTCCAGGCAATATGATTGTTGCAAAACCGCAATTCAAGCATTGACACTTCCCTGTCTTAATTCCTTTTTATCGCCGTGTTGAAGCGCGACTGGGCCAGCCCCACCCACATAGAAAACCTTGACAACAGGGCTTGCCGGGACCTAACATCCATCCCCTCAATCGAGAACGAATCCCAAACTCTCATACAGGCTGCACAGGAAGGACCCATGAAGACAACTCTATCCGTCGGGGCTGTGATGATCGCCGCATTCGTGCTCGCCGTCCTGGGCGGCGGGTCGAGCAGTGCGCAGGACAAGCAGAACAAGTACACTCTTCAAATTCCGGGCGGCCTCGCATTCTCTGAGGTCAAAGGCTACGAACAATGGCAGGTAGTCGGACCCAGCCTTACCGAAGCCGCAAACGTGATTCGCGTGATCGTCGCCAATCCGGTGATGATCAAAGCCTACCAGGAGGGCGTTCCCGGCAATGGCAAAGCCTTCCCCGACGGTTCCAAGATTGTGAAGATTGAGTGGAGACCGAAAAAGTTGACCGATCCTCCCTTTTCCGCGAGCACCCCGGATACGGTGCCTGGCGACCTGGCGCAGGTCGAATTCATCGTGAAGGACAGCAAGAAATTCTCCGACACCCACGGATGGGGATATGCCATGTTCGACTATGACGCAGCAGCCGGAACGTTCGCGCCAGCCACGAAGGCCAGCAAGCCTCCTGTGAATAACGACGCCAAGTGTGGCGCCGCATGCCACGAGCTAGCGGCGTCAAAGGATTACATTTTTACCGCATACCCCAAAAGGTAGAAAGGTAAGGGGTGCCCCAGGTCTCGCCGCATTTGCGAGACATGGGAATTGCCCCACGGCGCTCTCCAAGTCTCGATTCGTCGGCTATCCCGAAAGGATGGACCTATGAAACGGATTGCTTTCTCGTTAGCTGCAGTTGTAAGCGTAGCTTGTATTTTCGCCTTCACGCCTCGCGCATCCGGGCACCCAAATGAAGAGGCTTCCCCGAACGCCGCTCCGATCTACGGCGTCACCATTCCCCCTGGATACCGCGATTGGAAATTGATCGCCGTGAAGCAGCTCCATTTTGCGGGAAAGGGCGAGCAATTGCGCGCTCAAGTCGGCAACGATATCGCGATCCAGGCCTTCAAGGACGGGACTCTTCCTTTCCCAGACGGCGCAATCATTGCCGCGATTCATTGGACCCAGATCCCGTCGGAAGACAACGACAAAGTTTTGGACGTTCCATTCCCCGGCACTCACTCTTTCGTGATCGGGTCCCGCGTAAATGTTCAGTTCATGGTCAAGGATTCAAAGAAGTATGCCTCGACGGGAGGCTGGGGGTTCGCTGACTTTAAGGACGGCAAGCCGGGCGACAAGGCGCTGCACGAGACCTGCTTCCCCTGCCACATGCCTGCGAAAGATCGCGACTATGTATTCACCCGTTACGCGCCTTGATGCTGCAGATTAGGGCATCGCAGGCAGAACAATCTTAACGCAACTTATCCTACGCCCCTGGGTTTTAATTCCGTGTGTGATCTCGAAGCCCAATGTGTCTTTCCTGATACCATTGACGTTTCTTTACACCCGTGTCGTTTCAGCGGTATACGCTTGTAGCTGGGCTATATTTGCGCGGCAGCTTGCACCCTATAAATTTCAGGGCGCATCTTATCGTTTTATTGCTCTCTTGTGAAATTACTCAATTGGAGGTTTGTCTTGAGAAAGTTAGCGCTTCTTCTTACCCCGGTGGCTGCTCTTTTGTTTTCGTGCCACTTTGCAGCCGCCCAGCAGGGCGACATCGCCTTTGGCGGCGGCACACTGCTGTCGTCTTCTCCCAACAGCAGCTCGTTAAGCTTCCAGAATCTGGCCGAAAAGGGTGGAACTTACCTGACCGTGAGCGGCGACATCGTCGGTGTCAAGCGCCGCCTGGGATTCGACATCGAAACCGCGTGGCGAGCCAGCCAGGCCAGCTATTACGGCTATGAGAGCTATCGCCCCATCCTCACCGCCTTCAACGCTATGTACCAGCCGCACATCACACACAAAGTCGGCCTTGATCTGCTCGGCGGGATCGGCATCGCCAGCACCCGTTTCTACGTACCTTACGCCACTTCTTGCAGCTACTTCAGCGGTTGCATCAATTACACCAGCAGCGATCATTTCATGGAGGATCTTGGCGCCGGCGTTCGCTACTACGTCTGGCATCATTTCTTTGTGCGCCCCGAAGTCCGCTACTATCACATCCAGAACAATACCGATGAGTTCAACTCCTCTAACATCTTCCGCGTCGGCGGCTCCATCGGCTACACCATCGGTCCCGACTAAATCGTAGTTCGCTATTAGAAACAAAAAGGCAGCGTCTTGCGGACGCTGCCTTTATTCTTTTGTCCCATGTTCCTACTGCCCCGGGTTCCTACGGTTCCCGTTCGCAAATCTCGGCTTCGTGGATGGCCTGATCCAGATGCTCGATCGCTTTATCCCGATGGCCATGGAACTCGCCCTCGGCAGCCTGCATGCGTCCGCGGGCATTACGCATGGCTTCCAGCGCCGCGTGAACGTTGGGGTGCGGCGGAGGCGGAGGCACCGGCGCTACCACTGCCGGACTCGGCGCAGCAACCGCTGCGGCCGCCGCCGGTGCTTTTGGATTCGCTGCCGCTGCCGAAAAGGCCAAGGTTACCAGGAGTGTTGCGGTAATGGACAAACTCAACAAACCTATTCTCTTCATGTTTCCTCCTCGTCCGTATTCCGGCGCGGACGGCGCCTTAAGATCAATGCGCACGGACCTCGCTTTCGCGTACTACGTCCGCATCACTCGCACAGTATAGCCGCTCAATTCCGTATCTAATCTTGACTCATTAGGTGCGCCCACGAGCTCCGGGAATCGCTCCCACCCGGGAGGGTTTGGGAAGGGCACGAATTCATTCGTGCCTGTCTCGTCGCTGAAAATTCAACGCGCTCTAGCGCCTGAGGTATGCTTTTCGTTCCCGTGCGGACCGTTTACCCGCTAACTCGCCTTCGCAATCATGCCGGCGGACTCGAATCACTCAGGAATTCAATTAGAACCTGGTTAAACTCTTTGGGACACTCTTCATAGGGCAAATGTCCTATTCCCGGAAAGATGACCAGTTCGGAATTAAGAAAGTATTTCTTCAGCTGATCCGCCGACGATGTATACACCGCACCATCCTTGCTCCCCCACATCATCAACGTCGGAATGTTCGCCAGCTTCGGCAGAGTCATTTCCAGTTCACGCAGATCTTCAGTCCACGTCCGCACAATGCTCAACGCATGTTCAAATAACCCCGGCTTCTCCAGCGGAGCCAGATACCCCTCCAGCGTCCCCGGCGAAATCCGTTCGCGGTCGCCATACATCCGCGCATGCCAGTAGGAAAACATCGGACGCATATGCGCTACCGTGTGCCGGAATAAAATCGTCCCCACCGGACTTCCCACGAACGGCGCCAGCCGCCGCCCATGCCCCGAATAAGGATTCACCGGTGCCACCAGAATCAGCCGCCGCATACTTAACCGGGATGACGGCTCAAGGCACTGCGCAGCCGCCATCATCGCCACCGCTCCCCCATGCGACGTGCCGAGCAGATCAAACTCAGTAATCCCCAGCCCCTCGACAAACCGCAACAGCCGCGACGCGCACCCGCGCATGGAATGATCAAGCCTGGCCGGACGATCCGAAAAACCCGCGCCCATCATGTCCGGCGCATACACCGTCGCATAAGGCGCCAACGCCGGAATTGTAAACCGCCAGGAAAACGAATATCCCAGTAGCCCATGCAGCAAAACCAGCGGCGGCCTTTCTGGCACCACCGGGGGAAGGGGTGCCCCATTTCTCGCGTCCTTTGCGAGAAGTGGGCGCGGTACTGCCGACCCCGCGCGCAAATACCGCATCCGCGCCCCATCCATCTCCATCCAGCATTCTTGAACCTCGGGAGGAGGTCCCGGAGAAAGCGCCGCAGAATCCCGCCCTACCTGCAACTCCTTTAGCTTCGCAGACAACTTTTCACCCGCCGCCGGATTCTATTTAAGTGAACATCGCCTCTGTTCGTTTCACTTGGGGAGCTTCGGCTCCCCGTTTTTGTGATCGGTGATCAGTTCTCAGTGACCCAGCAACAAAGAATCGCGCGCTACCGCACCCTTGTCATCCAGAGCGCAGCATCAGCTTCGCGCTAGCGAGGGTGCTGCGCAGTCGAAGGGTCTTTGCCAGGCTGATTCTCCTTCACGCCTTCCTTCTCTTCCTCAACAATTTCTTCAACACGCGAATCCCCTTATCCACATGCTTCTCCTCCAACAAGTACGGAGGCAAAAACCTCACCACGGTATCCTGCGTCGAATTGAAAAGCACGCCCTCGCCCAGAGCCTCATCCACAATCGGCCGTGCCGGAATCTCTAAACTGATTCCCTGGATAAATCCGCGCCCGCGCACTTCCTTCGCCGCCGCACTCTTCTCGGCTACCGCTTTCAATTCCTGCTGCAAATAAGCTCCCACCTTATTCACGTTCTCCAGGAGCTTGTCTTCTTCCACGATCGCCAGGAATTCCAGCGCCACACGGCACGCCAGTGGACCACCCCCAAACGTCGTCCCATGCTGCCCCGGGGCGATCGCATTGGCAAATTCTTCCTTGGCAATGAACGCACCCAGCGGAAGTCCGGCCGCAATCGGCTTGGCAATGGCCACAATATCCGGAGTCACGCCAAAACTCTGGAACGCAAACATCGTCCCCGTGCGCCCCAGCCCGCACTGGATCTCATCGAAAATCAGCGCGGCCTTGTGCTTATCAGCCAAAGCGCGGCACTCTTGCAGAAACTCGACCGAGCATTCATAGATTCCGCCTTCGCCGAAAATCGGCTCCAGCACAATCGCGCAAGTGTTGTCATTCACCGCTGCCCGCAAGCCTTCGAGGTCATTCTGGCCAACGAAAGTCACTTCTTCCAGCATCGGCTCAAACCCCTTGCGATGCTTCTCCTGCCCGGTCAGCGACAGCGCCCCAAACGTGCGCCCGTGATACGACCCTTGCAGCGCCACCAGCCTCGACTTCCCCTCCCCGCCCGCGCGATGCCCCGCCAGCCGCGCCAGCTTGATCGACCCCTCAATCGCCTCCGTCCCGCTATTGGAAAAAAACGCGCGGTCGAGGCCGGAAAGCGTGCACAACTTCTCCGCCAGCGCCCCCTGATACTCGTGGTAATAAAGGTTGGAGACGTGAATCAGCTTCCCCGCCTGCTCCCGAATCGTCTTCACAATCCGCGGATGCGCATGCCCCAATGCATTCACCCCTAGCCCCGAGACAAAGTCGAGATAGCGCTTGTCGTTCAGGTCGTAAAGAAACACGCCCTTGCCGCGCGTCAATACGACGGGATAGCGGTTGTAAGTTCCCAGCAAATACTGCTTCTCCAAGTCCGCAATCTGCTCAAAAGTTTTCATAGGAAGATTTGATTCTACCGGAAGGAGAGTACGTTTAGCTGAAACTCGGTTGCGGATTTAACCCTACGCGAAGGGCAGCTCAGACCTTGAACTCATCCCACGTTACAATTGCGACCGATGGCAAATTCAAGACCTGGCTCGATTAAATCCGCAGTACCCAACCTGGCTGGGCACCCCAAGGACCGCTTTAGCGCTCTATACGAAGAATCACAGAAATTCTGCGAGGGCGTGGGCCTTCAGAAAGACTTGATAATTACGATCCTCAAGACTGACAGCGACTGGGCGTTCGTTCTCAAGGTTGACGCTCTGCTGGAAAGTGCCTCGAAACATATCCTCAGCCACGGCCTCCGCATCAGGCTGGCGAAGAGAACATTTCAGAACGAAACCCTTGACGAGTTCGTCGACTCCTTGCCGATGAACGGGCGAACATCCCTTTTGAAATTACTAGAGGCCGCCGGCCTACCGGCCGAAGAACTCGGCTTCGTTGAGGTTACACGTCTGGTCAGAAACGCATTCGCACACAACATAGAATACGCAGGCTTGCGTCTAATCGAACTTATTAAAATTCGGCCGGACAAGTCCCGGCTGATTAAGCACCTTAGTGCCATCTGGACGTATGACGAATCTGCTCTGATCGCCGACTACGAGAAAGACCCGTCGTTTCTGCGGTTCTGCATCATTGATTCGACTATGCGCTTTCTTTTCTATGCCTACCATCTGGCTGTTAAAGAGAAGGCGAATCGTCAAGCATTTGTCAGGAGCAATCATGGGTGAAGATAGCTTTATTACGGTGGCAACGAATGCGAGGTCGCGAAACGACCTCGTCGAGCGTGGGTTTAGTCGCCAGCCGCTCAGAGTTGACGCGGACGTGGCGCGCTCGCTGGAAGAGTTATCCCACGCAGCCTGGTCCATTCCAAGGGACAAGTACTACGAAGGGGGCGACAGGTATCGTTCCTTGAATCGTGCACGGGCCGAGATTGCTGAGGGCGGGGTAAAGGTTTGGTTGAGCGAAGAGACCACGCCTTATGTACAGCTGAAAAAATACAACACGACAATCGGAGGCCAGCCGCGAGAGTATGCTCCGCTGGACCCGGCAATCGCCGGTTCCATCGGGGTTCGCAAGATGATTGCTCACCACCTGCAATACCTGCCGCTCTCGGCGGTGGGCGCCAGGTATCTGGTCAATGTCCATCTCATAAGATTTACAGCCACGCCGGGTCGCCCCTGCGACACCAGTCCGCCGGGCTTACATAAAGACGGAGAAAAGTACATCGCCACGCATCTGCTGGGCCGCTGCGGCGCTCACGGTGGCGAAGTCGTCATCGCCGACAATGACAAACGCGAAATCGATCGCTTCACCATGCGCGAAGCCGGCGAGTGTTACGTCTTCGATGATGACCGCGTCTGGCATATGCTGACGCCGCTCGCTGTAATGGAAGGCAATCAATTCGCCTACCGTGACACGCTGGCATTCGATATGCTCCCGGAAGGCTGGGAACCCGCGAAATAATTCAGAGGACTGGCCATCTCCGCCGGGAGCAATCCATACCCGACGCTGCCCCACTCCTTCGCGCTCTTCGAAAGAGCCCGCCCTCGCGGAGTCGAAGCGTGGGCCATCACGGAATTCCAAACACTCACCGCGCCGCGTGCTGAACCCAGGCCGCAAACATTTGCCAGGCGTGGGTCTGCCCAATAGGCCCGCGAACATGCTGAAGAAAGAGAAGCAGGAGACTTCCCCACAGCGTGGCGCGATGAATTTTCCGAATCGAGAAAAGATCGTAGGCAATTAGCGGTATCAGGAAAGCCTCGGTCGCCCACTCCGATGGATGCAGACCCCACCACGAAGCGTTTACCGGCCAGCGCGCAACCGCCGCGTCGAGAATCGCAATCGTCGCAATGATAATCAGCCGTTTATGCGCCGCCGCATTCGAACGATATTTCCAGGCGAAAAAAACCAGCGGAGCAAATGCCAAAATATCGAATGTAGGCACTACAAAAAATGCTCGTGCGGTAGGCCTGCTGGCGTGCCGGACCAACGAATCGACGGCCGTGTAGATCGCGAGTATCGGCATGGTACACGCAAGACCGAAGCCCACAAGCCCAAGTCGCCGGTGAATGTCCACCCGCCGCGCCGACACCAGCAGCGTCTGCGTAATAAGAAGAAGAATCCAGCAGGTGAATACCGCGCCGTGAACGTGAACCACTCGATTGGGCAGCGGCGCTTGGAAAACACCCGCGAGGTAATAAGAGCGCGCAAAACCGGTAAAAACGGCAACCAGAATCAGGAACGCCATACCCGAAAAAAACAGATGGTCATAGCGGCGTCCCGGTGCGGGGGATGGTGCGTGTGTAGATCGAACGACCGTGGTTGCCAGGGTGCCTCCAGAAACTAAGCGGGATTTTCGATGGACGGCGAAAGGACAAGGGATTGTATACCGAAAGTAATGGACTGAACCGTAAAAGCCAGTATGCGACGATAACCCGAGTTCTTATGTTCGAGCCGCACTCCACACCCGTGCAGGAACTAATACAACCCCTTCTCCCCCGGTGGTCGCGTCTTCCATCTCCGGTGCACCCACAACCATTGCTCCGGATACTTCCGCACATACTGCTCGATGATCGCAGTAAATTTCTGCGTGTTGGTCTGGATATCCGCCTCCAGATCGCCGGTACGCACCAACTCTACCGCCGGATCAAAGCGCAGCCGGTACCTCTCCAGTTCCGCATCCCAGATGGTGAAGGTTGGCACGACCGCCGCATCGGTACGCAGCGCGATTCGCGCCAGCCCGCTCGCCGTGCACGCCGGGATGCCGAAAAAATCCACAAAGATCCCCTGCGGAGGAGTCATGTTGGTATCCATCAGCACGCCTACGACTTCGCCCCCGTGCATGGCCGCCAGCAACCCACGTACAAAATTATCCTTATCCACCGTCTTGTTGCCATGCATCGTCCGGTACTCGCGAATCAGCCGGTCGAGGTAAACATTATCCAGCGGACGCATCACCACATGCATCCAGTGCCCGTGCATGGAATGCACAAATGCGGAAAGCTCCCATCCCCCGAAATGCGCGGTAAGAAACAGCACGCCCTTGCCCCGCGCATAGGCCTGCTGATAATTCTCCAGCCCGTGATACCCAATGACCTGCTCAACGTTTTCCAGCGTGTACTCGGGAAAATGGCAGACCTCGGCCAATTGACGTCCCAGCGAAGCAAACTCCCCGCGCAGAATGCGCTTCCGCTCCGACTCACTTTTTTCGGGAAATGCCAGTGCGAGATTGCGCATGCCAACCCGCCGCAATCGCACATGCAGAAGATAAACGACGTAGGAAAGGCCGATGCCTAATGCCCGTGCCGCAGGCCGTGGCAAAATGCCGAGGATTTTGATGAACGGCCAGGCTGCCGCGTACTCAAGTCGCTGCCGCATTCGGGAGAAGCGTGACGGTACCACCCTAGAAATTTATTTGCAAATAAGCGCGAAGGACTTTGAGGTTCTATCCACTGTGCTCCCCCCGCGCCCCTCTGTGTTGAAGATTTTGACTTTTAGCCAAAAGTCCGCTACTTCGCCGCTTCCTGCGCCCACTTCGCCAGCGTCGCCAAAAACGCATTGGCCCCGTTCGGCGGATCAATCTCCCCCGTCAGAGCTGTGCGGAACGGCACCATGCGTCCATAAAATTCGCGCGTGCTGTCTTTGTCCTGCTTGATCACCGCTCCATTCAAGCTCACCCCGGCAAACAACCCGCGAGCCCGCGAGTAAGTCAGAACCTCGGCTCGCATCTTCCAATCTGTATTTCCCTCCGCATGACGCCCTACCGGACCCGCAGCCACCGAGGCGTCCGCTCCCAGCGCGAATTTGCTCGAGAGCAGATGCTTCATCCCATCTTTGTTCATGATCAACATGATCAGGTCAACTGCCTGCCCGCCGATCTGAAATCCGACACTTCCTCCGGTCACCAGGAAAAATGCGGGAGCGCTCCATCCCTTCGGCGTGCGGCAACTTGCCAGGCCACGCCCATACTTCGCGGCCACAATAAATCCGCCCTTCAGCATTCCCGGCACAACCGCCACGCAATCCGCCGAGCCCAACACATTTTCTGGTATGCCTTTATCCGGCGCGCCCTGAATGTCATTCAACACATCCGCAGCCGCCTGGACCCGGTCCGCGACCTTACCCGGTTCATCTTCCGCGAACGAAAAAGAACATACCGACACGATCACGAGCAGTAATAAGAACTTTTTCATGATTCCTCGTCACACAAAATTTCTGGGATCTATTGTCTGGATTGTAAATGAAGCGAAAGAGACGTGCGGCAGGAACGATTTACCAGGAAGGATCAAGCGCGCGGGGGCAGATTAGTCAGATCAGACGCAAGCGGAGAAACAGATTGAGTGCTCGTTTAGACCAAAAAAATCGGGGCTGACCGTGGTGACCCTAATCGCCACGCTCAACCCCGTCTCCCAGGTTCTGTGGTAGGTGAGCCGAGTATGCGTCAGCGATAAATAGCACGCAAGATTACGGAGGTCATCGATCCAAAGTTACTGTTGAATAACGTGCACAGCAAGTTCCAAAGATTGAGAACCGACTTCACTTCGCCGCCACCAGCGAATGCGTAATTGCATGCACGGAGAGCGCAATCCGGTTCTGCACGCCCACTTTGCGCATCAACTTCGCTACGTGCGCTTTTACCGTACGCTCTTCGATTCCTAACTGCGATCCAATTTCCTTATTAGAACGGCCCGCCACCAGCATCTCCAGTACTTCTTTTTCGCGGTCGGTAAAGGTTACGCGGCCTGCGGGAAAGATCCTTCCCGGCGCCGACGACACCCGTTCGATAAACATCGACAGCACTCTGCGCGGCGCCCACACCGATCCCTGGCTCACAATGCGGATCGCCTGGGCAAACTCCGCGGGCGAGGCCGCCTCGTCCACATAGCCCTTCGCGCCGGAAGCGATTGCCTTCAGAATGGTTTCTTCGTCAATGCCCGAACCGGTCACAATGATTCGCAAATCCGGCCGCGTGGCCTTCAGACTGGCCATCACGTCGAACAGATTTTGTCCGGAACGATTTCCCAGCAAAATCAAATCCACACCTTGAAGCATGGAGATTTCGGGAAGTCCAGCGGAGATTAGTTCGAACTCAGGTTCGGAATCGAACAGTGCGCGGAAGCCCACAAACCTGAGTGGGTCGCTCTCCACCACGGCAATCTTAATGGTCGGTTTTCTGGCAACAGCAGCTTTCATAGGTTTCCCCAAGGGGCGTAATTACGTAACAAAAGAATAACGGCAATCCTGCGCAATGCAAAGAAACGTGACCCAAGTTGAATTACGGGAGTAACATGACAAACGTGTCGCGAAATTTTGTTTGCACGCAGATTTGGCGTGCAAACAATTGCAGTTTTACCCGTAGAGAAGATTCGGGATGATCCAAGGAGGATCAAAGGGCCGATGAGAAGGATGATGAAATGCTTCACTCTTACTCTTACCGTTATTTTGCTTGCCGTAGCTGTGACTTCTCGGATCGCAACTCCTGAAACCGTTGCCGCGCAAGCTCCCGCCAGCACTTATCAGCCGAAATTTCCTGGCGATCCTGCCCGTTCCGATTCTGAAGCGGCTGCACTGGCCTACATGCGCGTCGTCATCCGCGCCCAGCACCATTTCCAAAAGCAGTATGGACACTATGCCACGTCGCTTGCTCAACTCGTCCATACCGGAACGTTCACCAAACGCATGGTCGATCCCAAGCGCGGCGATTACACCGTCCACTTCAAAGGCAAGGACGACACCTTCATGCTCACCATGACGCCCCAGCAACAGGATGCCCAACACCGCTCCTTCTACGCCGAAGATGACGGCAAGATTCACGCCGAAGAAGATAAGCCTGCAAACGCAGACTCGCCGGTTGTGAAGTAGCTTCCATCTCACCCCACGCCCCCAACCATCTGTCATCTTGAGCGAGGATTGTGCTTCGCGACGGCGAAGCACAATCGCAGCCGAAGGATCTCTTTCGCGTTGTGGATTACCTGTCGTGAGCGCTCATTCTTGCGAAAAGGTAAACTCATTTATGATGAATCAGAAGCAATCTTAGGATCGAAACCGAACGGAGGAATCATGTCACTCACCATCGGCGCGCCCGCGCCAGAGTTCACCTTAAAAGACCAAGATCAGAAAGAAGTAAAGCTCAGCGACTACCGCGGCAAGAAGAATGTCGTCCTCGTTTTTTATCCGCTCGACTGGAGCCCGGTCTGCACCAAAGAACACGCTTGCATGATCAACGACAAGAAGCAATTCGATGAACTCGACGGCCAGGTGCTCGGCCTTAGCGTCGACAGCGTGTGGTCGCACAAAGCCTATGCCGATAAAATGGGCATCCACTACCCGCTGCTGGCGGATTTCCAGCCGCGCGGCGCCGTCGGCGCGAAGTATGGCGTCTATCTCGAAGACAAAGGCATCACCGGCCGCGCCATTTTTATCGTCGATCGCAACGGCAAACTCGCCTGGCAGAAGAACTACGACATTCCGGTTGTGCCCGATATCGCCGAGGTTTCGAAAGCGCTTGCGGCCGTGAAGTAGAGCTTTAAAAAGACGCGGCTTCGGCCGCGCCGCTAGAGATCGGGAAAGAGCATGGCTTCAGCCGTGCCATCCGAGCCACCAATTACAAAACTGGGCTTTAGCCCCCGAGGGAGCGCGTCACCCGTGATTACCGTCTTTGTCGGAACCAGCCTCGATGGCTTCATCGCGCGAAAAGATGGCGCCCTCGATTTCCTTCCCGCGGATGGCGGCGAGCCTCATGGCTACACCGAACTCATGGCCAGCGTCGATGCGCTGGTAATCGGCCGCAATACCTTCGCGATCGTCTTAAAGTTTCCGGAATGGCCCTACGGGAAAAAGCGTGTCGTGGTTTTGAGCAGCCGTCCGCTCGACATGTCGTCTGCCATCGGAGGCATAGTCGAGCAGATGTCCGGATCGCCGAGTGAGATCGTCGCGCGCTTAGCGGCTACCGGCGCGCACAATCTCTACATCGACGGTGGGATCACCATTCAACAATTTCTGCGCGCGGGTCTGGTTGACCGGCTGGTGGTCACGCGTGTTCCCGTCCTTATTGGAGATGGAATTCCGCTCTTCGGCACTCTCGATCACGATATCCGGCTCCGCCACATCGCGACCAAGCAGTTTCCCAGCGGCCTAGTCAGCAGTGAATACCAGGTCGCCCGCGCAAATAAGACCTGAGGGTGCCCATTCTAGTCGTGGTTTTTGCGACTAGGGTGGGGATTAACTTTGGGTTTTCACAGGAATAAACCTACGCGCCCGCCTTAACCTCCGTCGCTTTCCCTCCGCTGTAACTCACCACCAGCGGTTTCCCTCCATTCGGATACCGCACGGTCTTCTCCTCCGACGATGCACCCGCATCCGGCACGCCCATGCCCACTGCGAAATCCGCCTGCAGCTCATCCATCCCCGGCTTCACTTCGTGCCGCTCGATCGACTGCCACACATCCGCCGGCCAGAATTTATACAATCCATGCGGATCTTCCACATAAAACATCTCATCGGAATAAATCTTGTACTGCCCGTCATTCTCGAATCCGACCGGGACGGCGAAACTGTGTCCATCTTTATCAAACGTCGCTACCACCTGCCGCCTGCCGCCCGGCGCCGGAACTACCATCACGTCTTTCATCTCCACCCGCTCCAGCGGACCCAAAAGGCCGGCTTCGTGCGCAAAGTCGACACTCTTCACCACCGGCACATAACGATAATAGGTATAGCGATACCCTTCCTTCACCCACACCGGCTGCTGAGTCAACTGCTGCGCCGACTTCAAATCGTAGGGATACAACTTCTTCGGCGTCACATAATATTCCTGATTCGCGTACCCGGCATTCTTCGCAGCCACTTGCTTCTGCGCCGCAACGTAATCCTGATGATTCCGATAAAGAATGAACCCCGTCCGCGCGCCCGCCACCACTATGCCCAGCGCCAACGCAACCTGAATCTTCTTCTTCGCGTCTTCAGTCATAATTTAGGTATTGTTCCCTACCCTGTGAATTTCTGTGCCCTCTGTGTTGAAGATTCTGGGCCCCCGTCCCTAACAAAGAAGTCCTAAGGTACACTAGAGCTACCCACATGCCAGTCACCGAACAAGACGTCCTCAGCGCACTCAAGAGCTGTTACGACCCCGAGATCCCCGTCAACATCGTCGATCTCGGCCTAATCTATTCCGTAAAATTCGACCCTGTTCCCGATGACAAGGAAGACAAGCAGGATGTCGCCGTCGACCTGACGCTGACCTCCCCAGGCTGTCCCGAACACGTCAACATTAGCGCTCAAGTGAAATCACGCCTCGAGCAACTCCCTGGCATCCGCAGCGCGGCCGTCAATGTCGTCTGGACTCCGCCCTGGTCTCCGGAACGCCTCAGTCCGGACGCCAAGAAACAACTCGGCATCGATTGATTCGGAATCCGCCGCTCGGCCCTCTCCAAAAATGAATCAGCCGGGCTCTTGAAAACCGCAAGCCGATTCTCACAGCTCTTCCCAGGCATCCACCAGGCTTCGTCCCGAAGACTCGCCAATCTTTCTGCCCGCCTTTGCCGCCATTTCCATCACATGCATCCCACGGTCAAAGTATTCCGGCAGCGATTCGCGTATCTGCTCAAACTTCTCGGGATATTCCGCCGCCAGCACCGCCAGCGCTACACCTCCCGCCAGCACTCCCGCGGCGTTCTTCCGCTTTAAAAACAAAATCGTTGCCGCCCCGACCGATCCCGCCAGTAACGCCTTCTTCCAGCTTTCCATGTTTCCCCCACGATATTTTCTCTTCACGAGATTGTACCCCGCTGCTTCAACGATTTACTCACCTCTCTCCGATGCCCATTCTCCGGCTAGCGTTGTCGTTCTACATCCTTTGTCATTCCGAACCGGCTTCAGCCGGTGAGAGACTGCCCTGAGCGCAGCGGAAGGGAACCTGCTGTTCGCCCGTAGCATATGGCTGCCCGCCCATCCTTTATACTTTCCCATTCCACCGGAGGCCCTATGTTACTCACCCCCAAGCCGAAGCTCCTACTCGCATTCGTGCTCGCCGTAACATCCGCACACGCGCAAAAGCCCCGCGCCCGCGACCTCGGAGTCCCTTTCGACGGCAAGTCTGGCCCAAACAACGCTATTACGGACGTCGCTGGCGTCGAAGTCGGCCACACTACGCTGATCTCCGGCAGCGGCAAACTCGTCGTCGGCAAAGGTCCAGTCCGCACCGGAGTCACCGCCATCCATCCCCGTGGCAAGAACTCCAACGATGCCGTCTTTGCCGCGTGGTTTACGCTCAACGGCAACGGCGAGATGACTGGCACAACATGGGTCGACGACTCCGGCTTTCTTAATGGACCAGTCATGATCACCAACACACACAGCGTCGGCGTGGTGCGCGACGCCGTCATTGCCTGGAAGGTCAAGCGCGGCGAGCCCGACATGGAAGGTTACTGGTGGTCTCTTCCTGTGGTCGCCGAAACCTGGGACGGCTGGCTCAACGACATCAACGGATTCCACGTCCGCCCCGAAGACGCCTGGCACGCCCTCGATTCGGCTCATGCCGGTCCGGTCGAGGAAGGCAACGTCGGCGGCGGAACCGGCATGGTCTGCAATGAATTCAAAGGCGGCATCGGCACGGCATCGCGCGTCCTCGAGGCGAAAGAAGGCGGCTATACCGTCGGAGTCCTCGTGCAGTGCAATTACGGACGCCGCAATCAGCTCCGCATCGCCGGCGTTCCCGTTGGCAAGGAAATTCCCGAACACCCCGCGTATGGCGAAGATGAGACTGCCAGCACTGGGACGAAGCCCATGCGGGGACAGCCGCCCTCGGCTGTCCAGCAGCCCGAAGGGCCGCTCAACTCAGGACCAGCCGGAAAAGACGTGGGCTCCATCATCGTCATCGTCGCCACCGACGCTCCACTCATTCCCACACAACTCAAGCGCATCGCCAAGAAAGTTTCTCTCGGCCTGGGCCGCGACGGCAGCTACTCCGGTGACGGCTCCGGCGATATCTTTCTCGCTTTCTCCACCGCCAATCCCGGTGCGGTGAGTCCAAAAAGTGACGACCCCAAAGGCGTGCATCACCTCGCCATGATGCCGAACGATTCCCTCGACCCCATTTTTCTTGCCACCGTGCAGGCCACCGAAGAAGCCGTCATCAATGCCATGGTCGCCGCCGAAACTATGAAAGGCATCGACGATCACGAAGTGATCGCGTTACCTCACGACCGCCTCCGCGAGGTATTGAAGAAGTACAACCGCCTGGAAAAATAACACGCATCGCCCACCATGGAACGGGTGCGGGTGTGTCGCAGGCAATTCAAATTTGGGCGCCTTCGCGACGCAAACCTTCAGAACTCCGATAACAGCTTGCGAACGTCGCCGCGGTAACTATTCCCATTTCCGAACCTCCGCATGTCCACCCGGACATTACCTTCGCCCCTCACCCCTCGTTCCTTCCCTTGCCCCGCGAAAAGACTACACTCAAGTGAGTGAAGCGCCTTTACACCATCGAGCGCGTCAAGGGTGGCATGAAGTTCACCTGCACCCACTGTTCTCATCATGTGAACACGCTCGATTTCGACCCCCACTTCGGCAACCTGCGAACCCAGGCCGCCACCGCCATCATCCAGCACGCCACCAAAGTCCACCACGAGCCCGTAACCTACTCTTCGCTCGACGCCGCCCCTCACCTCACCCGCGTGTAGATCTTCCTCATCGTCATCCTGAGCATTGTCATCCTGAGCGAGGATTGTGCTTCGCAACAGCGAAGCACAACCGCCGTCGAAGGATCCCTACTTTCTTGCATTGCACCCGGCCCACCGGTGTTCCCCTTCCCAAATCCGGATGCCTGCGGCCACGCCTGTGACCCTCATCACAGTCCACCCGCCCGAACAGCCGCAATGATTCCCTCATGCTTGAGCGCCGCTACTACTGCGTTTACATCATGGCCAGCCTGACCGGCACACTCTATATAGGAGTGAGCGGCAATCTTCACCAGCGCATCTTCCAGCACAAATTCCATCATCACGAAGGATTCACCGCCCGTTACGACGTAGTCCGCCTGCTCTACTGGGAATCCTACGACGACGTCCACAAGGCTCTGGCTCGCGAGAAACAACTCAAAGGCTGGACCCGCTCCAAGAAAATTTCTTTGCTCGAACGCCGCAATCCCCGCCGGAAAGACCTGGCCGCAGAGTGGTACCCCTGGATGCAGCCGACTGAAGGCAGGGATGCTTTGACTCCGCGTTGAGGCTCGCTGCGCTCACCTCCCCGCTCCGCTCAGCATGACAACCGAAAGCCTGTTGTCCTGCGCAGCCGACGAATTCGTGGCACCCCCGTCATCCCAGTCATCCCAACCCCAGCACCTTGTCATCCTGAGCGAGGATTGTGCTCCGCGACAGGGGGGTGAGTACCCTAGTTGAAAGGTAAACAGTCCTTCTTTAGAGGGGGCTGCGAAGCCATCGGGTACCGTGCAGATAGAAAGAGGCGGACAGGGCATCCGCTCCGCCCCACACGAGCACGTTACCGTTGCAGTGAGAACTAGCCGCTCACAGCCTTATCCGTGATCTCCAGCCCGCGATCGATGATGGCAAATGCCTCGCGCAACTGCTGCTCGTTGATGCATAACGGAGGATTGGTAAAGAAAGTGTTCCAGCGAACCAGCGTATAAAGCCCCTGCTCGCGGAAGAACTTGCCGAGCGCAGCCATCTCATCGGAGGTGCCGTTGAATGGAGCCATCGGCTGGCGCGTCTTGCGGTTGCGAATCAGCTCGAAGATGCCAAACAAGCCGATGTTGCGGTAATCCCCAACTGACGGGTGTTTCGCCTGCATCTCTTTGCCAAGCTGCTTCATGACCGCGCCCATTTTTTTCGCGTTGTCGATCAACCCATCTTCTTCATACACGCGAATCGTCGCCAGCGCCGCAGCGCAACCCATGGGATGACTGTTATAAGTGAGTCCGCCGAAAAACACTTTGTCCTGAAAATGCTGCGCAATGTGATGGCGCATTCCCACCGCGCCCAGCGGAAGATAGCTCGAGGTCAATCCCTTCGCCATGCAAATGAGATCGGGAACAACTTTCCAGTGATCGACGGCAAACCATTCTCCAGTTCGTCCGAAGCCAGCCATTACTTCATCGGCGATCATCAGGATTCCGTATTTGTCGCAGAGCTTGCGCACGCCTTCGAGATATCCATCGGGCGGAATGAGAATTCCGTTGGTGCCAACGACGGTTTCCATGATGAACGCGGCGATGGTTTGAGCGCCTTCGAGCTGGATAGTCTCTTCGATCATGGCGAGAGAGGACTCGGCCGGTTCCCATCCGCGCTCGATGCCATGATAGGGATCGAGTACATGTACCACCCCCGGAATGCCAGGCTCCGCGGCCCATCTGCGGGGATCGCCGGTGAGTGTGATGCTTCCGCCAGTCGCTCCGTGATAGGAGCGATAGCGCGCCATGATCTTGTGGCGTCCGGTGAAGAAGCGCGCGAGTTTGATGGCGTTCTCAGTGGCTTCCGCGCCGCCGTTGGTGAAGAAGAAGGTGTCGATGTCGCCGGGAGTGATTTCGGCAAGCTTGGCGCCAAGGCGGGCACGAACTTCCGTGGCCATGAACGGATTCGCATAAGCCAGCGTTGCAGCCTGCTCGGCGATGGCTTTGACGACGCGTTCATCGCCGTGACCGATGTTGACGGACATCAGTTGACTGTTGAAATCGATATAGCGCTTGCCTTCGGGCGTGTAGAAATAAATTCCCCTGGCGCTGGCAACCGGAATAGGATCAATCTTCGATTGCGCGGACCATTCGTAGAGCGTGTGCTTTTTGCAGAGGTCAACGATTTCTTTGCCGGTTAGCTTATCGGTTGCGGGATTTGCGATAGTGGTCATTACTCTTAGCTCCTAACCTTTGTCTACTCGGTTGATTCTTAGAATCTCTACCGCAGAGGACACAGAGTAGATCTCAGAACTTTCTGCTGTGGTCTTTGGCCCAGCGTTCGACGACTACTTTTTTGTCGGTGTAGAACTCGATGGCGTCGCGGCCCTGGCCGTGAAGATCGCCGAAGAAACTGTTTTTCCATCCGCTGAAGGGAAAATAGGCCATGGGCGCGGCGACTCCAATATTGATGCCGATGTTTCCTGCGGGCGCTTCGTAGCGGAAGCGGCGTGCGGCCGATCCGCTGGAGGTGAACAGCGACGCTTGATTACCGTAGGCGCTGCGTTCGAGGAAGGCAATCGCGTCGTCCATGCCATCTGCGTGGACGAGGCTGAGGACCGGGCCGAAGATTTCCGTGTCGGCGAGATCGCTGGTTGCGGGGACGTTATCGAGAATGGTGGGCTTCACGAAATTTCCCGATTCATATTTCGGAATTTTCGAGTTACGGCCATCGAGCAGAACTTTTGCACCTTGCTTTTCACCGACTGCAATCAGCGACTCAACGCGTTCTTTGCTTTCTCGCGTAATCACCGGACCCATCTGAACATCTTTATCGAGACCGTTGCCGACTTTGAGCTTGGAAGCTGCGTCTGCGATGGCATCGCGAAAAGTTTTTTGCGCTTCGCCGACGGTCACGGCAACGGAGACGGCGAGGCAGCGTTGGCCCGCGCATCCAAAGGCGCTGTCGCTGATGATCTGCGTGGCCATGGGCATATCGGCGTCGGGAAGAATGATGACGTGATTTTTTGCGCCACCCTGGCACTGGCAGCGTTTTCCTTTTTCGCCGGAGCGCGCGTAGATATAACGCGCGACCGGAGTAGAGCCGACAAAGCTGATAGCGCGGACCTTGGGGTGGTCGATTAATGCGTCGACAGCAGTCTTGCCGCCGTTGATCAGGGTCACGACGCCTTTGGGCAAGCCCGTTTTTTCGATCAGTTCGTAAACGTAGCGCATGGTGAGCGGGACGCGCTCGGAGGGTTTCAGGATGAACGTGTTGCCGGTGGCGATGGCGTAAGGCAGGTACCAGAACGGAATCATGCCAGGAAAATTAAATGGCGTGATGGCGGCGACCACGCCGAGGGGCTGGCGGATCATCATTTCATCGATGCCGCGGGCAACATCTTCAAGGTTATAGCCTTGCATCATCATGGGGATGCCGCAGGCTACTTCGACATTTTCGATACCGCGGCGCATTTCGGCTTTGGCTTCGGCAAAGGTCTTGCCGTTCTCCTGCGTGATGATGCGGGCGATGTCCTCAATGTGCTCTTCGAGCAGCATCTTTAATTTGAAAAGCGGCTGGATGCGGTCTTCGGGCGGCGTGCGGCGCCATTCCGGAAAGGCGGCCGCGGCGGACTCAATGGCCTGATTAACTTCGTTGGCATCGGCGAGGGGGGCCTGAGCGAGAACCTCGCCAGTCGCCGGGTTGACGATGTCGCGCAGGTCGGTGGATGGGGAGTCGGTCCAGCGGCCGTCGATGAAGTTCGTGAGTCGAAGTGCAGGCGGTGCGGCTACGGTGGTCATTGTGTTGCCTCAGCTATCGTGAAGATTTTTGTGCGCGCGGAGTGTGGCGCTCCGAGCGGGTTGCATAGGTCCTTCGCGCGAAAGTGCCCACGCTCAGGGTGACAGATCATTTTCACATCAAATGGCGTCGCTTGCCTAGACGGAGCCGAACCTCACGCCAATTGGGCAACTGCGCCTTTCTTGTCGGCGACTGCTGCCAGTGCGGATTCCAGAACGTCGAGGCCTTCGTCCATTTGCTCGTTAGTGGCGACCAGCGGGACGAGGACACGGATCACGTTGCCGTAGGAACCGGCGGTAATGGTGATCAGGCCGTGTTCGTAGCAGTATTGCGTGATTTTCTTGGTTTCGTCGGCAGCTGGGATTTTTGTTTCCTGCGACTTGACCAGTTCGATGGCTTGCATCCCGCCAAGGCCGCGGACGTCGCCAATGATGGGCCAACGCTTCTGCCATTCACGGGCGCGGCGCTGGAAGCGACTTCCTAATTCGTTCGCGCGCGCCGATAAGTTTTCTCTTTCGAATAAATCCAGTACCGCGAGAGCTGAGGCGCAGGAAAGCGGATTGCCGGCGAAGGTTCCGCCGAGGCCGCCGGGGCCTGGGGCGTCCATGATTTCGGAGCGGCCGGTGACGGCGGCTAGCGGCAAGCCTCCGCCTAATGATTTTGCGGTGACTAAAATATCGGGCTCGATGCCGTAATGTTCGCTGGCAAAGAGTGCGCCGGTGCGGCCGAAGCCGGATTGGACTTCATCGGCAATGAAGAGGATGCCGTGCTTGTGGCAGAGATCGATTAAGACTTTGAAGTAGTCGGGCGGCGGGGCGACGAATCCTCCTTCACCAAGAACGGGCTCGGCAATGACCGCGGCAACTTCTTCATTGGCGACGACGCGCTTGAAAGTGTCTTCCAGATGACGCGCGCAAAAAAGATCGCAGGAAGGATATTTCAGGTTGTAGGAGCAGCGGTAACAGTAGGCATAAGGGACGCGGTATACCTCGCCGGGAAAGGGCGCGAATCCAGCTTTGTATGGATGAGTCTTGCTGGTGAGCGCAAGGGTCATCATGGTGCGGCCGTGGAAGGCGTCTTCAAAGGCGATGATGCCGGGGCGCTTGGTGTGGGCGCGCGCGATCTTGACAGCGTTCTCAATGGCTTCGGCGCCGGAGTTGAGGAAGATAGTTTTCTTAGGAAATTTTCCGGGAGTAACTTGGTTCATGCGCTCGGCGAGGCGGATGTAATTTTCGTAGGGCGTGACCTGAACGCAGGTATGAAGGAATTTGTCGAGTTGATCGCGAACCGCGCTGACCACTGCTTCCTGACGATGGCCAACATTGAGGCAGCCGATGCCTCCGGCGAAATCGATGTAGCGGTTGCCGTCAACGTCTTCGAGCCAGGCGTTTTCGGCTTTGGCCACGTAGATGGGCGTGGCGTGAGAAAGGCCGCGGGGCACGGCTTTTGAGCGGCGAGCCGAGAGAGCCTGCGATTTCGGGCCGGGGATGGGAGTGTTAATGCGGATCGTAGTCATTTTAGTTTCTCGCGCGAGTTCCCTGATGCGACAGTAACATTGCACGCGGCACAGGGAACCTTCGACTGCGGTTGATCTTCGCGCTGGGGCGCGATGATCGATCCTCTCTCAGGATGACAATGTTTAAAAGAAGTCATCAGTACCAGCCGATAGGCTGCTCGTTCAGATTGATGTAAACCTGTTTGGTCTCTAGATATTCTTCGATGCCCCAGGGACCGAGTTCGCGGCCGAAGCCGGATTGTTTGTATCCTCCCCACGGGGCTTCAACGTATGTTGGCTGCATGTGATTGACCCAGACGATTCCGGCGCGAATGGATTTAACCATGCGCATGGCTTTGAAAATGTCACGAGTCCAGACTGCTGCGGCGAGGCCGTACGGAGAGTCGTTGGCGATCTTGAGCGCGTCCTTTTCGTCATCGAACGGAATCACGGCGGCGACGGGGCCAAAGATTTCTTCGCGGGCGATGCGGGCCGAGTTGGAGACATCGGAAAAAATTGTGGGCTGCACGTAGTAGCCTTTGCCGCTTTTTTCCGGGCGCCCGCCGCCGGAGACGAGTCTACCTTCTTTCTTTCCGATTTCGATGTAGGAGTTGACGCGGTCGTATTGCTCTTTGCTAACCAGCGGGCCCATTTTTGTTTCGCGATCGAGCGGTGGGCCGAGTTTAATTTTTTTGGCTTTCTCAGCCATGGCTTCGACGAAGTTTTTGTAGATGGATTTTTGTACGAGGATGCGGCTGCCGGCAGAGCAGACTTCGCCTTGATTGATGAATACTCCGAAGAGCGCGCCATCGATGGCGGCTTCGAAATCGGCGTCCGCGAAAAAGATGTTGGGAGATTTCCCGCCGAGCTCCAGGGTGACGCGCTTGACCGTGTCGGCGGCCTGTTTGACGATGATCTTGCCGACCGAGGCGCTGCCGGTGAAGGCGATTTTATTGACGTCGGGATGCTGTACGAGCGGTGCGCCGCAGGTTTCACCGAAGCCGGTGACGATGTTAACCACGCCGGGCGGCAGGCCGCAATCGGCGAAATAGTTCGCCATTTCCAGCGCGGTGAGCGGGGTTTGCTCAGCGGGTTTGAGGACGCAGGTGCATCCGGCAGCGATCGCGGGTGCGAGTTTCCACGCCGCCATGAGCAGCGGATAATTCCACGGAATGATTTGTCCGGCGACGCCAACCGGCTCTTTCAGCGACAAGCTCATCGCATTATCGGGAACGGGATTAACGTAGCCGACAACTTTAGTGGCGAGGCCGCCGTAGTATTCGAAGCAAGTGGCCGCGTCGTTGATATCGAACTCAGCTTCCACAATCGGCTTGCCGGTGTTGCGGCATTCGAGTTCGGCGAGAGCGGCAACGTTGGCGCGGATTTTCTCCGCGAGTCGGAAGAGGACACGTCCGCGCTCCTGCGCGGTGCTCGTGCTCCAGGGACCATCTTCGAAGGCGGCTTTGGCAGCGGCAACCGCGCGATTCACGTCGTCAGCCCCGGCGTCGGGGACCTGGGCGATGATTTCTTCGGTGGAGGGATCGTAGACGGGGAAAGTTTTCCGCGAGCTGCTATTCATCCATTCGCCGTTGATATACATCTGATAAGTTTTGAGTTCGGTGGTGATTCCGCCGGGCATTTTGTTTTTACCTCCTGCTTACAGCAGCGGCTAAAGCTGTTTTTCATTCAGTCTCTGACGGCACAACTGAAGTCGTGCCTGACACGGATCGAAACATTCCTCATAACGGGCGCGTTTCGCTCACCGGGACAGCCGAGGCGACCATCTCGACATGACCCTGGAGCGAACGCTTGTGGCGACCGTAAACGAAAAAAAAGAATGCGGCCAGGCCGACAAAAAATAGCGTGCCGCCGAACATCCACAGTTCGTACGACCACAGCGATGTAATCTGCTGCGCCGGGAAAAAGACAAGTGCGATACCCAGCATCGTCGTGACCAAGCCACTGGTACCGGCGAGCATAAGCGTTACGCGGCTGTACTGGCCTTGCGGCTTAACCTCTTTCACGGCAAACAATATCAGCGCTCCGAACATGTACAGAAAAGGGACCAGTTGCAACACGACCGCGAGCGATAAAAGTTTTTGAAAAGTCTCCTGAACGCCTGCGCCGAGAAAATTCATAACGACCAGCAACGCTGAGACAATCGCCTGGACGATCAACGCGGCATAGGGCGTTGCATAGCGAGGGTGAATCTTGCCGAGCCAAGAGGGCATATAAGAATCGAGGCCGGCGACGAAGGGAATGCGGGCAGCGCCACCCATCCAAGCAGAACCGATGCCGGCGATAGAGAAACTCAGCATTAGAGCAAACGGAACCACGATCCATCCAATGCCCACTCGCCCGGCCATGTGAGTGACCGCCTGCACGATTCCCTGGAGAACATTCACGTCCTTGCCGACGGCGATGAGAAGTGTGAGAGTTGCGCCCACATAGAGCGCGCCAGAAAGAATGCCACCCAGCGCGACGGCGCCGGGCAGGGTGCGGCGCGGGTCCTGGATTTCATCTCCCATGACGGACGCGAGTTCCAGACCGACGAGGCCGAAGCAGATCACACCGAACGAGTTCATCACGAAACGGGGGTTGGACGGGATCTTGAAATCGGCGGTGGTAATGGTGGTACCAAATCGCCACCACACGATTGCACCCAAGCCAATGAGCACCGCAGCGGCAATAAAAGTTCCGATCGCGCCCAGGTTGTTAATCCACTTGCCCACGCCGAGGCCAACAATGTTAAGCAGCGTTAGCACGGCAAGCAGTATTAAAGAAGTTGCGGAGGCGAAGAATTTGTTATCCGCGAGGCTGAGATGCGACGGGCCGAGCACATAGACGGAGACGCCGACGAAATAAAGCATGACGGTCGGCACGTAAAGCATGTTGTTGGTCCAGTAGCACCAGCCGGAGAGAAAGCCGTGGAAGTCGCCGAAAACTTCTTTGGCCCAGAGATAAACTCCGCCTTCGCCGGGATAGCGATGGGCGAGTTCGATGACGGCGATGCCTTGCGGCCAGAAAAAAAGAATGAGGGAGATGATCCACAGCCAGATGGTGACGCCGCCATTGGCCGCGATGGATGGGACGACGTTGAGATTGAAAACGGCCACGACGAAGAGAAGAACGAGGTCGCGGCGCCCGAGGGCGCGGATCAGGTGAGGCTGGGCGGCGGGTTGGGCGGCGGTGGACAAAGTTCAGTGGTCACTGATTAGTGGCCAGTGATTGGTAGGCAGTGTTCTTCTTACAATCACTGACCATTGCCCACTGGCCACTTGTTTTTTAGTGCGCGGCCAGAACTGGCTGACCGGCGCGTTCCTGTTGCGCTTTGGCGAGCGAAGCGGCAATGTCGTCGAACGCAGATAGATGCTTGTCGATGTCTGCTTCGGTGTGCTGGACCGAGATCGTCCATTGCTCGTCCCACCAGTAAGGCTGGGGCATCACGCCGCGGTTGACCATGGCAAACCAGTAGTGGCGCCAGAGATCGACATCGATCGTCGCCCAGTCACGGTAGTTGCGAATTTCCTTTGGATACAGCATGAGAGCGCCATTCGCTCCTGCATGTGCGATGTAGGCTTGCAGACCCACTTTCGCGATGGTCTTGCGATATCCATCAGCCAGTTTCTGGCCGAGTTTATCGACGTGCGCATAGTTATCGCGAGTGAGAACTTCGCGGAAGGTTGCCAGGCCGGCAGCCATCGAAACCGGATTTGTGTTGTAGGTTCCACCGTGGAAAACTTTGTGTTGCGAGATCAGATCCATAACCGACTTGTGGGCGCCAAATGCGGCCAAGGGCAGGCCTCCGCCAATCGACTTAGCGAGACAGATCATGTCAGGCTTCACGTTGAAGTATTCGCTTGCCCCTCCCCATCCCAGCTTCGCGCCAGTTTTCACTTCGTCGAAGATCAGCAGCGCACCATGCTTGGTTGCGAGATCACGCAGGCCCTTGAGAAAACCAGGCTGCGGGATGCAGAGCCCAACGTTCATCAAAATCGGTTCGAGAATGATCGCGGCAATCTCGCCGGGATTTTCTTTGAAACGGCGCTCGACGGTGGCCAGATCGTTGAAGGTGGCAATCTTCACGTTCTCGACTGCGTTTTTCGGAACACCGAGTCCACCGGGAACGGCAGTGGGATTATCGATATCGCCGAATTCCGGCGCGTGCGGTTTTACGCTGACCAGGGCGGAATCGTGCAGGCCGTGGTATGCGCCTTCAAACTTAATAATCTTGTCGCGGCCGGTCGCGGCGCGCGCCAGGCGGATCGCGTGCATGGTCGCTTCGGTTCCACTGTTGCCGAAGCGGACCATATCAACCGGGAAGCGCTTGCAGATTTCCTCGGCTAGCTCCCATTCCATGTCATGCGGCATACCGAACATGGTCCCGGTGGAAAGGCGTTTTTCCACGGCCTTCATCACCGCAGGATGGCAATGCCCTGCCATGAGCGCGCCGAACGTCAGGTTGTAATCAATGTATTCGTTGCCATCGAGGTCGCGGAATTTGCTGCCGCCGGCATCCTTCACGAAGATGGGCCAGGGATCGTAATGCCGATAATTGCTGGCCACCCCGAGTGGAATGCGCTTGAGATTTTTCTTGTAGGCTTCGGCGGACTTGGGGGTGCGGCGCTCGAAAGTTTCGAGCTCCTTCTGTAAATCGTGGTACATCGAACTGCTCCGGGATAGCTCAGGCCGCGCCATTTCTGTGAGCGGGCCATTAGGATGCCGGGCGGCGGACCGCGCGGGGTGAACTTAGTTTAAACCTTTACCTTAGAAAAAATACTTTAAAGCAAACTGCAATAGGCGCGGATCGCCCGCCGATGTAATTCGGCCGAACTCTGTCGGGCCGTCGGAGAAACCACCATCCGGATTCGAGAAATTCGTCCGGTTGAACAGATTAAAAATCTCGGCGCGGAACTGGAAATACCTGGTTTCGGTAAGAGCGATCTTCTTATGAACCGAGAAGTCCCAATCCGCAAGTCCCGGGCCGCAGCAGATAGTGCGTTGGGTTCCGTTGTTGAACTGGCCGAGCGGCGGATCCTGGAAATCATTCGGATTGAACCAATATCCGGGCGTGGTAAGCCCGAGAGACGTATACGTTTTCCTCGGGTTCAACTTCTGAAACGGCGCGACCAAGCTTGGCGCCTCGGTACCCAGGAAGAATAGGCTGTTGATCAGTTCAGTATCGTCCTCGGTATTCAGACGGATGGGGAAACCGCTCTGGAACTGGGTGATGCCGGAGATCTCCCAATCGTTGAGCACCTTGCCCTTAAAGCCCTGGTACTGGCGAATCGGTAATTCCCAGTCATAACTGATGACGAAGCGCTGCGCGGAATTGAAGAGCGAAAGCGCGCGGCTCAACCGGGGATTGAACGGATTCAAAGTTTCTTCAAAAGTGGAACCGTCATCAATCGACTTGCTAAAGGTGTAAGCCGCCTGGAACTGCAATCCGCGAGAGAAGCGCTTTTGCAGCATCATCTCGAGCGCGTTGTAGTTGGAGTTGGCGATGGTGTCTTCGGCAAAGACATCAGTGAAGACTGGCGTGCCATCCACGGGACAGCCAGTTCCCGCCGTGAACGCAGGCAACAACGGATTACAGTTAGGCGACGAATAAGGACGCAGACCTACCAGATTAACCGTTTGCCCTGTGCCATTCAGGATGCTGCCGTTGGGCATATGGAATTTGAAGCCATTCGGAATGGTCACACTCCATTGCGTGTCCTCTTCAGTGGGACCGCAATTGGCCTGCGCGCCGAACGAGTTCACGTTTGCGGAATTCAGTGCGGAAATGGACATAATGTCGACGCAGGTCTGCGGATTGGAGGGGTTGATATCGTGAGAAGCCAACAAGCGGTGACCTTGAGACCCCACGTATCCGACCTGGAACATCATGCTATTGCTCAACTCACGCTGAATGGTGAGGTTGTATTGACTGGTATATTGCGACCGCAAGTGAGGTTGGAATTCACCGTAAAGAAGAATGGGCCGGAAGAAAGATAAATCGGTAGGCTGGCCTTTCGTCGGCGTGATAATGCCGTTGAATGGATTCGGCGCGGAGAAGCCGCCCTGGTTCACAAATGGCGTGTTGAGAAAAACGTCGGAGAGCGACGAACTGCCGCCGAACGGCGGCTCCGCGCCAAATTGAGCCAGAACCAGTTCTTCGATGGGATTATAGAAAAGCCCCCAGCCGGTGCGAATGCTGGTCTTGCCATTGCTGCCGAATAGCCACCCGAGCGGACCACCGCTGAAGTTCGGGCTGTACGCTAAACCAAAACGCGGGGCAAAAGACTTGTAATAGGTAGAAGTCATTCCCTTCGGTACACCCGGATCGCCGGGAACTACCAGGCCAGTGGGTGCCGATCCGGTATTCGCGCAGGTTGGATTGGCAACGCCCAGACTCTGCCAGTAGGAAGTGCTCTCGGTAATTCCGCAGGGATATACCGTGGAGTTTTGTCCGGGACGGAAAGTCTCCACGTGGCCGGAGATATCGGTGGGCGGCGGAGCATATTCCCAGCGAAAGCCGTAATTCAATGTCAGATTCTGCTTTACCTTCCAACTGTCCTGGACGAACGGATAGGCCGTGGTGGTACGAACGTCTTCGCGCTGACCCGAACCCTGAGTGTAGGCGTCCGCCAGACCCAATAAAAATTCAGCGTACTGGTCGCCGTCGCCGGGAATAATCCCATTGGGACCGCTGTTATCGAACGTATATTCACCATTCAGGTCGAAATAATAGAACTGATCAAATCGGTAGCGGCGCACGTCCAGGCCGAACTTGAAGGTGTGGCTTCCCTTTACCCAGGAAAGATTGTCAGTCCACTGAAAACTGTTTCCAACTTGTGGCAAAAAGCCTTCAAAATTATTACCGAACGACGCGCCGCCGGAAATGTTAACGAAAGGAACTCCGGTCAGATTTGCCGGGAGACCCGTAGTGATGCCCAAGCTGGCGCCATTGGCCAAGGCCGTATTGCCATTGATGGCGGAAGAATCGGATACGCCGGTGAAGCAGAAGGCTGCGGCTGCGCCCGTGCAAGAGGCAGTTACCGCATTGTTCGATTCATTCTTCAAGTAGCCCAGCTCGCCCTCGCGCATGTAAGTGAAGTGCGCTTCGTTGACCAGGGAGTTGCTGATCGTCCAGGTATGAGCCAGGTTCCACTGCTGATCGCGGTAGTTGTTGTAGCTTCCGAAGCCCGGAACGGTAGCGCCCGCCTCCTCGAAGGTGTTGTAAGGATCGAGTTCGCGGTTATCGTTGAAATAGTAGTAGGCGGTAAAGCCTTGATGGTCGGTGATCCGGTGATCCAAGCGAACGGTGAACTGGTCGGAATTAATCGTCCCAACGGG
>Ga0209530_1000436_pt1 | contig 30738 bp, 25 predicted proteins | sample BlaSpr_A8_Ref_O1_FD_187987 | JGI IMG/M metagenome (GOLD analysis project Ga0209530, IMG submission 187987) | Forest soil microbial communities from Thunder Bay, Ontario, Canada - Black Spruce, Ontario site 2_A8_Ref_O1 (SPAdes) (version 2) | ecosystem: Environmental > Terrestrial > Soil > Boreal...
CGCTGCCCACCAGCCAGCCAGGGCACGGCCCGCCAGGTTGCGCCGTTCGGCGACCAGTGCCGTCGCGGCGCCAAGCGCGATGCCCGCACCGCAGCCGTGCAGCGCCCGGTCGATGCCGATCTGGCCCACCGTCCGGGCGGTGTTGCCGAGCAGGTCGGCGATCCCGACGATACCGAGCCCGGCCATCAGCACCGGCCAGGCGCGGAACCGCCGCACCGCCAGGGCGCCGAGCGGCACCGCGATCACCATGGCGGTCAGCGCCAGGCCGGCCACCCGAAGCAGCTCCGTCTCGGTCCCCGCGCTGGCGAACTGCGGCGGGATCGCATCGGCGATCGCGTCGGGGAGCTGTAGCAGCGCGAGCGGCACGACGACCGCGACAATACCGACCGCGGCGACATCGGCCGCCGCCGACCGCAGCCTGCGCGTGCGCGCGGCACCCGGTTCGGCCGGCGCCTCACGAGGCCGCCCCTGCCTGACCGCGGCGTGTGCGCCACGTGGCCGCGGCACGACGATATCCGGCCGGACAGGCTCCCGCCGCAGATCCGTCGTCACAGTCAGCTCCCGTCACATCACCCAATGCAACTCATGCAGCGTAGCCGTAAGCCCGCGCGCACGTAAGGTGAATCGCCGCGCCAGCCCGAGATCGCTTTACCAGCCGGAGATCACTTTAGGGGTGAGCAGGCTGCCGTGCCGCGGCGGCCTGCTGGACGGCGGCCTGATTGGCGGCTATCTGGGTCACGATCCGCCGCGCCAGCCAGATGCCGGTGATCCACAGCGCGCCGAAGACGCCTCCGAGCCCGTACATCACGGGGATGAACGCACCCGAGGCGATGACCGCTGCCTGGAACACGGTGCCAGCGACGAGCGCCCAGCCCATGCCTGGACGGCCGACCATGCCGCCGAGCACCAGCCCGGCAACCGCCAGGCCAGCCCCGAGTCCCCCGGCCGCACCGCCGTTCAGGTGCTCGAACTTGATGGCAGGCACGATGGTGAGCAGGAGGATGACCGCCTCCATGATGAGGACCGTGCCGCAGAGCCGCCGCAGCAGCTTCTCGTATGTCATGACAGCTCCGCCGAGGTGAAGGAATGCCGGGACGGCTGCGCGGACGGCGTCTCGGCGGCCGGCATGCCGCCATCCGGCGCGAGCAGGATGCGGGCATCGCCCGCGGTTATCACCGAGCCGGTGATGAGGACCCCGCCGTCGCCGGGCAGGCCGGCCTCGTCCGCCAGGCCGACCGCGATGTCGATCGCCTCGTCCAGCCGGTCCGCCACCAGGACCCTGTCCTCGCCGAAGATCTCCCCGGCGATCTCGGCCAGTTCCTCCGGGTCCATGGACCTGGCCTCCGAGGAGTATCTCGTCACCACGATCTCGCTGAGCAGCGGCTCCAGCTCGGCGAGAATGCCGGCCACGTCCTTGTCCTTGCTCACCGCCACCACGCCGGTCAGCCGGGTGAAGCTGAACTCTTCCTGCATCGCGGCCACCGTCACGGCCATGCCGCCCGGGTTGTGCGCGGCGTCGATGATCACCGTCGGGCTGCGCCGCAGCACCTCAAGCCTGCCGGGTGACCGGACGTTGCCGAATCCCTCACGGACCAGGTCGGTATCCAGGGCGGCACCTTCGCCGTCCGAGACCCCGGCGAACGCCTCGACCGCCGCGAGTGCGCACGCCGCGTTGCTCGCCTGATGAGCGCCGAACAGCGGCAGGTACACGTCGTGGTACTCACCGCGCAGGCCACGCAGCTCGAGCTGCTGCCCGCCGACCGCCCGCTCGCGGGCCAGCACGCCGAACTCGATGCCCTCCCTGGCCACGGTGGCGCCGACCTCGGTGGCGTACCGCAGCAGCACCTCGGCGGCACCCACCGGCTGCTGCCCGATAACCGCAACCGCTCCCGGCTTGATGATGCCGGCCTTCTCCCCCGCGATCTCCTCCACCGTGCTGCCCAGCAGCCTGGTGTGGTCGAGTGAGATCGGCGTGATGACCGCGACCGCCCCATCCGCGACGTTCGTGCAGTCCCATCTTCCGCCGAGGCCGACCTCGAGCACCATGACGTCCACGGGAGCATCGGCGAAGGCGGCGAACGCCATGCCGGTCAGCACCTCGAAGAACGACAGGGCCACCGGATGGTTCTGGTCGACGAGCTGCACGTACGGGATGACATCCTCGTACGCCGCGATGAACTGCTCGGGAGTCAGCGGGGCACCGTCAATGCAGATCCGCTCCCGGAACGACACCAGGTGCGGGCTGGTGAACCGGCCGGTACGCAGGCCACGGCTGCGCAGCAGCGCGTCCGTCATCCGGGCGGTCGACGTCTTGCCGTTCGTGCCGGTGATGTGAATAACCGGACAGGCGCGCTGCGGGTCACCGAGCAGCGCGACCAGCTCACCCACCCGGTCCAGCGCCTTATCTACCGACGTCTCGGGGCGCCGCGACAGCAGCTCCCCCTCGACCTCCCGCAACCGCGCCTCAACATCCACCCCTCAAGCGTACTGCCCAGCCCCCCACCCCCCGCTCCCAAGCCGCCCCGCTTCCAAGCCGCCCCCGGAATGAATGGCGCCAGCGATACCCTTGGCAGGCCCGTTTTGGGCCGTTGAGCGACATGGTTGGCGCCATTGATACCCCCGGGGGTGGGGGCGCGGGGGAGGGCTAGGCGAGGGTTGCTAGGCGCTGCTCTAGGCGGGTTATGTCGGCGGTGGCGGACTCTAGGCGGTGGCGGGTCTTGGCTATCACGTCGGCGGGGGCTTTGGACGTGAAGGACTCGTTGGCTAGCTTGGCGGTGGCTTGCGCCGCCTCGGCGCGAGCCGCGGCCAGGTCCTTTTCCATGCGGCGGCGCTCGGCGGCTACGTCGACGACGCCGGCCAGGTCGAGTTCGACCAGGGCGCCCTCGACCTCCAGGGCGGCCGACACGCTGAAATCATCGCCGGGCACGGTGAGCCGCAGCAGCGAGCGCACGTCTTCCTCGAAACGCGCGCCGGTCAGGCGGGCCGGGACGCGCTGGCCGGGCTTGAGGCCCTGGTCCGACCGGAACCGGCGGATCTCGGTGACCAGCCGCATCATCGAGGAGATCTCCGCCTCCGCTGCGGGATCGGCGAACGAGAACGACGGCCAGGCCGCGACCATGACCGAATCTTCCCCGGTCAGCGCCGTCCACAGTTCCTCGGTCACGAACGGCATGATCGGGTGCAGCAGCCGCAGCAGCTGGTCGAGCACGAAGCCGAGCACCTCGCGCGTGGTCTCCGCGGCCGCCTCGTCGCCGCCGCCGAGCGGCACCTTCGCCAGCTCCAGGTACCAGTCGCAGACCTCGTCCCAGGCGAAGTGGTACAGCGCGTCGCAGACCTTGCCGAACTCAAACTGCTCGAAGAGATCATTAACCTCTGTGATGACTGCCGCAAGCCGGGACAGGATCCACCGATCAGCAGCAGAACGACCTGTTGGGCCGTCCGCGGGAACCTTGGCGCCATTCATCAGGGCGAACCGCGTAGCGTTCCACAGCTTGTTGCAGAAGTTACGCGAGCCTGCCGCCCACTCCTCGCTGGTCGCCACGTCGCTGCCCGGATTGGCGCCCCGGGCCAGCGTGAACCGGACCGCGTCCGCGCCGAACCGGTCGATCCACTCCAGCGGGTCCACCGTGTTGCCGCGCGACTTGGACATCTTCTTGCCGAACTGGTCGCGGACCAGGCCGTGCAGCGCCACCACGTCGAACGGCTGCTTACCGTCCATCGCGTACAGGCCGAACAGCATCATCCTGGCGACCCAGAAGAACAAGATATCGTATCCGGTTACCAGAACGCTGGTAGGGTAGAATGTACGTAGGTCAGGAGTGTCCTCAGGCCAGCCGAGTGTGGAGAAGGGCCACAGCGCCGAAGAGAACCAGGTATCGAGGACATCCGGATCCTGGGTCCACCCGGTAGGCGGCTGCTCGTCTGGACCCGTGCAACACACATCGTTCTGGTCGTTGCTGTAATAAACGGGGATACGGTGCCCCCACCAGAGCTGACGGGAGATGCACCAGTCGTGCATGTCATCGACCCACGCGAAGTAGCGTGCGGCGAGCTCCGGCGGGTGGATGCGGACCCGGCCGTCGCGGACGGCGTCGCCTGCCGCCTTGGCCAGCGGGGCGACGCGGACGAACCACTGCAGTGACTGGCGCGGCTCGACCGTGGTGCCGCAGCGGCTGCAGTGACCGACCGCGTGCACGTACGGGCGCTTCTCGGCGACGATGCGCCCGTCCTCGCGCAGGGCGCGGACCACGGCGGGGCGGGCCTCGAACCGGTCCATGCCCAGGAACGGGCCGTGCGCGGTGATGGTGCCGTGCTCATCGATGACCGTGATGCTGGGGAGGCCGTGGCGGCGGCCGATCTCGAAGTCGTTCGGGTCGTGCGCGGGGGTCACCTTGACGGCACCGGTGCCGAACGCGGGGTCGACGTGCTCGTCAGCGACAATGGGGATCTGCCGGCCGGTGAGCGGGAGCTCGACGGTCTTGCCGACCATGTGGGTGTAACGCTCATCGGAGGGGTGGACGGCGACGGCCGTGTCGCCCAGCATGGTCTCGGCCCTCGTCGTGGCCACGACGATGGCACTGTCTCCGTCGCCGTAGCGGATGGAGACGAGCTCACCTTCGTCGTCGCTGTGCTCGACCTCGATGTCGGACAGCGCGGTGAGGCAGCGGGGGCACCAGTTGATGATGCGTTCCGCGCGGTAGATGAGGCCATCGTCGAAGAGGCGCTTGAAGATCGTCTGGACGGCGCGGGAGAGGCCCTCGTCCATGGTGAAGCGCTCGCGGCTCCAGTCGACGCTCTCGCCGAGGCGGCGCATCTGGCCAAGGATCTTGCCGCCGGACTCGGCCTTCCACTGCCACACGCGCTCGACGAAGGCCTCGCGGCCGAGGTCGTGACGGGACAGGCCTTCCCTGGCCAGCTCGCGCTCGACGACGTTCTGGGTGGCGATGCCGGCGTGGTCCATGCCGGGGAGCCACAGGGCGTTGTAGCCCTGCATGCGGCGGCGGCGGACCAGGGCGTCGATCAGGGTGTGGTCCAGGGCATGGCCGATATGCAGCGTCCCGGTGACGTTCGGCGGGGGGATGACCACCGTGAACGGCCGCTTCCCCGACTCGGCCTCGGCGGTGAAATAGCCCGCTTTCTCCCAGCGCTCGTAGCGCGGGCCCTCCACGTCGGAGGGTGAGTACTGGGAGGGCAGTTCAGTAGGATCCACGCCAAGGAGTCTATTGACTCCTTGGCGTGGGTGCGTGCTACCCGACCGGACTCTCGAGGCCGGCCCGGAGCTTCAGGGTGGTGGCGTAGAGGTTCGCGTAGTAAGTCGGGTGGTCGGCCTGCCAGTAAGTCACCATTCCCATGGTGGTTGACGTGGCCCAGACGCAGACGTTGAAGCCGGCGGTGTTCTTGCCGCACATCATCTCACCGCCGTGCGGTCCGGCGGGCTCCATCTTCCCGTCGGTCGCCTTGCCCAGCTGGTACTTGATGATGGCGGACGGGTTGAAACTGCCCACGTAGCCGGAAACCTCGAAGCCCTTGAACGCGCTCGAGCTGAGTGACTCGGAACTGCCGTGCAGGTAATAGACCGCTTCGAGCACGTTGGTGAGGCTGCCGAAGCCATCCTTCTTGAATAGCGGCTGGTTCTCCGAGAGGACTTTCGAGAGCGGGCTGCTGCCCTCCATGGCCCCGGTAGCAGAGCTGCTCAGCTTCATCTTGAGGATCTGCTTCGGCGTGCTCAGCTGGTAGGTGGTCGTCGTGGCGCCCGTGCTCGGGGTGCTCCCGGCGCCGGAACTGGTGCCGCCCTTGGTCAGCATGATCGCCACCACCACGATCACGATGACGCCGAGCAGGGCAGCACCGCCGTAAAGGAGCTTGCGGGAGCCGCGCAGGCCTTGCAGGCGGGACGAAGGTCCGTCCGACCCGTCCGATCCGGAGTCGTAGCCGCTGCCGCCACCGAAGCCGTCGGATCCGTAGGCCTGCTGCTGGTAGCCCTGCTGCCCGTACTGAGCCGGCTCGTAGCCCGGTTGCGGCTGGCCGTAACCGCCCTGGTCGTAGCCCGCCTGGCCCTGGCCGTTCTGGCCGTACCCGTTCTGGTCGTAGCCAGCCTGGGGCGGCGGCTGCCCGTAGCCGTTCTGATCAAACCCGGCCTGGGCAGGCGGCTGACCATAGCCGCTCTGGTCGTAGCCGACCTGGGCAGGCGGCTGACCATAGCCGCTCTGGTCGTAGCCGACCTGGGCAGGCGGCTGACCGTAACCGTTCTGGTCGTAGCCGACCTGGGCAGGCGGCTGACCGTAACCGTTCTGGTCGTAGCCGGCCTGGGCAGGCGGCTGACCGTAACCGTTCTGGCTGTAGCCGTTCTGGTCGTAGCCAGCGGGTGCTGCGGGCTGGTCGTACCCTGGCTGGTCGTACCCCGGCTGGTCATATCCGGCTGGCGCGTAGCTGTCCGCCGCGGGCGGCAGCCCTAGCTGGTTTGGCTGCCCGAAGCCAGCTGGCGGGGCCGCCTGGCCGACCGCATCCGGGGCATACCCGGCCTGACCGTACCCGGCCTGCGTCGCACCGTTCTGGCCGTAGCCGTTCTGGCCGTAGCCGTCCTGCGTCGCACCGTTCTGGCCATAGCCGTTCTGGCCGTAGCCGCCGTTCGGCTGCCCGAAATCCTGCTGTCCGTACCCGGGCTGCTGGCCATAAGCCTGCGGCGCGCCGAATGCCTGCGGGGCGTCGTAGGCCGACTGTGCACCATACCCTGGGGCCTCATAACCCGGGGCCTGCGGGGCACCGAAGCCCTGCGGACCGCTCGGACCCTGCTGGCCGTCGTATCCCTGCGGTCCGCCGTATCCCTGCGGTCCGCCGTATCCCTGCGGTCCGCCGTATCCCTGCGGGGTACCGTATCCCTGCGGGGCGCCGAAGTCCTGCTGGCCGCCGTATCCCTGCGAGGCGTCGTAGCCCGGCTGGGCTCCATACCCGGGCTGGGCACCGAAGTCCTGCTGGCCGTAGCCGCCATTCGGCTGCCCGATGCCAGCCGGCGCCTGTCCGATGGCGGGCTGGCCATAGCCATCCGCCGGGCCGGCCGGCTGGCCGTATCCGGGCTCGGCACCGTAACCCTGCTGCGCACCATAGCCGCCGAAGTCCTGCTGACCGTTGCCGTTCTGGTCAAAGCCGTTCGGGGTGAAGGAAGGCGCAGGGGGCTGGCCGTAATCCTGCCCGGCGACGAAACGCTGCGTCTCCAGTACCGCGGGCTCTGAGGACGGCGGCTGGTACCCGTTGTCGGCCGCCTGACCGCCAGCCGCTGGCCAGGCCGACTGGTATCCGTTGTCGGAGCCATAGCCGGACGCCGCCCCGCCGGGGCCCGCGCCGAAGCCGGCCCCGCCGTCATAGCCGCCCGCGGGAGGCTGTCCGTACCCGGGCTGAGCACCGTAACCCTGCTGGGCATCGTAACCGGGCTGGGCGCCGTAACCCTGCTGGCCACCGTAGCCAGGCTGGGCGCCGTAACCACCAGGCTGGGCTTCGTAGCCGGGCTGAGCACCGTAACCAGGGGGAGCCTCGTAACCGGGCTGAGCGCCGTAACCGGGCTGGGCCTCGTATCCAGGCTGGCCACCGTAGCCCGGATCCTGACCGTACCCCGGCGCCTGACCGTACCCGCTCTCATCCCCTCCGGGTAGCGCACGTCGTCCCAGCCGTCCCAGCGGAGTCTGCTCGGGACCTCCGGACTCACTCGATTCGTCCTGTGGACCCCAGCTGCCCCGGGGGGCGTCCCAACCACTCATGTAGTTCCATCCCCGTCGCTATGGAAGACGGCTGCTTGTCAGCGTCCGAGATCAGGCACGGTGCTCTGCTGCCTTGACTGAGCCCATGCCAGAAGTAACGGCATTGTTGAGGCTACACACCGATTCCGATGATCACGTGCAATACACGCGAAATCGACATGCCCGCGTACGCACCGCGTGTGAGCCTGGACAGCAGCTCAGGCTGACTTCTCACGCGGGGCGCGGCGCTCCACAGCGCGGGGCACGATCGTCGGATTGACGTTTTCCAGGACCGCCTCGCGGGTGATGACGACCCGCTCCACGTCCTTGCGTGACGGCACCTCGTACATGACGGAGAGCAGGACCTCTTCGAGGATGGCGCGTAGCCCACGGGCCCCGGTGCCGCGCAGGTTCGCCTGGTCAGCGATGGCCTCCAGCGAGTCCGGCGTGAACTCCAGGTCTACCCCGTCCAGCTCGAACAGCCGTCGGTACTGCTTGACCAGCGCGTTCCTCGGCTCGGTCAGGATCTGGATGAGGGCTTCCCTGTCCAGGTTGTGCACGGACGTGATCACCGGGAGCCGGCCGACGAACTCCGGGATCATGCCGAACTTCAGCAGGTCCTCGGGCATCACGTCGGAGAACTGGTCCGCGGAGGCGCTCTTGTTCCGCACCCGGAGCTTGGCGTTAAAGCCCATCCCGTTGTTGCCCGACCGCTGCTCGATGATCTTCTCAAGCCCCGCGAAGGCACCGCCGCAGATGAACAGCACGTTGGTGGTGTCGATCTGGATGAATTCCTGGTGCGGGTGCTTGCGGCCGCCCTGCGGCGGCACGCTCGCGGTCGTTCCTTCAAGAATCTTGAGCAGTGCCTGCTGGACGCCCTCGCCGGACACATCGCGAGTGATCGACGGGTTCTCGCTCTTGCGGGCGATCTTATCGATCTCGTCGATGTATATGATCCCGGTTTCGGCCTTCTTGACGTCGTAGTCCGCCGCCTGGATCAGCTTGAGCAGGATGTTCTCGACGTCCTCGCCCACGTACCCGGCCTCGGTCAGCGCCGTGGCGTCCGCGATGGCGAAGGGCACGTTCAGCAGCCGCGCCAGCGTCTGGGCGAGCAGCGTCTTGCCGGATCCAGTCGGACCGAGCAGCAAGATATTGGACTTGGCCAGCTCGACGCCCTCTTCGGAACCTGGCCGGTCATCGCCGGACTGGACCCGCTTGTAATGGTTGTAGACCGCCACGGACAGGGCCTTCTTTGCCTTGTCCTGGCCGATGACGTAGGCATCGAGGAACTCGTAGATCTCCCGCGGCTTGGGCAGGCTGTCCCACTTGAACTCGGTGGGCTCGGCGAGCTCTTCCTCGATGATCTCGTTGCACAGGTCGATGCACTCGTCACAGATGTACACGCCAGGGCCGGCGATGAGCTTCTTGACCTGCTTCTGGCTCTTCCCGCAGAACGAGCATTTCAACAGGTCCCCACCGTCTCCGATGCGTGCCACCCAGTACTCCTTAGTTCTTAGTCCCGCCGCGAGCGGCGAGACCAGCCACAACCAACAGGGTAACCACAGTCTGTATCCCTACAGGGCCCATATCGACGGTACCGCCTCCGGGAAGTTGACGGGCCCGTCATGGCACCCATCAAACCCCGAAGCGGCCCGGGAGGGAAGAGCAAATCCTCCCGTTAAGACGACACTACCTCTACCTGGCGCTCGCTGCCCCGCTTGATCATGGTAAGGACCTCGTCGATCAGGCCATATTGCTTGGCATCCTCGGCGGTGAGGAACTTGTCCCGCTCGATGTCCCTGCGGACCTCTTCCTCATCCCGGCCCGAGTGCTTGGACAGGATCTGCTCCATCTGGGACCGCATACGCAGGATCTCCCTGGCCTGGATCTCCATGTCCGTGGACTGGCCGTAGCCGCCCTCGGTGGCGGGCTGGTGGATCAGGATCCGGGAGTTCGGCAGCGCGACCCGCTTGCCCTTGGCGCCGGCCGCGAGGATCACCGCGGCCGCGGAGGCAGCCTGGCCGATGCAGCAGGTCATGATCTCCGGCTGGACGAACTGCATGGTGTCATAGATCGCCATCATCGAGGTCATCGACCCGCCAGGCGAGTTGATGTACATGGTGATGTCGCGGTCCGGGTCGAGGGACTCCAGCGTGATCAGCTGGGCCATGACGTCGTTAGCGGAGGCGTCGTCGATCTGGACGCCGAGGAAGATGATGCGCTCCTCGAAGAGCTTGTTGTACGGGTTCATCTCCTTGATCCCGTACGAGGTGCGCTCTACGAAGGACGGCAGGACATACCGCGACTGCGGAGTCATGTTCATTGTTCGGCTCCTTTCCCTCTAGGCCGGCGCGACAACGGGGACGCTGCGGACCACCTGGTCCACGAAGCCGTAGTCCTTCGCGTCCTCGGCGGTGAACCAGCGGTCGCGGTCGGCATCCTTCTCGATCTGCTCGATCGGCTGCCCGGTGTGGAACGCGGTGCGCTCGAACAGCGTCCGCTTGATGTACAGCATCTGCTCGGCCTGAATCCGGATGTCGGACGCGGTACCGCCGATCCCTCCAGAGGGCTGGTGCATGAGGATCTGCGCGTGTGGCAGCGAGTACCGCTTGCCCGCCGTGCCGGCCGTCAGGAGGAACTGGCCCATCGACGCGGCCATGCCCATCGCGTACGTGCGGATGTCGTTCGGCACGAACTGCATGATGTCGTAAATAGCCATCCCGGCGTACACCGAGCCGCCGGGCGAGTTGATGTAAATGCTGATGTCGCTCTTGCTGTCTTCGGACGAGAGCAAGATGAGCTCGGCGCAGATCCGGTTGGCGATGTCGTCGTCAACCTGCTGGCCGAGGAAAATGATCCGGTGCCGCAGCAGCCGCTGGAACAGCTGGTCCCCCAGCGGCAGCAGCGGGGTCTCCGGGGACGCGGCCACGATCGCGGGCGGCGTCTGAAGCTGAGTCACGATGGTCACCTGCTCCAGTCTGTGAAAGTGTCGATGTCCAGACCATAACGCGCTCGGCCGGCAGGTTCGTCCGTGGCTGGGCTTTGTTCGCTACTGGCGCACCCACTTGCCATCCGCAAACCGCCATAAACCAGAACGAACGATGGTTCCAGTGGCGGTTCCCGCGGCCGGTGACCGGGCGCCCGCATCCCCAGCGCCCGCATCCCCAGCGCCCGCATTCCCCAGCGCCCGCATTGCCCGGGCGCTCCATCAAGAACCGCGCACACAACACAGGCGCCCCAAGCGCGACAATTCGGACAGCACTCGCCAGATAACACGAATCGGTGCCGGATATGTCGGGTTTGTAGCTATTCAGTAAGCGAGGTATTCCGGCCGCCGCGAGGCTCGCCCGCGCGCAACGGGGTCCGCCGGGCCGGGTATCGCGCCGGGCATTACAGAGTGCTTACGCCTCGGTGTCGGCGGCCTCATCGTCATCAGCAGCCTCATCGTCATCGTCAGCGTCGTCCTCATCGGCGGCCTCGAGGATTTCGGCGGCCGCTTCGCCGGCCTGGGAGCTGAGGGCGGCCTTGACGTCGATGACGGTGCCGGAGGCGTCAGTCACCCTGGCGCGCTCGGCGATCACGTTCATCGCCTTGGCACGGAGCACTTCGGCCGCGGCGAACTGGATCTGGCCATTCTGCACCAGCTGCTGGGCGAGGCGGTCCGGGGAGACGCCCATCTGCTCGGCCTGCTGCGCGACGTACGCGGACAGCTCCTGCGGGTTGACGCCGATTTCCTCCTGGCGTGCCAGCTTGTCCAGCACCAGGCTGATCTTGACCGCACGCCGGGACCGCTTGGTGAGGTCGGACTCGAACTTCTCCGGGGCCTCGCCGTTCATCGCGAGGTAGCTGGGCAGGTCCATGCCGGCCTGCTTCAGCTGCTGCTCGATGTTTTCCTTGTTCTGGTCGAACTCGGCCTGGATGATGCCCTCGGGCAGCGGGATGTCGACCGCGTCGAGCAGCGCTTCCAGGGACTTCTCCCTGGCCTGCATCACCTGCTGGACGGACTTCACCTGCTCCAGCTGCGTCCTGGTCGCGGAGCGGAACTCGCCGAGGGTGTCAAACTCGCTCGCCAGCTGGGCGAAGTCGTCGTCGAGACCCGGCATCTCCTTGGTCTTGACGCTGTGCACGGTCACCGTCACGTCCGCTTCCTGGCCGGCGAAGTCGCCGCCCGCAAGCTCGGTGCGGAAGGACGTGGTATCCCCGGCCGACAGGCCGACGAGCGCCTCGTCTAGGCCGTCCAGCATCGATCCGCTGCCGACCTGATAAGAAAGGCCGCTGGCCTGGGCGTCATCGACCGCCTTGCCGTCGACCGACGCAGACAGGTCGATCGACACGAAGTCGTCGTTAGCCACCGGACGCTGCACTGCCTTGAGCGAGGCGAAGCGCTCCTGCAGCGAGGCGAGGTACTCCTCAACCTCGTCCGGGGTCACCAGGGTGCCGTCGACCTCAACGGACAGGGTGGCCAGGTCCGGCAGCTCGAACTCCGGGCTGATGTCAACCTCGACGGTGAAGGTGATCTGCTGACCGTAGTCAAGGCTCTTCAGATCCACCTCGGGGGTGCCGAGGGCCCGGATGCCGCTCTCGGCGACCGCCTTGTCGTAGAACCCGGGAATGGCCTCGTTGACGGCCTGGCTCAGCACGTACTCCCGGCCGACATTCCGGTCGATCACCGGCGGTGGTACCCGCCCCGGCCTGAAGCCCTTGATGCGGACCTGCTGGGAGATCTCGCGATAGGCCTTGTCAAGGCTGGGCTTCAGTTCTTCGAAGGGCACTTCCACGCTCAGCCGTACACGTGTCGGGCTCAGCTCTTCGACGTCAGTCTTCACGTCCGCGTCACTCCGGGGAATCAGGTGGTAGCTCAGCGCCATTTCGCTGAGGAGTCTAAGCCGTCAGTCTAGGGCCTAACTGGACCCTGACCACCCGTACTGGCGGCGGGTCATGCTTACGACTGCTCTTATCGCCGAGAATCATGTTCAGCACCCAGCTCACTACGCCGACGATAATGGCTCCCCAGAGGGCCGCCCAGAAGCCTGTCACGTGGAACGGCAGCTTCATATCCCCGGCAATGACGCTGGTCAGCCACAGCAGCAGGCCGTTCACCACGAGCGCGACCAGGCCGAGGGTGAGCACATAGAAAGCGCAGCCCACGACGTGGATGAGCGGCTTGAGCAGGGCGTTGATGATACCGAAGATGAGCGCCACCACCAGCAGCGTGCCCACCTTAGACAGGTCACTGGCCGTCTTCAGCTGGATTCCTGGCACCGCCCAGGTGGCGATGCCCAGCGCCGCGGCACAGACAACGACCCGTATCAGGTATCTCATGGGGGGATCTTACCCAGGAACGGGCGCCACGCCTTGAAAGAGGTGACGGTAGGCATTTGGCGTGGTGCCGCGCCAGATCCGGAAATGGTGGCGCATCGCGGTCGCGTTACCAAAGCCGCACCGCTCCGCGATGAAATCCACCGTTTCGTCGGTTTCCTCCAGCAGCTGCTGAGCTCGCAGAATCCGCTGCCCGATCAGCCAGCGCTGCGGGGTGGTGCCGGTGTCCTGCACGAACTTCCGGGCGAAGGTCCGCTCCGACATGTGCGCCCGGGCAGCCAGCTGGCGGACGGTGACCGGCTCGTCCAGGTTGGCTTGCAGCCATTCCAGCAGGTCACGCAGCGCGCCGCCGCAAGCAGGCGCTACCGGCTGTGCAACATACTGGGCCTGACCGCCATCGCGGTGCGGCGGCACGACCATGCGCCGGGCTATGCCGTTGGCGACCCGAGATCCCTGCTCCTTCCTGACCAGGTAGAGGCACGCGTCAATGCCCGCCGCGGTGCCCGCGCTGCTGATCACCGGGTCGTCGTCCACATAGAGCACGTCGGGGTCGACCTTCGCCGCCGGGAACCGGCGGGCCAGCTCGCCGGCATACCGCCAGTGCGTCGTGCAGCGGCGGCCATCAAGCAACCCGGCCTCCCCGAGAATGAACGCCCCGCTGCAGACGCTCAGCAGCCGCGCTCCCCGGTCCACCGCTGCCCTCAGCTCGGCGAGCAGCGGCTCGGGATACTGGCGCCAGCCGACCCGGTAATCGCTGACCGCCGGCAGCGCGATCAGGTCGGCCTCCGCCAGGCGCTCCAGCCCGAACCGCGTCTGCATGGTGAAGTCGTTGGAGGCTCGCAGCGGCCCGGGCTCACCCGCCACGACCGCGAAATCGTAGACCGGCAGCCCTTCCTCGGACCTGTCAATGCCGAAGACCTCGCAGACCAGGCCGAACTCGAACGGATGAAACTCATTCAGCACGACGACGGCAACGTTACGCAGCATGCCCCGGAGTATGCCACCCGTCATGGCAGGATGTCACCCGACTAGAGCCCGACTGCCACCCTTGCGCCGACCGCGGCCGCTCAGCGACACCCGGTGACGCACCGCCGCCGGTCGTTTTATCCCAAAAGAGTAATTTGTCCGCCACGATCTCCTCGTTTTGGACGGAAAATCCGTGTTCGACGGAAAATAAATGTACGGTTTTGACTCTTTTTCCTCCGCCGAGCATGGATTCTCCGTCACATCAGCCACGGACGCATCATTGATCCCAGTCGCAACTCTGGCCTCGTGCGTGGTGGGGTGGCGCCGCCGCGCGGCGGCGCCGCCGTGCGGTGGTGGGGTGCGGCCGCGCGGTGGGGCCGCCGTGGGGTGGGGCCGCCGTGGGGTGGGGCCGCGCGGTGGTGGGGTGGTGGGGGCGCCGGGGGGGCGGCTCCGCGCGCCGGGATTGGCAGGATGTCGTCGAGACATGGCATTACTGCCACTGTCGGCTGCCTGGCGGGCTGGGAATGCTTAAGTGTATGAGAATTTCTGACTTTGCCCGGCGGGTGGCCGGTGCAGTGCGAGAGATGAACGATGCGGTCCGGCGGATGACCGAGCTCCGGCTGACGCGCGATCTCGGCCTCGGCAACGGGCCGCCCAGCACCTATGCCGAATTCCTGCTCCGCACATCCGCTACCACGGTGCACGAGCCGTCGGCCCGGCGGCGGGCCGCCGCGAGCCGTCGTGCATCCGGCCGCACGGGAGCCGGCCGGATGCAACCGCCAGCGGCGGCGCAGGATCAGGGATGCTGCTGCGAGTGAGCCCGGTCAGTAGCTGAAGAAGCCGGGCCAGCTGATGCCCGCGATGCCCTTGACCTGCTGCTCCAGCTGAGGGCCGTGCCACAGGATCGGCATGGTCTTGCCCTTGATGGTCACCGTGACCGCGCCGCAGCCACCGGCCTGGCTGGTCACCTCGGCCAGGGCAGGCCCGGATCGCGTCGCACGGAAGGTCAGCAGCATGCTGCGCCCGAAGTCGGTGGGACAACTGAAGTCGCCCGGCGGGAACAGCGGCAGGCCGTCGACGGCGGCGGCGATCTTAGCCACCTTGGCCGGGTCGGTGACCGTAACCGGCCGGTCCCCGGCGGGCAGCGGCTGGTACCCCGCGATCGGCGTGATGGTGACAACCTTCGCGGCCGCGGGGATCCGCTCGTCAGCCGGCTTCGGGGGCTCCCAGCTCACCTCCGCGTCGACCCGGATCGCGGTGCGGTCCGCCACCTCGTCCTGCGCGACGGTCACCACCAGCCAGCGCACGGGCAGCACGCCGGGCACGGGAGGCAAGACGAACTGGTCGAACCGCATCTGGTCGGCGGCCGGTCCGTTGCTGGCCCCGCTGCCGCCCAGCGTGAACTTGTTCTCCTGGTGCTCCCGGATCCAGGCCAGCACGGCGGAAGGCGTTCCGTCGGCCCGCCACCACTCGGTGCGCAGTACCCCGTCGGGCGTTGCCGACTGCTCCGGCGGGGCGGACAGCACCTGGACCGCGATGGGGCCGGACCGGACAGCGCCGGGCGGCTGCCGGAAATCGGTGAGAATACTCACCGCCTCGGCCTCGGCGAGCTGCTTCGGTGACTGGGTAATCCGTGCGGTTGTGATCGCATGGCTAGCTGTGGAATTGGCACCGGCTGCCTGCGAGGCACAGCCGGCGAGCAGCATCGCGGCGCAACCAGCTGCGGCCCAGATCGCGGTTCTCATGCCGCTTAGACTGCCACGACACGGCGTCCGGTTCCCGTAACCCCGAAGTTACTGTGTCGTGGCGACCAGCATCCGGCGCAAGTAACTCGCCCAGCCGGGATCCCCGGTCACCCGCACCGCGTCGTCGCCGGCCCGGCCCCACAGCCAGCGCAGCAGCGAACCTGGAGCGCCCTCCACCCGCGCCTGCGGCCGGCCGTGCACGCCCGTCCGCACCGTCACCTCGTCGCTGCGGAACGGCCGGACAGTCCAGCTGGCGGCGCCCGCCGCGACCACGATCGTCTCCGCGCCGTCCGGTCCGGCGAGCTGCTCCCCCGGCATCCCGGCCATCGCCTCCGGGGAGAAATAGGCCAGGCAGCAGGTCAGCACCTCATCGATGCCGTCGATGGCCAGGTCGTCCGGCACATGGGCGGCCGGCAGCCCGGCCGCCAGCTCGGCGTCGACCCGGTGGATCACCGTCTCGTGCGCCATCCGCCGGAACCAGAAGCCCACCGTCTGATCCGGCTCGTACCAGGTAACCGCGGCCGCTTCCGGCCCGCGCGCGATCAGCTCCGCGGTCAGCGCACGGTATGCGCGGGCGAGCAGCGCCAGCCCCGGCTCGGCCGCCAGGCCCGGCGGCGGCCAGTCCTTCGGCCAGTCGCCGGTCCGCAGCAAAGTCACCTTGTGCAGGTACACCATCGCGAGGTGGCGCACGAGAGTGTCCATCGTCCAGCCAGCGCAGGTAGGCACCGGCACGCTGGGCTCCGCCGCCGCGACCGCGTCCCGGAACAGCGAGTACTCCTCGTCAAGCCACTCCAGATACCCCACCCGCCCACTCTCCCACCGCCCCCCATGATCACGGATACTTCCGACCCGTATTGGGTCAGAAGTATCCGTGATCATGAAGACACCGACAGTGGGCGCGGCGTGGGGGTGCCCCGTTGGGCGGTCGGATACGTTCGGGCGGGAACCACGTGGCGTTCTGATATTTGAGGGGGAATACGGCGGTGCCAGGGTGGCTGGCCGAGGTGGTGCGGCAGCGGCGGGCGCCGGTGCCATGGGCGGACATGGCGCGGGCGGCGCTGGCGATCTGCGTGCCGCTGTCGGCCGCGTTCGCGGCCGGGCGGGCGTCGATCGGCGTGCTGCCGGCCATGGGCGGACTGCTCGGCACCCTCGCCGACACCGGCGGGCCATACCTGACACGGGTCAAGCGGGTCAGCGCGGCGGTGCTGCTCGGCGGCGGCACGGGGCTCACCATCGGGGCCGTCATCCACGGGCGCGGGTGGGTGGCGGTGATCGCGCTGGTGTGCGTCGCCGGCGTGTCCGGCCTGCTCAGCTCCGCCGGGGACCTCGGATCCATCACCGGGCTGCAGCTGCTGGTCTACGCCGGGCTGGGGCTAGGGCCAGTAGGGGCAGAACGGCCTGTGTGGCACGTCGCGCTCGGCTTTATCGTAGGCGGGGCGTGGGCGTTGCTGCTGATCTTGCCGGGGTGGCTGTGGTCGCCGCACGGGAAGGAGCAGCATTCGGTCGCGGCGGTGTATACCGCGCTGGCCGCCAAGATGTCGGCGATCGGTACGGCTCAGTTTCCGGCGGCACGACGGGAGGTGACGGCGGCACTCAACCTGGCTTACGACGAGCTGCTCACGGTGCGGGCGCGGGCCGCGGGGCGCAGCCGGCGGACCATGCGGCTGGTCGCGCTGCTGAACTCCAGCCATCAGATAGCGGAAGCCTCAACGGCGCTCGCGCTGGCCGGGGACCGGCCGCCGCCGCTGGTCATCGACGTGGTGCGGCGGCTGGCAGCCTGCGTGCTCGAGGGCGGTGCGCCGCCGCTGATACCGCCGGTATGGGACTCTGCCGCCGGCACGGCGGCGCTGCGGGACGCGCTGGCGGGCGCGGTGCGGGTGCTGTCCTCGTCGTCCGCGGCCTCGCGGGCAGCGGGTGCGGTGCGGCCCGACCGGCTGGTGGGGCCGGGACGAGTGGGGTACATGTTTACCCTGCGACTGATGGCGTGCATCCTCGTCGCCTCGATCTTCAGCGAGGTGCTGCCGCTGGAGCGGTCGTACTGGGTGGTCATGACCGTGGCCATCGTGATGAAACCCGACTACGGGTCGGTGTTCACGCGGGCGGTGCAGCGCGGGCTCGGCACCGTGCTTGGCGCGGTCGTCGGCGCGATCGTGCTGGTGCTGGTGCATGGAGCGTGGCTGCTGGTGCCTTTTGCGGTCCTGGCGGGCCTGCTGCCGCTGGGGCGGAGCCGCAACTACGGGCTGCTGGCGGTGTTCCTGACGCCTCTGGTGGTCGTGCTGATCTCGCTGCTGCGGCCCGGCGGCTGGCACCTGGCCGGGGACCGGCTGCTTGACACGGTGGTCGGGTGCCTCATCGTGCTCGTCGTCGGGTTCCTGCCCTGGTGGACCACCTGGTACGCGCATCTGCCCGGGCAGTTCGGGGTGGCGGCGGACCTGGTGTGCACCTATATGGTGGCGGCTCTCTCCGGTCCTTCCGACGTCTCGCGAATGCGGCGCGGGACGTACCGAGCCATCGCTGACCTGCGCGCGGAGTTTCAGCGGACCATGTCCGAGCCGCCCGCGATCTCCCGCCGGGCTTCGGCCTGGTGGCCGGCGGTGGTAGGGCTGGAAGACGTGATGGACGCCGTCACGGCCGCCGCGGTGGAGGGGCACGTGCCTTCCGCGGACCAGGTGCGGGCGATCAGCTCGGGCCTGCGCGCGGCCTGCCTGGCGGCGGTGACCGGGGTGCCCGTGGGTCCGGCCGCGGACGTTGGTGCCGTGCCGTCGGGCGCTGCGTCCGCGGGCGCTGCGTCCGCGGGCGCTGCGTCCGCGGGCGCTAAAGACGTGGATGACGGGCTGGCGCCGGTGGTCTCGGCGGTACAGGCGCTGGTGGGTGTGCTGCGGCAGGACTCGCCGCGCCTCACGCTCTGAGCCCCGCCTCGCGGCTCCGGCTCGCGGCCAGCGTGCCGATGGCGCCAACGGGCCCGCTCAACTTCCCCGCGAGCGCGACTCAGCGATGCCGTTGGCGCCATTGGCACACTGGAGATCCGCGGAACGTGAAGATCACTGTGTCGGGCTGGCCGGATTCGAACCGGCGACCTCCTGCACCCAAAGCAGGCGCGCTAGCCAAGCTGCGCTACAGCCCGTCCCGTGAAACGAGTGTAGCGGGTGGTTGCGGCACGATGGCCGCGACTGGCCGCGACCGCGCAACAGATACCCATAACGGTCAAATGCATATAAACCTCGCGTGACTTCTAACAAGATCTCTAACATGCCGCCATCACCTCGCCAGCCTGCTTCTCAAGTGCCGAGGTCACAGCCCCGCCCGGCGCAGGGTTTGACGTGCGGGCCGGGACTACCCAGGCAGGCGCGCAGGTCAAAGGGCGTGGCACGCACCAGCTGGCCGTCGGACCCGTGAACCCCGGCCTCTTGCACAGACCGGGCAGATCAGACCGGCAGTCCCGGCGGTGCCGGGACTGGGACCCGGCCGACAAGCCAGTAGCAGGACAACCAGAAACGGCGTCGGCCGAATCGGGGGTCAGGCCGGGTCCCGGCCTCCAACGCTACGCCCAAACCACCGCAAAACCACGAAAGCAAGACGCGTGTCGGAAGCCCTGCTCCCCATCCTCCCTGCCGATCTGTATCTTTCGTGACGTCGGACATTCCACTGGCCCGTCATACGCGAATGAACATTCTGCACGCGGCGCGGCTGTTGTCGGGGACTGGACCGTGGCGGGTATCGTCGGCTGGCTCTCGACGGTGGTTACCGTTTCCGGCACGGGAGCCGCGGGCCATTCCGGCGTCGGAACGGTTCTGACCGCGCTAGCATCTTACGTCCGGATGGTGAGACAGAAAGGGAAATGGTGCGCTGGGCGACAGGGGAGCAAACCGTCCGGTACCTCGTCGACAACGAGCGGCTGGAGAGCTTTGAAGCAGGTGATCTTGCCACTCTGGCAGATGCTCTGGTCGGCCGGGCGGCGCTGCGGGTGGAGATTACTGCTACCGCAGCTCTGACAGGCGGGGACATCGATGGCGCCTTTGTTGCTGCTTACGACGCTTACCGGATGGCAGCGGAAGCACTCCTCGCCCGGCAGGCTCTACGTCCTACCGGCGACCGGGGATCGCACACGGCCGTTGAAGATGCCGTGTCAGCGCAGTTCAGGGGTGAAATCCCGGCATTCACCAAGCCGACGTTCGCACGATTCCGGGAGACTCGCCACTCGGCGCAGTATTACGATCCTTCCGCGCCGTCGATCACCAGGCCTGATGCTTCGTGGGCGATCGGGAAGGCCACGGAGGCGCTGACCGGAGTAAAAGCACTGCTGGCAGCGTCACCACCGGAGCGGTTTATTTAGCCGGGCGGTAGCGCAAGCCTGAGCATGGGCCTGGTCGTGACCGTGTCGTGAAAGGCCCCGGAGCCTGTCTCAAGCCAGCAGGAGTCGCGGATAGCCGCCTGTACTGGTCTTCCCAGGCGTTCTTCAGCGAGGCTGAGGGCGGCGTAGAGCTGATCTCTGTCAGGTTCCCCTAGGACAAGGACGTCAATATCCCCGACAGGCCGCTGGCCTGTCCGCCCTTCGTGCCGGGCGGCCCAGGAGCCGTAGATGTATACATCAGCGATCCCGTCTACCTCACGCAGGACATCGGCGAGAACGGCGGGTACGCCGAAGGCCCTGGTCAGGACTTCAGCCAGCCCGTTGTAATAAGGGCTGGCGGTGTTAGCGCGGACGAGCCTGGTATTCCCGACCTTGCGCGTGGTGACCAGGCCTGTCTGCTCAGCGCGCTGAACCTCGCGGTAAACCGACGGATGAGGGGCGCCGACCTGGGACGCGATCTCGGTAAGGCTGAGCTCAAGGTCCGGATCGCCCAGGAGCAGCGCGAGGATCTCGCCCTGCTGCTGAGAGCGCAGGATGGGCAAGAGCGGCGGCGCGGGCTGTTTATCCACTACCGGAAGACTACTCTTCAATTCGTGGATACTCCACGTCCGGGCCAGCACGTGCCCGCTCGGCCATACTGCGCAGCATGCCTGGGCTTACGGTAGCGGGACCCTTCCGCCATCGCCTACACAAGGTCCTGCGTAGTCTCCCGTGAAAAGCGCGCCAGAACCGGGTGCTCTGGAACCCCGCACCCGCGCGCTGACGCGCATGACGACACGTGCAGATTCGGCAGCCGGCTGCTCGCGCAAGGGAGGCTTAGCGAGACCAACGGCCGGGCTGGCCGCGCAAGTGCCCGGCCACAGCTACCTCTAGTGACTGTTGCACCGGCAGCGGCCAGTTGCGACAGCGCCAGCCGGAAGAGGCGACCGACAGCAAGCTAACTCGCCGCCCATCCAGATCGTCGGCCAGATGCTCCGGCCGCAGAGGCCCGCCAGGCTGCACCGGACCATCTTCCATCAGGCTGCACAATTCGGCGGACTCCGGCGTTTCTAACGGACCTTCTAACGAGCCGTTAGATCCTCGCACCCGCCACTCTCGAACCCGCAGAACGCAGCCTCGCAGACACGATTGCTTGACTTCCGAGCCGAGAGCACCCAAAGCAGGCGCGCTAGCCAAGCTGCGCTACAGCCCGTCCCTGTGGCATGAGTCTAGCGTCTACGGAGATACGTTAATCCTGCCGGGCCCAGCCCTGACCCATGGCGACCCGTGGCGCACGAACCCCATCTGGTGGATGTTCGTGCGCCACAGGTCGCCATGCGTAAGACGGCGGCGATGCTGGCGGGGGCCGCGACAGAAGTGCTCCGGCACCGCCCCGCGCCTGCGCTAGCGAAGGCGCAGTTCGGAGCTGGCTGCCACACTGCCTGGGACGGCGAGTTCCACATCGCCGATCACCTCATCGCACCGCTGCAAGCTGCCCCGGGAAAGACATGACATGACCCCCGTCACCCTGAACCGCGCCCTGGTGGCACGCCACGCCGCCGGCCGCACCGACGCCTACGACGCCGCTCTCCTGGACGTCGCGCAAGATCACCTGCTGTGGCTCCTGGCCCAGCTCGGCCAGCTCGGCGACGGGCCGCCCTGATCTTCAAGGGCGGGACGAGCCTGCGCAAATGCCGGCTCAGCGGGGCCGGACGGTTCTCCACCGACCTGGACTTCGCAGCCCCGCCGACGACACCGTCCTGGACGTGTGCGAAACCATCCGCGGCGCCGCCGTCGGCGGGTTCACCTTCGACCTGGCCCGCTCATCCTGGCCCCCGACCGGCTCAGCTTCGTGCCGCTGCCGATCCGCCGCGGCTATCAACTCGACTCCCTACGCTGCCGGTCATCGCCGAGACCGAGGCATGCGCGGAAAAAGCTGCCACGCTACCGGCGGATCGCGCTCCAGCACGACCTGTACGACCTCTCCCGATTCGCCCAGCGCCCATCAACCAACCCGCGGGCCGGCGGCTATGAGTGCTCAAGGTCTGGCACGACGCCATCGACGACCGGCGCGGGAACCGCCCCCTCGACCCAGCCGACATCCTCACCCCGAAGACAGCCCAGGACTTCGCGCCGGACTCGCTCGGCATCCTCACCCACCCCGTCGACATCCCCGGATGGGAACGACAGATACTGCAGCGATTCAGCTTCCTCGCCGACCTCAATGACGACGAGAACGGTGGGCGCAATGCGATCCCCGGCACCGCCGCGAAATCGACTCCGCGATCGCCGCAGGATGCTTCCCCGCCAACACGTAGCCGACAGCACCCGGCCGCAAACGACCGGCTCGCCTGGCTTGCCGCCGCCGCCCGCCGCTACCGAAACCAGCACAACGCCTTACACGGGGGAAACCGCATCCACAGCCGACACGCACATGACCGTTGAGGAACTGCTCACCGTCGATGACGTCTGCGCCCTCCCGAAAGTCAAGAAGAGCTGGCTCTACGACACCGTGGAGCGCGGGCTCATCACCCCTCTCCGGCTCGGCAAGCAGCTGCGATTCCGCCCCGCCGCGCTCACGCACTACCTGGACCAGTGCGAACATCCGATCCGGCTCCGCACACCTTAAGACACCAACGCCCCAGGGGCCATCTCGCCCACGCTAGACGGCTAGGGCCGGACAGCCTCCGGGGCGCGCGTACCCGATCTTCTCAGCCTCCCGGCCCCTCACGGCTTGACGATCGAGACGCGCAGGTCAAGCTGATCTGCCGCGGCGATCTTCGGCGACCGTCCTACGGGAGCGGCCGCTCATGCCGAACTGAGGATGGGTCCGGAGAACGGCGGAGCATGCGTCGTGCGGTGATCAGATGACGGGAACTGGGGTAGGTTCGAGCAGCGTGCGGTCGCCGTCGAAGCCGTGGCTCAGCGCGGCCGCGACGTCCTCGTGCGGGGTTCCCAGGCGGACTGCGCTGACCTCGTCCAGACGTTGGTAGTGCTGGTCGCTGAGTTCGAGGTGGAGAGACTTCAGGTACTCCTCGAGGTGTGCCAGGGAGCGGGGGCCGATGATCGGGATCAGGGCCGTGTGAGCGAGTGCGGCCCGGCGGCGCAGCCAGGCGAGGGAGACCTGGACTGCGCTGGCGCCGGCTTCGCCGGCGATCGCCAGTACGGCGTCAACGACGGCGCTGCGCTGCGCGGTGCCCTCGATCGCGTCGCCGCGAGCACTGAGCCGGCCCTGTCCGCCCTGTCGGTACTTGCCGGTGAGCAGCCCTCCGGCCAGCGGGGAGTACAGGACCACGCCCAGACCGTGGGCTTGAGCCATCGGCAGCAGTTCCCGGTCGGCGGATCGTTCGGCCAGGCTGTATTCGGTCTGAATGCCGACCAGCGGGGCCAGGCCACGCAGGTCCGCCCGGACTGCGGCGCCGGCGACCCGCCAGGCTGGGAAGTTGGACAGCCCGCCGTGAAGGATCTTGCCGGAGCGGACCAGGTCCTCGAACCCGGCCAGGATCTCCTCGATCGGGGTCGTTCCGTCGGGAAAATGCGGCATGAAGACGTCTACGTAGTGGGTGTTCAGGCGGCGCAGGCTCGCCTCCAGAGAACGGACCATGACCTTGCGGCTGTTGCCGGTCGTGCCGGGGCGGGGCTGGGCCTGCCTTGTCCCGCCGTACTTGGTGATCACCACGAAGTCGCCCCGCTGCCGGCCGAGTAGCCCGCCGAGCACGGTTTCGGACTGCCCGTCCTGGTAGAGGTTGGACGTGTCGAACGTGGTGCCGCCGGCGTCGACGAAGGCCTCGAAGATCTGCCGCGAGCTCTCGGGCCTGGCGCCGGCGTCCGATGTGGCGAAGTTCGCCGTCCCTAGCGCGTACTCCGACACTCGCAGGCCGGTCAGCCGGCCGAAGGTCTGGAAGCGCATGGCAGCTCCTGGAAGTCGGTGTTGAGGTAAGCTCCTCGACAGTATCAAATAAAATGATGGGTCACTCTTTTATGCCGAAGGTCAGTCAAGCGCACCTCGACGCCCGCCGTCAGCAGATCGTGGACGCCGCCCGCGCCCGGTTCGCCAGCCACGGCTTCGCCCGCACGTCAATGGCCGACATCGTCACCGAGTCCGGGCTCTCCAACGGAGCCATCTACCGGTACTTCACCAGTAAGGACGAGATCGTCGTCGCCGTCTGCGAGCAGGCGAGCGAAGCTCTGCCGAAAGCGCTCACCGCCGAGGCCGTCGACGGATTTCTCGAACATGTGCGCACTCTGGCGCGTGAGACAGACCATGCCCGGCTGGTCGCCCAGATCTATGCCGAAGCGGCAGTGTCGCCGCCGCTGGCGGCCGTTGTCCAGCAGCAGCTCTCCGCCATGCGGGCCGCGATCGCCGAGCTGGTACCCAGCCGCCAGCGCCGGGATGCCGGACAGATCGCCGAAGCGTTCGTGGCCCTCTGCAGCAGCTACAGCCAGCAGCTGGCGATCCGCGGCGATCTAGACCCCGCACCCTACACCGCAGCATTGATGGCGATCATCAAGGGATAGCCAAGGCCCGGTGCAGCTGGTGCCCGCCGGTCCGGGAATGCTCGACGGACATAGCAGCCGCGACGAGAAACCTCTGCGAGCCGGCCCCTGCCCGCAGAACCGGCTCATCTGCATGCGAGCCGCCATGCGGGTCGGGACGACTCCGAGGCCCACTTACCGCCGGTATGTGCGTTATGGGAAGTTGTGTGGATTTCCTGCTTGCCGCTGCGCGTGAGGCGTGATTGCCGTGTCATGCCACGCGGGAGCCTGCAGAGCAGGCGCGCAGCAGGCGGAGGCGTCAGTTGATGTCGAACTCGTTGCCCTCAGGGTCCTTCATCCCCACCGCGTAGTGATCGAGGCCATCGGCGCTCAGGGCTCCGGTGAACGTGGCCCCGAGATCGGTCAGCCGCCTGGCCTCGGCGTCGACTCGCTACATGCGGGTGGCGAGCGGGACCGAGCGGTCGGTCGTGCCGGCGCCGCCGCTGACGTGGATGTCGAGGTGGAGGCGGTTCTCGACCACCTTGGCCTCCGGCATCACGTGGAACCAGATGCGGGGACCTTCACCGCGGGGATCGATGATGCTGTCCGCGCCGATTCCCAGCTCAGTGTCGGGAAGCCCGATATCGCGCCGCCAGTGGTCGCGGGTAGCGAACCCTGCGGGGGGCGGCTCAAGCACGTATCCCAGAGCAGCCGCCCAGAAGCGGGCGAGAGGCTCGGGATCCTTGCAGTCGATGACGAGCTGGAATCGGGCAGGCATCGTGCTCCCATCGGCTCAGCAGTGGCCCGGGCGTTCGCAAGTATGCCACTGGATGCCGCCAGCTCTTCCCTGCCCGATGGCAGTAGCCCGTCTGGAGCCTGAGCGGATGCAGCTGCCGGCCTGCTCCGCCCAGCGACGCCGCACCGACCGCCTTTACCGTCAACGGCACGACCTGCACGACGTAACTCGCGCTCCCCGTACCCGGCCGGCCAGGCTCCGCATAACCCGTATCGCGTGCGGAGCCTGGCCGTTTCCGTCAGCATGGCCCCGGAGCGCGCGCCCAGTCCCACCCGTCATGCTCCCAGGCCGGGCGTGCCGGATCGAGCCGCAGCCAAGCCACCCTGATCTCCAGGTGGGTCAGCGTGACCGCCCCCGGCGCGGCGGCTACCCTCACAGTGCGTAATCAACTTCTCAGGACCTGAACGCTCCGATCGCCGATTAGGCGATTGTCAAGCGGACCAACCTGCGAGCGCTGCAGGGCACGCAGAAAATCTATTCGGTGGCCGGACGGTTCGGTGCCCGTCCCGTACTGATCGCTACAGCCACCGGAGCGGGGACGGAGTCCTTGCTGCCGTCCCGCCCGATGTAACCGGCCGGGCAACGCGCGCAGCAGGTGGGCATCGAACGAGGGATGCTCGTCGCGGCGGGCCCCTCCGAATTCCCAAAATGCCCGGCACCTTGTCAATGCCGACTGATCGCGCCCTAAGATACATGGGCAACCGCACGGATATTCCGGTTATGTCGACGCAACGGACCGACTGAACCTAAACCTGGAAACGCCAGAACGGCGGATATTTCGTGGCAGTGACGCACATGGGCCCATCTGTGCGCCCGCCGATCGCCAGGTCAATCGGGGGTGGAGTCGGCAGTGCCCCGGACTTGCCGTCCGCATCGCCTTGACTGGTCACTCCCTCACCTGGCACGAGCCGGCTGTTCCAGGTCCGCCCACCCGCCTGATCACGCTTAGGTGCTGGCTAGTGTGGACGCGTGATCGAGGAGCTGATTGCCCGTATGGCGGCCCTGCTTGAGCCGCTGGAGGCTGCTGGCGACAAGCGGCGGTACTTCCATGCGACGTACCTGCGCACCACCATCGCGGTGGCGGGGGAAATCAGGCGCGGCGGTTTCGCCGACGCCGGGTGGGTCGAGCGGTGGGACGTCGTGTTCGCTGACCGGTACCTGGACGCCCTGGGAGAGGACATGGCGGGCCGGAGGCCGTCGCGGCCCTGGGCGATCGCGTTCGGCGCTCCCGCCGGCCTGCCCCCGCTCCGGCACGTGCTGCTCGGCATGAACGCGCACATCAACTATGATCTGCCGCAGGCCCTGTCGGCGGTTATCAGCGACGAGCAGTTCGACGACGCAGCGCTGCTCGCCCGCCGGGAGACTGACCACCAGATCATCGACAAGGTGCTCGTCTCCCGCGTCGCGGCCGAGGATGACGAGCTGACCAGGCTGTCCGGGCCTGCCCCCTTGCTTGACCGGCTGCTGCGGCCGGTCAGCCGCCTCGCCAGCCAGCGTTTCCTGTGCGAGGCGCGGCAGAAGGTGTGGGCCAATGCGGCCGTCCTGAGCCGGGCGCGCAGGCAGGGCCCAGATGCTCACACAGCCGTCCTGGCCCAGCTGGAAGAACTCAGCGCCGCCAAGGTCACGGCGCTGCAAGCCCCCGGGCAGGTACTGCTCAAGCTGGCCGCCACCGGATTCGGCGTCAGGCTACCCTTCCAGGGGATGAGTTCTCCATGAGCGGGGCGTACGGCCCGGCTGCGTGCGATTCGCAAGCAGCGGCTCCTCACCCGGCCCTCCGCGACCGCTCGACGCCCCGCCCGCACGCAGACCGCTGCGACTATGTCGGCTGCCGCAGCACCGCAACTCCCAGAACGCCCCGATATGCGCGCATCGGCCGAACACACGCGGCAAATCGCTGGTCGCCCAGATCGGCACTTACGTGTGCGGTCAGGCCGTCGGGACGGTGAACTCCACCCATGGTTCCGGCTATCAACCTGGGCGAGTCGGGTCGCTGGGCGGCCGCTGCGCAGCTATGGTGGGCGACTCCGCAGGGGATCCCAGGCTCTAGCCGAAGGCTGGACTTGCTATATTAGGTATAGTTACTATACCTGGAGGGGCGTGATCGGGTGGAGTTCGAGTTCGACCCAGCCAAGAGCGCTTCAAACCTGGACAAGCACGGCATTGACTTCCCAGAGTGCAGGCACTCTGGGAAGACGTAATGCGGGTGGAGATTCCCGCCGGACGACCGATGAGCCCCGGTGGCTGGTGATCGGCCAGATCGGGGGGAAGCACTGGTCGGTGGTGGTGACCTACCGCGAGCAGCGAGTGAGGCTCATCTCTGCCCGCCGGTCCCGGAAGGAGGAAGCGGCGCTCTATGAAGGCTGACGAATTTGATCGCAGGTTCGACGACGGCGAGGATGTCACCGGCGACCTGGACCTTGCTGCGGTCCGCCGTCCCGGGCTGGAGCAGCGCCGGGTCAATGTCGATTTCCCTGCATGGATGATCGAATCGCTGGACCGCGAGGCCCGGCGGCTGGGCGTGACGCGGCAGTCCATTATCAAGGTCTGGATCGCCGAACGGCTTGAGCGCGCCGCCTGAGACGCTCCCCGATCCCAGCTGCCACAAGCCGTCCGGTGAGCGCATCGCACAGCCAGCCGATAGTCCACCACGCCGATGAGCACCCCGGCTAGACCTCATCACAGGAACGGTGCAATATGGCACGAACGCGGCGAGAACTCTGCCGCGCCTAACGATGCCGAGTATTTGCGGTTGGCAGCCATCTTCGGTCTGCGGTTGTGCGCTCGCAGATCAACCAGTTATGTCTTGGGCTGCATGGCCCTGATTGGGTTGATCTGTCATGGTCGGCCTTCTCCCGCCGGCCAGGGAGCGGCACGGGCGTTCATCACGATTTGTACTGCTCGTGCCGATGTGGCCGGGCCGCCGGTCGTAGCATGCTGTCGTATAGGCGGTGCATAGCGTGCTGCCTGGTTGCCGGGTGTGGGGTGGGGATGGTGGCCGACCGGCTGGTGGTGGACCTTAGCGCGGATGGCCAGGCCGGGGTGCTGGCCTGGCCTGATGGCGGGATACCGGAGGAGATCTCCCGGGCACCGCTGGGGTGGCCACTGGACGGGGATGCGCTGGAGGACCTGCGCTGGTATTTAGAGGATTACCTGCGAGCTCCGTTCGGGGTGTGGGAGGACCGCGGCCCGGCCGTGCGGGGAAAATTGGCCGGGTGGGGTGACCTGGTGTTCGGGTCGGTGTTCGGCGCCGGGCCGGTGCGTGATGCGTACCAGCGGGCGCGGGACCGGGGCCTGGAGGTGGTGTTCCGCTCCGCGGTGCCTGGGCTGCTGGGGCTGCCGTGGGAGCTGATGCGCGATGGTGCGGGGCCGGTGGCGCTGGGGACGGGGGGAATCTCCCGGAGCGTGCCGGTGGCGGGCGGTGCGGGGACGCTGGAGGTACCGGGTGGCCGGCTGCGGGTGCTGATGGTGATCTCCCGTCCGGCCGGGACCGGGGATGTGGGGTATCAGACCGGTCGTCGCCGTCTACCCCCCGGTCGCTAGTTACCGCGGGGTAAGGCCGGGAATGACGCACCGTGACCAGCCCAAGGTGCATCGGGGAGTCAACCCGGCCATATTCGCCGATGACCCGGTTCCTGATCTGGCGGTCGCGTTCACGCGGGCCCTGCTGGGATGCGCGGCGGGATGGCTGCTCCATGACGAGATCACCGGGATGTACGCGGCACTAGCGGTCGGCGCATCTGCCCCCGGACTACTTGCAGGTCTCGGGAAGGCGACCACCCCTGCCGAGGCGGTCTGGGGCCGGTCCGGCAGCCGAGCCGTCTCGCCGCCTGCGCTAACGCTCGCGCAGGAACCGGACGCCCAGCCGCAGGTGGCGGAATGAGCCGGCAGCCCTTTGCCCGCCGTTACTGGGGCACACTGACCGGTGACGGTATGGCGGTGGGCGCGCCGGCAGATGGCCGGGAGAAAGCCGGGGGTACACATTCTGGCAGCGCTACTGGGCCTCATTGACCATGACGGCCTTGCCTGCCAGCAGGCAAGGCCCGGTGGCTGCGAGCGGGATGCGCACGCAGACGTCAGTGGACAGGCCGCACTCGGCACGAGCGGGCGGGCAGCCACCGGCAGACGGCCTCGATCTCCTTGACAGTGAACTGCGGCGGACCGGGAGGCAGCTCGGTGGCCGTGAGCGCTTTCGGGTGCTGGCCCCGCTTGCTGCCGCGTTCGCGGTGATCGCGGTTGTGGCCGGGCTGGGACTGGCCTCATCGGATCTCGGCGGACCGGCAGGCCTGACCTGGACACCCGCAATCGGCAGTGTCGAACAACTCGCCAATGAATTTTTACGGCAATCAACACGCATGATTATGCCCAGTACCAGGCGCTTCTCGACCCGGGAATGCAGGCTGAGAATCCAGCATCGGTTTTTACTGTCGGCTATGCATCAACTACTGACTCCGACATCACCCTAACCAGGCTTTCTGGTGCGTCGGCAGGACAGGTGGCAATGCCGCTCAGCTTGTTGCGGCCCTCCACCATGATCATGGGTACTTATGTACCAAATAGCGGTCACAACTACCCATGATCATGGGACAGGCTCCCAGGTCCGCCGGAAACATCCTGTTTGTCCGGCCGTATCGCCTGCTATGGCGGGAGTGCGAGTGACGTAAGTGACGTAAGACCAAGATCAACTTAGGCTAAGCGGCATTGGGACAGGTGGTCGCAAAACTGACTTTTACCAGCCGTCAGCCGACGTCCGTTAGCCCTGATAATTCAGCTTGCACCAAATGGGATATTTCCCTGTACCTGGACCAAAACGGCAGCGGCTACTTGATTACGTCGCCCCCAGACAATTACCGGGCTACCTACTCTTCCTGCTAGGGTCCGGCGCTCTGGCTCTGGTGGGTGCCGACAGGCTTCCCGCTTGCATCCGATAGTCCTGTTCATGACTTTGGAATCACTGGCAACTGCGTGCCCTGCAGGTGGCAGGCGGGATGCGCCGCCTGCCCTCTGCGAGTTCTACGCAGGTTGGAACTCCAGTAACCAGCCCTGTTCCGTACCGTATCCGCTGCCGCGTACCCCACTTTGCCTATCGGCGACAACAGTCTCCTGTCAACGACAATATTGAGGTTTACCAAGAGCCGTCTACCAACTCACCTATCGCAATGGCACGACAAGAAGAAATACCCACCCAGCATCCAGTACCGCACACAAACGGCAAGAGTCGGCTCCAGAACGATCAGTTATGGACTGTCGAGCCCTCTGACCGCAACAGATGCCTTGGCTGCCAGATCGGCGGCTACGTGCGCGTCCTCAGAGCCTGGATCGCCGCTGCTCGTGTGGTACAGCAGGCCTGGTGACCGGGATGATGGTGATGAGATTTTC
>Ga0209530_1000437_pt1 | contig 30675 bp, 28 predicted proteins | sample BlaSpr_A8_Ref_O1_FD_187987 | JGI IMG/M metagenome (GOLD analysis project Ga0209530, IMG submission 187987) | Forest soil microbial communities from Thunder Bay, Ontario, Canada - Black Spruce, Ontario site 2_A8_Ref_O1 (SPAdes) (version 2) | ecosystem: Environmental > Terrestrial > Soil > Boreal...
TCGTTAGCTGAAAAGGCCTGGCTGCCGGCGGGGCTCATCCATGCCGAAGTGTTTGTAGGCCAGAGCAGTCGCCACGCGCCCTCGCTGCGTGCGATCGAGCAAGCCTAGTTGCATCAGGTAAGGCTCGTAAATTTCCTCGATGGCGTCTTCTTCTTCGCTCAGCGAAGCCGCAATAGTATTCAGCCCCACCGGCCCGCCGGAATATTTCTGAATGATCGTCAGCAACAAATTGCGATCCACTTCGTCCAGCCCGTGTTCGTCCACTCCCAGCATAGCGAGCGCATCGCGAGCCACCGTGACATTGATTTGGCCCTTCGCCCGCACTTCCGCAAAATCGCGGACGCGCCGCAACAGCCGGTTTGCAACCCGCGGCGTCCCGCGGCTTCGCCGCGCGATCTCGGCGGCGCCTTGCTCATCCATGGTGATGCCTAGGATTTTTGCCGAGCGCTGGACGATCTGCAGGACATCTTCCGGAGAATAAAATTCCAATCGGTGCACGATTCCGAATCGCGAACGCAGCGGCGCCATAATCAATCCCGCACGCGTAGTTGCTCCGATCAAAGTGAACTGATTAAGTTGATAGGGATGCACTCGCGCGCCGGGCCCCTGTCCAATAATCAAGTCCACGCGAAAATCTTCCATCGCGGGATACAGGATCTCCTCCAGCGAAGGCTGCAGCCGGTGAATTTCGTCCAGGAAAAAGAAATCGCGCGGGTCGAGTGAAGTAAGCACCGCTGTAACATCGCCTTTTTTCTCCAGCAGCGGGCCAGAAGTTATTTTGATCGCCGAGCCCATCTCATTCGCAAGAATCTGCGCGAGTGTGGTTTTTCCCAGCCCCGGCGGCCCGTAGAGCAGGACGTGATCCAGCGCTTCGCCGCGATTTCGCGCCGCGTCCACCGCAATCTTCAGGTTTTCCTTCACACGCGACTGGCCGATAAAATCTTCCATGCGCTTCGGCCGCACGCTCGCGTCAATGCGCGCGTCTTCATCCAGGGCCTTCCCTGAAATAATCCGGCTCCGCCCGTCCGTGATCTTCTCTGCCAACTATCCCTCGTCTTTGCCGCTGATTCAGACAGCGCTCTTCCCAAAAAAAGTTTAATTATTCATCGCGCCCGGCGCGAGCCGTTTTCTTCATAGACGCGCCGCCGAGAATTTGAAGTGCCGCGCGTAGCAGCTCCTCAAAATCCCCCGGTGCCTTCACGCCTGCCTTTTCGATCGCGCCGTCTACCGACCGCGTGTCGTAGCCAAGGTTCACTAGGGCAGAAGCAACATCCGATTCAAGTTGTGAACGCGTCGTGGGTTTCCCAGCTTGCGGCACATCCACAACTGCGAGTTTATCCCGTAACTCCACCACCATGCGCTCTGCGGTCTTGCGGCCCACTCCAGGAATACGCACCAGTTGCGCCAGGTCCCCTTTACGAATCGCGGGAATCAGTTCTTCCAGGCTCATGCCCGAAAGAATTTTCAAAGCGAGTGATGGTCCCACGCCGGAAGCGGAAATCAGCATTTCGAAGCAATGTTTTTCCCGCGCGGTAAAAAAACCATATAGCGCGAGCTGATCCTCGCGCACGTGCGTGTAGATCAACAGTGTCGATTCGCTGTGCAGCGCCCCCAGGCTGGTAAACGTCGAAAGCGGAACCACCACCTGATAGCCCACGCCGCCCACATCAATCAGCACCAGATTTGGCCGCTTCTCAATCAGCTTCCCGCGCAGTGATCCAATCATATGAAGCGATTATTGATTAGCGCCGCGGGAGTGTCAACGCAACCCGGAGGACTAGACGAGGAATTTCTTTAGCGGCTCTCCATAGTGATTGTTCCATCCCCATTCGAGGTGGTCGAACTCACCTTCCGGAAAACCGGTGTGATCCAGAACAAGCATGGTTTCGGGATCCCGCGGTTTCAGCTCGAACCTTACAATTGAGTACACTCCAGGATCCCAATGCGTGGGGCGCCAAGCCTGCACCACTCGCTGATTTGGAACCAGCTCGACGTTCCGTCCAACGATCATTCCGCCGAACATCGAAAAAGCTCCGCCCTCTTTAGGATCGATCTCAGCCGGCATGCCGGAGAAAGTAGCGAACTGCCTTGAATCCAGGAGCGCCTCATAGATGTGCTGAGGACTCGCTTTATATTCGAACTCCAAATGCAGCGAAGTTCGCTTCGCGTTGGCCGCGGTGCTGGGCATTTCCTTCATTGCCTGTTGCTGGGTTTTTCCCCAAATGTGGCCACCCGCCAGACTGCCAAATGCAACGGCAACACCGGCGATCATCTGCCGTCGTGTCGTCGCGTGCGATAGCGTGCTCAGACTCGTTCTCTCGCTCATCATTCCCCTCCCGACTTTTATTCTCCACGCCGTGCATAACAACACGAACCTAAAATATGTTCAAGATCATATTTTCATGGAAAGTAAACTGCCCTTCGAGCCATACTGCGCCGAAATCCGGAGGACTTATGCCCTACGCCGCTGGCCACCGTACCGAGATAAAAGGGAAAATCGTTCAGAGCGCGCGCCGGCTCTTCAATCGCCACGGCTTTGATAATGTCTCCATCGCTCAGATCATGGCCGGGGCGGGCCTCACACACGGAGGCTTCTACAGCTATTTCAAGAGCAAGAGCGAGCTGTACACGGAGGTATTGGGGTGCTTCTTCACCGATCCAAATTGGAAGAGCTGCTGGGAAGGCGTCGAAGTGGATCTGGCATCCGCGGACGTCGGCCCGCAAGTCGTCCGCGCCTATTTGTCGCGACAACACTTCGAGGATGTGGAGAACTCATGTCCGATGGTGGCGTTGCCGACGGACGTCTCGCGCAGTAGCCCACATGCAAAGCGCGCGTTCGAAACTGTGTTCGAGGCAATGGTCAGCGTCTTGGAACGTAGCTCGGTCGAGAACGGCCGGCCTCGCCGTGCCAGAGCCCAAGCAACTGCTGCTCTGTGCGTGGGGGGTATGGTCGTGGCCCGCGCCATACTGAACCGTGTTCGCGCGGATGAACTGCGCCAGGCGTGTATGTCCGTCGCGCTCACGCTGGGAGGCTGGCACGACGAGAGTAAGTTGCAAAATGGCAAATCCAAGCGATCCCATCGGCTCCGCGCGGAAAAGGTCTAATTGCCGTAAACCTGGCCGTCACCCGCAACACCTTTGTAGAAACCCGACTCGCAAGCCGCGATACTGGGAACAAAAAACTGCGACATTCCGTATCACACACAGCAAGCGATCCTCCATATTCTCGCGCACCATAAAGCTCAACGGTTAGATTTGGTGAGCTGCGCATTTCTTCGTGTGGAACAACCCGCACTCTCATCCTTATTGCTTGTTTCCCGTTCCGCTTGACACCCCGGGGGAAGCGCGCTCTCGTCTACTCCTTAATCTCAGTCTGAAACAGTTTTACATTACGAACTCGCACAAATATTCATACAGTCGCATTCTCGCAACAACTAGTAACCGAGACTGTTCGCTTTAGGGAAATACACTGTTCGTTTTCGATGCAGAAATATTCTGCATGCACGTGATGAAAATAATTTTCTGAATTTCTTGCTATCCGTGCTTTCGAGAGGATTACCGCCGCGTCTAAGTGGGTGCAAGGGGCGAGTGAGACTTTCAGTCAGATTTAAGGAGGAACTAAAAATGTCGCGTCGCAAAATGAATGGAGTGTTAACAATCCTTGCAGCATTGACCCTCGCGCTATCGATCGCAGCTCACGCGGCTCCGGCGAAGGACGCTAAATCAACCGTCGCTCCGATTGTGAAGACGGATTTGAGGTTGCTAAGCCCAGCCACCTTGGGCGGCACGGACCTGAAAGCTGGAGAATATTCGGTGACTGCTGACGACACACATGCGAGGTTCTCAAAGGGTGGAAAAGTCATGGCGGAAGCATCCATCCAGTGGAAGGATGAAAGCGCCAAGCGGCAAGACACCGCTGTCGTCGTCGACGGCAATCAGATCAAGGAGATACACTTCGCCGGCAAGATGAAGTACGTCGAAATCACCCAGTAACGAATCTCAACTTGTGAAGCGGGCGGTGATCGCCACTCGATTGCTGCCCGCTTTTTTTGCAGATTGGAGTTTTCGGGGAAGACTGCATTTCCGGGAACCTTTGCGATCGCAACAACAGTCGTCGCATCACCGCCGCGAGCGATCCTGCTTCACTGCTTCGTCCACCAGCGATTCCAGCTCGCGCCGCGTCAAATTGATGCGCTCGGTTTCGGCGCCTTCCGACGTCACCGGCGACACCGGGCCCAAATTCGAAGCGGTCTGCAGACCGTAGCGCGCGCGCGCCGCGAACAATTTCTCGACGTCGCAATCCGAGAGCAGTACTTGCTTGCCCAGCATTTGCGTCACTAGCGCCACGCGGGCAAAATGTTCGGTCGTCTCCATCCGGAAAAAAGCTTTCAGCAGATCCTGTCCGTAGGTGACCACGCCGTGATTCGCCAACAGGATTGCGTCGTAACCTTCCACCAGCGGCTCGATAGCGTCCACCAATTCTGATGTGCCCGGCGTCCCATATCGCGCTACCGGCACGCATCCCAGCGAGAGCACCAATTCGCAAAGTAGCGCCTTGTTCAACGGTATTCCTGCCGCGGCATAGCCCGTTGCCACTGGCGGATGAGCGTGGCATACCGCGTTTATCTCCGGACGTAGGCGGTAAATCAGAAGGTGCATCCCCAACTCGGAGGAAGGATTCCGCCGCCCGCTCACTTTGTGGCCCTCAAGATCGGTGACTACTAGATCGTCCGGCGTCATCATGCCTTTGCAGATTCCCGTGGGCGAAGTGAGGATATGCTGAGGGTCCAGGCGCAGGGAGATATTCCCATCAGTGGAAGCAACGTAGCTACGGTCGTGAATCCACCGGCCAACAGCGCAAATATCCCGGCGGTGCTCGTCTTCCGTCTTTAATGCCCCGGGCGAAATCGAATCAGGATACATAGTTTCCTCCCTGGCAAATCCGCAACGAATCTAGGCGTAGATTCCGCGCAGCCTGAGCGCGCGAGCTACGCGATCGATCGCCACAATGTACGCAGCGATCCGATTGTTCACTCCGTGCGTCTCCGCGTAGCGAATCACTTGCTCGAAGCTGAGGTCCATGACGTCTTGCAACCGTTCATTCACTTCGCTTTCGCGCCAGAAAAAGCCCTGGCGGTCCTGCACCCATTCGAAATAGCTGACGGTCACGCCGCCCGCGTTTCCGAGAATGTCCGGAACGATAAAAATCCCTTTATTCTCGATGATCGAGTCCGCGTGCGAAGTGGTGGGTCCGTTCGCGCCCTCGCAGAGAATTTTGCAATCCACGCGGCCAGCGTTTTCACTCGTGATCTGGTTCTCAGTGGCGGCCGGCACCAGAATATCGCAGGGATGAAAGAGGACCTCCTGCGCGGTCATCTTGGCCCCGCCGCCGGGGAATTCTGGCAGAGCTTTGCGCTGGCCGTAGACCCAGTCCACTACTTTGGGAACATCGAATCCTTTTTCGTTGTAGAGACCCCCGTGAATATCCGCTATACCGATGATTTTGTAGCCTGCTTCGTGCATCAGTATCGCGGCTTGCGAGCCGACGTTGCCGAAGCCCTGAATGATCACGCGGCAGCCCTCGCGCTTCATCTTAAGTTTCGTCAGCGCATTATTGCAGCAGATCATCAGGCCACGTCCGGTGGCTTCTTTGCGCCCTTGCGAGCCGCCCAGCTCGAGCGGTTTGCCGGTGACTACCGCCGTGGTCGCCTGCCGCACGTGCATGGCGTAAGTGTCCATCACCCATGCCATGGTCTGTTCATTGGTGCCGATGTCCGGCGCCGGAACGTCGCGCTCGGGGCCAAACCATTCGCTCAGTTCAGCCGTGTAACGCCGCGTGATACGCTCAAGTTCGGTTTTCGAAAGCTTGCTGGGGTCGCAAATGACTCCGCCCTTTGCCCCGCCGAACGGAATATTTACCACCGCGCATTTCCACGTCATCCACGCGGCGAGCGCGCGCACTTCATCAATCGAAACGTCCGGCGCGAAACGGATCCCGCCTTTCCCCGGGCCGCGAATCGTCGAGTGCAGGACACGATAGCCGATGAAGACTTCGAGCCGTCCAGTGTCCAGCGGTACCGGGATATACACTGTGATTTCTTTGCTGGGATGCTTCAGATAACGGTAAAGGCCATCTTCCAAGCCTAATTTCTTCGCGGCGATTTCAAAGCGCGCTTCGGCCGATTTATAAACATTCAGTTCATCCTGCGTAACCCCGGCCATCACAACCTCCAAAATTGCTCAAAGTCTATGAAGTCTTATTAAAGCCCGCGACTAGCCCTAGCGACAGGTTGCTCTACACCACAAAGCCTTCGGTACAGCGGCGGTCAGTATACGAACACCGGCAAACCGGCGCAAGAAAAGCATTTTAAATTCGGGTTCCGCGCCCGATGGTGAGCCGCTCAACGGGCCGGGCGGCGTTTTACGAACTCATCCAACAGAAGCCGGGTCAGTCGCTTCTGGTCGTGGCGAACAACTCCGCGATGATGTAAGAGGTCCCCTGTAACGTAGCTCAGTTTCATGCGGTCTAGTTCATCAAACGACGGATTCACCGGCTCGGCGTCCTGAGCCCGGTAGCGCCGCAGCACACTCGCCGGAGCGCGCGAGCGGTTGATCACCACGAAATCGAAAAGATCCTTGTGCGTATGGCCGTAAATCGCGCGGATGTGATCGGCCACCGAGTAATGCTGCGTTTCTCCCGGCTGGGTCATCAGGTTGGCGATGTAAACGCACGTCGCGCGCGAGCGTTTGATCGCTTGCACTACTTTCTCGATCAAAAGATTCGGAATAATGCTGGTGTAGAGCGAGCCCGGTCCCACCAGAATCAAATCGGCAGAGTGGATTGCTTCCAGAACTTCCGGAAGGGCGCGCACACGGCGCGGCACCAACCGGATCTTGCGAATCGGTTTTCGCGAGCGCGAAATATTTGTCTCTCCGTGCACCACGGTTCCATCCACCAGCTCCGCTTCGAGCGTCACGTTCTGCGCCGTGGAGGGAAAAATCCGCCCGCGAATGGCGAGCACTTGCGACGACACGCGCACCGCTTCCGGAAAATCTCCTGTAACATTCGTCAGCGCGGTGAGAAAAAGATTTCCGAAGCTATGGCCGCCAAGACCGCGCCCCGCGGGAAAGCGGTACTGAAAAAGCTTTCCAAGCAGGTGCTCGTCTGTCGACAGCGCTACCATGCAGTTGCGGATATCGCCCGGAGGCAGGACGCGGTACTCGCGGCGCAACCGTCCGGAGCTGCCGCCGTCATCGGTGACGGTGACTATCGCCGCGAGATCCGCGATAGGCTGGCGTTCTTTTTCTTTTTTTGACGAGGCGACATATTCTTTCAGCCCGCGGAGAACAGTGGAGAGGCCGGTGCCGCCTCCGAGAGCGACAACGCGAACGGGCCGGGAACGCTGCTGCGAAGAATTTTTCACGGGAATCGCGGAGAGTTAGTTTGCCGAGCCGTCTCGCTCCGGATAGAGCAACTCAGTGAAGCGCGGGTCTTCCTGCAAAAAAGAAAAATCCTCGTCGTTGCGTGCATGGTAACGATTCTCGGGGCGCAATTGAATTGCGACTTTCAAATTTTGCATGGCGGATTCCGCTTCGCCGGTCAGGCAATCGAGCGCGGCCATGGCGTATACGATGTGGTCTGCTTTCGGGGCGGCTTTGCGCGCGCGGTCGAGATGCTCGCGAGCTTCGTCCCAGCGGCCAAGATTCATCAGCGCGATGCCTTGCGTGTAATGCTCTTCGGCGGATTTCACCGCGGGAACAGGAGGTCGCGTGATGCGCTGTTCGCAAATGCGCAGATGAACATGCGCCCGGTCGCCGAGTTCTTTGCTGGGACCTTCCAGAACGCGTTCGAGCGACTGTTTGGCGCGGAGAAACTTTTGCTGCTGAAAAAACTTGAGAGCCTCTTCGTAAAACTTCATTTGCGCCTGCTTGGCGGGCGCGTCGGGGTCGGGTGGCAGAACATTCTTCTTTGAGGAGGCTCTTAACGTCTTCTTTTTCAATAGCTTGTGGCTATTTCGTGCCGCTGCTGAGGTGCGGATCGTGCGACGCTTCACTGGCAGCCTCCAAAAAACTTCATGCGCGAACATAGCAAAGTCGCAGAGGCGCGTCAATGTGTTGAAATTGTTCCGGCTTAGAGCGAGCGCTGGCCCGGACTGCTAACAATGTCGAAGCGAATGAGTCGCAATATCCCGATGACTGACATGCGATCATGGCTCGGGCAGAAATGCCCCCGCCGTTTGTTTTGAGTGAGTTACAGCCATTCCCGAATACAGGGCAAAACCGGTTCGAAACGCCGGACCGAGGCTACCGGTACTTGCTGGCAGTGATGCCAGAGCCCAGCGATTCGTGCACGGCCAGCATTTCTCCCTCTTGGTAGGGGCGGCGGGGCCAGAAGAAGCCGCGCAAACCGTCGCTGCGTTTGCGGGGGACGATGTGGACATGAAGATGCGGCACGCTTTGGCTGACGATGTTGTTGATGGCGACGAAGCTGCCTTCTGCTTTCATTACCTCCTGTACTTTTCGGGCGAGCATTTGAGCGTTAGTGAAAAACGGGCCGATCAAGGCGGCGGGGAGATCGGACAAAGTGGGGTAGTGCGCCTTCGGAATCAGCAAGATGTGGCCGGGGAAAAGAGGGCGAACGTCGAGGAAAGCTAAGGAGATTTCATCTTCGAAAATAATTTTGGCGTCGACTTCACGCGAAACGATTTTGCAGAAGAGGCAGGATTCGCCCTCGTCTGTATGTTTTTCTTCCGATTCTTTGCGGAGGCGTGATTTTCTCATGGGCATAAGATTAATACTTCGCGAGCGGCTTGAGAATAGCGTTAGAAAAATGTGCCTTCCTTTTGCTGCCAATGCAATTAGGAGCGAGAAGGCTGCTGTTGCGTGAGGCAGTGAATGGTGCCGAATCCCCAGACTAAATCGACGGAATGGATTCCGACTGCGTAGCGCGTAGGGAATAAATCACCCAGGATGCGAAGAGCTACGCGGTCGTTGGGATCGTTGAATGTGGGCACTAACACCGCGGAATTCGAGATGTAGAAGTTCGCGTAGCTTGCGGGGAGGCGCACGCCGTCGAAAAAAAGAGGAGACGGCATCGGAAGCGCGATGGCGTGTATTCTGCTTCCGTCTTCCAGCCTTGCGCCACGCAGACGTTCCCAATTTTCTTCGAGCGGGCGGTAATTTTTGTCGCGTGAGTTTTTCTCGCGGCAAAGGACGACCGTGCGTCGATTCACAAAGCGGCACAAATCATCGACGTGGCCGTGCGTGTCGTCGCCTGCGATTCCTTTGCCGAGCCATATTATATTTTTTACGCTGAGGGACTCGCGCAATGCCGTTTCGGTCTGATTACGACTGAAACCGGGATTTCGGACCTGGCGTTTTTGATCGAGAAGGCACTCTTCGGTCGTGAGCAGCGTGCCGGAACCATTCACGTCGATGCTTCCGCCTTCGAGAACTACGTCACGTTGGCCGAGATGGGCGCGGAAGATCTTCATTTTCAACCGGCGCGCGGCTTGTGCTGGAATCGCATCGTCCTTTTTCCAGTCGGGATAGCGCGCCCAGGCGTTGAAGCGAAACCGGGCGATGGCAACTTCCGGGCGGGGCTTTGAGCGTTTGACGAAGATGGGGCCAAAGTCGCGCGTCCATCCTCTATTTGTGGGGAAGCGCAGAAACTGAACTCTGCCCGAGCTGACGCCCGCGCTTTTCAAAACTTTGCGCGCTTGCGCTTCGTGCGCGGTTGAGTTCACCAGGATGCGGACGAGTTCGCCCGGAACAATTTTGCGGACGATCTCGCCGTAAACCCAGTGGATCGGAGCGATCTTTCCGGGCCAGTCAGTTTCGTTATGAGGCCAGCCGATCCATGTAGCTTCATGCGGTTCCCATTCGGCGGGCATACGAAAGCCGAGCGACGTCGGCGAATTTCCTTCCGTGGAGCGGGCGATGCGGCGAGGAGGTTTCAAGGTTTTTCGTCGAGGAAACGTTGTTCGAGGCCGGCGTAGGCGTCGATTCGGCGATCGCGCAGGAACGGCCAATTGCGGCGAACGTCTTCCAGGTGCGCGAGATCCACTTCGCCGTATAGGATTTCTTCGCGGTCGGTGGAAGCTTCGGCGATGACGACTCCCTGAGGATCGCAAAGGAATGAGCCGCCCCAGAATTCGAGCCCGGCCCCCCCTTCCGCTGGAGTCTCGTGTCCCACGCGGTTGACGGCAGCAACGTAGAGGCCGTTGGCGATGGCGTGGCTGCGCTGGATGGTGCGCCATGAATCGCGCTGCGCTTCGCCGTTAGATTCTTTCTCGCTAGGGTGCCAACCGATCGCGGTGGGATAGAAAAGTATGCATGCTCCATTCAAAGCTGCGAGGCGCGCGCCCTCGGGATACCATTGGTCCCAGCAGATCAACGTGGCGATTTTGCCGGCGCTGGTGGAAAAGGCGCGAAAGCCCAAATCTCCGGGCGTGAAATAAAATTTTTCGTAATAAGCAGGGTCATCGGGAATGTGCATCTTGCGGTAGACGCCGGCGATCCGGCCGTCGGCGTCAATGATCGCGGCACTGTTGTGATAAATTCCCGGCGCCCGGCGCTCGAAGAGCGGTGCAATGATAACGGTATTAGTTTTTTGTGCCACGCGACCCAATGCTTCCGTGGTGGGTCCTGGCACGGACTCCGCCAATTCAAAATTCGCGGTGTCTTCGCGCTGGCAGAAGTACTGCGATCGAAAAAGTTCCGGCAGGCAGACTACTTGCGCGCCCGCATGAGCGGCTTTCTCAATATGAGAGCTAGCACGCGCGAGGTTCTCGGCGGCCTTGGCGCCGACGGCCATCTGCACCAGGGCAACGTTGAATTTTAGCGGTGTCGCCACGATACGAAAATCTACACGAAAAGCCGGTGCAAGACCAGACGCTGCGAGCCCGTCTTATTTTTCATCGCGCGAAAAAAAGTGAAAAAAGCGAACCGCAGGGAAACGCGAAGGGTCAAGGTTTTTCCTTCTTCAATTTCAGCGCTTTCTGGTCCTGATATTCTTTCCAGGTGAGGAATATCAGCAGGCCGTCAAAAAGAGTGAGGATAATAAGCGCCCACGAATGCGTATGTGTAAATCTATAGATTTGGTAGACCATGAAGGCGCCGAATACAGCAATCGTAAGCGGATAGGCCCAAAGCCTGTTGAGCCAAAGGCAAATTACAAGCACTACCTTGACGAGCCCATGCGAAAGAAGGTAAAGCGAGGCGAACATGGGACTTCCGCTGGCCAATTTTTGTGAAGCAGCGCTTATGTGGCGGAAAATAATATCGTGCTTATCGCGGGCGAGTTCGTGCTGGCATAGCGCCTGCAGCCAAGCGTTCAACGAGTTGACTTTAAACCACAGCAACACGCCGCCGAATGCTTCCAGCACGCCATCGATCCCCTTCAAGGTAATGCCTACACGAAAAGAATCGTGAAGCAGGATGTGGGTGAGCCGTTTTTTGAGCATTTGCTGCGGGCCCGGATTTACGTTCGCGGGATGCGCTGATCCATCATCGCATTGCCGGCAGGCATTCACAATTGTGCCGAGCAGGGTGAAGGTTTGTTCTAGAATCGCGTGGCAGCAATGAGGGGGTTCCGATGAGTTTGCGAGCGCTTATCATCTTCTCCGGCATTGTGGTTTGCCTGCCGATCGCGCAAGCGCAGGATAAGGCACCGAACGTTGTGAAATATCGCGCGACACTGGAGACGGTGAAATATGTTTACGGCGTAGCCCCACCTGTAGCACGGCTTGCGCCGGGAGATGTTCTCGAGACGAATACGCTTGACGCATTCGGCGACGCCATTCAGAAGCCCGGTGATACGCTCGCACTGGTCAAGGGCGACAACCCGCTCACCGGTCCTTTCTACATCGAGGGTGCTCAACCGGGTGACACGATTGCCATCGACTTCGTGACGTTGGAAGTGAACTCGACACAGGGAGTCGGTGCGTTTGCACCCGGCTTCGGCGCGCTTAACTCGACAAATTACACGCCGATGATTCAGGCGCCGCTGCCCGAGCGCATTTGGCTCTATCCGATTCATCCTGACGACAACACTGCGACTTTTCAGGCGCATGATTCGAATTACTCCGTGAAAATTCCGCTGCATCCTTTTCTAGGATGTATTGGTGTGGCGCCGTCCGACGGCGAAGCCCGCAGTTCGGTGGTTCCCGCTGAATTCGGAGGCAACATGGACTCCCCGGAAGCGAGCGTGGGTAACACTCTTTATTTACCCGTCAATGTGCCCGGCGCGCTGCTATACCTGGGCGACGGGCACGCGGCCATGGGCGATGGCGAAATTGCCGGCACGGCGATCGAGGTACCGTTGCGCGTTCGGCTGCGCGTGCACGTAATCAAGGGACAAAAAATTGATTGGCCGCGTTTCGAAAATAAAGATGAAATCATGGCCGTCGGCATCTACCGCCCGCTTGACGATTCGTTGCGCATCGCGTTTACACAACTTGTCGGCTGGATTCATCAAGATTACGGGCTGTCCGAGCTGGACGCGTACGAATTGCTCTCTAAAGTCGCCACGATTCACCTTGCTGAGATGGTCGATCCGAATTACGTCGTGATTGCAAAAATTGACAAAAAGTACCTGCCTCCGCGCAAAGCCTCGCGCTAAGTCCTGAAACGAGTCAACGCCTCTCGTCCCGGGATCGGGTTGCCCGCGCAGTTTCGTTGACAGTGAGGCGCTTGGCACCTAGAATCGGCGCCACGCGGGACGCTTTATAGCATGTGCTAATTCCCCGCCGGAGACCGCCATCACGCCCGCTGCGAGTAAACCTAGAGTTGGGATTGTTGACGATGAGCATAGCTTCCGCTCAAAGATTGCGTCCGCTCTGCGATCGGAGTTCGAAATCTTCGAAGGCGAGGATCTCGCCGAAGCTTACAGGCTGCTCCAAGGATCAGAGCTGGAAGTCCTTTTACTGGGTCTGCCCCTGGGCGATGCGGGCGTCCGCGAATGCACGGAGCTGCTTGCTCGGCTGGTAGGAAGCGAAATTGATACGCTCGTAATTGTAATCAGTACTGACAAAACAAAACCCACCGCTATGAAAGTGATCGATGCAGGCTCTTACGACTACTTTCTCAAGCCCCTTGATACCGATGTCCTCCGGCACGTGGTTGAGCGCGCTGTAGAAAAATTACACATTCAGCGCGAAAACCGAATTCTCCGCCAGGAGATAAGCCGCAAGAGTACCCATGGCGACTTGATCGGCTCGACCGATGCAATGAGCCACGTCTTCGATTCCATAAAGCGGATGGCCCGGGCCACCACCAACGTCATCATCCGGGGAGAGAGCGGCGTGGGCAAGGAGCTGGTGGCGCGCGCGCTTCACGAACAGAGCCCTCGTCGGAACCGCGCATTCGTCAGCGTGAACTGCGCAGCTCTTCCTGAGGGCTTAATGGAGGCGGAGCTATTTGGCTACGAGAAGGGAGCCTTCACCGGCGCGACCGCTACAAAGGAAGGCCGCGTTGAAATGGCCCACCAAGGCACGCTGTTTCTTGATGAAATTGCGACACTTACGCCCGCGCTCCAGAGCAAGCTTCTGCGCGTCCTAGAGGACCGTTCCTTCACTCGATTAGGAGGCAAGAAATCTATTCGCGTGGATTTTCGCCTGATTAGCGCGACGAACGAAGATCTGGAGGAGATGGTTCGCGAGGAACGGTTTCGAGAAGATCTCTATTACCGGATACACGTGGTGCCCATCTTTGTGCCTTCTCTGCGCGAGAGAATGGAGGATATACCGGTCCTCACGGACTACTTCGTCAGTGTGTATTGCGCTGCCAATAGTTTCCCACCAAAGCGCATCGCTGATGACGCCATGTTGGCGCTAAAGCGCTATCCATGGCCTGGTAACGTACGGGAACTCCAAAACGCCATTCAAAGGCTCGTTATCATGACCGACGGAGATGTGATCTCGCTGAAGGACCTCCCCAGCGAAATCGTGCAAGCCTCCGGACGAGATTCGCGCAACCGCTTCCGGCTACCCTCCGGCGGGATTAATTTGGCCAAGGAAATGGAGGCTTTCGAGCGCCGCTGGGTTGAGGAAGCTCTGGAGCAGGCCAAACAAGGGAAGGCGGATGCAGCGCGCTTGCTGGGAGTGGACCGCAACCGGCTCAACTACTTGTGTCGTAAGTACAGCCTGTAGTTACAGGCTTACTTTTTCAGCGGGGTGGTGAGAATTTCAACACATTTGGGCGATCTAACGGGGAAACAAGTCAAGTCCCATACTCTAAAACATTATAAAACAGCACTTTAGCTCCAGCGCATTTTCGACTCGCATTGGCACTCCTTTTGCATAAAGGAGAGAGTCGCCTAGGCGACTCATTCCAAACGGAGGAACCACCGTGGCCAAGAAAACCTTGAAGAAAGCAACGAAGCTGGAAGCAACGAAGCCCCTGACGATTGTTGGCGTGGGTAGGGGATAAGTTAGCAGTTCGCGTGACAGGTGTGACTGTTCATTTGCAGACGCACTGAAATTACTATTATTACTGAATCACAGGGCTGCCGCCGAAAGGCTGGCAGCCTTTTTTTATTGCGCGAAGCGCTCCCCTCCAAAGTTCGTCCCCTTAGTTTATGCTGCGATACCCTCATGAGCCGCCCATTCCTCGCTGTGTGAAATCGTCCGTGAGGTTCTTTTTGGCCTAGCTAGTTTACCTGGATATTGAAATATTCAACTCGATCATAAAAAATTAAACACATTCGATAACAGGGGTCTTGGCATCCTGCTCCTTCCCGGCCATAAGTGCTTTCAAATCAGGCATACGTGCTCAAGGGTGGTCCGACGAGAGTTTGGCGCGCGGATTGCACTGGTAGCAGTGTAGTCAGAAGGAAAACAAAAAATTCTAAGGAGACTCAAGACCATGGCAAAAGCAAAGACAGTGAAAAAGGGAAAGAAGCTCGGATCAGTGAAGCCGTTGACCAAGGTCGGAATCGGCCGTCCATAATTTCTGTCAATCTGTAACGGCTGGCTTCGGCTGGCCACCAGTTAGCAGTTGCACTACCAAGGGCTGCCGTCCCAGGAACGGCAGCCCTTTTTTCTTTGTTGTCGGGGAATATCGCACCACTTAAACGACTTAGATGCTTGGCCGCTCTTCTGATTGGCAGCGGTCCTTCGAGGATGCGAAATGAAAGCGCCGAGCCCAAAGAAGCTCCAGATCAACCCGAAAACTGCGTACTATGATCTTCGAATAGGGCCCTCTTCGCTTCATCGCTATGGAGTGTTTGCGCTCGAGGACATTCCTCGAGATCGCCGCGTCATCGAATACACCGGAAAACGCCTCAGTTACGAGCAGGTTTGGGATATAGAATTTCCCCAAGACACTTACCTCGCGAAGATGAACGACCTCTGGTTTCTGGACGGGAGCTCTGGTGGGAGCGGTGCCCAGTTCATCAACCACTCGTGCAATCCTAATCTGCTCTGGCGCTGTGTTCGCAACCACTTGCTCTTCTTCAGCCGCCGGAAAATATGCGCTGGCGAAGAATTGACGGCGGATTATTGCTACCCGGTCAAGCTTCAGCGCGTTCCCTGCCATTGCGGCGCTCGACGATGCCGTGGCACATTCAGATACATTTTGAGCTGATGCTGCCATGCGCAGCCAGCGTTCCAGGCTCTTTAGACCCCTCTTGATAATCGAGCACGCAGGCGGCGCGTAGCAGTCCTGGTCCGTTCGTAAACAAGCTGTATCCCTTACCAAAACTGCGAACGCACCCAGCGCCATGTCGCTTGGCCGGTCTGCCAGGCTAAGGAATGCCGGGGCCCGGAAATTTTGGCTTTTCCGGTCATGCCTTCCCGCAGAGACCCATCGGGGTTTGGAATTTCCATCTCAACCGCAACGAAGTTCGCTAGCTCTTGCCCTAAACGCGTCAGCCTCTCAGTCTGGGCGACTGGGTGATCCAGCGCCGCGGCCGGAAGTATTTTATCCACGTGGCCAGAGTAAGTCCGGTATGGAAATGGGAGCACCTTCACCTTGGCAGGCGCGCCGGGTTGAACGTCCGGAAGCTCCCGGTCCTGCACAAGAATACGCGCCTTCATGGTGCTTCGGTCCACCACCCGGGCAAATTCGTCCCCCGCCGAAAGATACTCGCCGGCTTCCTGGTCCACATTGGAAGTAACGATGACCCCGTCCATGGGAGCTCGGATTTCGAGGTTCTGGACCCTTTTCTGCGCTACGGACAACTCTTGCTCAAGCCGCCCTCGATCGCGAACCACTTGCGCCGCTTGGCTGAAGTCTGAGCGATCCTGATTATTGCGGAGATTACTGCTGGCCAGCGCTAACCGTTGCGTCAGCGATTGCGCGTCGGCAATTATGTCGGGATTCTCCAAGATCGCCAACATTTGGCCCGCTTTTACTTCATCGCCCTCGCGGACAAACACTCTTTGAATTCTGCCGTCCACTGCGGCCCGAACGCGCACATCCTTTCCGGGCTCGAGCACTAAATCGGTGGAGACCTTTGAAGAAAACGGAGGCAACAGAAACAGCAGAACCAGTCCAAGAGCGCCAACTTGCTGCGCACGAGTCACTTTCCAGGCCATATATTTCTCCTTCTTGTCCCGCATCCAAGCCCGTGCCACGGGCAAAGCCTTTCGCAAACTCGTTCTTGCAAAGAAATAAACGACGCCAAGGGTTGCCAGATATCCCCATTCGTCGCCCATTTGGCTTACGAGTATGTTCTTAACAAACAAAAGCATGATAATTAGAAGCGACATGCTGTAGATGATGGCTGAGATTCCAAACAGGAAGAAAACACGGCGCTGGCGCTTGCTGGAGGACGGCAAGTCTATGTCATGCCGAAAAATGTACTTTTGCACCCAGGCCCGCAGGTAGCCGAAAGAATCTTCACGCAGGTTATCCATGTTGAGAAATTGTGACAACGCATAGTATCCATCGGCTTTGACTAACGGATTCAGGTTCAAGAGCGCACCCTGAATGCCGCTCAGCAGCATCATTTTGTAAAAAAAGTCATTCGTCAGCGAACCGGGTGCGGTGAAATGCCACACCAATGCAGCCAGGCCGCAGATCACCAGTTCAATCCAAATACCCGCGAAGATAACCCACTGCCGGGGAGCTCCGGTCTGGAACAGAAGGATGTCTGTGGTATCAGTAAAAAAGGCGGGAGTGAAATAGATGAGCAAAAAGCCCATTTGATGAACATCGCCGCCATAGTGTTTGCAAGTCAGACCGTGACCAAATTCGTGTATGGCACCCAAACCCAGGAGGAGTATCCAAAAGATCCAGATGTCGTAGGCACTTTTACCCGCAAAATCATACAAGGCCTCCGTGTCCTGCTGCACGCGCGTCCAATCCCCGGCGAGCAGATAAACCGCGACGACAAATATGAACAGAGAGAAGATGACAAAGCCCTTGGTGAACATCCATCCGAGATACCGATCCATTTTCCCGAGTGTCTTGTCCGGATCCCAGGCTTTAAAGCTTATATACAGCACACTCGATTGCTCGATCCGACCCTTCCGTTCGTCCCGAATGCGCTCGAGGACCGCCAGGTTTTTTTCTCCGATCGATCGCTCCCACATGGTGGCATCCACCGAGTCCAGGAAGTCGAGCACATCGGCCTCGTTCGTTGTCAAATCGGGATCTTTTTCAGACATGACCTGCGCGATTTCGGCAGCCGTATGCGTTCCGTCGCAAAGGGACAGCAGTTGATATTCCGTGGCCCCATACCGGTTGTAGGAGTTTGTCTCGCGGTTTTTGACCACGTAACTGATTTCGCCCGCTACCGTTTGTTCGCTGATGCGCAGATCGGTGCGCAGTTTAGGGCGTTTAAGGCCTTTCGCGAGGACGCTGGAGACTTGGAGGCTGGTGGGACCGAAACGCATGGTCGAGATCCCCTACGGCTTTGATGGCGAGGTTCCGGGCCATCCGACGCGCACGGCCATTCCGGGACGTAGATCCGAAAGTCCGGAACCGGTGAGCTGTGCTACCACATCGTAACTATCGCTGGATGGATCCACGGTAGGACTGACCTTCACCACTTTCGCGTTGAGCGGGCGATTGGTACCACCCAAGAGGACGAGGTTAACCGGCGCGCCGAGTGCGGGGTGCGGGGTTGCCAATTCGGAAATTTGAAACTGTACCTGCAGTGGATACAGCTGGCTCACTCGAAAACACTTGTCACCTTTGACGACAGCTTGCCCTTCTCGAACATAGCGTCGCGCCACGACGCCCGAGAACGGAGCGCGCAAAACGGTCTGGTCGATTTCAATTTCGAGCCGGTGGATCTCGGCTTGGCCGCTTTCGACCAAGGCCTCATATCCATGCATGTCGTACTCAGCCCCTTTCGCTTCGAATTCCGCGGCTTCGAGATCGGCCTGACTTGACAATCCCGCTTCCCGCAACTGCTGCTGACGCCGGTAGGCTGCGCCCTTAGCCTTTAGTTCCGCTGCTTTGTATTGCAAGTTGTTCTGAGTCACCTTCAGATCATCGCGCGCCTTGATGAGCTCCTGTTGCAGACTTCGGTCGTCAAGCCGGCCGAGAATTTCGCCGGTCTTGACCACGCTGCCTTCATCTTTGGCAACGGACGTCACCGTGCCATCGCGCTGCGAGGAGAGATCCACCTGATGTTCCACTGTCAGCACGCTTAGAATATCTCCCGTCTCGGTCCCTTTTGCGGAAACTGCGCTTGGCGCGGGAGCCTGAGACGAAGCTGCGTTGGATAGCGGCGCATTCTTGGGGCCGGAAGCCACAGACGAGTTGTCGCAACCATTTCCGACAACCGCCATTGCAGCGATTAAAATCAACGCGGCGCGTTTCATATTGAAGGTTCCTCTTTTTTTACGGCAGCCAGGGCCATAGCTTTTGCCAGAACCATCTGAACGGCGAACGCAGAATAACGTACCCAACCGGGTACCATCCGCTGTCGAACCACCCGCCGCGCGATCGAATTCTCACTCGCCCGACCATTCCATTGCGAGCCTTTCCTCCGGCATTTTCGAATATCGCGCGCACCAGGAAATATTGGTCGCCGGAGTCGGTTCGAGTTTGTGCGCCTATGCGATCGACGGTTCCCTCAAACGTCGTCGTCGGGAACGCGTTTAATTTCAGAGACACATTTTCGCCCGGACGTACGAGCGAAAGATCAGTTTCGGGGACGCTCATTTCCGCAGCCATGCGCTCCTGGGATACTACCTCGCAGAAACTATCCCCGGGTTTAATCATGGACCCGGATTTTTCTTCCACCTTCGGGGTGATGACAATACCAGCTATCGGTGAGGTCAAACGCGCGTCATTTATGCGCTCCTGCTCGAGGGCAACTTCAGCGGAATACATCTGGGAGCGTATTTGAGCCTGCCCCGCCGCTGCGGGGTCATTCCTGAATTCGGCTTCGGCTAATTCACGCCGCACCTGAGACAACGCCGTGTCCGCTTCTATAAGCTTTATGCGATCCTCGCTGTCGTCCAGTTGTGCAAGCACCTGGCCTGGTTTCACTGAATCGCCTTCGCGCACGAAAACTTGTTTTACAACTCCGCCCTCGATTGCACTCACCGTGCGGCGCTCAGATGGGACCACAGTGGCGTCGGTGCCAACGCGCATGGGCCATGGGATTATCGTCAGAAACAGGGCCACGATGCCGGCGCGTTGCGCGTATTCCATCATGCGGCTCTGCGGCACAGCGGCAAGGAACTTTTTCTTTCTCTGCGCAAACGGATGCAAAATATTCGCCAGCGGAACTTGCTGATAAAGCTGGGCGTTGCGGATTGCAACCGTAGTCTGGCTGGCAAGGATGGCCAGAGTTTCCAAATGGCTTTCTGATAGAAAATCGGCTTCCTTGCTCAGAAGAATCATTGCGCCGAGCGTTCCTTGATCGTCGCGCAATGGTAAGCCATAAAAGCCTTGGTATTCATGGGCTTCCAGGAACGAGACAATTTGGGCGTGCGCTTCTGCGGGCTCGACTTGCCAGCCATCCTCATGAAAATTCGCCGAAACGTGACTATCCTGCTCCGCCACCCACTCCATGCGTTCGCGCAGCTCGCTCATTTCCCGCGTCTTCGGAACTTCCGTTTCTCCGGAGACGGCCCCCAGGACGAAGCGCCCGCGGTCGTAAAATCCAATAACGCAACTCTCAAACGGCACGACTGATGCGGACTGCGCCACTACCGTGGTCAAAACGTGATCGAGATCCAGAGTGGAAGTAATTTCCTGCGAAATTTTCAGCAGGGCATCGAGGGCGTGAACCTTTCGCTCGGACTCCAGCAGATTTGCATTGTGCAGTGCCACCGCGGCCTGTTCGCTGATACTGGAGAGGAAAAATAGATCGTCTTCATTGAACAGCGTGCCATCCGCCTTATTAATGATCTCGACGACACCGAGAACCTCGTCGTCTTTTCGCAGGGGCGCTGCCATCCAAGACTGGAGCTCGAAATCCCCGCCAGCTTCAATGCGTTCGGCGAGCCCGGCTTCCCCGCTCGGGTCTTCGACTAATTTCGGGTTCGCTTGCTGCGCAACTTCAGCCAGCAATCCTTCACTTAATGACGCGGTGGCGTCCTCTTCAATCGTAGGGTCATCGCCGATTTGCTTCGCGAGATTGAGTTCCTGTCCGTCAGGCGAAGCGAGCCAGAGATTGCAGGCTCCGGCCCCCAAAATGTCGCGGATTTTACCCGCTACGATGGGGAGAAGCTCTTCCAGTTCCAGAGTTGACGTAAATGTCTGGCCCAGGTCGTATAGCGCGGTCAGGCGTTCGAGAGTGGCGAGTTGGCTCTGCCGTTCCTGTTCAATCGCGCCCAGATTGGTCAGTGCACGGCCTGCCAGCTGGCATGCTTCTTCCAGGAAGTGCGCGTCTTCGGCGGTGAAGTCTCCGGTGCGCTTGTTGAGAACCTCGACTACGCCTTCCGGCCTTTGCGCTCCCGGCAGGGATGAATACAAAGCGGATTTCACCCGTGTACGGCTGAACTCATCAAGATGCTCAAGATCTTCTGGTGCGATTTCGCGTGCGGGCAAACGCCTGGTGGCGGCTGATTGGTACAATATTGCGAGCGTTCCTCCGTTGACAGGCAGCTCAGTGGGATGCAAGCGTTCGCCCGGCTCGGTCCAGCGCATGCGGCAAAGGAGTTCCTCTGCTGTTCCATTCGTCGTCCATACGAGCACGGCGCGCGCTCCGAGCGTAGTGCCCACTCGGGCGGCGAAGGTCTTGAGCAGGGTGTCTTGATCGCGGCACGCTAAAGATATGCTCGCGAGTTCAAAAAGCGCGGAAGATGTTTCCATTACTCTCCCAGCGGCAGGGGATACTCTTATCGCGGGTAAACACCGCGCGCGAATGAAGAGATAGTGAGGCAGCCTAGCAAATGCCGTGTACAGCGTCAAGGAAGACCGCTGACGGTATCTGCCGTATTTCTTAGAAGTTTTTTGCAGGGACTTGATTGCCGGACATAATTCAGATAGCTTTGCAAAGCGCAGTGAGGCACATGTGAACATTGGCATCCGCAAGGCTGGCCGAGCCACAATCCTGGATCTCGACGGGCCGCTGAAATTGGGCGACGCTGAAGAATCTTTTCGCAATCAGATTCAGCAGCTCATCGAAGCGGGAACCACACACGTAGCTGTAAATCTCGCCGGCGTTACCGAACTCGACAGTTCGGGGATTGGGGCACTCGTTCGTGCGTTCACCACGCTGAAGCGCGCGGGCGGAAAATGCACCTACTTCGCGCCGAATAAGCGGGTAGTGATGCTGTTGAAAATGGTCCGGCTAGACACAATTCTTGACCTCGCCGAAGACGAAGCTACGGCTCTTACGCGCATCTAGACCCTCTTCCTGCGTGTAATGTCAAAAGAATTACTCTCGTTAGAAGAAGTGTGTCCGGGCCGTGGCGTGGGCAAAAAAGATGTTTAACGGCGGTCGAGCGCTGGGTGCCGTACGTCGCGGCCGGCGACGAAGTAAATCACGTCTTCGGCGATGTTTGTAGCGTGATCCCCGATGCGTTCGATGTTCTTCGCCACCAAAACAAGTTCGAAGGCGGAGAACACCACGGCGGAGTTTTCCATCATGTAGGTAAGCAACTCGCGAAAGAGTTGGTCGCGCAGCCGGTCCACCTGGTCATCGCGCTGAAGCACGCTGTGCGCTAGCTCGATATCTCCTCGCACCAGGGCATTCAAGCTATCGCGGACCATCCCCTCAGCCAGCTCGCTCATTCGCGGCAAATCAACGTAAGGCTTCACCTGCGGATGGCGCATGATCCGCGTTGCTGACTGCGCGATATTGACGGCTTGGTCTCCGATGCGCTCGAGATCTCCATTGATGCGTGAGACCGCAAGCAAGAATCGCAAGTCGGCGGCCATGGGCTGCTGCAGGGCCAGCAATCGTTGCACGCGCTCGTCGATTTCAATCTGAATCTCGTTAATCGCATCTTCTTCAGTCAAAACGGTCTCGGCGAGGTGCTCTTCCCCATCCAGTACCGCGTGGATGGCCTGATGGACGGCTCGCTCGGCGAGGCTTCCCATCCAAAGCAGTCGCTGTTTCAGTTCTTCGAGGTCTCGCTCAAAATGTCGTTCCATGTTTCCTCAGACCTTTCCGTTTCTGCGTGCAATAGCCCGATGAACCAATCCACTTTAACCGAAGCGGCCGGTAATGTAGGCCTCAGTACGCGGATCGGTAGGGGTCGTAAATAGTTTAGATGTTTCGCTGTGTTCGATAAGTTTGCCGTCCAGCATGAAGGCGGTGAAATCGCTGGCGCGGGCTGCCTGCTGCATGTTGTGAGTAACGATTGCCATGGTGCAGCTATCCTTCAGCTGAAACAATAATTCTTCAATCTTTGCGGTCGTCACCGGATCCAGCGCGGAGCAGGGTTCGTCCAGCAAAAGCACTTCAGGATTCACGGCGAGAGCGCGCGCAATACACAGCCTCTGCTGCTGCCCGCCGGAAAGCGCGAAAGCCGACTTGTGAAGGTAATCCTTGACCTCGTCCCAAAGCGCCGCGCGGTGCAGGCTGCTTTCTACTAGTTCGTCGAGGCGCCCCTTATAACCATTGATGCGAAGTCCATACGCCACGTTTTCATAAATCGACTTCGGAAAAGGATTCGGCCTCTGAAACACCATTCCGACACGGCGCCGCAGATTCACCACATCCATCGAGTGTATATCTTGGCCGTCGAGCAAGATTTCGCCGTCCACGCGAGTGTTTCTGATGATCTCGTTCATGCGGTTCAACGTGCGCAGGAATGTAGACTTTCCGCATCCCGAAGGTCCGATTAAGGCGGTCACCTTATTCACCGGGATATTCAGATTCAGCCCAAAGATGGCCTGCTTTGGGCCGTAGAAAAAATTCAGGTCGGAGATCTGAAAGCGCACCGGCGTCTCCTTTTCCGAAGCCATCGAACGAGGATCATTCATACGCACTTGTGAAGCGAGTCTTGCGGCGGTGGCATTGCTGCCTTGGGAAACCGACGGCATATCACGTGCTCCTGACCGCGCTGCCGCGGTTCAGTAGAAGACGGGCACCCAGATTTGCAACCAGCACCAAGCCCAATAATACCAAGCCCGCCGCCCACGCCTGCCTGTGCCAATCATCATACGGCGCGATGGCATATGTATATATCATTACCGGAAGCGAAGCGGTGGGCTGTTCGAAACCTGGGCTCCAAAAGCGGTTGCCGAAGGCGGTAAAGAGCAGCGGCGCAGTTTCCCCGGCAACGCGCGCGAGCGCCAGCAGCATTCCGGTCAGTATGCCGCCGCTCGCGGCGGGCAGCACCACGGTAACGATAGTCTTCCACTTGCTGGCTCCCAGTGCCATCGCGCCTTCGCGCAGGTTTCCGGGCACCGCCCTAAGAAACTCCTCCGTGCTACGCACCGTGATCGGAATCACCATGATTCCCAGTGCTACCCCGCCGGCCAGCGCGGAGAAATGCTTCACCGGCAGCACCACCAGCGAGTAAGCGAAAATACCTATAACGATGGACGGCACGCCGTTCAGCAAATCCGTCGTGTACCGTACGACGAACGAAAACGTTTTGCCCCCGAACTCCGCAAGATACACGCCGGTAAGCAATCCTACCGGGAGGCCCATCAAAGCTGCCAACATCAGCAGCTTCAGGCTGCCAACAATGGCGTTGGCCATTCCACCGCCCGTTTCACCCACGGGCTTTGGAAGTTGCGTAAAAAAATTCCAATTCAGCGATTTGCCGCCGTTCCAGATCAAATATCCAAGGATAAAGAACAGAATCGAAACCACTCCAAGCGCGGCTATTCCGGTCAAGCTCAGCATCACGTAATTTAATGACTTTCGCCAGATAATACGCGCATTGCTCATGCGGGCCGGCCTCCTCCGCGTCCAGTGGCGACAATCAAAATCCGAGCCAGGCCATTCAGAATAAACGTGATCAAGAAGAGCACCAATCCCAGTTCGATCAGTGAGCTCAAATACAAGTCTCCGGTCGCCTCGGTAAACTGGCTGGCGATGGTGGAAGCGATGGTATCGCCGGGCGAAAGCAGCGAGGCCGCGATCGTTGGCGCATTACCTATCACCATGGTGACGGCCATCGTTTCACCCAGCGCGCGAGCCAGTGCCAAAAACACGGAACCCATGATGCCGGTGCGAGCCCACGGGACCACCACTTTCCAGGTGGATTCCCATCGCGTTGCGCCCATCGCCAGCGCCGCTTCGCGCTGCTCGCGCGGCACCGTCAAAAGAACTTCCCGCGAGACAGAAATAATGAACGGCACGACCATAATCGCCAGAACGATTCCGGCGGTTAGAAAGCCGACTCCGTAATTTGGCCCGTGGAATAACGCCCCGATGTAGGGGACATTACCGAGCGTGTGAATCAGAGCCGGACCTATGGTCGTGCGCATCACTGGCACAACTATAAAAATTCCCAGCAGGCCGTAGATCACGCTGGGGACAGCCGCCAGCAAATCAATCAAAAACGAGATGACGTCGCTGACCTTGCGCGGGGCGAGCTCGGAGAGAAAAATCGCGCTCGCAAGACCCAGCGGAACCGCGAGGCAGAGCGCCACTGCCGACGTAACCAACGTGCCATAGATGAACGGCGCCGCACCAAAGTTGTCAAAGTTCGGATCCCACACCCTGGTCCAGAAAAACATCCATCCAAATTTTGCACGGGAAAGATGGGAATTGGCCCAGAGCTCGTACACCAGCATGGAGGTGATCAGGAGGATAAGGGCTGAAAATGTGAGGGTAATCAGGTGAGCGATTTCGTCGCCGCCACGCAGACGGCGAAGAAACGCGCGAGGTCCCGCTTGCGGCGGAACCTCGTGCGCGATTGTGGTAGCGGCAGCGGACATTTACTGAATCAGCGAAATCGCCTTTGTCTCCCTCGCGATCACTTCTTTGGGTAGCTGGGCATAGGTCAAGCCCTCATTGTACTTCTGACCTTCCACCAACATCCATTTCAGAAAACCCTTGATGGCCTCGCGCTTCGCTGCGTCCTGAATTTGCGCGGGAATCAGCAGCCACGTGAAACTTGAAATGGGATAAACCTTTGGCCCTGGAGCGTTTGTGATCGAAACGCGGAAGTCTTCCGGGATGTTCTTGGCATCGGCGGACGCTGCTGCCGTCACGCCTGCCAAATCCGCCTTCACGAAGTTTCCCGCCGCGTTCTGAACTTTCCCGTACGGAATATTGTTCTGCACGGCATAGATCAACTCGATGTAGCCAATCGCGTTCGGCGTCTGCTTCACCAGCCCGGTCACGCCTTCGTTGCCCTTGCCGCCCAGCCCTGCCGGCCAATTCACGGAAGTGGCCGCGTTGCCCACTTTTTTCTTCCAATCCTCGCTGACCTTCGCCAAAAAATCCGTCCAGATGTAGGTGGTTCCACTGCCGTCCGAACGGTGAACCACAACGATATCGGCATTCGGCAGTTTCACGCCGGCATTCGCTTTGGCGATTTCCGGATCGTCCCACTTTGTGATTGTTCCGAGATAAATTCCCGCTAATGCCTTCTGCGTGAAATTTAGTTCTCCGGATACGCCCACGATATTATAGGTAGGCACCACCGCGCCAAGCACGGTCGGGAAATGCAGGATCTTGAACTTCGATTGCGAGAGCTGCTCGTCCGTCATGGGTCCGTCCGACGCGCCGAAATCCACGGTACCGGCCTCAAGCTGACGTATCCCGCCGCCCGATCCGATAGATTGGTAGTTAATCTGAATGTTGGGATGCGCGGTGTGGTACACGTCAAACCACTTGGAATAAATCGGATAGGGAAAAGTGGCGCCGGCGGCATTTAGCAGCACTGTTCCGTTTTGGGCTGCTGCGATGGCTGCCAGGCCGAGCGCGAGCGACACAACTAGCAGGCTCTTTTTCATGTTCTCGAATTCTCCTGGTCTCATTTTTTGTCAGAATTGTTACAACCATGTTACATCGGCGAGAATGAGGGGTGAAATGCGGGACGTTTCGGCTCGGCGGCTAGGCTACTGGGCGTCAGCCTCATTCGAAGGGCGCATCGGCGGTTCGTATAGTTTATAAGGTCCCTGCCGCGAGGCTGTCCTCGGCCGTAATTTCGATTTGCTTTGCGCGTCCGTGGCGGACTTCTAGCCCGCGGATCCAGAACAGGATGTCTTCCGCGATGTTGGTCGCATGATCTGCAATCCGCTCGAGGTGGCGCGAGGCCAGCACGTAGTGCAGATTCGGAGCCGCCAGAGAAGGGTTCAGGGTCATGCCGGACAGCAGGGACTCGAACAAATGGTCGCGGTATTGGTCCACTACGTCGTCGCTTTCGAGCACTAGGGTCGCGAGGTCCACGTTTTGGTAAATCAATGCTCCTAAACATTTCGAAACCATCGCGCGCACCGCTGTAGCCATGGGCTCAAGCTCAACTGGAATCGGCACTTCGCCCATCGCCGATAGCGAAATGGCGCGTTCGCTAAGGTTCACGGCCAGATCGCCCATGCGCTCGAGGTCGTTATTGATTTTGAGTGTAGCGACAATCAGCCGCACTTCCGTATCAGCCAGGTTTCCCTGGCGCAACATGCGGATGGCGTGCTCGTCAATCACGATTTCCATTTCGTTGATGCGCGGCTCATTCAGAAAGACCTCGCTGGCCAACCGCTCATTGCGCTCCAGCAGCGCCCAGAGAGCGCGGTTGACGGAGGCCTCCACCGTGCGCGCCTGGGATACCAGGTAGTTCACTAAAACACTTTGAAAAATTCCTTCGGTGCTGGTTTTCGTAGCCGCCATTCTCCACCTCCGTCCTAAATCACCGGGGTCTCATTAAATGTCTGCGCGTACAGGATGGCAGGGAAAGACTGCAACCGAATTAATGGCTGGTGAATGTTGTGAGACAACTCTAGGCTTAGCTGGCAAGAGGAATGGAAAAAGAGAACTTCGATCCTTGGCCGACAGCGCTCTCAACCCACAAGCGCCCACCGTGCGCTTCCACGATGTGCTTGGCAATCGAAAGCCCCAGCCCGGTACCGCCGGCTTCCCGAGATCGCGCAGCGTCCACTCTGTAAAAGCGCTCGAAAATCCGCTCCTGGTCGGCAAGCGGTATTCCAATTCCGGAATCTGAAATTGTAATGGCTGCTTCGTGAGGCCCTGCGCCTGCTCCGACAACTATTCGGCCGCCCGGCGGCGTGTACTGGATGGCGTTATCGAGCAAATTCTGCAAGACGTCATGCAGCAGACTCGCGTCGCCGCGCAGAGCCGGAATCCCGGCTGGAACTTCCATGCTGAATGAAATTTGCTTACGGCTGGCTTTCAGCAAGGTCGTCTCCGCACAGCCTTCGATCAGTTCCTGCACGCCGACCGGAAAAAATTCCAATTCAAGCTTTCCTGCCTCGATGCGGGCTAGTTTCAGCAAATCATCCGTCACCCGAGCCAGGCGTGCGGCGTGCTCGCGAATAATTTCCAGGAACCGGCGATTGTTCTTAGGGTCGTCGATTGCTCCGGCCAACAATGTTTCGGCAAAACCTTGAATGGCCGTCAGCGGAGTTTTGAATTCATGCGAGACATTTCCGACAAAATCCTGGCGCACGCGTTCGAGCCGCCGCAACTCGGTCACGTCGTGCAAAACGACGACCGCTCCGGAGGGCTTGTCCGCGGGCACGTTTCGATCCGAGTCCAAGGCTTGCACCGGCGCAGCAGTCACTGAAAAACTCAGTGGTTGCACGATTCCTATCTCAATATCGTTCTGCAGACCCTCCTCGCCTTGCAAAGCTTTGCGAATAAGACCGATCAATTCCGAGCTTCGAACGACTTCAATTAACGGACTGCCTTCGCTGGTCACCGATTGGACGTTCAAGATTTCCGAAAACGCGCGGTTGCAAAACACCAGCCGTTCCTGCGCATCGACCACGGCAACACCTTCCACCATGCTTCGAAGGATCGCGCTCGACCGGTTGCGTTCGCTGCTTAGCGAGCGCATCTCACGGTCAAGGTGCGCGGCCGTTTGGTTCATCGAGTCTCCCAGATCGGAAAGTTCATCTCGCGGCCCCACGGGCAACCAGGAGTGAAAGTCTCCAGCAGCGATTCGTTGCGAGAAATCTTTCAGATGTTCGACACGCGCGGCAAACATGCGCGCGAAAATCAGGGATACCCCAATTCCGATAACTAAAATGATTAACGAAGCGACCAGTAACCGCTGACGAAGCTCTTTTAGCGACAAATCAATTTGCGCCAGCGGCAATGAGAGGCGAATCACGATAGGCGAACCAGAAGCTGGCTGAAAACGTTGCGCTCGGCACACGAGTTCACGGACGCTATCTACCGACCGTCCCACACCATTAGCGAGAGCTTGTTGCACCTCGGGCCAGTCGCTCGGTTTTTCGGGGTCGCCTGCGCCATTTGCCGAGTCCGCTAAAACCCCTCCCGAAGCGTTGATTACGGTGACGCGCGCTCCGCTTTTCGCCATCCAGTCGGTCCATGCACGCAGCTCCGGCTCATGGCCGACGTCGGGCGGGCGGGCCTCTGCGAGATGCATCAACGAAACGAGCTGATCGTTTGCAGAGCGTATCGAGTGGCTTCGAACGACGCGGGAAGAATAGGAATCAACGGCGATCAATACGCCGGCCAGAAGGACTAAGTACGTCAGTCCCAGCCGCCAGAAAAGCCTAGCTCGCACGGCTGGTTTCGAAGAGGTAACCGGCTCCGCGAATGGTTTTCATGAACCCCGGATGCTGCGGATCGACTTCAATTTTCTCGCGCAGTCGCCGCACATATACGTCCACGCTGCGCGGCGTGACAAATCGTTCCGTGCCCCAAACCGCGTCGAGTAACTGGTCGCGCGTAAACACCCGATTGGGACGCGCCGCCAAAAAATAAAGCAGCCGGAACTCGAGGGTGCTCATCTGCACTGGTTTTCCTGCGCGCGTTACACGGTATGCCGCCGGATCAATTTTCAGTGCGCCAATCTCAAGCGGTTTCTCGGAGGGTGCTCCAGGTTCGGCTCGTCGCAAGAGCGCCTTCACTCGCGCAACAAGCTCGCGCGGACTGAATGGCTTCGTGACGTAATCGTCCGCGCCAAGTTCCAGGCCAACTACGCGGTCCGCTTCTTCTCCCTTAGCGGTGAGAATCAGAATCGGTAGCCGGTTCAGCGTGACATCCTTGCGAACCTCTTTGCAGATCTCAAGTCCCGAAAGTTTTGGCAACATCAGGTCCAGGATCAGCAGGTCAGGCGCGGCTTTTCGAATCTGGGCGAGCCCAGTCGAGCCATCCCCACTGGACGCTACCTGGTAACCGTCCTTCTCCAGGTTGTAGCGCACTAATTCAACGATGTCTTTGTCGTCTTCGATCACCAGTACGCGTTTCATCAGCTCTCTTTCTAAGGAGTCTCCACACAATAGGGGAATCATACCTCGGAAGCAAGCAGACGCGGATTCCTGGCCGTTTTTTAACACAGTGTTAACATCGTTTCATACCGACACTGGCCGTCCTTCCTGAAACATTTTCCACGGTGAATGTTCGCGCAATGAAACTCTCGCAATAGGGTAGTTCACTGATTCTAGGCGCCTTGCCCTCACTTGACGATCATCAGTTTGGCCTCCTGTCTGCTCCCTTCCCACCCGTTCCGTTCACCACAGTGATGGCTACCGAACGATGTTCTGTTGGCTCAGTCCTCGTGGGCAGAAGGAAGGGGGAATGCGGAAGTGCAATGTTTGGATAGAGAGGATTGAATTTCTCTCGTGCATCACTTCGCGTGCTCTCGCGCAGATCGCTCTGCTGGGATTTCTGGCCTTACCAGCGTGGCCGCAACAGACTTCAACAGACCTGACGACAAAGAGTCTGGAAGATCTGATGAATGTCCAGGTGACGTCAGTCTCGAAAAGCGAGCAAACGCTTTCGCGCACGGCTTCGGCAATTTTCGTGATCACGGCTGAAGATATCAGCCGCTCCGGCGCGACGAACATTCCCGATCTTCTGAGAATGGTGCCCGGGATGGATGTGGCTCAAATCAACGCCAACACCTGGGCCATCAGCGCTCGCGGGCTGAATGGTGAATTCAGCAACGAATTGTTGGTGCTGGTGGACGGCCGCACGGTATACCTGCCCACCTTCGGCGGCGTCTTCTGGGACGTGCTGGATATGCCGCTTGAGGATATCGAAAGAATCGAAGTGATCCGCGGTCCCGGCGGGACGATTTGGGGGGCAAACGCCGTCAATGGCGTGGTCAACATCATCACCAAAAAGGCCGCCGATACGCACGGAGGGTTGATTGTTGGCGGTGGAGGAACCCTCGACCAGGGATTTGCGACGACGCAATACGGGGG
>Ga0209530_1000438_pt1 | contig 30645 bp, 25 predicted proteins | sample BlaSpr_A8_Ref_O1_FD_187987 | JGI IMG/M metagenome (GOLD analysis project Ga0209530, IMG submission 187987) | Forest soil microbial communities from Thunder Bay, Ontario, Canada - Black Spruce, Ontario site 2_A8_Ref_O1 (SPAdes) (version 2) | ecosystem: Environmental > Terrestrial > Soil > Boreal...
CGGGGCTATATGGCGGGTGAGGGCTGGGCGGCGGGGGCGGAGGTTAGGGGAGGGTCCAGAGTTGGGCGGGGGTGGCTGTGCAGGTGGCTACTTCTAGCTTGGTGGCGTTCGTGGTGGAGTTGCCGGGGTCGGTTAGGCAGAGGGTGCCGCCACCTGCCTGCAGGACGTACTCACCGGCGGTGTTGTGGGTCCACAGCGCGTTCGGGAGGCCGGTGCAGGGGTAGAGGACGACGGGGCTGCCGCTGCCGCCTGAGCCCTTGTCGTTCAGGCACAGGCCGTTGTGGACCAGGGTGCCGCTGGTGAAGGACCACTGCTGGGCGGCGGCAGTATCGCAGCCGTAGGCCTCGATCCTGGTCCGCGGCGCCGGGCTGTTGCCTGGGTCCTCGACGCACATGCCCGCGGAATCGGCTATCTCCGGCCCGGCAAGCGGTACCGACGCGCTCAGTGAGTACGCCAGCGTGAGCGTCACGTCGCCCTTGCCACTACTGAGCTGCGCGTCCGCCGCCACGCTGCATGTCCCTGGCTGATGAAAGGCGTGCGGGATGATACGGGTGACCGGGGCATGCGCGGTGAAGTGCCCCAGCGTGGTCTCGGTACTAGTCCCCAGTGCGCAGACGTCGTTCCATGCCACCGTGACGGCCTGATCCGGGCTGGCGGTCACGGTAACGGTAACGGCTATCGTCACCGGATTCATGACGTTCCCGCTAGCGACACAGGTCGCGAAGCCCCCCTGCGCGCCGCACGATCCGAAGGCGCTCGCGTACGCCGCACCAGCTGACGCACCGATACCGAATGCCACTACGCCGAATGCCACCACGGTGATCGCGACGGCACAAGCAACCCACCGCCGCATCATGCGGCAATTGTCACATCAGCGTAGCTAGCACGCAAGCGCGGGCATAAGGGATTCAAACAGGGCGGCGGTCTGGGTGAGCTGGCGATCGTCAAGGTAGTAGTCCCGGACGCGATCGTGAGCGGCCTGGCCCAGGCTCGCGGCGAGGATGTCGTTGTACAGCAGCCTGCGCAGGGCGCCGGCCAGCTCATCCCGGTTACCTGGATGCTGAACGAGCACCCCGGTTCGTTCTGATGTTATCTGGTCTTTGATTCCGCCTACGGCGGTGGCGACGACCGGCCTGGCCTTCCACATCGCCTCGGTGACGGTCAGGCCGAAGCCTTCAGCGAGGCTGTTCTGCACGATGATCGCCGCCTCGCGCTGCAGCGCGTTGACGATCAGCGCGTTGCGGTCGATGTCGTCCATCGGGATGCTGGCCAGGTGCACGCGGTCGCGGATGTCCGCGGGCAGTGCCGTGCGGACGGCCTGGCATTCGGCGAATACCCCGGCGCCTTCCGGGTCGTCGGTGACGCCTGCCACGGCCGGGCCGGCCAGCACCAGGTGCACGTCGAGTGGCGGTTCGGCACGGCGGAAGCCTTCCATCACGCCCGGCATGTCCTTGAGGCGGTCCCAGCGGCTGACCTGCACGACCAGGCGCCCGTCTACGGGCAGGTCGGCGATGGGCGCGCCGCCACCGGTAGACAGCACCGTGCCGAGAATGTCCCGGCACTCGGCCACGCTCAGCTCGCGGTTCTTGGCCGAGAGCGGGTCGATGGACGGCGGGATCAGCCGCACCTTCTCGCTGTCCATCCAGCCGGGGACATACTCCCGGCGGGTGAACACGAACGCGTCGGCCGGCTCGATGTAGCGCCGCAGGAAGCCCCAGGCATGGCCGGACGCATCGGTCTGGTAGTCGCGGCCGATGTGGGAGCGCCACGCGACGCTGGCGCCCTTGGCGCGGACCGGCTCGGTAAGTCCCGCGGTCTGCGGGTCATGCAGCATGACGATGTCGCCGGCAGCGACGAGGTCCTGGACCGGGTTACGGCCCATCACCTTCTCGTAGTGCTTGTGGTCCTTCTTGGTGAAGTCGCCGTGACCCAGCCCGTGAATCGCGTTGTGCAGGTGCTTGGTGATGGCGAAGAACTGCTCGTCGGCATCGAGGACCAGCCATCTCGTACCGACCCCTGCGTCGAGGAAATAGCCGAGCAGGTTGTGCAGCATCTCCGCCACGCCGCCGCCGGCAGCGGTCGAGCTGACATGCCAGATGGTGCGGCCGCTGAGCTCGCGGCCGGCCCGGGTGGCGGCGGCCTCGAACCGTGCCGCCTGCTCCGGCGGCAGCAGGTTAGACAGCGCGCCAATCGGCCGCCGCGTTAGTTCTACTTCATGCACTTTTTGACTCCCCCGTTACTGGTGGTGATTGTTCCCATCAGCGGGGTACCTGAAAACTAATCTATGTCTATCCAGTTGAGGGTTCGCTCTACGGCCTTGCGCCAGCCGGCGTAGCCATCGGCGCGGCGGCCGGGGGGCCAGGTGGGCTCCCAGCGGCGGCCCTGCTGCCAGTTGGCGCGGAGCTCACCGGTGTCGCGCCAGAAGCCGGTGGCGAGGCCGGCCGCGTAGGCCGCGCCGAGCGCGGTGGTCTCCGCCACCACCGGGCGCACCACGGGCACACCGCAGATGTCGGCCTGCAGCTGCATGCACAGCTCGTTGGCGGTGATCCCGCCGTCGACTCGCAGCACGTCAAGCGCCAGCCCCGAGTCCTCGGCCATCGCGTCGACGACGTCCCTGGTCTGGTAGCAGATCGCCTCCAGGGTGGCGCGAGCCAGGTGGGCGCTGGTGTGATAACGGGACAGGCCGACGATCGCGCCGCGCGCGTCGGCGCGCCAGTACGGCGCGAACAGCCCGGAGAAGGCGGGCACGAAGTACACGCCCTCGGTGCCGGTCACCGCCGAGGCCAGCATCTCGATTTCCGCGGCGCCGCTGATGATGCCGAGCTGGTCGCGCAGCCACTGCACTGCCGCGCCAGTGACGGCGATCGACCCCTCAAGCGCGTACACCGCCGGCGCGTCACCGAACTTGTAGCAGACGGTGGTCAGGAGGCCCGCCGCTGACCTCACGATCGAGGTACCGGTGTTGAGCAGCAGGAAGTTGCCGGTCCCGTAGGTGTTCTTCGCCTCCCCCGGCTCGAAGCACACCTGCCCCACGGTCGCGGCCTGCTGATCCCCGAGCACCCCGCCGATGACCACCTCGCCGCCGAGCGGACCTAGCGCCGAGGTCACCCCGTATGCGTCCGCGGAGGAGGACGGCACGATCCTGGGCAGCATCTCCCGCGGCACGCCGAACAATTCCAGAAGCGAAATATCCCAGTCCAGAGTTTCCAGGTTCATGAGCTGAGTCCGGCTGGCGTTCGTCACGTCCGTCACGTGTGACTCGCCTCGTGTCAGGTTCCACAGCAGCCAGGTGTCGATGGTGCCGAAGAGCGCATGCCCGCGCTCGGCGTCCGCTCGCAGGCCGGGCACGTTGTCCAGCAGCCAGCGCAGCTTGCCGCCGGAGAAGTAGGTGGCAGGCGGCAGCCCGGTCTTCGCCCTGATCGGCTCGCCATGCCCGTCCCGCTCCAGCGCGGCGGCGATCGTGTCGGTCCTGGTGTCCTGCCATACGATCGCGTTGCCGTACGGCCGCCCGGTGCGCCGGTCCCACACCACCGCGGTCTCCCGCTGGTTGGTGATGCCCAGCGCGACCAGGTCGGAGGCGCGCAGCCCGGCCTGATTCAGCGCGGTCTGGATCACCGCCCCCGTCCGCTCCCAGATTTCCACCGGGTTGTGCTCCACCCAGCCCGGCCGCGGCAGCACCTGCGTGTGCTCAAGCTGGTGGCTGGCAACGACGGTCCCGCTGTGGCTGAACACCATGAAACGAGTGCTGGTCGTGCCCTGATCAACTGCCCCGGCAAATTCGGCCATCCGTCACCCTCCCGTAAGATTGACGATGTACATACAGCAGAACGGCTTGGTTGTTACCTTATGGGGGAAGCTCATGCCATCAAGCACCAGCGTTCTTGACTCTCGTACCCGTGCGTCTCAGCTGTCACGGCTCAGCTCCGAGCGTTTCGACCTGCTCGTCATCGGCGGCGGCATCACCGGGGCCGGGGCCGCCCTGGATGCCGCGTCCCGCGGCCTGCGGGTCGCCCTGGTCGAGGCCCGCGACCTGGCCTCGGGCACGTCAAGCCGGTCAAGCAAGCTCATCCACGGGGGCCTGCGGTACCTGGAGCAGTTCGACTTCAAGCTGGTCTACGAGGCGCTGCACGAGCGCGACCTGCTGGTATCCAAGCTGGCGCCGCACCTGGTAAAGCCGGTGTCCTTTTTGTACCCGCTGTACAAGAAGGTGGTCGAACGGCCGTACGTCGGGGCTGGCCTGGTGCTGTACGACGCCATGGAAGGCACCAGGCGCCCGGTGCCGTTCCACAAGCACATGACCGCGAAGGGCGCGCTGAAGATCGCGCCTGCCCTGTCGCCGAACCGGCTGGCCGGGGCGATGCGGTACTACGACGCGCAGGTGGACGACGCCAGGTACACGATGACGGTGGCCAGGACCGCGGCCGCGCACGGCGCGCTGATCGCTACCCGGGTGAGCGCGGTGTCTGTCCTGCGTAACGGATCCGTGATCGCCGGGGCACGGGTGCGGGATGAGGAGACCGGGCGTGAGCTGACCGTATCGGCGGACCGCGTGGTGATCTGCGCGGGGGTGTGGACCGACCTGGTGCACGAGCTGGCCGGGGTATCACCGGGATATAAGGTGCGGATGTCCAAGGGTGTGCACATCGTGGTACCGCGTGCCGCGGTGGCATCGTCCTCAGGGATGATCCTCAAGACGGAGAAGAGCGTGCTGTTCTTCATCCCGTGGGGCGAACGGTGGATCGTGGGGACGACCGATACCGACTGGACAGGGGACCGGGCGGAGCCGGCGCCGGACTCCGGCGACGTCGACTACATTCTCGCCGCGGCGAACCGGGTGCTCGCGCGTCCGCTGACCAGGTCCGACGTGATCGCGGTGTACGCGGGGCTGCGGCCGCTGGTGGCGGCTTCCGAGGATAAGCCGACGACGAAGCTGTCCAGGGAGCACGTGGTGGACGTACCCGAGCCCGGGCTGGCGAGCATCGCGGGCGGCAAGTTCACCACCTACCGGATCATGGCCAGGGACGTGGTGGACGCGGTCATCGGCGGAACCGGCGACGGTGGGCCTGACGGCTCGGTGCCTGCCTCGGTCACCGAGCAGACGCCGCTGCTCGGTGCGGACGGGCTGGCCGCCGCCGCGGCCGGGGCGGGACGGCTGGCGGAGGACTACGGCGTGCCCAGGGCCGTGGTGGAGCACCTGCTCAACCGGTACGGCTCGGTGGCGGGCGAGGTGCTTGAGCTGGTGCGGGCCGATCCTGCCCTGGTCCATCCGCTTGCTCCCGGGCATCCGTACCTGCGGGCCGAGGTCGCCTACGCGGTTACCCACGAGGGCGCGCTGCACGTCGAGGACGCACTGGTCCGGCGGACCAGGCTGTTCATTGAATCGGCCGACTCCGGTGCCGGCGCGGCGGAGGACGTCGCCGCGATCATGGGCAAGCTGCTCGGCTGGAACCGGCGCCGCCGGGCGGCCGAGCTGGCCAGGTACGCCTCGCTTGTCGCCGCCGAGCACGCCGTGCTCGCGGATGAGCCAGACATGGTGCTCGCCAGCTCTCGATGAGCGAAGATCCACGGCGGCTGCTGCTGACGTTCCGGCTCGATCCTGAGCAGCGGCAGCGCCTGCGGGCGCGGCTGGCCAGGGACGGCAAGACCATGTCCGAGGTCGTCACGCGCGGGCTGCGGCAGTTCGTCCAGCAGCCCCGCCAGCCCGCGGTGCCCGCCCTGCCTGTGGTGCCCGCCCTGCCTGTGGTGCCCGCCCTGCCTGTGGTGCCCGGGCGGCCCGCCCCGCCTGCGGTGCCCACGCTGTCGGCAGCGCCGGAGCGGCCCGCGCTGCCGGATGAGGTCGCGGCGCGGCTGCGTGAGCTGCGATCCGCGGGGCGCAGCGGGGTGCTGTCGGCGACGCTGGCCGCGCTGCATGAGGCCGGCTGGCCGCTGCCCGCGCTGGCTTCTGCGCTCGGCGTGAGCCGGCAGGCCATCCAGGTGCGGGTGCGGCAGAAGGTGCCGGCGGAGTTCAGGGACCGTGGCGTGGACTACGCGCCGCCGCCGCCGTTCCCGCGCCGCCGCGAGGCGAGCAAGGGCCGGCTGCGGCCGCACGTCACGATCAAGATCGACCAGGCGCTGCGCGCCGCCGCCCATCGGGCGGCGGCGCACGAGGGCAGCTCGCTCAGCCAGGTAGTCGAGACGATCCTCGACCGTTACCTGCGGCACGGGCTGCCAGATAGCGATTCGCCTGACTAGCCCTTAGGTACGGCTAGCGGTGCCAGCGCGGGACTCGCGTCCTGGGCCAGCTGGAGAGCCTGCTGGGGGAACCAGGCACCGGCGGCGGGGTCGGTGAGGACCGAGCCGGTCTGGATGCTCCACAGCGGATCGAACGTCTGGAAGGCGGCCGCGCTACTGCTCGGCCAGCCGGAGATGCTCGGTGTGTAGGCGGTGTTATCCCAGTCGCGTACGCCACCCGCGGCGTCGCACTGCCCGTCAGACTGACCCGGCGTCTTGACCCACAGGTAGGCGTCGAGCAGTGGCGGGCTGCCGGGCAGGTAGGTGTCCAGCGAGCTCAGGTTGACGCCCGGGCTCGCGGTCGGCGTGAGCCCCAGACCCTCGTCGGGTGGGTTGCACCAGTTGCCGCCCTGGAGGGTGCTGATGACGCTGCTCGACTGGTCGTAGGGCGCGGCCGCGTAGGACTCCATGCTGTTCGGGCCGAACGCGTTGCGGCTGGTGTCGACGATGAAGTGGGTGGTCGGCACCGTGCTGCCCAGGGTGGTGGCGTAGCTCTGGTCAATGCCGGAGGTGTTGAGGTCCGCGGTGGTGCTGGTGTCGCTCCAGATGCCGAACCGGTTGAGCGCTACGCCGGTATAGGCGCCTGCCAGCGTGGCGATGGCGGTGCCCGGGGCGCCGCCGTTCCAGTACTGGGTGGCGCAGCCGCCCGGCGGAGTCGTCGGCGGATAGGCCGGGCCGGCGAAGGCGCCGGTGGGTGTGGATGTTCCCGAGAAGGTGGCCGCGGCGGCCAGCGCGTCGGCCGGGGTCTGCGCCTCGTTTACGGTCGCGTAAGCGATGCAGGCGGACACCCAGGTGCCGAAGAAGTCGCTGTCGGTGTCGTACTGATAGTTGGACACGTTGAGGAAGAAGCCCTGCGAGTCCTGGACATCCGCGGCGACCAGCGTCTCGGCCATGCCGCCGACGTTCTGCCAGGCGCTGTTCCCGCCGTCAAGGTAGAGGCTGATGTTGGGATCGCTCTCGAGCGTCGTCACCGCGTACCGGATGTCGTCGATCCGCGTGGTGTTGGTGATGTCGGGAAACTCGGTCGTGTAAGCGGAGCCGCAGTACCCGGGCAGGTTGGCCAGGGCGTCAGGCTCCTCGAGCACGACGGCTCTGGCGCTGCCGAGCGCCTTGCTAATAGAGTCAATCCACGAGTCGTAGGCGGCGTCGGTCGGCGCACCGCCTGCCGAGTACTCGGAGCAGTCACGCCCCGGGATGTTGTATGCCACGAATATCGGGACCGCACCCTGGATGTCGGCGGCGAGCACGGTCGTCCTGACCTGCCGCGCGACATCGAGGTTCGCCTGCTCCTCACCCAGGTTACCGGGCTCGGCCGCCTGCGCCGAGGTCTCACCGGTGAGCCAGACCGCGGACGGCACCGCCTCCATGGCGGCGATGAGACCCGCGTTCTTCAGCTGACCGCTCGCGAGCAGCTTCAGGATCTGCGCGGTCGAGCCCTGGGCCGGGGGCTGGACATAGAACCGCGTGCCCGCGGGCAGGTCGTGCCCGTCCGCCGCGGCGGGCGACGCCGAGCCTGAGGGCGCCGTCACCGCCAGGGTGGCGCCGGCAATCGCGATCGTTGATATGAATGTGATGGCCTGCTTGACTCGGCGTTTCATTGCCGCCTCCTCATATCGCTCACACCCGGCCGCCGATGGACAGGTGTTAGAGCCACTAACGTAAGCGCTTACATTTATCCACATTTTTCTACGTAAGCGCTTACATCCGTGCACGGACATACCTACCACCAGGACCGGGTGGGTTGTCAACCCTTATCGGTGTACGTCTTTTCCTGGATCGCGGTACGTCTTTCCTGGATCGCGGTACGTCCCCCTCGGGGAAGTTGCGACCGCTCTCCGGACTCGCCCCCGCCGCGTCCTTGCATGCCAAGTCGTCGTTGCATGGGAAGTCGTCGCTTTTGTGTCCGATATGCCAGCTTTAGGCGACGAGTTGGGCAGCAACGACGAGTTCGCATGCAAGGTCGTGCCCGAAATGTCCCTCCCTCTGCCCTCGCTGCCGGCTCTCTGTATGCCACGTCGTCTTTGTATGCCAGGCCGTCACTAGGAACGGGCATATCGGACACAGAAACGACCCCCTGGCATACAAAGACGGTTCCCATACAAAGTTGCGACCGAATTGTGGCTTGGGGGGTCAGGGGCGGGCGGCGGCTCGGCGTTGGCGGTAGGCGGCCACGTGCTGGCGGTTGCCGCAGTTGCCGGTGTCGCAGTACCGGCGTGACCGGTTCTTCGACAGGTCGACGAAGACCGCGGCGCAATCCGGGGCGTCGCAGGTCCGCATCCGGTCCGTCTCCCGCATCCGGACGAGGTCCGCGATGCCGAACGCCGCCTGGGCTGCCAGCCTGTCCCCCATGGCGGCGTCGGGGCCGGTGACGTGCAGGTGCCAGCCCCAGCCGCCGTGATCGGTGAGGTAGGGGCGGGCGCCCGAGCTGGCGAGCAGCTCGTTGACCGACTCCGCAAGCTCGCGTGACTGGGCGGAATCGCTGACCCGCCACAGCGCCCGCAGCCTCGGCCGCAGGGCCTGCACCGCCGCGACAGCAGCCGCGGCGACCCGCGGACGGGGCGTCACCTGGTGCTTGTCAAGGAACATCTCCAGCGAATGGACGTCGGTCAGGTCATCCGCATTCACCAGGTCGGCCGCGAGGACAAGGGCGGCCACCGTGTCATGAGCGAATCCCATATTGACTCCTGACAAGAGAGCACGTTACCGTCAGTACCATACAACGCTTTTACTCATGACGGGAGGTTGCGGTGCGGCCCCTCCCGCTCGCCCTGGCCGGTACCGCTTGCATCTCCAGCTCCGCCGTGGTGATGCAGCTGGCCGGCACGTCCGCGAGCCTCACCGCGGTCGGGCGCTGCGTGTTCGCGCTGCCCGTGCTGGGCGCGATGATGGTGTACGAGCGCCGGCGTGGATCCAGCGCCGGGATCCTGACGGCACGCGGCAGGTGGCTGGCGCGGCTCGCTGGATGCTTTCTCGCGGCGGATCTCATCGTGTGGAGCCACGCGATCTCGGCGATCGGCGCCGGGCTTGCCACCGTGGTACCTAACCTTCAGGTGGTCGTGGTCGCGCTGCTCGGCTGGCTCGTCCTCCGGGAACGCCCCGACCGGTCCCTCCTGCTCGCCGCCCCGGCCATGATCGCCGGGCTCGCCCTCGTCGGCGGCCTGACCGGCGCACATGTCTACGGCGCCGATCCGGCCGCGGGGGTCACGGAAGGAGCGGCCGTCGCAGTCCTGTATGCGGTCTACATCTTCGCCTTGCGGCAGGCCACCGCGTCAGCCGGCCGGCCATCCCCCATCGCGGTCCTGTTCCAGGCGACGCTAGGCGCTGCCGTCGCCGCGGGTGTGCTGGGATTCTTCCTGCACGACTTCCGGCTCGGGCACGCGTGGCCAGCACTGGGCTGGCTGGTGGTGCTGGCGCTGACATCCCAGGTGCTCGGCTGGCTGCTGATCACGGCGTCCATGTCCAGGCTGCAGGCATGGATGATCGGAGTCGTGCTGCTGACCCAGCCGGCGGGCTCGGTGCTGCTCGGCTACCTGGTACTCAACCAGCGTCCGGCGCCCATCCAGCTGCTCGGCATGACCCTGATCCTCATCGGAGTGCTAGTCGCGGTTACCCGCAGCGCCAGCCGCAGCGCCAGCCGGCAGGCCTCGGAGCACCAGGATCATGCGCCAGGCGCTGGGATCGTCCAGGCCGACGTCGCCATCGAAGTCGCCGTAGCGAGCGGCGACGGTGAAACCGCCGGCTAGCCGGATCGCCGCGTCGACCTCGGTGGCCGTCCAGAAACGATTCGGCACCACATCCGCGACGGTACGCACAGTGCCGTCGTTCTTCCGGTAAGTAACCGTGACGTGCTCCCTGGTCACCTGCGTGATCGGGTCTATCCGGTCCCCGGTGCCGCCCCAGCGGACGGTCACGCTGCCATCGTCGAGATCGGTTACCCAGTCGCTGCTGGTCCGCGGATTCCGGGACAGGACGTCCGCCGGATGCGCCAGCTCCATGACGTACAGGCCGCCACCGGCCACATGCCGGGAGACCGCCGCGAGGTGTGCCACCAGATCATCCAGTGTCAGCAGGTGGCACAGCGAGTTCAGCATGGTGATCGCGAGGTCGAAGGTGGCGGGCAGGGTGAAGTCCCGCATGTCCGCCGTCACGACGGTCAGCTCCTGGCCGGCTGCAGTCGCCTTTGCCTGGGCCCAGGCGGACATTCGCGGGTTGATGTCAAGCGCGGTAGCGGCAACCCCGCGGGCGGCCAGTACCCTCGCATGCTCGGCCGGGCCCGCCGCCAGCTCGAGAACCGAGCGCGGCAGCCGGTCCCGCTGGCCTTCGTGCTGCAGGCTCCACCAGCGGAGCAAGGCATCCACCTCGCTCGGCACATCCCGGTAGGCGCAGGCGGCGGCGTAGAACTCAGGCTCATCGTAGATTCCAGGCACCTGCCCATGATGCCCTCTCCGCACGACGCAGACGCACGTGCACTAGTCTCCGGCGGCTGACTTGAGGCAGACTGTGGCCATGATGACCCAGAGCCAGGCCCTGGCGACCCTGGCCAGTGAAGACCCGGATGCGGCCGGTGACGCCAAGGCTGCCCTGTCCTGGCTGGCCGGGGACGAAGGGCTTGGCACGATATCGCTGCTCCGGCTGCAGGAGTTCCTCTGGTATGCCCTGCCGGTCAAGTGGCCGATGACGACGACGGCCCAGGTAGGCGTGGCCCGGGCACTGGGCCGGGTGTTCATGCTGGCCGGCCTTGATCGCTATGCCGGGGTGTGTTCCTCGGCGGGCACCGAGAAGATCATCACCTCATACGCGGACGGGCACGAGGAAGGCATCGCCGCCTATACCGAGGCCATCGACGCGTCAAACGCAGCCCCGCCGGACACCGACCTGCTCGCCTGGGGTTCGGTAATGGGGCAGCAGGAGCGCAGCGCCTACGACGCCTGCGCGGCCGCGCTGGAGCTTGCCTTCGCCGCCGGCGAGCTGGCCGCGGGTGCCCGCGGCTGGCGCATCAAGCGCACGGAACTGGTCAACCGCTGGCTCACCGGGCCTGCCCCTGACGGTAGCGACACCTGGCTGAGCCGGATCAGCGCCGAGCGGATCGAGGCGTGGGCACGCGGGCGCTCGGCCGAGCGTGCCAAGCTGGCCCGCACGCTCATCCCCCGCCTGCTCGAACCGCCCGCTGTCCCCGACGATCCGCTGCCTACCCTGCACTGGCTGCTTGACCATGCGGCAGACGGACTGCGGCTGACCGCCCGGCATTACATCGCGCCTGCCCTGGTCAACGAGGCTGTCGATGCCTTCGGCTGGCGGGACAAGCTGGTCGGCTCGCTCCGCACCGAACTCGATGTGTATCCGCTGCATACCTTGCGGGGCATGACCCAGGACGACATGAGAGCCATCCGCCGCAGCCACGCCAGCCTGGTCCTCACCAAGATGGGCAAGCTGATGGTCATCGACCCCGCGGTCAGGTGGCACATCGGCACGGCGGCGCTGATCGGTCCCGATGACGGCCCGCTGCCCGACTTCTGCGTCGCGGTACGCGAGGCTGCCCTGATGCTGCTGCTGACTGGCGGTCCGGCCAGCTACGACGAGCTGACCACGGCGCTCGCCGAGATGCACTCCATCGAGGGATGGGGCGGCGGCCGGGGGGCCAGCACCCCGTCAGGGCTGGCCAGCTCCGTCCGGACCGAGCTGTACAACCTCAGGCACCGGCTGTGGGCGCTGCGCCTGCTGGGCACGGACCGGGGGTCGGGGGCGCTGCTGTCGCTGACCGAGACCGGCACGAGCGCCGCGTTGTCCGCCCTGCTTGCCCGAGCCCTGCGGCCGCGTCACCACATGGACCCTGGCTAGTTCTCGTAGCCGGTGTAATTCTCGGCGAGGGTGGTGGCGGCGGCGCGGGAGTTCGTGACGTAGCGGAGCTGGGAGAGCTGGAGCGCGTCACCGAATGGGTCCCGGCTGGGGTCTACGTGCAGCATCGAGGTCATCCACCAGGAGAAGTGGGTCGCGCGCCAGACTCGCTCCAGGCAGCTGTCCGAATAGGCATCCGCTAGCTTGGTGCTCCCATCCTGGAGCAGGCTGGTCAGGGCGCGGGCCAGTACAGCTACGTCGGCGATGGCCAGGTTGAGGCCCTTGGCGCCGGTGGGCGGCACGATGTGCGCGGCGTCGCCGGCCAGGAACAGCCGGCGGAACTGCATCGGCGATGCGACGAAGCTGCGCATCGGGGTGATGGCCTTGTCGGCGATGGGGCCTTCTTTCAGGTCCCAGCCGGGGACGGCGAACCGGAGCTGCAGCTCGCTCCAGATCCGGTCATCGGACCAGCCCGCGATGTCCTCGCCCGCCGGCACCTGCAGGTACAGGCGGCTGACCTGCGGGCTCCGCATCGAGTGCAGGGCGAAACCGTTCTCGTGCCGCGAGTAGATCAGCTCATCGGTCGACGGCGGGACCATCGCCAGGATGCCGAGCCAGGCGTACGGGTACTCTCGCTCGGCGACCGCGACCTTCGTCCTTGCCGCCATGGCGGGACGGCAGATGCCATGGAATCCGTCGCAGCCCGCAATCGCGTCGCAGGTGACCCCGTGTCGCTGACCGGCCGAATCCGTATAGCGGAGCACCGGCCGATCGCCGTCTAGGCCGGCTACCTCGGTGTCAGACACCTCGAACTCGATCGCGGCCCCGGCCGCCAGCCTGGCCTGGATGAGGTCCTTGACGATCTCGGTCTGGGCGTAGATGGTGACCCATCGGCCGCCGGTCAGGTCGAGGAAGTCCAGGTGATGCCGCTCGCCGGCGAACTGCAGGTAGATGCCGCCGTGCTCCAGGCCTTCTGAGTCCAGGCGATGTCCCAGGCCGGAGCTGCGCAGCAGCTGGACGGTGCCGGCCTCGAGCAGGCCCGCACGCTGCCTGGCCTCGCAGTAGGCGCGGCTGCGGTTCTCCACCAGCACCGACTCGATGCCTTGCAGCGCGAGCAGATGAGACAGCAGCAGGCCGGCGGGCCCGGCGCCGACGATGCCGACCTGGGTACGTTCGCTCATCGTTCTAGAACGGGTACGGGGCTATGTCGCCGCGGATGGTCACCCAGCGGGTCTCGGTGAAGGCGTCGAGGTTGGCGCTGCCGCCGAACCGGGCTCCGGTGCCGGACGCGCCAAGCCCGCCGAACGGGATGTTCGGCTCGTCGTCCACGGTCTGCTCGTTGATGTGCACGATGCCGGTCGGGATCTGCCTGGCCAGCTCGAGGCCGCGCATCACATCACTGGTCAGGATGCCGAGCGACAGGCCGTACTCGGTGTCCGCTGCGAGCTTGGCCGCCTCGGCCGCGGTGCTGAAGCGCAGCACCGGTGCGACCGGGCCGAACACCTCGCTGGCGTAGGCGGGCATCTGCGCGGATACCTCGGCAAGCACGGTCGGGCGGTAGAAGAGTCCCTCGTACGTGCCGCCCGCTGCCAGCCTGGCGCCGGCCTCGACGCTGCTGGTTACCAGTTCGTGAACCTTATCGCGCTGGCGTTCGTCGATGATGGGGCCCAGCGCTACCTGATCGGTCGCCGGGTTACCGACGGGAAGATGGCCGGCCTTGGCGGCGAGCCGCTCCACGTACTCGTCGTAGATGGCGTCGGCGACCAGGTGCCGGCCAGTGGTCATGCAGATCTGCCCCTGATGCAGGAACGAGCCCCAGGCGCCGGCGGAGACCGCACGATCCAGGTCGACGTCGTCCAGCACGATGAGGGCGGAGTTGCCGCCGAGCTCCAGGTGCACGCGCTTGAGGTGACGCGCCGCGAGCTCGCCGACCCGGCGCCCCGCCCCGGTGGACCCGGTGAAGGAGACCAGCCGGACCAGCGGCTCGGTGACAACCGCCTCGCCGGTGTCTGCCCCGCCCGGCAGCACGTGCAGCAGGCCGTCCGGCAGGCCCGCCTCCTCGAAGACCCTGGCGATCACCGCGCCGCCGCACACCGCGGTGCGCGGATCCGGCTTGAGGATCACCGCGTTGCCGAGCGCGAGGGCCGGCGCTATCGACCGGATGGCGAGGATCTGCGGGAAGTTGAAGGGCGCGATCACGCCCACGACGCCTACCGGCACCCGCTCCGCGAAGCTGAGCCGCGGCTGCTCGCTCGGCAGCAGCTCGCCGTAGGCGCGGGAAGGCAGCGTGGCCGCCTCGTAGATCTCCTGGGTGGAGACGTGGGTCTCGAAGCCCATCGCGGGCGGGATCTTGCCGCTCTCCCTGATCCCCCACCACTCGATGGCCGCCGCGTTCGCCAGCCAGATATCCGCCGCCCGGCGCAGGATGGCGGAACGCTGCGTGTGCGGCAGGGCCGCCCAGGCGGGCTGGGCGGCGGCCGCCCTCTTGGCCGCGTGGCTGACGTCGGCGGGTGCGGCTATCCCGGTCCGGCCGATCTCCGCGCCGGTGGCCGGCTCGATGACCGCGGCGTCTCCGCCGCCCCCGGCGATCCAGCCGCCGGAGAAGATCTTGCCCTGCCAGGCACCGTCATCCATCAGAGCCATGAACGCTCCTCGTGCAATAGGTCCGATAATCGCACGATAGTTCATGAAGCGAACGAATGCGGGGTGGTTCTGCGGGATGGTGAGCGTGCGCTGAGGGCACGTCCGTGCGGAGGGCGGGTCTATGATGTCGGGCACGGCGCCGGGGAAGGAACGGCGGCGCTTCGGGAGGGGAGTCTTTGAGTGAGCGAACCCGAGCGGGAGGAGCCTGCGGTCCGCGACGGGGACTTCGTCCAGTCCCTGGAGCGCGGCCTGGCCGTCATCCGGGCCTTCGACGCGGACCATCCCATGCTCACCCTCAGCGAGGTCGCCGTCAGCACCGGGCTGAGCCGGGCCGCGGCCAGGCGCTTCCTGCGCACCCTGGTCCAGCTCGGCTATATGCGCGCCGAGGGCAGCCGTTTCGCGCTACGGCCGAAGATCCTGGAGCTCGGCTACGCCTACCTGTCCAGCCTCACGCTGCCCGAGGTGGCCATGCCGCACCTGGAGCAGCTCGTCGAGCAGGTACACGAATCCTCTTCGGTCTCCGAGCTTGACGGGGACGAGGTCGTCTACATCGCCCGGGTGCCTACCAAGCGGATCATGAGCGTCATGATCAGCGTGGGCACCAGGTTCCCCGCATACGCCACCTCGATGGGCCGGGTGCTGCTAGCGGCGCAGCCGCCGGACTGGCTCGACGCCTACCTGAAGGCCACCAGCCTGCGCGGCCTCACCGGGTACACCATCACTAGTCCCGACGCACTGCGCCGCGAACTGCTGCGGATACGCGAGCAGGGCTGGGCGCTGGTGGACCAGGAGCTCGAGGAAGGCCTGCGCTCGATCGCCGCACCCATCCGCGACGGGGACGGTCAGGTCATCGCGGCGGTCAACGTCTCCACGCACGCCGGACGGCGGTCGCTGGAAAACATTGTCGATGAACTGTTGCAGCCGCTGCTATCAACGGCTTATGATATCGAGAAAGACCTCGCGCAGGCGCGAGGCCAGCGGTAGGCAGGCGGGTAGGGCGGGACTGGCGGTGCGAGGCTGGCCCGGGAGTGCCACACTTGCTTGCTATGCGTACGCTCGTTGTCGACCATCCGCTTGTCGCCCATAAGCTCACCACGCTGCGTGATGCCGCCAGCGACACCGCGACCTTCCGCAGCCTGACTGCCGAACTGGTGGCGCTGCTCGCCTACGAGGCGACCCGCGAGATGCGGGTGCAGCCGGTCTCGGTCACCACGCCGGTCGCCGTGGCAAGCGGCGTCAAGCTGGCCCGGCCGGTGCCGCTCGTGGTACCAGTACTGCGCGCCGGCATCGGCATGCTGGAAGGCATGACCCAGCTGCTGCCCATGGCCGACGTCGGGTTCGTCGGGATGGTCAGGGACGAGGAATCGCTGGTGGCCTCCACCTACGCGGATCGCCTGCCGACCGACCTCACCGGGCGGGAAGCGTTCGTGCTTGACCCGATGCTCGCCACCGGCGGCACGCTCGCGACCGTCATCTCTATGCTCGCCGGGCGCGGAGCCGCCGCCATCACCGCGATCTGCCTGCTCGCCGCCCCGGAGGGCATCCGGCACCTCGAGGCGACCTTCCCCGGTGACGGTCCGCCGACCGTGCGCGTGGTGACCGCCTCGGTGGACGAGCGGCTCAACGACAAGGGGTACATCGTGCCCGGACTCGGAGATGCGGGAGACCGGCTCTTCGGGAAGATTTAGCGGCCGCTGCGGGCTGGTTCTGCGCGCGCCGGGCGGGTTCTGCTGGGCGCCGGGCGCTGGGCGCTGCCGCGGGCTTACCGGTTCGGCCCCGGACTTCCCCGGCTGGACAGGCCCCCCCTTTGTTCAGCCGGAGTCATCCGCCCGCAGTAGCGACCAGCACCCTGCATTGCACAGCTAATCCTGGTATGCGCCGGTTAGGCCATCCCCCGATCCGGGGTATCGCGTGACACCGCTATCCGGGCCTACACTTGCCGCGTGATTGCGCACGTCAGCACCGCGTCGGGGCAAGCCGTACAGGTCGCGGTGGGCGGTCGGCTCGTGTTCGGGCGCGGGCCTTCTGTCGACCTGGTGGTGGCGGCGGGACGCGGGCTGTCCCGCCGGGCAGGCGTGGTCACCGTGCTTGACACCGGCGCCTGGATTGCCAACATCAGCCACACACACGCCCTCTACGTCGAGAGCGACGGATACCGCATCAGGCTACCGCGACTGGAAAACGACGGCGAGCCGGCCGGCGGCTGGTTCGTCCGGTGCGGGACGGCCCTGGTCGGCTCGCGGGCGATGCTGGACGACGGGCAGCCCCTGGCGGTGCTCGTGCCTTCGGTTTCCGGGGTTAACGGGGCTGCCGTTGCCGTTGCCGGCCTGAACGGCGAGGGTGAAGGAACGCTGCTGCCGCTGTACCTGGACCCGATGACCAAGCTGTTCCTCGTCGCGCTCATGTGGTGCCGGCCGTGGCTGCTCGACCCGAGCGCCACCACGCCGCTGCCGCGGACGCCGGAAATCGCCAGGGCGGCGCTGGAGGCCACCGGTGCCTACCACGAGCTGGAGCGGTTCGAGATCGACCAGGAGTTCCGTGACCGGCTGGCGGCACGGGTTGCCGAGCACCTCAAGGTGCTGCGCCGCAAGATCACCGACCGCGGGCTGGCCGCACGCGACGTGCGGCTATCCGACGAGGTGGCAGTCCGGGCACTGATCGAGCACGGCATCGTAACCGCGTCTGACCTGCGGCGGCTTACCGATCCTGCCTGGTGCTCCCGGCAGGAGGATCTGTGGTGGGCTAGCGCGTAAGCCGAACGCCCGCGTTGTGGGGGGTGCGTGCGCCCGGGCGGTGGAAGGCGCCTGAGCTACTGGTGGCGGGGAGCCGGGCGGAAAAACGGCGAACACCACCGTAGCGGTCCGGCCATTAGGCAGCGAGGCGACCAGCTCATACCGGCCCAACTGCAGACTAGCCAGCATGAGCGGGTTGTGCACGTGCTGGGTGACGACCGTCGGCGGCTGCGTCGACTGGGGAGGCGGGTAGAACCTGAGCGTCAGGTTCACGTCCGAGGTGAGGTCGCTGCCGTGTATCGCGAACACGGTCTGCGGGGTGCCGTTCCCTGGGGCCACGCACAATGTCGCGCTTGCCGACAACGTCGCGCTCGCGGGGCACACGGGACCCACCGTGCCGGGATCGGGCGGGGGCGGGAGGGACGCCCCTGTATTGCTGCCGCCGCCGCTTAGCGTCGTGCCCAGGATCACGCCGACGGCGATGAGGACCGCGCCTGACATCGCCCAGGCCGCTGCGACGGGCAGGCGCAGATGGCGGAGGTGCTTGAAGGAAAGCGCTGGGGCTTCGGGCCTGGCCTGGGCCGGGAGCCCGGGGTAGGACTCGGCGGTCTGATCGTCGTCGCCGAACTCCGTGCTGGTGCTGGGCCGCGGATCATCGGCATGTTCCGCTCCTCGTCCCGGTGCGGGCGCGGGGCCGTAATTCTCGATGAACGCCAGCGCGGGGGCGGGCAGGTAGGAGCTCGCCTCGGTGAACTGGCCGAGGCGAGCGAGTATCGCGGCCGAGGAAGGGCGCAGCCCGGGACTGCGGGCCAGGCATTGCGTCACCAGGCCGGTCAGCTCCTCGGGCAGGTCAGTCAGGTCTGGCAGCCCGGTCGCCAGCTGAACCAGCACGTCGGCGGTCGTCTCACCGAGATAGGGCGGATGCCCCGTCGCCGCGAACAGCAGCGTACCGCCGAGGGAGAACACATCGCTGGCGGCAGACACCTGGGTAGCATCCCGCGCCTGCTCCGGGGCCATGTAAGCGGGAGTGCCGAGCGGGCCGCGAACACCGGGGATGCGTTCGGCGGCCCTGGCGACGCCGAAGTCGATAACCTTCGGGCCGTCCGTGCCGACCAGGACATTCGACGGCTTCAAGTCCAGGTGCACGAGGCCGGCATCGTGAATCGACGCCAGCGCCTCCGCGCAGCCGGCTGCCAGCCAGCGCACCGTTGCCGGCGGGAGCGGACCGCACTTCCTGACCAGGGCTCGCAGGGACGGTGCCGGGATATACGCCGTGGCCAGCCACGGCACATCCGCATCGGGTTCGGCCGCCACTACCGCGGCGGTGAATACGCCGCTCACCCGCCGGGCCGCCGCGCATTCCTGGGCGAAGCGGGTACGGAACCCTGGCTCCTCCGCAAGCTCGGGCCTGATCGTCTTTACCGCGACCAGGCGGCCCGCCGACGAGCGGCCGAGATACACCCAGCCCATAGCCCCGGCACCGAGGCGGCCGAGTATCTCGTACTGCCCGATTCGCTCAGGATCCCAGCGGCGCACATTTCCGATTATGGTGGATAAGCCGCGCACTACGGCGTCACTTTTGGCCCTGGCAATCGCAAAACCTGGCTTGATCACCGTGTTGATCAAGAGCAGACGCTCATCAAAACCGGCAAATGCGCTCTTCATAGCGTTCACCGTCAGCCATTCGATGTCAGACCAGCCGTAGCCGAACTCCTCCGCCAGCCTGTGAAATTCCGAGCTGAGCGTCACCTGACTCATCAGGCGGTTGTCCGTATTGACCGTCACCCTGAACGACAGCTGACGCAGCAGCCGCAGCGGATGGCCCGCTATCGAAGGGGCGGCCCCGGTCTGCACATTCGACGTCGGGCACATTTCCAGCGGGATGCGGCGATCCCTGACATAGGCGGCGAGCCGGCCCAGCTTGACTTCGCCGCTGTCGCTGATCTTGATGTCGTCGACGATGCGGACGCCGTGACCGAGCCGCTCGGCACCGCACCACTGCACGGCCTCCCAGATCGACGGCAGGCCGAACGCCTCTCCCGCGTGAATGGTGATGTGAAAGTTCTCCCGCCGCACATACTCGAAGGCGTCGAGGTGCCTGCTTGGCGGCCAGCCCGCCTCGGCACCCGCGATATCGAAGCCGACCACGCCATGGTCACGGTGGCGGACCGCCAGCTCGGCGATCTCCAGTGACCTGGCAGCGGTTCGCATGGCCGTGAGCAGGGCGTACACCGTGATGTTGCGGCCCTGCCCGCCCTTGCGGAAGCCGTCGGTGACCGCCTCCACCACCTCGTCCAGGGTCAGGCCGTTCCTGGTGTGCAGTTCCGGAGCGAACCTGACCTCCGCATAGACCACGCCGTCGGCGGCCAGGTCCTCGGCGCACTCGGCGGCCACCCTGGTCAGCGCCTCCCGGGTCTGCATGACACCGACCGTGTGCCTGAACGCGTCCAGGTAGATCTCGAGGTGGCCACGGCTGGCGCCCTCGGTCAGCCGCATGGCCAGGTCCCTGGCGTTATCGGCGGGGAGATCCTGGTAACCGGTCTCCTCGGCCAGCTCGAGGACGGTCTGCAGGCGCAGGCCGCCGTCCAGGTGATCGTGCAGCAGGACCTTAGGGACGGCCTGGATCTCGGCTAGTGTCAGCATGGGTTTTAGCCTATGTGCTCGATGACCAGCGGGGCCGACCGCGGCGGCGGCTGGTCGCTGATCGTGGCGGCGCCGTCCAGGGCCTGGATGGCGATGCCGAAGCGGGGCTTCTCGTCCGTGCGCAGCTCGAGGATGGGCTGGCCTCTGGTTACTTTCTGGCCTGGCTTGACCAGGCAGATGATGCCCGCCGCGGCGCTGACCGGGTCCTCCTTGCGTTCCCTGCCCGCCCCAAGACGCCAGGCGGCGACGCCGACCTGGAGGGCGTCCAGCCTGGTCAGCCAGCCGTCCCGGTCCGCGATGAGGGCGTCTTGCTTGTACTCCGGTTCCGGGAGGCGCGCATCGGGGTCGCCGCCCTGCGCGCGGATCATCTGCTGGTAGACGGCGTAGGCGCGGCCGTCGGCTATGGCCTCGCGGGGGTCCTGGTCTGTTATGCCGGCCAGGGTGAGCATCCGCTCGGCCAGGGCATACGTGACCTCCATCAGGTCGTCGGGTCCGTTGCCCTGCAGGGCCTGGACGGACTCCTCGACCTCGACGGCGTTGCCGACCGCGCGTCCGAGTGGGGTATCCATGCTGGTAAGCAGCGCTTTTGTCGTGACCTGGTGCTCGTTGCCCAGGGCCACCATGGTCTGCGCCAGCTCGCGTGCCCTCGCCTGATCCTTCATGAAGGCGCCGGTACCGACCTTGACGTCAAGCACGAGAGCGGCGGTGCCCTCTGCGATCTTCTTCGACATGATGGAACTGGCGATCAGCGGGATCGACTCGACCGTCCCCGTTACGTCCCTCAGTGCGTACAGGCGGCGGTCAGCGGGGGCAAGGCCCGCGCCGGCGGCCGCGATGACGCAGCCTGCCTTCCTGAGCGTGTCGACGGTTTCCTGCGGGCTGAGGCTGGACCGGAAACCCGGGATGGCCTCGAGCTTGTCCAGGGTGCCGCCGGTGTGCCCCAGGCCCCGGCCGGACAGCTGCGGGACCGCCGCCCCGCAGGCAGCGACGAGCGGGGCGAGGATCAGGCTCACCTTGTCTCCCACGCCGCCAGTCGAATGCTTGTCGACGGTCGGCCGGGTGAGGCTGCTCAGGTCAAGGCGGTCGCCGGAGTCGATCATGGCGGCGGTCCAGGTACGAAGCTCCTTGGCGTCCAGGCCCTGGAAGTAGATGGCCATGAGCAGCGCGGACATCTGCTCGTCAGCCACCTCGTTCCTGGCGTAGGCGTCGAACAGCCACCGGATCTCATCATCGTGCAGGCGGCAGCCGTCCCGCTTGGCCTGGATGAGCGTTACCGCGTCGGTCACCGCGCTCGCTCCCTGCGTGCGGCAAGGTCGGTGTTGCTGAACGCGGCGGGGAGCAGGACGTCAAGCTCTACCGGTCCGCTCTCCGTGTCAACCAGCAGTTCCGGGCCGCCCGCTTCCAGGAGCAGCTGACGGCAGCGGCCGCACGGCAGCAGCGGGGCGCCGTCACCGGCGACGACCGCCACGGCCACCAGAGTGGGACCATCCGTGGCACTCTTTGGGGGCGACTGGGTGTGCAGGGCGCTGACCAGAGCGCATTCGCCGCACAGGGTGAGTCCGTAGGAGGCGTTCTCCACGTTGCAGCCGATGATGACCTGCCCTGTCGCGGTGAGGCCCGCGGCCCCAACGCGCAACCCCGAATACGGAGCGTATGCGTGCGTAGCCGCTTCGCGAGCGGCTTCTCTCAGCTCTGGCCAGTCGATAGTCGTCACACACGTATCGTCGCACGTGCCAGGCCCTACGACCGGGGCCGGGCACATACGGAAATCCACCAAACCCACCCAAAACGCGCCGCAGCCGGCCGACTTCCGCGGAACATCCATGCCCCGCGGAAGAAAAAGAGTCAGAAATGACTCTATTTCTTCCGCCGAGCATCGAATTTCCGTCCAAATCGGCCCCCCGGGCCGGGGAGCGCCGACCCGAGGGGCGCGTGAGGCATGTGGGCCGCGTGAGGTGTAGACGGCGCGAGTGGTTCGCGAGATTTGAGAAGCGTGAGGCCCGCGGAGGCCGGAGGGCGGGGGGTGTGGGGGGCCGCGGAGGGGCGCCCGGAGCCGAGCGAGCCGGCCAGCAGAGCGCCCGGAGCCGAGCGAGCCGGCCAGCAGAGCCGAGTCCGCGTGGGAGGGGCTGCAGGGTTGCCTCTTCCACGCGGACCCAGGCTTTGTCCGCTGCACTCAAGAGCAAGGTGCGTAATTCAAGAATGCCCCCTGACTTGCTAGTTCTCACCCTGGAAGCGGTTCAGTTTTAGTTAAGATCTGCTGCCGATTCGGCTAATCGCGATTTGGTACCTAGCGTGGAGGCTGTGAGCGCACGTCTAGGCAGGGTACTCGTGGTCGAGGATGACCCTGGTATTGCCACTCAGCTGGTCCGCGGGCTTACGCGGGCCGGCTACGAAACAGGCAGTGTTACGACTGGCAAGGCGGCCCTTGACTGGCCGCCACCCGACGTGGTGCTGCTTGATCTGGGCCTGCCAGACATTGACGGGGTGGAAGTCTGCCGGCGGCTCCGGCAGTCCTGCGACGCCGCCATCATCGTGGTTACGGCGCGCGGCGAGGAATCCGACCGGGTGAACGCCCTCGACGAGGGGGCCGACGACTACCTGGTCAAGCCGTTCGGGCTGAGCGAGCTGCTCGCCCGGATCAGGGCCGTGCTCCGGCGCAGTCACCATCCCACCAGCCAGCTGCTGCAGCACGGCGTGCTCACCGTCGACATGCGCACTCACAAAGTCACTATATCCGGAAACAGTGTCGCACTCACCCCGAAGGAATTTGCTATCCTCGAATGCCTGGCCAGCGACCCCGGCCGGGTCGTCAGTCGCCAGGAGGTGCTGGAACGCGCCTGGGACGAGCACTGGTACGGGCCGACGAAGGTTCTCGACGTGCACATGGCGGCACTGCGGCGCAAGCTCGGCGTCCCCGGCCTGATCGAGACCGTCTACGGGCACGGCTTCCGGCTCTCGGACCCACAGTGATCTCGGAGCTACAGTGATCTCGGAGCTACAGTGATGAAGGATCACCTATGACCAGGCGGATCCTGCTTGCCCTGCTGACGCTCATCATCGCCCTGGTCGGCGGGGCCGGCACGCTGCTGGCGATCGACGCCGCCGGGCACGACAGGGCTTCCTTTACCGAGGAACTGAGCGACACCACCCGGGCCTACGCGGCGAACTACCAGGATGCGCTGGTTACCTACGGCGGCAGCATGCACGTCAACGGCCTGACCGTGGACGGGGTAAATAATGACGTGCGGCAGGCCGGCGACGGCCTGCTGGTGATGCGGGGCGACAGCGCCATCTACGACGTCCAGATGCCGTACTACGACAACGCACTCACGGTCCCGACAAGCCACTGGACCTCGCTGATCCACGCCGCGGAGGGCGAAGGGCCGCCGGCGTCGAAGGCGCACGTGATCGCCGAGACCTCCGGCTCGTATATGGTCGCGGCCTTCCCGATTTACCAGAACGGCGACCTGGCCAGCGGCAACGTGCCGATCGGCACGTTGCTGCTTGCCAGGTCCCTGGCACCGCTGAATGACGAGATCGGCACGCTGTGGCTGATCCTCGGCGCGATCAGCGTCGCCGCCATCCTGGCCGCCGCGCTGATCGCGGTCTGGCTGGCACGGTGGGTGAGCAAGCCGCTCGCCGCGCTCGACACGGCGGCCCTGCGGCTCGCGGACGGCGACCTGTCCATCCGGGCGAAGGACGACTACGGCCCGCCGGAGCTGCGGCGGATGTCCCGGACGTTCAACACGATGGCCGGACGGCTGGAGACGCTGGTTCACGGCAGCAGGGCCGCCCTCGCCGACGTCTCGCATCAGCTGCGGACGCCCCTTGCCGCGCTGCGCCTGCGCCTGGACTTCCTGGCCGCCGACGTGGCGGAGAGCGATCCGGAGATGGCCAGCGAGCTTGCGGGGGCGCAGGAGGAGGTCGCCAGGCTGTCCCGGCTCGTGGACGGGCTGCTGGCCGTCGCCCGCGCGGAGAACGTCACGCCGCAGCCACGGGCGATCGACGTCGCCGCCGTCGCGGAGGAGCGGGTCGTCGCCTGGAGCCCGGTCGCCGACGACCGCGGCATCACCCTGACCGCCGCCCGCGAGACCACTACCTCTAGTCATGGGTGGGGACCGGTCGTTGGCTGGATCGGCGACGGTCACCTCGAGCAGATCCTGGACAACGTGATCGCCAATGCCCTGGACGCCATCGGTGAGCAGATAGGCGGCGCGGCCGGCCGGGTCACGGTAACCGCGGGCCCGAGCGAGGGCGGTGTCCTAGTCACCGTCAGCGACAACGGGCCGGGCATGGGACCGGAGGATCGCGAGCGAGCCTTCCTGCGCTTCACCAGCTCCAGCGCGGGAGCCGGTAACGGGATCGGCGGCACCGGGATCGGCCTTGCCATCGTGCACCGGCTCGTCACCTCCAACGGCGGCACCGCCAAGCTGGCGGACACCCCCGGTGGCGGCCTGACCGTGCTGCTGGAGTTCCCAGCTGCCAGTTCCGGTTCGAGCGCGGGGGCTGACTCCGGCATCGGCGCCGGCGTCGCGATCGGCACGGCCGCGGGCGCTGCTGTAGGAAACCCCAAGTTCTCGCGCTGATTCCCCCTGGCGTCTGTCAGGCGGACTAGGAGTGACATCATGGTCGGGTTCCGATTCGGCAACGAGCAGGTCAGCGGTACGCGTGTCCCCTTCCCAGGCGGCACCACCGGGAATAACCTGCGGAGCAACCCAAGGACGGATCCAGGCTGACGGCCGTATGCCGTCGGCCCAGTGGAGGTAACGTGAAGAACAGCGCATGGGCCACGGCGGCGCTGGCCGTGTCAGCGACGCTGGTTGTCGCCGCGTGCGGCAGCTCCAGCAGCTCGCCCTCGTCGGGCAGCTCTGCACCCTCATCGACGACGACCACTCCGGCCTCATCCGGCTCCTCGCCGGCAAGCACGTCCGCCAAGTTCGTCGGCTGCATGGTCGCTGATGACGGCACCATCGACGACCGGTCGTTCAACCAGTCCGCGTGGGATGGCATGCAGGCGGCCGCCGCGGCCGACCCCAGCATCTCGGTCAAGTACCTGCCGTCGCCGCAGGGGACGGAAGCCGAGTACGTAGCGAACGTCAACACGTTCATCGGCGAGAAGTGCGGCATCATCGTCACCGTCGGTTACACCATGGCGGAAGCCACCGCGAACGCGGCGAAGGCGAACCCGAGCGACAATTTCGCGATCGTGGACAACCCGGGTGCTCCGATCATCAGCAACCAGAGCTCGCTGGTGTACAACACCGTGCAGGATGGCTTCCTCGGCGGCTACCTCGCCGCGGGCATGAGCAAGACCGGAAAGGTCGCCACCTACGGCGGCCAGGAACTGCCGACCGTGACGATCTACATGGACGGCTTCTGGGACGGCGTGGCGTACTACAACCAGCAGCACCATACGAAGGTCGATGTGCTCGGCTGGGACGAGCAGACCCAGAAGGGCGAGTTCACCAACAGCTTCACCGACGAGACCGCGGGCCAGACGATCACCCAGACGTTCATCGACGAGGGCGCGGACATCATCTTCCCGGTGGCCGGCGACGTCGGCCTCGGCAGCCTCAAGGCAGTCGCGACCGCGGACCAGCAGGGCCAGGACGTGAACATGCTCTGGGTGGACACCGACGGCTGCTTCAGCCTCCCGCAGGACTGCAAGTACTTCATCAGCAGCGTCACCAAGGGCATCGTGCCTTCGGTGGAACAGGACGTGCTGGCCGCGGCCAAGGGCACGTTCAAGGGCGGCAACTACATCGGCACCCTGGCCAACAACGGCGTCACGCTCGCTCCCTACCACGACTTCGCCAGCAAGATCCCGGCGGCGTTGCAGGCCGAGCTAGCGACGATCAAGACCGGCATCGAGAACGGCAGCATCCAGACGCCGACAAAGAACCCGGTCACCGGCTAACCAGCACGTTACGCTCGATGCGCCGTCGGCCGTGGTCAGCACAGTGCTGACCACAAGGCCGGCGGCGCTCTAGGTGGAGAATGCCCACTGGAGACGGCACAGGGGAGAATGCTGCGTGGAACTTGAGCTAAAGGGCATCACGAAGCGCTTCGGATCGCTGGTCGCCAACGACGGGATCGATCTGGTCGTCGCCCCAGGCCAGGTTCACGCCTTGCTCGGCGAGAACGGCGCAGGCAAGTCGACCCTGATGAACGTCCTGTTCGGGCTGCTGCAGCCGGACAACGGCGAGATCCTGATTGACCACAAGAAGGTCACCATCCATTCGCCGAATGACGCGATCGCCGCCGGCATCGGGATGGTGCACCAGCACTTCATGCTCGTTCCGGTCTTCACTGTCGCGGAGAACGTGACGCTCGGCCACGAGGAGACGCGTCCTGGCGGCCTGCTTGACCGCCGCAAGGCCCGCGCGGATGTGCGCGAACTCTCCCGCAGGTACGGGCTCGAGGTCGATCCCGACGCGCTGGTGGAGAACCTGCCCGTGGGCATCCAGCAGCGGGTAGAGATCGTGAAGGCGCTGGTCAGGAACGCGAACGTGCTGATCCTCGATGAGCCGACCGCGGTGCTTACCCCGGCCGAGACCCAGGACCTGTTCCGGATCATCAGGGAGCTGAAGGCCGGCGGTACCTCCATCATCTTCATCTCGCACAAGCTCAAGGAAGTCCAGGCGATCGCCGACACCATCAGCGTGCTGCGCCGCGGCAAGGTTGTCGGCCAGGCCGCGCCGACCGCCACCGAGGACCAGCTTGCCGCGCTGATGGTCGGCCGGGATGTGCAGCTTGTGGTCAGCAAGGACCCGGCTAAACCGGCCGATGTTGTTCTCGCGGTCGACGGGCTGACCGTCACCGACGAGACCGGCCGGATCTGGGTCAACGACCTTAGCTTCGACGTGCGGGGCGGCGAGATACTCGGCTTCGCCGGCGTGCAGGGCAACGGGCAGACCGAACTGTGCGAGGCGCTGATGGGACTGCGCCCCATAGCCGCAGGTCAGATCACCCTTAACTCTCGCGACATCACGCACGCCACGCCGCGGCGGCGGCTGCACTCGGGCATCGGTTACATCCCCGAGGACCGGCAGGAAGACGGGCTCATCGGCGCCTTCACCGTGGCCGAGAACATGGTGCTCGACGTGTACGACAGGAAGCCATACGCATCCGGGATCCGGCTCAACCTCGGCGCCATCGAGAAGAACGCCGCCGAGCGCATCCCCGAGTTCGACGTGCGCACCACCTCCGCCGATAACCCGGTCGGCACGCTGTCCGGCGGCAACCAGCAGAAGGTCATCCTGGCCAGGGAACTGGGCCACGAGCCGAAGCTGCTGATCGCCAGCCAGCCCACCCGCGGCCTCGACGTGGGCTCCATAGAGTTCGTGCACAAGCGCATCGTGGCGGCCCGCGACGGCGGCGCCGCGGTGATGATCGTGTCCGCGGAACTGGACGAGATCTATGCGCTCGCCGACCGCATCGCCGTCATGTACGAGGGCCGCATCACCGGCTTCCGCCCGCCCACCGTACCGGTAGAAGAGCTAGGCAAGCTGATGGCGGGCTCGACGGACGCCGAAGCCGGGGCCCCCGGGCCCCCCGGGCCCCCGCCGAGCCAAAGGGCCGCGGCGGCGTCTGGACTGAGGAGCGACGAAGGAGCAACGAGGGAAGACACCGCCTCGAAGCGGCCCGGCGGCGAGGAGGGGGAGAAATGAGCGAGCAGGTACCACACAGGCCGTTCTGGAAAAAAGCTCTTTTTGCCGTGATGGAAGGCAACGTCGTCACCGTCACGGTCCTCGCCATTTTCACCGCGATGGTCATCGGCGGGCTGCTGACCGCGTTCACGAACACCGCGGTCCTTAACGCGTGGGGAGTTTTCTTCTCCTCGCCGTGGCACGCGATCAACCTCGCCTGGGACACCGCGATCGGCGTTTACATCGAGCTGTTCGAGGGCTCGATCTTCAGCCCGCACACGATTGCGCAGCTGTTTCAGCAGGCATCGATGTCCACCGCACTGCACGACGGATACCTCTCATCCGTCTTCACCCCGATCTCCAACACCTGCCTGCAGGCCACGCCGCTGCTGCTGACCGGGCTCGCGGTCGCGCTGCCGTACCAGGCAGGCCTGTTCAACATCGGCGGGGAGAGCCAGTGGATAGGCGGCGCGATCGTCGCCACCTACCTCGGCTACGGGGTCAGCATGCCGCCAGGCATCCACGTGATCGTGTGCGTGCTCGGCGGGTGCGTCGGCGGCGCGGTGGTGGGCGGCGCGGTTGGCCTGCTCAAGGCGACAACGGGCGCGCACGAAGTGATCGTCACGATCATGCTCAACTACATCATGGCCGACTTCCTGGCGTACCTGCTCTCCTTCCACTACCTGATGCAGGCGCCGGGCGTTAACCCGATCTCCCCGAACATCGACAGCGACTCCTACCTGCCGCACCTGTTCGGCCCGTCCCTTTACGTCAACGTGGGATTCTTGATCTCGCTCGCCGCCGCGGTCTTCGTCTGGTGGCTGCTGACCCGGACCACGACCGGCTTCGAGTTCCGCGCGATCGGGAAGAATCCGAGCGCCGCGCGGGTAGCCGGCGTCAACGTGGAACGGAACTGGGTGCTGGTGATGGTGGTCGCCGGCGGCCTGGCCGGGCTGGCCGCCGCCGCTGTCATCCAGGGCACCGACTTCCAGCTCACCGGCACGGCTTACGGCACCTACGGGATCGACGCGATCACGGTCGCGCTACTCGGCCGTGGCAAGCCCGGTGGCGTGGTGTGGGCCGCGCTGCTGTTCGGCGCGCTGTACGCCGGCGCTCCTGGCATGGAGTCCATCACCGGGACACCGGGATCCATCGTTGATGTGCTGCAAGCGCTCATCGTGATGTTCGTCGCCGCGCCACCGCTCATCCGGGCCGTGTACCGGCTGCGGACAACGCGCGCGGCCGGCGTCAGCCAGGTGCTGTCCAAAGGATGGAACGCATGACCACCACCGCAACCGAGCGCGAGCTGCCGGTACTCCTGGTCGAGCCCCCGGTGAGCTCGTTCCGGCGCTGGCTGGCACCGGCGGCATTCCTGCTGTTCGGGCTCGTCGACATCCTGGTGCTCGGCGGATACTCCCACCACGGCGACGCCATGTTCGCGTTCTCCGCGGCGGGCACCAAGGCGGGCACCCTGACGCTGCCCGCGCGGGTCACCTGCTACGTATGCGGCGGGCTGACGCTGGCCCTCGCTCTGGTACGGGCGTTTGTGCCGATGAGCGTGACCCTGCGCCGGGTGGCGATGGGCCTGGTGACCTTCCTGTTCCTCGTCGCGCTGCTGTGCTGGACCGACGCCGGACAGGCCATCCCGTTCTACTTCACCGACCTGCTGCAGACCACGATGATCACGTCGATCCCGATCATGCTCGGCGCGCTGACCGGCGTGGTCTGCTCCAGGTCCGGCATCGTCAACATCGGCATCGAGGGCCAGCTGCTGCTCGGTGCCTTCCTCGCGGCCATCGTGACCAGCGGTACCGGCAACCTGTGGCTCGGTCTCGCCTGCGGCGCGATAGGAGGCTGCCTGGTGGGGGCGCTGCTCGCGGTGTTCTCCATCGCCTACGGCGTCGACCAGGTGGTCCTCGGCGTGGTGCTGAACACGCTGATCCTGGGCCTCACCGACTACATGTTTGACGCGGTGCTGTCGCCGCACTCCACCACGCTGAACTCGCCGAATACCTTCAGCGCGTTCAAGATCCCGCTGCTCGGCGACATCCCGATCATCGGGCCCGTGTTCTTCAACTCCAATATATTCCTGTACCTCACCTACATCGCGCTCTTCGTTGTGCAGGTGGGGCTGTTCGCCACCCGGTGGGGGCTGCGTACCAGGGCTATCGGTGAGCATCCGACGGCGGCCGACACGGTCGGCATCAAGGTGCTGGCCATGCGGTACCGGAACGTCATCGTCGTCGGGCTGCTCGCCGGGATCGGCGGTGCCTACCTGACCATCGGCTCCGTCGGGGCGTTCGGTGAGGACATGTCCTCCGGGTTCGGCTACATCGCGCTGGCGGCGATGATCTTCGGGCGGTACAGCCCGATCGGCGCCATCTCCGCGTCGCTGCTGTTCGGGTTCTGCTTCTCGCTCGCGCAGATCATGGGGTCGCTCAACACGCCGATCCAGTCGAACCTGCTGAACATGGTGCCGTACGTGGTCACCATCGTCGTGCTGGCCGGCGTGGTCGGCAAAGTGCGCGGGCCCAGAGCCGAGGGCGTTCCGTACGTCAAGGCATAACGACAGTGGTGCTTGTCCGCAGCCCCGCTCGACGGGGTGAGCGCGATTAGCGTGGAGATTTTAGGCTTAGCAGCCCGGATCTTCCACGCTAAGTGGAACGAGTGGGGTGGGTGTGATGGTTGATGACAGACTACGGGGCACCGTCGAGGCGTGGATCGCGGACGATCCGGATGCGGGCGACCAGGCCGAGTTGCGGGAGCTGCTGGCGAGGGCTTCCGGTGCTGGCGCTGAAACCGAGCTACGAGATCGGTTCGCGGGACGGCTGAGGTTCGGGACGGCGGGGCTGCGGGGCGTGGTCGCGGCGGGG
>Ga0209530_1000439_pt1 | contig 30632 bp, 29 predicted proteins | sample BlaSpr_A8_Ref_O1_FD_187987 | JGI IMG/M metagenome (GOLD analysis project Ga0209530, IMG submission 187987) | Forest soil microbial communities from Thunder Bay, Ontario, Canada - Black Spruce, Ontario site 2_A8_Ref_O1 (SPAdes) (version 2) | ecosystem: Environmental > Terrestrial > Soil > Boreal...
CTCCGCGACCCGATCGAGAGCCCTGGCGTTGAGTGGCTGCGGGGAGAAGTGAAACACCAACCGCTGCCGCTGGCCATGTCGGTTTCCAGCGGCTTTGGCGGCAGCAATACCGTGGTCATATTCGGGAGTGGCCGCTCATGACTCCGAATTCGCCGGCCGTCACTATCACAGGTATCGGTTCCGTGAGTCCTCATGGCCCGCTGGCAGGCCTAATACCACAGAGCCCCCTGGAACCCGGGACTATTACCGCATGGACGACGGCCGGACTGCGGCGAGCCTTTCTAGTGAAGCCCTTTCGCGCCGCCAGCGTGGTGCCGGGCCTGAAGACCAGACGTCTCGATCGCTTGTCAGCATGGGCCTTGGTGGCTTCAGCTTTGGCAATTAAGGACGCTGGGATCGACCTAAACCAAGTGGACCGCTCCCGGGTCGCGGTGGTCTGCGCTACCGCCTTCGGCTGCGTCGAACTGACGGAAGCTTTCTATCTCAGCGCTGCCTCAAACGGCTGGAACGGAACTGATCCCAGCACCTTCCCAGAGACTCTCCCCAGCGCTCCGGCCAGCCACGTATCTATGTTTCACGGCCTGCGGGGGCCCAATGTTACGGTGAGCGACAAGTACTTTGCGGGCGAGACAGCCCTGATGCAATCCGCTTCTCTGCTTCGCCAGGGGCAGGCTGACTTAGCCATTGTTCTCGCGGGAGACGCGCTGGCACGAACCCTCTATTCATGGTACGAGGTGGCAGGGCTGCTCTCGCCGGCGTGCTACAACTCTGAACCGATGCCCGAGAACGGCGGTTTTATCCCCAGCGAAGGTGTAGCGGCACTCGTAATGGAATTGTCCGGCCGCGAAGCTATCCGCCCCGGCGCTCGCTCATACGCCCGCATCCTGTCGGGCCGCTGGGCGGCAGGCGGTCAACCAGCAGAGAGCATACGGCCAATGCTCCGCGGTTCGGTCCCCAGTCTGATAGTCTGCAGCGGAAATGGCGCGCCTTGCGCTTCCAGTCTTACACCGGTATTGGCTCGCGCGATTTCCGGCGCTGGCGCCAGTATCATAGTCCCGCAGCCGTTGGCCCTGGGTCTGGCCGGTACGGGCGCTCTTTTTCATTTGATCCTGGCGCTAAGCAGCCGGCCCGACCATGGACAAGCCCTGTTGTTGGCGACAGCCGGCGACAGTGGATTTGCGGCACTTCTTCTGGAGTTGCTTTGAATATAAATGTGCGCATTGCAGCTGCGGCATACGCGGTTCCACCTGACGATGAGGCCGTGGAAGCAGTCTTCGAGCAGGAACGAACTCGAGTGGAGACATCGCTTTCTCCTTTGAGCCCGGAGTCGAGACGCAAAGCCGTGGAAGGTCTCGGACTGAATCGGGTCCGTATCTGCGGCGAGAAGCAACTTTATGACTTGGTTCTCGAAGCCGCTTCCAGGGCGATAGCCGAGGCGGCGATAATGGCACGGGACATCAATCTCATTTTGGATTTCAGCACCTGGTCCAGTGAGATCTCACAGGGTCTTTCGTTCGCGCACAAACTCAGCGCCGACCTGGGTGCCGAAACTTCCATGATTTTGAGTTTCAAAGTCGGCGGATGCGCAGGGCTTCATGTCGCAATTAAGACTGCGCTGGGCTGGATGGCTACCGATGAAAGCGTTCGTACAGTCCTGCTGATAACCGGCGATGCCGCGCCTCAAGGCAACCGCTCTTTACTTCCGATCACCATGCACGGCGACGCCGGCAGCGCCGTGATTCTACGCCGCGATAGCGGCGAGGGCCCGACGCTGTTAGGCGTCGAAGCCCTGACACTCGGTCACCTGCATAATGCTATTACCATGGTCAGAACCAATGGCCGGCTCGATATTGTTGTCGATGCTCTGTGCATGGAGCGAGAGGTGATGCCAATCTACTTCCTCAATATGCTTGTGGTGGTGAACAAGGCTCTGGCAGCGTCTTCCTTGAGTTTGAACGACATTGATCATTTCATCTATTCCAACATCAGCCGGCGGGACCGCGAGGGCTTCCGCAAGATGTTGGGACTGGCCAAGGGCAGCCTGCCAGCAACTCCTATGGCAGAATATGGCCATACTTTTGCGAGCGATTTAGTCATCAATTATGTGACGATGCGGCGCGAGGGGCTAATTCGTCCCGGGCAATTATTGCTGTTCGCTTCGGCTGGGATCGGCTTTACCTGGGGAGTAACGCTTGCCCGAGCCTGAAAGCAACCTGCTGCGGATTAGCTTCCGAGTGCAGCAGCGGCCCCGCTCCATGTTTACGCTCCGAGGATAAGATTCGCCGTAACGCTGAACGGGCTTTTTTGCCGATTTAAACGAGAATGTTCACACCTTACTTACCCGGTTGAGTTGCCATGCGTCGCGTACAGTTCATCGAGTTCCATGAACAACCGTGGTTTCCGTCGTCGCTCCGAGATGACGTCACGGATGCGATGCAGTTCGGATTCAACCTCCTGCGGGCCTACGCGCCCATCGCTCCGCTGCTGCAGAGCGTGATTGACTCAACGGACTACCGGACGAACGCCGGACAATCGTGTACCAGACCATCGATTGTCGATATGTGTTCTGGCGGAGGGGGTCCGTGGCCGGTTCTTGCTCGACGGCTGCGATGCCGTGACGCCGGAGGAGATTCCGCGGGCCTGCAGGTCTGGCTCACAGATAAATATCCGAATCTCGAGGCATTCCAAAGTGTCAGCGCGTCTTCTGACCATCACATTACTTTTTATCCGGAGCCGGTTGACGCGATGAAGGTTCCTGCTACGCTGAAGGGGCTGCGAACGATGTTTACATCGTTCCATCATTTTCCGCCGGAGGATGCTCGCGCCATTCTGCAAAATGCCGTTGATGCCGGCGAAAGCATCGGCATATTTGAGGCAACCAAGCGCGCTCCCTCGGCCATCGGTCTCATATTCGCCGGCATTCTTCTGTTGTTCCTGCACACTCCACGGATTCGTCCGTTCCGCTGGTCGCGGTTGTTCTGGACGTATTTGATTCCAGTCATCCCATTGGTCCTGCTGTTCGACGGAGTAGTATCCTGCCTGCGGACATATCGGCCACCGGAACTACGTGCGATGGTAGAAAAACTAACCTCCTGCCAATACCAGTGGGAGATCGGTGAGCTTGCAACTGGAAAGATGCCGGTGACCTATCTGATCGGGTACCCTAAAAGCTTGACTAGGCCCTAGGCCTCCCGGCCCACGCCGGAAATAGAAATAATTAAATTGAAGAGGAGGTCACTCATGAAACAACTGACATTCGCGCTGGCATTCCTATTGCTGTGCATTTCCTTCCCGACTTTTCTGGCGGCTGCCAAGGTGGAAGTGGAAGGCAAGGCGTGGCTTGACTCCCAAAAGGAACCGGCTGAGATCAATGTGAACGGCACGTGGGATTCGGACGATTGGGGCGCCTTTCATCTGATACAAGCCGAGGGAAGCCGGGAGGTAAGCGGCAACGGCGGGGGATACCAGATAACGGGCGTGGTCAGCGGCAAGAGTCTATTCATGCTTATCTCCACTAACCATACGGTTGAATACTGCGCCACCGTCAGTACTCACGGTGAAAACAGCTTAAGCGGGATTTACCACGACCGAAAGTCCCGGTTGCACGCCGGCCTTTGCCAGGAGAGCAGTAGGCCGATGAACATGACAAAAAAGTAGGGAAGGCGGATAGCAGTCCGCAACCTGGCCCATCCGGTACCAGGTCGTAGGACAAGATCCGTAATGATCTGCCTGTGCTTGACCGCGCCTGTATTCTCCTCGCCTGCATCAGCCACGCTGGGGCGCCGTCACCGAGATAATCCAAGAGCGGAAACTAAAGCCAGAAATACGCGACTCGCAGACCCGACCGGATCGAGCAAAACTTTGCGGCGCTCCAGCATGGCGGCGATCGGTTGTCCCTTATAGCTCGCAATTTGCCGGTAGCGTGAAATGAAAAACAGCACCCGTAAGAAAAGCTTCCATTTGAGCGGGGCAAAGTAATCGGGCGACACGAAAGGCACCGCGTGGCCGCCCTTCACTTCGGCGACAAAGTCTTTGAAACTTGCGGCCTGCGACAGAGAGAGAACGGAACTGGCGACCAGCAGATGGCTGTCTCCGCCGCCGACCACCGGTTTGCGCCAATGCCGGGCAAGTTCCAGAACGCGATCGTTCTCCTCACGTGAACGCATCCCGTTTATTTCCAACGCATGAATCGCCCAGCCGTAGCGGGCGAGCAGCTTCGCGACGGGTACAGTCTCCGCTCCCGCTCTCCACGCAATGAGAGGATGATTCAATACGACCAGGCAGCCGCTGGCCGCAAGGGTTTCGAACAGTTCGTCGTAGCGTCCAGCTCGCGCTGCCGATTGAATTCGAGCGTGCGTTTCTTCGACTTCACTCTCGGGCATGTGACTCACTCCGAGGTGAAATAAATGCCCTTGGAACCAGAGTGACAGCTCTTCGCTAAGTGTGATGCGGCCGTCGAGATCGGGCCGGCCGCGAAGCAGAGCAAGGCTGCCGGCAAATTCGTCGTGATCGGTAATGGCCAGGTGAACTCCGTCGAAGCCCCAATTCGCCGCCGCTGCGGCTTCCATCTGATAGACGTCTTCGGGACTGTAAGGCGGATTGAACGTTATTTCTGCGTAATTCAAATCTGAAACACCGCCGAGTCCAAAAGACTTTTGCAGAACGCCACTGAAAGGGCGCATGAAAGCCAGCTTGACCACCTGATTTAATGCCGCCAGCTTCTCTACGGAGTGGCACGAGTGGTTATGCAGTGAAACCGCGTGGCTGAACTCGCGCTCCGGGTGGGGACACTCGCGGTAGGTATAGTTCTCAATCTTCCAGGCTGACCGGCGTCTCATCGTATGGGGAACGTTCGCAAGTGTAATTTCACTCATGATACCCAGCAAGAAGAAGTTGTCGCGCAAGAATGCGATCTGATACTCTTCGACGGCTGGGTAGACGGCTCGGTCCCGGCGGCCCGGGCAGGTTCGCGAATCAATGGTATGCTCCGACAGGGACGGGCGCCTAAGCGCAACAGATGCTCGTCTACCTGGTCCGGGCCCACGGAGCGCCAAGGCAAATGCATAAGCCCATCAAATACCTCGAAAAGGCGATGTCCATTGTTGCGAACGGGGCGTGGCAAATATTTTGTTGGAGTAATAATTTCTTTCCCGAAAATCCATCTTTTATACCCAGGTGGTCGGATAAGCCGCTGCTGAAGTCCCGGGAAAAGTCGAAGCCTCCTCTCGGCTGGCCGCGGCAAACCGATTCCTTGTGCCCGCGTTGTGTACCGGAGATCCGGCAACAGATTGTCGACGGCAAACAGGATTATCGTGTCCTGTTGCATGAAAGGCCGGGCGAAATCAAGGCGCAGATCATCGAGCGCGACGGCAAAATCCTGATGGTCAAGGATTGCCCCATCCACGGACATTTCGAAGATGTCATATCCATTGATCCGCAATTCTTTCGGCATCTGGAGGAGACGTTTCCAGGCCGTGATATCCGCGCCCATAACGACGAAAAACTGCATAACCACGGCAGCAGTACCATCAAGCACGGGCGAGGCTCGGTTCTCACGGTCGACCTGACCAACCGGTGCAACATGATGTGCGATCCATGTTTCATGGATGCTAACCAGGTCGGATTCGTACACGAGCTAACCTGGGAAGATATCAAGACGCTGCTCGACAACGCATTTTCCATCAAGCCGCGGCGTCAGATGTCTGTGCAATTCTCCGGGGGCGAGCCAACTCTGTCCCCGCATTTTCTAGATGCAATTCGCTACGCCCGTCAACTCGGCTACGACAGCGTGCAAGCGGCAACCAACGGCATCGAATTCGCCAAGAGTCCCGCGTTCGCCCGGCAGGCCGCGGAAGCAGGTTTGCGTTACGCTTATCTCCAATTCGACGGTATCGGCAACCCGGCGAATTCTCATCGCAACGTCGGCAACCTGTTCGACCTGAAACTGCGCGCCATCGAAAACCTGCACTCCAACGGCGTCGAGATCGTACTGGTGACCACTGTGGTCAACGGGATCAACAATGAGCAGGTCGGGCGCGTGGTGCAGTTCGCTCTCGATAATCCGGACAAGATCGCCATGGTGTCGTTCCAACCGGTCTCTTTCACGGGCCGCGATGAAGCCGTCACCGAGGCGCGCCGCAAAGCACAACGCTACACACTTTCGCATCTGGCCCATGATGTGAAAGAACAACTAAACATCGGCGAACCCGTTCGCGACTGGTTCCCACTCTCGTTCCTGAGTACCTTTTCCGACTGGGCGGACCTTGTTCACGGGCCGGACGCCGCATGGGGCCAGGTCGCTTGTGGTTGTCACCCGAACTGTGGGGTGGGGATGGCGATTATGGTCGACAAGGAGACGCGCGAGGCGATTCCGGCGACCGCGTTCCTCGACGCCGAGCAATTCGCTAAGGACATTGCGAGGATCAATGATTGGGCTCGCAGCCGATGGATATCGGTGGCAGGGATGGCGCTGGCATTGGTTCGAAATTACGATGCGTTTCGTGCACCGAGGCATTTCCGCGCTGTCGATATGCTGAAGAAGCTCGACAAGGGCATGGGCGCAACCGGACGCGACTATGGTGACGTTTCCGGCAAGCGGACTATGGCTGACATTTACCACCGCCGCCGCGATCGATGGAATCTGCTATTCGTGGCGGGCATGTGGTTCCAGGATCTATTCAACTATGATTTTCGCCGGACCGAGCAGTGCATTATCCCGTACGCCACGCAGGAGGGAGAGATCTCCTTTTGCGCTTACAACACGGGGATGGGGTGGCGAAACATCATTGAGAAGATGCACATGACCGCCACCTTGACCAAGTGGTACGAGGAGCACGGCCGGCATGAGATTTTCGCCGGCGGCAACAGCGTGAAGCTCGAGAGTACCGAACATCACCTGGTCTTGAATGACGAGATTGTCACCAACGATGCCCAGCACGACCTGGAGCGGATGGGAGTCGCCAAAAATGCCCGCGAGGAGAAGTTGCGAGCGCGAGCGGAACGGCTCAAACGTGAGGAAGAAAACTTCCGCATGGCAAAGCTGTACCGCGAGTTCGTGTTGAAAGAACAAGCTGTTCCACAGCTAGTGCAGATCGGGCTCGGAGCTACAGTACCGCCCGGCGAGACTGCCAGGGAAGCTATCGGAGGCAGTGGGGATTAGTTAGACAGGCTCGCCGTTTGCGCAGAATATTCGATCCTGTCACATCTTCCCGCCAGCCGACCACGCCATCCTCCTGAGGATTTCCACCTCGAACCGTAGCCGCCCTATCGCACATGTTAGTCTCTACTGAAGACGATGGCCACGCGCGCTCCAAGATGCCTCGTTTCCTACAAGCGTGAGATGATCCCGCGATTCCGATTGTTATGCGCTCTGCTCCCACTCCTGATCTTTCCGGGAGTGTTGGCCGCACAGTCCGACAATCTCCTGAGCCGAATTTGGGAAGGCGTCCAGCAGGGGCAAGAACAATACGCGAGCAGCTGCGGGACCATTACCGAAACCCGCACGTCTACCCTGATGGTTAAGCCTCTGGTACTCCGCGGCAAGTTTTGCTCCGAAGGCACCACCCGATTCTCACTGGACTACTTCGACCCGTCCAGCACGCGCATTCGCTTCAACGAGAACTACCTCAACGTTACGAGTGACGGAAAAACCGAAGTGATGGAAATAGGAAAAAGTGTTCGTCGCGCGCAGTCCTATTTCGGCAGGGATAGCTCCCTCGGGAATCTGAAAAAAAACTTCACCATCAGCGCGCAAGAAGACAGCCGGGATTATCAAATGAAGCTGGTTCCGCGAACAGACACTTTTCGCCGCAGGCTCAACTACCTGGTAGTAAAGCTGGACAAAAAAGACTTTATGCTCCGGTCGCTGGAGGTGGACGGCAAGAGCGGAGTCAACAGTGTATTCGTCATCGAAGTAAACTCGATGAATCCGAAACTTCCGGCGGACACCTTCGAGGTATACAAACCAAAGTGATCAAGCCTGGCGCGATCGAACGAAGTGAAATCGAGACGCTGATTCCTCATCGCTCTCCCTTCTTGTGGATCGACCGGGTGGAAGAACTGGAGCCGGGAGTTCGATGTGTTGCGGTGAAGTTTGTCGATCCGGCGAACCCGGTTTTTGCTGGGCATTTTCCTGCCAAGCCCATTCTGCCCGGTGTTTTCCTGATCGAAGCGGTAGCTCAGACCGCGGGAGTCATGCTGGGGTCGGCCACGCAGCAGGTTTCTGCACAAAGCAAAAGAGGGGTAGCTCTGCTCGCGGCCGTAAACCGCTTCAAGTTTCTCAAGCCCGTAACTCCCGGGCAAACACTCCGCGTTGAAACCAAAAAGCTGACCGAGGCCCTGCAGATGGTCTGCATCGGCGGCACGGTGTGGGTGGACGGCGAGATGGTGGCGAATGGCGAGTTGACGGTGGTGTCAGCCTGATGAGCGAGCGGTGATTCAGGTAACGATGAAAAGGCCCAATCGGTGATCCGAACATTGCCAATCCCATTCATCGCGAACAAATCGCTGGCGAAGGGCCCGCGAGCCACAGCATGATGGCCCGTTGCCTGCGCTGGGTGGGCGGCCTGGTGGTAGGCCATCCCGGATTGGTTACAGCTCTGAGTCTGGTTGTGACTTTATTGCTGTATGCGAACATCCACAACCTGCGGACCGGCACCGACTTGACCGATTTGTTCGGGAATCGCGACCCACAATGGCGAGCCGCGAGCCAGATCGGCAAAGAACTGGGTTATGGCAATCAGCTCTTCGTCCTGATCGATGCTCCGCCGGGAGCGACCGACACCACCGGCCAGATGGAAGAAATGGCCGACCGTCTCACCTCCGACATGCAAGCCAGCGGGCTGTTCCTGGATGCGCGCAGCGGCTTGCAGGACGAGGAACTGCTCAACATGGTGCGGTTCTTCACCTGGAATTTTCCATCATTCGCGCTGCCCGAGCAAACGGAAGATCTGAAGCGGCGGCTGGATCCGCAACAGATTCATCAAACTGTTCGCCGCGCGGCGACCGAACTGGTGACTCCATTCTCGTCATTGGGAACCAACTACTTCGTCGCCGATCCTTTGGGCCTGATGGAAGTTGCGCGCAACAGACAGGGGTTTTCGCAGTTCGCCAATTTTGACCTCAACTGGGGATCTGGAAATCGGTTCTTCAGTAAAGACCACAAAGCGCTGCTCGTCATCGCCGAACCTCGCCAGTCGGCCATGGATTACAAGTTCGCCGAACAAGTCATGGCGTGGACTCGGGAGCACATCCAGTCGATGACCGAAGAGCCGGACTTACGGGACTCGGGGGTGCGGGCCATCGCGGCCGGGGCCTATGTTTACGCGGAGCAGGAGCACAAGCTCATCGAAACGAATATTCGTCGAATTTCGACGATCTCCATCGTGGGTAATGTGCTGTTGTGCCTGCTGATCTATCCGAGGATTCCACTGCTGCTCTTGTCGCTGTTGCCCGCGAGCCTCGGCATCGTTTGGACTACCGGCGTAGCTAGTTTCTATCCGGGAGAAGTAAATCTGATTAGCCTGTCTTTTATTGCGATCCTGGCGGGACTGGGAGACGACCAGGTCGTACATCTCTTCAACCGGGTTCCGCAGGAATGGGCCAAAGGCGGGACGCTGAATGACGCGGCGCTACGCACCTTCGAAACCACCGGGCTCAGCGTTGTCTTGTGCATCGTAACCGCGGCCACTGCCACGGCGTCGCTGGCAACCTCAAGTTTCAAGGGACTGGCGGAGTTCGGGTTCATCCTCACGGTGGGAATGTTCATGATGATGTTCCATACCCTGTTGACGGTTCCCGCGCTGATGCGCCTATGGTGGCGAGTCTCCAAGCCACGCGAGCCGCAGACCATTACCTTTCGGTTGCTTCCCTGGGTGGCGCGGAAATCCGTTGATTTTGTGGGGCGCCACACCGGCCTTGTGGTCGGCTTGGGCTGGGGAATGTTCCTGCTGTCATTAGTGTTTCTGCCGGCCATCAAACTAGAAAAGCGCTTCGAGATCGCTGGCGCCGATAATCCCGCGGTGGCGGCGCAGAACCTGCTTTCCGCGCGGTTCGGCATTGAGGGCAGTCCGAACGTGCTGTTGATCGCTGGCGGCGAACAGGAAGTACTAGGAAAAGCCGAAGCATTGACAGCCCGGCTGGGTGCCTATCAGCAGCGCGGCGTCATCAAGTCCATGTTCTCGCCCACAATCCTGCTTCCCTCAATTCGAACGCAGAGTGAACGAGCCGCTTCGCTGGCCGGCGTCAATTTCGCGGCCTCGGCCCGTGCCCTGGAGGATGCCCTGCGCGAGGACGGTTTTCGAATCGAGCCGGTGCAGCCCTTTATCGATCGGCTGCGAAAGCTAGGGCAAGCCTCGGGGCCAGACAGTGACCCGATTACTCTCGAAACGGCCGCCAAGTTCCTGCCGCCAGGACTCCTCAACAACAGCATCCGCAAGACCGGGGACGGCAGCTACGTCGCAGCCCTCACCTTCTATGGCACCGATCCCGATGCTGTCGAGGTAATCCCGGAGGGTGTCATTGAGTCCTGGCGAACTCAGCTTGGTGGCTTTGTCGAGTTTTCTTTCGACAAGATGAACCGGGACCTTCAGAAGCAGGTGCTTCATGACAGTAGCAGAGCATTGGTGTGGACCGCAGCTGGAATTCTGTTGGTGGTCTACCTTTGTTTCCGCAGCCTGCGCGTGTCGCTCATCGTACTGATTCCGATCGTATTCGGCATTGTTACAACTTTCGGCCTGTTGCTGCTGCTGAGGCATCGCTTCAGTTTCATGTCGATTACGGCGATTCCGCTCATCATCGGCATTGGCATCGACAATGGCATCCATTTGGTGCGCCGATACCAGGAGAACGAGCATAACGAAATTCTCGTGATCGCGAAGGCTTCGGGCGCGGCTCTGATTCAATCGAACCTGACTACGATCGTTGGCTTCGGGGCGCTGATGACTTCAAGTTTTGCGCCGCTAGTGGAAATGGGTCTGGTGACTTCGTTGGGAGTTGCGTTGGCACTGGCCGGTGGCTTGTTGTTGATTCCCGCTGTTATTCTGCTGGGTGAACGGCGCCGCACAGCGGCGAACGTGCCAGTAGCCAGTGCGAGCGAGAGTTGATTTGGAAATGAGGTTTCACTCATTGCTTGGGATTCGAGGATCCCTCATCGCAACCTCGTCGCGATACCTTAGGCGCGCGACGGATTCCTGTCTATGATTGTGTTCAAGTTCCCAATTCCAAGTTGCCGGATTTAATTTTGATAAAATCGCCGCTGTGTTCGGCAACCGTGTCCGACTCGATGCCCACGCGCTTCGGATGGGCAAGATCCTTGACCGTGGCGCCGATTCTGCTGCTTTCGGTTTTTCTGTTTCTACCGTTAACTGCGGAGGCTGGCCTGCCGCGGGTTGCGATCTCGATTCCGACCGACCAGAACCTCGCCGTGAATTTGAAAGCCGAGGAGGAGTGCAGAGTCCCGGACAAATTGCTCGTGCTGCCTCCGCTGTCTTTCGATTTCGCGGGCGGCGAGAGCCCCGCCAGCGTTTTTGAGGAGCAAGCTCTCCAGAGCGTGCCCGAAGGATCCGAGGTCTGGCTGCATGTGGTGGTGGAAGCGGATTCACGTGCTGACAAAGAATCCGAGCAGGAAATTACCCAGCGGGTCGACGCGCTTGTGAAATCGATGCCCCTCTCGGCAGCCGTGGTGCGCGGGCTCGTGCTGGAGATTAAAGAACCGCTGCGGGCTCCCGATCTCTTCGCGTTCGGGTTAGTGCGTCTCGCATTGGCCGCAAAGGGCACTAACGCTGGCTTGCGGCTGGCGTTAGTTTTTCCGCCAGGGTTCGTCGGCAGGCACGGCGATATTGTAAAGAGGCTTGCCACCTACTCCGATCTATTGGGAACGACTTATGCCGAGGGCTGGCGCCAGGATGCTGCGTGGATTGCCGAACAGGCGCTGAATAAGCCGGTCATTCTCAAGTTAGATGCGCGAACGTCCGCCACGCCTTCGCCATTCTTGACGGCGATGCTCGCTGCCGGGGGCAGTTCGGTGGAAATCGTCTGGGCGGAGCCATCGGACGCCAAGGCCGCAGCGGCCTTGTGCGCGGCAAGCAGTTCCCTAACCCGTTCCATCACCAGCAACATGTTCGCGACGGATTCCGAAGCCTCTCCGTTCAGTGTCGCCGTGGATGGCGTCGGAAACAACGAGCACCATTGGTTCGCCGGAGGACCCTCCGATGTAGTAATCGTGGCGCGGGTAAATGCCAGCTCCGACTCGCCGAAGACGGTCCGGTTACAGAGCAAGAAATCGGGACCATTCGAAATCAAGTGGTCCGACCCCGCGACCGACGCCAAACTCCCGGCGGGCGAAGTGACCAAGACTGACAGGGGCTTCGCGCAGACCTGTGCCTGCACCAGCGAATACGCGCTGATTTCGATCCACAAGCAGAGTGAGCCCGATCAGACGCTGTATAACACGGTGGAGGTCAAGAGCGGAGTCGAACTAAGCATCGAGGAAATCATCGCTCGCTGGCAACAAAATCGCGAAGCGCAGAAGCAAAAGCTGGCCAATTATCTGGCCTCCAGTTTCATGAGCCTGCACTTTGAATCCACCAACCTGGGGCCGGGGTTCGACGTTTCCATGCAGCTCGAGCAATTCTTCAGCCGGGAAGGGAAGTTGGAACTGGCGCAAAAGGAGTTCTACCTTAACGGGGTGAAATTCGGAAACAATCATGAGTTTCCGCTGCCACAAATCGAGCCCGAAAAAGTGCTGACCCAGCCCCTTGAATTGAAGCTTAACGAGAGTTATGACTACAAATTGCTAGGGACCGAACAAGTAAACGGGGTCACATGTTACGTAGTTGGGGTCGAGCCCAAGGTGCGGGACGAGGCGCTTTACAGCGGAAAGATCTGGATCGACGACACTACTTTTCGCGAGGTGAAACAATATCTGACCCAACGCGGTGTCAACAGCAACGTGCTCGTAAACGTGGAGACACAGAATTTCGAGTTAGTTCGCGACAACAACGGCAATCAATTCAATTTGCCGCGATCGATTTCCGCGCAGCAATTGCTGAACGCTGCCGGACGTGATTTTGTATTGCAGAGGACGATGCAGTTTTCGGATTACGTCATTAACGCCCCGAACTTCAGTGCCGCCCTTGCGGCTGAGCACAGTTCTGACGACCCGATGTTCCGCGACACCGACCAGGGACTGCGGTCGCTGCAGAACAAAAGCGGCGAGCGGGTTCTAGTGGACCAGAGTGTAAAGCGCATTCGCGCTCTGGTTGGCGGCGTGATGTACGGAGGCACGTTCAACTTTCCTATTCCGTTCCTCGGAGTCAGCAAAGTGGATTTTGATTTTCATCACACCGGCGCACAACTTTCGACCTTCTTTGCTGGGCCCATCCTGGTTTCCGACCTCTCCAAGCAGTTCCGGTCCAAGTTCCGCCTGGCGCTGGATGTGTCGCTGAATGGCCTGCCCGGCGAGAACCGCATCTACGGCAATAACACGGAATTGCTGCAAGGAGAGGTATGGACATGGGAGCAGACCGTCGGCGGGCGCGCCTCTTGGCAACCCACGACTCATCTCAGCCTGACGGCCTCCACTTACTTCGCATATGACAACTTCCTCCGGACCAGCCAGGCCGACGAGCAATACGAGCTGCCGCGCAACGGATTGAACATTCTTCCCGGGGTCGAAATAAAATACAACCGCAAAGGTTATGTATTCGACGCGCAGGGGACGCGAGGCGAGCGCATCGACTGGCGGCCGTTCGGATGCCCTTCGCTGGCCCCGCCTCCGGTTGGATGCGGGTCTTCGTCGTCGAATCCACCGCCGCAAAACGCTCTGCTGATCCAGCGTCCCCAAAATGGGTTCACGCTCTACAACGCCGATTTGAATAAGGATTACTACATCGGGAAGTTCACCAAGGGCGGATGGGACCTTTCTTACTGGGGCGGAGATCAACTGGATCGCTTCTCCCGTTACTTCCCCTCGTTTCTCGCGGCGCCGCGTCTTCACGGCATCCCCCCCGGCACGGATTCTTTCGACGCCATCGCCATGGCGGATGTGCACTACGGTTTCAACGTGTTGGACGTCATGAAGGTCGATGGAATGTACGCGTACGCGCGCGCGCGCAATCTGGAAGAGTCATTTCGATTCCGCAAATTCGACGGCTTGGAGGCTAACTTCAACGTCCCGGGTCCCTGGAGTACGCTGGTACAAGGCACGGTTTCATATGCCCTGGACGGGAATATCGCGCGCTACAACTCCCGTTGGGCCACTTATATTTTGATCTTCAAGCCGTTGCGCTAAATTCGACTATATGGCTGAAATGATGCTGGGTGATAACTCCACCACCGATCGGAAGGTCGCATTAGTCACAGGCGCCTCGGGGATCATCGGCGCCGCAATCGCGCAAGCTCTGGGAAACGCAGGGTTCCGCGTAGCGGTGCACTATCGCCACGGGAAGGAGTCCGCAGTGGAGGTGGTCGATCGCATCGTCGCCGCTGGCGGAGAGGCATCGGCAGTGGAAGCTGATCTTTCTCAGCAAGAAAATGTTGCGTTCATGTTCGACCGCATCGAACATCAACTGGGTCCGGTCGACTACCTGGTGAACAACGCCGGCATCAACCGCGATGTGCTGCTGGCCTTTATGTCGGAGGAGCAGTGGGATGACGTGATCGACACCAATCTTCGCGGCACGTATTTGTGCTCGCGGTTGGCCCTGCTAGGCATGATGCGCAGGGGGAGTGGAGCCATTTGCAATATCGTGTCGCCCGCCGGAGTTCGCGGCCAGGCCGGGCAGTGCAATTACTCCGCATCCAAAGGCGGTATCATTGCGTTCACCAAGGCACTTTCTCGCGAAGTAGGAGCATTTCACATCCGGGTGAACGCCATTTGCCCGGGCGTGATTCCGAGCCCCATGTCCTCAAAATACATTGACAAAGAGGAGAAGCGATTGCTTTCCGAAATTCCCTTGGGGCGCTTTGGCAGGCCCGAAGAGGTGGCTCCGCTGGTGACGTTCCTAGGGTCTGATCAGGCAAGTTACATCACCGGGCAAGTGATCGCTGTGGACGGGGGACTGCTCTAGCAGGGGGCGACGCAGGGAAATCAAGTACACAAAGTCACACGAAGAGCAACTTTCAGAACGCCCTCGAACCCTTCGGGCGCTTCTTCTGCCGCTAAGCTTTTGTGGTATGCTCTGAGGTTGCAAATCAACGATATGGCTAGCGTTAAGGAGCAACTCAAGCCCCTTATCTTGAAGAGCTTCCGGATCACCGACTTGACCCCCGAGGATCTCCGCGACGATCAGCCGTTGCTCGGCGGAGAACTAGAAATCGATTCCATAGACATCCTCCAACTCGTCCTGGAGATTGAAAGGCATTTCGACATCAAGCTGGTGCAGGCCAACTTTAACCAGAAAGACCTTGAAAGTATTAACGCTTTAGCGGCGATCATCGAATCCAAAGTGGCGGAAGCAAAACCCTGAATTCACAATCCCCCGTGTGCGCTTCCCCGTTATTCAAGCAAAAGTTGTCCAAATACACTAGCAAACCATTCCTTTCGACAGGCGGAAAGTGACGCGCTGGTACGAGCATCGTTTTCATAACACAACCGCGCTGCGGATGATATTTTTCATCATGCCAAGGCTGCCGCGCTTTCTCCATCCTCCTGTTGCGGCGCTGACGGCGCTGATCTTCTTCCTCATGTTGAAGTCGGAACGCCGGGCGGTAACCGCAAATCTGCGCCGGGTCTCCAACAAGCGCGGGCTCGCTCTGCAATGGAAAGTCTATTGGGTCTTCTATTCTTTCTGCGACCTCATGGTTTCTTATTGCTTTGTCCCACAGGCAACACACGCGCAACTGTTGGGTATGCTGGTCGACTCGGAAAGCGGTGTCGCCAAGATCGACCAATGCCTTGCTGCAGGCAATGGGCTCATCGTGTGGACGGCGCATGTGGGCAATTGGGAATTCGCGTCGCGGTTGCTGGCAATGTACGGCCGGGTCAATGTAGCGCGGGTGGTCGAGAACAAGCCAGCGGAGATCATTCTGCGGAATTTGATGAGTAGCGAACGGCTCAAAACTGTGGATCTCAAGGGCGGCGTGCCGGCCACGCTAGAACTCTTACAGGCCCTGCGTCGAAACGAGATCGTGGCGATCCAGGGAGACCGCACTTATCAGCGTCACACACGCGAGGTGCCGTTTTTTTCCCAACCCACCAGCTTTCCCGTTGGCCCTTTCCTGCTTTCGCAGGTCTCGGGCGCGCCAGTGCTGCCCGTTTTCGTGATTCGCCAAGGTTGGTTGCGCTACCGCGTTCTGATGGCAGATCCGATCCCGGCAGCTCCCTCACGGGTCACCTTCGGTGACGATGATGCCAGCTTGTACGCGGCCATGTGCCAGGCTGTCGGGTTTCTCGAAAAAACGTTAACGACCCATTACGACCAGTGGATGAATTATTTTGATTTTTGGCCGGTTACCTCTCGGGACTGATCCACGGCAAAACCCTCTTCGATTGCGGTCAGGGTATCTTCCGGGATTCGCTTGGGCAAGGCTAGCTGGCTCCTTTTGGTTGCGTCTTTGGATATAGACCTCATTAAAATATAGATAGACGCAACATTAAAATGTAGGAGCAACATTTTGGTTGCGTCTTAAGCTAATAGCTGCGTCTATTGTTTCCATGGCTGCGCCTTTTCCGCGCTGCAACGTGCTCGGCCTTGGTCTGTGATGCCGCATTTCCGACAGACATTCCCCGGACAGCCAGAACATAGCCGAGGCTCAGCTGATTATCTAGCTATCCAGGGATGTCAGATTTCCTGCAACAACCGGTTTTATTGCTTAATTCGAAGAAAAACATAACGGAACGATCAATCACTGGGAAAAGCGGTGGTGCAGAAAGCCGGGAATATCGCGCGCACCCTGGGACAATCTCTACGGGCCGCGATGTGGCGCGATAGATGACGAGGTAAGAGCCCACCGGCCAAAACAGAACTGGGTAAGCGGTCAAATCCTCACGCTTATGGCCTATGCCAGGCGTGTCGCCGATGGCGTCAAACGCATCGAACAGCCTGCCGATCCAATGATCGGCGGCGTCAATATTATCCTCGGCGATATAGTCCCAGATGGCATTCAGATCCCGATCGGCGTCATCGCTCAGGATGTACTGCGTCACACCCTGGTCTTCCGACGCTGCTCGGACTTACGCCTGAGTCGTGCGCGGGCATCCGTCGGGGAGACATGCCGGCCATGGTCAAGCGTGTCCAGACGCCGGCCGAGCTCCTGGTTGAACCCGGCAAGCTGGACAGAACGCGCGTGGTCGTGCTCTTCAAGCAGCCGGAGCGCTTCCCTGACCACTTCGCTTGCGGAGTTGTAGCGGCCCGTTTCCACTTTGGCGCTCACGAATTTCTCAAGCTCGGTAGTAAGAGAAACGTTCATGGATTATGCTCCTATTTCGCGAGTTTAGCTCCAATAGCAAAGATTGTCAATCTTTGGTATTCTTTGGTATTCGAAAACATTGGCCTTCCTTTAGGTAAGCGTCTGCATTCACAAGGCCGGGCGCGAGTGCCCGGATGTCATAGGACGTCCTCAAACAACCGACGAATGGCCTGATAAGCCTTCGAGAGGGCAGTGCCGCCTTTGAATACGAGATGAGCACCATATGGAGATTCAAACAGAGTCGAGAGCGCCCACACCACCCAAATGTCTTTCTCCAGCAAATGGGGAGAACGGCCAGAGGCCGAAGCTGCTGCTCGAAGGGCTTCGGCCTTCTCTTTGGCTCTCAGATGGAAAAAGCTCTCAGGCATATATGGCACTCTCGCTCAGTGCGTTTGCCATCCAGCCAGGAAACAGCGAGATGTGTCGGTTGATCTTCTGGAGTTCCGACCGGGGAACCTTTCCTTCAAGCTCCTTCAGTACCTTTCGCGCGCGCTCCGGTCCAGCCCAAACAAGCGCCCGAACGATCTCGCCAGCAGGCTCCTTGGCGAGCATAAGCTGCCACGACGGGACGTGCTGAAGATGCACAACCTGTTTGCCCAACATCAGCTTGCGACTGCGGCCAGAGGTTAAGTAGACCGTCCGTGTCGGCACTTGTGTCGTCAGCCCAAGCGCATTGGCTGAAGTCGCGCCGGAAGAAACAATCGTCTCCCCCCGTTGGGTGGACAGTTCCTCGACAAGCCGCTGAACGGATGGCGCGTGAATCCCGAAGCGGCTTTTGACAGGGGCAACGTATACCCCACGACCGGCTCTCAGGAATTTGCCGCGCCGCGCAAGCCGCGAAAGCGACTGGTCGATAGCCGGTCTCGTGCCAAGATGCAGTAGCATTTTGGCGCTGATCGGTGCGCCTTCGGGCAGCGCGTTTACCTTCCTGGAGAATGGCTTCTGTAAGGCGTTCCATAAATCACATGTCAGAAGTACACATCGTTTTCTGGCACATTGCACCAAGCCGATCCATACCACGAACCCCCAAATCTGGGTCCGATCCGGGTCAAAAAGGCCGGCCAACCATATTGGTGCGCCGCTACTCCTTTCACTCTTCCTGTTTCCTTCGTCACCTAGCGCCGCCTGTGGTCCGACTGTGGTCCAATAACTGTGTTTCCGTGCCTTTTCTCGGCTGCCTCGGGAAGCAAATAAGGGCGCTCGCTGATTGGAATTCGATTGGGCATCGAAATAAAAGCCTCATTTTAACTACCGCAGTCGCTCGGCCTTCTCGGCGCCGCGCGGAACGGGCGATCTCAGCCAATTTGATTCATTTCTGTCGTCCTGTCCAACAACTTCTCGTCCGCGTGATATTCCTGCCGGGAATATCGGACAGCGGCAAATCGATTTGTCACTTCACATCTCATTTAGCAAATCACTTGGCGGATGCGGAGGGTAGTTTCAGAAGAACCGGAGTGAAGCAGAACCCGACATACTCATCTGCCTCATCGGCAGGCACTTGGATGCAGGCTTGAGAAAACATGGACAGCGTCCGGCGACACCACGGCATCTGAGGGCCGTCTAAATAAAACACCCTCCTGGTGGCGGTCTCCGAACCGACGTTGCCAACCAAATCGTCTTCTGAAGAAAATTCTTTACACGAAATATCACGCTGAGGGCCGCGATTTACTTGGTCACGACACTAGGTTCGTCTGTTATTCCTGCCAGGAATAACAGAGTGACGAGAAGTTGTTGGACATCGCGATTGAGTCACGTTAAGTTTTGCGCACAGCCAGATTTACAGCTATGGCGCGATTCTCATGGCGGTCGTTCTTCCAGGACTTTTTCTTTACTGCAGGTTCAGCTTCGGCAACAGCCCGCTTGCAGCGGATAAGCATCCCGGCAGTTGTCCCTGCGGGTCGCTCCGATTGCGCCAGGAAGCCGCGCGAAGCTACTCGATCCCCATGAACATTGACGGCCAACAGCCCCTTAATCTTCGAGGATAGTAGTCCCGATGCTGACCATTTCCAAACCACTCTCCGCTGGCAAGGCACAGACCTACCACCAGACGGAGTTCACCGCGAAGGAGCAGAACTACTGGTCGCGAAGCGGTGTCGTCGCAGGCGAATGGCGAGGACGGCTGGCCGAGCAGTTCGGCCTTACCGGGACCGTTTCTGCGGAGGACTTCGCGAAACTCAGCCAGGGCCAGCATCCACGGACGGGCGAGCAACTTGTACGGCAAAGGCCCCCATATGAATATCGGGATGCCAACGGCAAGACGGTCAAGCCGATGACGCGCCGGGCGGGGTGGGATGCGACCTTCTCGGCACCCAAATCTGTATCGCTTACTGCGTTAGTCGGCGGCGATGAGCGTGTCCGCGAAGCCCACCGGGAGAGCGTCCGCGTAGCCCTGGACCAACTCGAACACTACACGCAAGCCCGCAATCGTCACCCGGAAACGACAGGGAAGTTTGTAGCCGCCAAGTTTGAACACGATACGGCCCGCCCAGTCAATGGCTATGTCGCGCCCCATCTTCATACACACGTTGTTATCTTCAATGTGACCCAGCGAGCCGACAGAGAAACGCGTGCCCTGAAGGAACGAGGACTGTTTCAATCGCAGCAAATTGCTACGGCGATCTATCAATCGGAGCTGACCCATAGGGTCCGCCAACTCGGTTACGAAATTACAGCAGGGCGGAGCGGCGCCCCGGAGATCAAGGGCTACACCCAGGAATACCTCGACGCATCCAGTCCACGCAGCCAACAGATTCGCGAGTACCTCGAACGCACAGGGCACTCCGGGAAGGAAGCCGCCGAAATCGCTGCGTACTCGACGCGTGACCGCAAGGAGATTCGTTCGCCGCGCGAAGTGATGGACGCGCACCGCAAACTGGCGGCAGACTTTGGGCAGCAAGCGGATGCTGTTGTACGTGCGGCCCGTGAACGGTCTCAATATCAGCAGGAGCCCGTCAATTCGTGGGACCGGGTTCGAGAATCTCTCACTTTTTCCCGCGACAAAAACTTCGAGCGCGAAGCCGTTGTAGATGAACGCGCCCTGATCCGAGATGGCCTTCGCCGAGGAATGGGTGAGATCACCTATTCCCAGTTGCGCGCCAATTTCAATACCCGCGTCGCTTCCGGAGAATTTCAAATTGTCGAGCGCCGTCAGAGCCTTCCTGGCCGTCAGTTCACTACCGCGAAAACCATCGAAACAGAACATGAGATTCTGCGGCGGATGCGTGAGGGACAATACCAAGTCGAACCGGTTCTTTCTCGTCCGCGGGCAATCGCGGTTGCCGACCAGCACGAACATCTCAATCGGGCGCAAAAGACTGTGGTCGAAGATGTGCTGAGCGCGCCAGACCGCGTCCAAGGAATCCAAGGCTTCGCGGGCATGGGCAAGACCGCCACGCTCGCCGCTATCCGCGGTGCTTCGGAAACAGAGGGCTATCAAGCCGAGGGCTTCGCCCTGACCTTCCGCGCTACGCGCCAACTCAATGAGGCCGGAATCGAGGCAGGAACCTTGCAAGGCTTCCTCGCCCGTGGACAAAACAGGGAACACAATCCCGAACAGAAGCGGCTTTTCTTTATTGATGAATCAAGCCTTGCCAGTCCCAACCAGATGCGCGAGTTCCTTGCGCGACTTGGTTCCCATGACCAAGTACTTCTAATCGGCGATATCCGCCAGCATCAAGGCGCCGAAGCCGGCTGCCTTTTCGAGAAACTGCAGGAAGCTGGAATGTGCACTGCGAGACTCGATGCGATCGTTCGCCAGCGCGACCAGGCTCTAAAATCTACCGTCGAACTCCTGGCTACGGGCCAAGTTTCCGCCGCGCTCGATGCGCTCCAAGAGCGGGGTTGTGTGCAGGAAATTCCCAACGGAGAAGAGCGCGTCCGCGCTATCGCGACGAGCTACGTCGAATCCCCCACGAACACTCTCATCGTCTCACCCGACGATGCTTCCCGGCACGAGCTGAACGTCGCGGTTCGCCAGGAGTTGAAGGCCAATGGAAGTCTTGCGCCGGAAGATCATACTTTCCGCGTTCTCGTTCAGCGTCAGGACATGACCGGAGCCGAACGATCATGGGCAAACCACTACGAGATCAACGACGTAGTCCGCTACACACGTGGCAGCAAAGCCATCGGAATCGAAGCTGCTGCCTACGCATCGGTCGTCGCGATCAACCCGTCTGCAAACCAACTCACTGTCGAAAAAGCGAACGGAGAGCTCGGGACCTACAATCCCCGCCGCCTTACAGGCGTCAGCGTCTACCGGGAGAGCGAACGTGAACTATCCGTAGGCGACCGCATCCAGTTCACCGCGCCTGACAAATCCCTGGGCGTTGCCAATCGCGACTTTGCACTAATCGAGTCGATTGCACCCGATGGCCGTGTAACCGCCCGCCTCGACAACAACCGGCAGATTGAGTTCCCCGCCAGCGAGCATCGACATTTCGACAACGGCTACGCCGTCACCAGTCATAGCTCCCAGGGCCTCACCGCCGAACGCGTCCTCGTTCATGCCGATACCAGTGTCCACCCTGACCTGCTCAACTCGCGTTTCGCCTATGTCTCCATCTCCCGCGCCAGTCACCAGGTCACACTCTTCACCGACGACATGGCAAAACTCGGCCCTCAACTCGGGGCCGATGTCTCGAAGACCTCCGCCTTGGAACTCAACCCAACCCCATCCGTCGCGCAGGGACTATGGATAGGGATCTAGCAGCGCCGAGAATTTATGATGGAGGAGTCGCAAGGGCGAAGATGACAAGCGCTTGCATGAGCTCAGAACCCGCTCGCGTTTGTGATCTTGCGTTCCACGCAGTTGAAGATTAATCCACAACACCCGACCCGGCTTGCCAAAGCCCAGCCCTACGTCCCTCACGAACGACTTCGTGCCGCTCGAATGATTTCGATTCCCTATCAGATTACGCGCCAGTGGGCGCTGGTCACGCCCATTGTGTCAAGCCAAGCGGCGTAAAATGGAGATTAGAGGAAAAACCGTGCAAGTAGTGGCAGGAGTCGATCTCGGCGGAACCGCAATCAACTATACGTTGGTGAACCGGGAAGAACAGTTTCTGATCGAGGCTTTATGCGAGCATCCGGCACTCTCGAAGCAGGGACCAGAAATCTGCCTCCAGCAGATCGCAGATGGTCTCAAGATCGCCACCGACTTGGCGGGTGTTACGCTTGGCGACGTAGTCGCCATCGGGCTCGACACTCCGGGGCCGGCCAGTGCCGCAGGCCAGCTCAGTGTGCGAGGTTCAACCAATTTTGTGCATCCCCAGTGGGTGGGATTCGATATCCGCGAGGGTCTGGCGCACAAGCTCGGCATGCCCGTGTCCTACTTGAATGATGCCAATGCAGCCGCGCTCTGGGGACACCATTCGATATTCGGAGCCAACAGCCGCGAAACATCGGTTTCCGACATCGTCGGCACGGGCAACGGCGGAGGCATCATCCTCGACGGCAATGTCGTGAAGGGCAAAAACGGATTCGGAGGAGAACTCGGCCATGTGTTGATTCCGTACCAAAGTATCGTCGGAATTGGCGGGATCAAGCCACACTGCAACTGTGGACGAATCGGCGACCTCGAGTCGCTCTGCTCTCTAACAGCGATCGAGAAGACTCTCCTGCCGTATTATCTGCAGCAATATCCGAGCCATGAGTTGGCCAAGCTGGAATCGCATCAGGCGGCCAAACTCGTTCGCGGCCTCGCGGAGCAAAGCGATCCTATGAGCAAAGAGATTTTCCGGGTTCAGGCCCATGCCCTGGGACTCTTTTTCGACGAAATGGTGAACACCTTCGACCCTGATGCCTTGATCATTGGTGGCGGTGTCCTCGAAACCAGTCGTGAATTCCAGCTCTGGTTCCTGGCAGAAATCCGCGTCGGGATGCCGACCCAGCGGGCCGAGCAGGCCAACATTCCCATCCACGTCATGCCGAATGGCGACACCGCCGGGGCACGAGGCGCGGCCTTAGAAGCCTTGAAACTTGCGAGGCAAAGCGGTCTCGCATAATCGGCGGAAGGCTTCCGACACTCCTCGAGGCACTCAGAGGTGAACCCCCGACCGGAGCCTAGCGCGCCGGACCGCCGATCCGCGGGCGTAGCCCCGCCCGCAATCCGTACGGAATTCGTTCGCGTTCGGCCATCGTCGGTCGGCTTGGCGCACACTACCAGTTCCGCGTTATAGTAACGTTGGCGCGCCGGGCGCCGCCGTGTCCGCGGGAAGGGCTGAGCCTACCGATCATCAGCATTTCGACAACTTCAAGACGTATCTTCTTTCCGCCCGTCACGCGGACGCCGGGCAACTATTCGAAAGGAGATCGTCATGTCCGGAAGCACTCCACATCCCTATCCAACGCGTCACCTCCCCAAGCAGCCACGTCTGGAGCAGTTGCGTAAGCAGGCCAAGGACCTCTTGGAGCAATATCGCGCCGGCGACCCCGCCGCAGTCGCGGAAATCCACCGCTTCGAGCGCGGCCACGATCGAGCAACGTTCGCCCTCAACGACGCCCAGCGCGTGCTGGCTCGCGCCTATGGTTATGAGAGCTGGCCCAAACTCAAGGCATTCGTCGACGGATCAAACATTGCAAGGCTCGCTGCGGCCGTTCAGGTCGGCGATGTGGCGCAAGTGCGCGCCCTCCTCAGCGCCCGGCCAGAACTGGTCGCCATGGACATGGCCGGGAACGACGAGCATCGCGCCCTGCATTACGCGGTTTTGCGCCGCGATGCAGCAATGGTGAAGTTGCTGATGGAAGCCGGTGCCGACGCTCGTAAGGGCATCTTCCCACACCGCGATGCAACTTCCGCTTTAGCCATCGCCAAGGACCGCGAGTACAACGACATAGTCGCCGTCATCGAGGAAGAGGAGCGGCTACGTCGCGCGGAGATGAGCTGCCCCAACGCCACGATCTCACCTGTACAAGACCAAATTAACCACGCCATCTCGAAGGGCGACAATGCCGAGGCCATCCGGTTGCTGGAGGTGGATGGGTCCCTGATTCAGGCTTGCGACCGTGACGGCGGCACGCCACTGCACGTCGCCGCGCAAGAAGCCAATGAGGAGATGGTCGCGTGGCTTCTGAGCAGGCGCGCCAAGGCGCGTAAGCAGGACATCAACGGTTTGACCCCGATCGACCGCGCTGCGCTCGCCGCCGATCCGCGGAACGAGCGCACGAAGCGATTCCCAGCCATCGCCAAGCGGCTGCTGGATCATGGCGCGGAGGTGACAATCCGCGCCGCCGTTGCATTGGCTGACGCAAGCCGCATCCGCGAACTGGTCACCGCCGATCCCGCGGTGCTGCGTGAGATCAACTGGATGAAAGGCGGGCTTCTTACCCTTGCAGTAAATCACGGCCAGGTTGAAATCGTTCGGCTGTTGCTTGACCTCGGAGCCGACGTGGACGAGCGACTCATGCTAGGCGAACTGGAAGAGCCCACACCGAGCTGGGGTACACCGCTGTGGTATGCAGCCCTGGCGGGGCAAAGCGACATCGCCGAGTTGCTGCTCGACCGCGGTGCCGACCCCAATGCGAACGTCTATGCCTCCGGTTGGCCGCTCCGAAACGCATGGGGTCATAAGGACGACACTGTCAAACGACTGCTGCTAGCGCGGGGCGCGAAGCCGCAGCCTTATATGGTGGCCGAAGCGCACGACGAAGGCGAGGCCAAGCGGCTACTCGAAACCGACGCGAGCGAGGGACTGGCGAGGGAATTAGCATGGTCCGCAGCGGACCATGGATGTCCGGCAATCGTCGAGTTGGCGCTCAAGCGGCTGAACTGGCCTAGCGACGACCCGAAGTGGCACTGGATCCTGATCCAGCCGATTCGCGGCTTGGGAACCAATTACTCGGACCACGAAGGCCACTTCAGGTGCATGGCGGTGTTGCTGCGGCATGGGATCAACGCAAATGTTTCACGCTTTGGTCAAACTGCCCTGCACTTCGCAGCTGCGAGACATGGCGCTCTGAGCGGGGCGGAACGTACGCGTTTTGCGGCCCTTTTGCTCGATCACGGGGCGCTGCTCGACTTGCGTGATGACCTACTGAAGTCAACGCCGCTGGGCTGGGCGTGCCGCTGGGGGCGGAAAGAACTAGTCGAGTTGCTGATTGCGCGCGGGGCGCCGGTCAACGAGCCAGACGCCGAACCATGGGCTACGCCAAAAGCGTGGGCGGAAAAAATGGAGCAAGACAGCGTGCTCGCGGTACTGCGGGAGCACCCGCTGAAGTAGCGAATCGAGGGTCGCAGCTTAGAATGTAATGCGCGGGGGCCACTTCAGAGAGTTCCCTCGATAGCAGCGGCGACATCATCGTTCAATTCCTCCGCCCTCTGCATTGCTGTCTTAATCCTGACAATCTCCAACTCGCGGGGGTGGAAAGTGGCGCAGAGTTCCAGGGAAGAATCTCTCTTTTTTGTTAGCTCGGACTGACTCATAACGTCGCTATTAACCGCGCCGAGCGCACGTCAACGGGGAACTGTGAGGCACTTCCCATGAAGCCGAGCGAATGCCGGAGACCCACATCGGCATCTTCCAGTACGATTTTATTTCTTGCTATCGTCTTTAGAGTCGGAGCACTCCACCGGCTTCGTGCGATTAAGCGCTCCATCTTGTGGCTCGTTGGTCAGGCTGAGACGCACGGAAACCGTCGCATCGGGACAGTCCTTAATCAGATCCACGCCATTAGATTGGTTGAAGTCTGCAGGAAAAAGCGAATGGTTCTCTTCAAGGAACGTTTTCAGATAAGAGCTGTTGAAAATCGCACCTGGTTCGAGATTCCATCCCACCTGAAGTTTATCCGCGACCTCCTGTGAGGCTGAAACTTCAAGCTTGTCCATCCGATATTGTGGCCCCTCTTCCACCACAATGTTTAGCTTCATAGTCGAGCTGGAATCCGACTTCGTATCCGGGATGAAAGTACAATCCAGAAATCCCAGCGAGCTATAAAGCTTTTGCATCGCTATTAGGCCTGCGGCAACCTTTGATCTCCTGAACCCGTCACCCATCTTCATCGGGAACTTTGCCCGCAACGCTGCCGAGCTGAGGGCATGATTCCCAATGAAATCAATGCCGGACAAGCGGTAGTGGGGTCCCTCTGTGATCTGAGCTTCCAGTCGCACCGGCTTTGGTGAAGCGATTGGGTCGAGGGTCTTGATGTCAAGCTTTTGGATGGTTACGGTGAAATACCCATGGTCTTGAAACTGCGCTCTTATCCGTTCCTCTAGCTCGTCCGGATCGTCTTTGAATTTTGATCCGGACATGCTGTTCGTGATCTCGGCCAGTTCCGTTGAGTCAATCGATTGCGTGCCGGAGATAACAAAGCTTTCAATCACGATCTTTCGATCATTCGCGGGCTGAATATTATTTTGAGCAATGCCGTTCGGCCATAGCACGAACAGCAGTGCGAAAGAGAATACGGTTTTCAGAACCCAAGAAATCACGGATTCCTCCTCATGCGAGGCACGTCGTCAGACTAAAGCCAATCTTTACAAAATAGCAAGAACGACTCAAGTTGACTCGACGCTAGCCCCTGAGCGTCCTCTTTTCCTAAAGCCACGCAAATACGGCTTCCGGGAAATCCCTGTATGGGACGGCGGTGATCGATGCCACAGGATTTCATTTGGTTACAAGAGCCCGAGCTGACTCTTGCCAAGAGCTGTCAAGTCCGCCTCAGTGCAACGGCCAACAAAGTCGACTTCGAAGTTGTCGGCAGGGAAATCAGGGGGTGTCTTGCCCGCAAGGAAGGAAGCGCATTGTCCGGGAAGATACGCCGTGTTCTTAGCGCATCCCACGGTGCCGCCAATATACATGACGCTGCTGTAGCCATCGCCATTGTGCACATCTTCAACCGAATGCACTACAACGGGATTTTCCAATCTGTCCAACGTCAATCGGCGCTTTCGGGAAGCGCGACACATGACGCCAAAAGAATTTCGGCGCTTCGTCGTAGAGCACGGTCGAATGCCGGATTCGCAGCCAGGAACGGATCTGACCAAGCGTACACCTTCGCTTGAACATCCAATCAGGAGACCCGTTCCAGATCCTTCCTTCGCTAGAGCGTAATCACTTTCAGGGATAGTGGTCCTCAATCGAAGTATCTCGATAGAGCCAGAGATGGACGATCTGCTCACACCCACGGATCGCCGCACCGAACAAGACTGCCCGATCGCGGAAAGTCGAACGAGAATCCACAAATAGGGTTGACATCCTGCTTCGCGACGTGAGGACACTCGAAATTCGGGCCTGGTTAGATCTTGCTTGACGAGTAAATTGACGATTCTGCGCGAGCAGACCTATGCAGCCTGATTCAGTGCTGCTCTTCAAGCAAGTATGCGACCCGTTCGGTGCTTGCTCGTGCCCAAGCTGTGTTCGACGCAAAGCCCAGCGCAAACACCGCCGCACCGCACGCGGTCATCACCCACCAGATGGCGTGCGTCGCCGTGGTGAAATCCGTGCCATGCAGACGGCTCGCTACCACTACCGTTCCCGATATCGCCACTCCCAGAGCTGCGCCCACCTGCCGACTGGTCGATGCAATCGCCGCTGCGACACCCGCTTGCGATAGTGGCATTCCTGCCACTGCGCTGTTTGTGATTGCAGGGTTAATCATGCCCAGTCCCACACCGAACAGCGCGTAGGACACTATCAGCCAGGCAACGTTTGTTTGTTGATTCAGCCCGGTAAGTATCAGAGTGCCAGCTAGAAATCCCACTCCGGCAACCAGTAGGGAGGGCCGCGGACCGTGGGCACCAACCAGCCGTCCCGACCATGGTGCGCATACGATCATCGCCAGCGCCAGTGGTAGCGTGAACAACCCAGTCTGTAGCGCGGAAAATCCACGCACCTGCTGCAGATACAGGGTATTTAGAAAAAGGAAACCGGCAAAGCAGGAGAAGGCGCTGACTGCCAGAACCGTCGCGCTTGAGAATGGCACGCTACGGAAGAACCTCAGATCGAGCAACGGCTGACTCTTTCGGGGCTCGTACAACACAAACGCCAGGAGTGCCACTGCCGCGGCAACAAACAGACCCACGATTAACCCCGATCCCCAGCCGGCATATGGTCCTTCAATGACACCCCACGTGAGCGTCGCCAGCCCGATCAGCACCAGCGCCTGTCCCACGGGATCGAAGGCCCGCGCTCGCGTCGCTTTCGACTCGGGGACAAACCGTGCCGCCAGGAGCGCCGCTATGATCCCGATTGGCACGTTGATCCAGAAAATCGATCGCCATCCAATCGTTTCCGTCAGTGCCCCACCGATCAACGGTCCGATCCCCAGGGAGACTCCTGCCACCGCGCCCCAGATGCCTACCGCCCGCGCCCGCGCTTTCGGATCAGGAAATGCATTCGCAATAATTGAGAGCGCTACAGGGTTCAGCATCGACGCCCCAAACCCTTGCAGCGCGCGAAACCCAATCAGTTGTTCAATGGTTCCAGACTGGCTGCACAGCAGCGAGCCGAGCGTAAACACACCCAGCCCGATTTGGAATACCCTCCGGCGACCGAAGCGATCCGACATCGACCCAGCCAGTATCAGGAAGCTTGCTACTACGAGCGTATAGGCATCGAGAATCCACTGCAGACCAGCCAGATGAGCATGCAAGTCGTTCTGGATCGCGGGCAGCGCGACGTTGACGATGGTAACGTCCATGGTCACGATCAAAAGGCTCGTGCAGCAGATCGCCAGGATCAGGTTCGGACGTGTGGTGCGCTTTGCAAGGACAACAGTGGCAGCGCTCCCCGTGCCTGCAGCAGGAAAAGATCGGTTCTCAGTTCTCGGCAAGGTCTCTCCACTAGTAAGAGATGTAGCCCGTGCCGCGAAGATGAAAAATCTCCGTCCTGTTTCTTTCCCCTTTTGAAATCCTGTCCGCTATATCCCGCCTCATGCGAAACCGCCGAGGCCGGTAGCTAACGACAAAAGAAGTGCTAACGACAAAGATGGCGTAAACGGACAAGATGCTCACAATGATGTCTCGGTGCTCGATCACACTTCCTCCTTCCATATTGCTCTCCTCCCGCAGCATGCGATTGAACTCCCAATCACTCTTGATCGTACGAGCGTTGGCAACTTGGGGTGGGATCAGGAAATCTCAGACCCGAGGGAAAATGCTTGCTGCCGCCAACGCAAAAGCAGTAAAGCCACGCCGTGATTGAAGACAGGCGCCCAGAATGTAGCGCATCCGGGCAGGGAAGAGATCGTCGTGGGTTTCAGGATTAACTGATTTGACATCGCCTCCCGCCGGCGTGCCTGAATCGTTAATTGTTCCGCGTGGCGGCTGCATTGACGTGATCTTGGACTTTACTGAGTCGGGGGTGGCTTATGCAGCGAGCGTTCGAGGACTCCGATTTGATGGCCCCAGACCCAGAATCTCGAGCTGGAGGTCAAGGCGCGAACGAAAGATCGAACCCAGTGTGATGAGGAGTGCGAGCAGGGAAGTGGGCATCAGAGGAGAGAAGTCGGAGAGCAGTATAATTCGTTCCGGCTCGGATCTTTCCGGATTTTCGAGAGGCACAGTCAGGAACCAACCCCCTGACAGGCTCAAGGAGTGAGTGTCCAATTTTCGATGTTCAATTTGGGCACCCGTCCGAACTCTTGAGTGTTGTTCGTAACCAGCGTCACGCCAAGACTGCGGGAATGGGCCACAATGAACAGGTCGTTCGCGCCGATCATCGTGCCAAGAGTCTTTAAGTGGGCGCGAATCTTCGCGTAATGCGGAGATGCAGCGTCGGGAAAATCGCGAACCTCGACGTATTGTAAAAAAGCATTCAGCGCGGACTCATCCTGCCGTCGCCGGGGAGACACTTCGACCCCAAACAGCAGTTCCGACTTAGTGACTTTTCGAGATGCAGACGTCGCTCACCGGAATTTTCTGCAAGCGCTTCAGAACCGCATCATTCGAGCGTTTCATGATGCAGGAACAAGTGTCCGTGTCCAGCATATAGCGCGGCATTACGGCTCACGCTCCTGCACCGGCAGATCTTCGATACCCTCCATGAAATCTGCTGAGGCAACGGGCCCCTCCGCAAGGTACGATGTCCAATCAAATGGACGAGGGGACAGGACAACTTCGCTACCCTCTTTTCGTATGAATACCTCCTGCGTACGGAATTGAAACTCCTTGGGCAAGCGGACGGCTTGACTCCGGTTATTCATGAAGACCTTTGCCTTGCGCTGCATGTTCGCTCTCCTGGCCCCCGGCATATACATGAGTATATGCCATCCGTACTAACACGCCAGAC